>Ga0210391_10000394_pt1 | contig 48166 bp, 62 predicted proteins | sample IncBWC12OmetaG_FD_160573 | JGI IMG/M metagenome (GOLD analysis project Ga0210391, IMG submission 160573) | Forest soil microbial communities from Barre Woods Harvard Forest LTER site, Petersham, Massachusetts, United States - Inc-BW-C-12-O ...
GGTGTCGATTACATCGCCAGCGATCAGTACGAGCTACTCGGCTCACTGGTCCACCATTCAGCCGCTCGGCCGCTCAGGCAATAAGCTGCCCACGTTTCTTTGCATGGCCGGGCTCTCCCTAACCAACTGAGCTACGCCCGCGCAATCTCACGATGAATGACCTCTACGTACTACGGTGTCCTTCCGCGGCGTGCACGCCCTACGAGGCTTCCATAACACTACTGAAATGTCGGACAGTGTTTACAATTCCAGTCCACCTGGACGTAAAACCGGCAACTCGCACCTTTGGCGGCCTGTGTCGGCGGGGCAATGTCCGAGTTGCCGCTGGCTTAGACTTGACGGATGGGAATCGTCAGTCCCCCCACCGCATCTCATTGGAATCAAGCAATGCTCGGCGCGTAAGCACCCATTCGGAGTGGGTTCCACGCCGTCGCTGAGCAGGGCTCTCAAGCAGCACGCCCTAGAGGCTTATACGCCGGAAGAGCCGAAGCCCCGGAAGAATTAGTGGCCCTCACCCGTCAACGTGACCTGTGAGACAATTGCCGGGCCATGACATTGCCACACGCGCCGCGCCATGGTGAGAGAGTCCGAGTCGATAGTCACGATGGGAATTTCATCGTGGTTCGCATCGACAAAATCAGCAACGTCGCTAAAGTTGAGTTTTGGGATGATCCTGCCGTTACCCTGTGGGATGTTCCCTTCCGGGCGATCCATCTGGTCCGCGAGCCGGAAAGCGAAGCTGCCTGAATTGCTGGTTCAGCCGAGGGTGAAGACCAGACGCGGTTTCCCTGGAGCGTTCCATTGCCTCTCCACTTCCGAGAGCGGGACCGTTTTAGTTTCGATCTGTAGGTTTGCAGGACCGACTGCCGCGAATGTGCTCTTTACGGCGTTCAACAGAGCAGCCATTGGCAAACTTTTGGCGCCGCTCCCCATTAACACAATGGAGGAAGAACGTAAGCCGGCGCCGGGCAGGTCGATGCTCTCCTCACCGCTCGCGCCACCGACATGCACGAAGCGAACCGGATTGGCGTCTTCAACTCCTTTGGCGATGGCAGCAATGATGGCCCTTGCGCTCTTTCCCCACAGGTAATCGATAACAACATCGACGCCCTTGCCAAATTCTTCTGTCAGCGCCTCCTCATATCGCTTGCCGCCTGAAGGATGAAGCGTACCAAGTGAGAAGGCGATGACAGTATCGGCGCCGAGCGCCTTCATTTCTTCGAGTTCGGCTTCGTTCCTTCCGGTCGCGATGACTTTCCCGGCACCAAGATACTTCGCCAGTTGAACGGCAATGCGGCCTGCAGTTCCTGTCGCGCCATTTACGAGTACGGTCTCGCCAGGCTGGAGATGTGCGCGCTCGACCAGTGCCGCCCAGGCGGACATTCCGGGATTGGCAATTGCTGCAGCGGTTACATCGTCAAGCTCATTCGGCAACAATATGCAGCGTTGCGTGCTGACCAGCGATCGTTCCGCAAGAGAGCCAAACGGGGCTTCCGGAAGAGCGAAGTAGACCCGCCTCCCGTCTTCGGTAATACCGACAGCCTCAATACGCAGGCGGCATCCCAGAGGTGGCGAAGGCTCTCTGGATGAGCCGGGAAGACATCAAGATTCCGCAGCTTCTCGACTACGTGCGGCACTTTTCGAGCGGTGCCCTGCACCGCCGGCTCGGGTTCTTGCTGGAGCTTTACGCGATCGCTTCGCCGGAACAACTCAGGCAGCTGCGGTCGAAGCTGACCTCGACCTATGACCGCCTCGATCCGACGCTGCCGAAGTCGGGTGCCTTTCAGGCACGTTGGCGTCTGCAACTCAATATCGGCATCGATGAACTGGAGGCGATTCCGCGCACATGATTCCGCAGCGCAACATCTCGCTTCTCGCCAACCGGCTGTACAAGGAACATGGTGGCCGTCGTATCCCCGAGGCTGTTCTGGAGCGGGACTACTGCCTTGCCTGGTTCCTGGCCGGGTTGAGCCAAAGCAAGCTCCGCAACCTCCTGATCTTCAAGGGCGGCACCGCGCTCAAACGCTGTCACTTCGGAGACTATCGTTTTTCCGAAGACCTGGACTTCACGCTTGCAAGAAAAGTGGCGTTCGCGGAGATCCGCGAAGGGCTAGAAGAGGTGTATGAGTTGGTGGCACAAGCCTCCGGGATACGCTTCTCTTTCGAAGCCGAGGACCGCCAGACGCACGCGGACCAGCTTCGAGTGGATCTTTCAAATGTGAGCAGTATTGACCAGATAAGAGATCGCCACGATGAAATATTGATGATATGAGGGAAGCTCCTGTAAGCGGATCGATCCTCCCCGGTGCAGAGCGATGGAGAAGGAGCGCCGGTCTTGAATTGCTGGGCGAATACTGTTCGATCCTCCGGCCTGACGCGCCTGCTCATTTAATCGGGGCATACTCAAGCACTCAGCCCTATGCTGAGCGAAGTACCACGCGGATCCGAACTCGAGCATATTCGATCGCCTGTTTACTTCCTCCGAGCGCGGGCTTTTGCAGCACCATCCGTGTCCAATCAAGCCCTTGAGGCGAAAGTATGCGGGCCTTGCAATCAGATCATGCCGCCAGGAGGAAGTTTGAGTGCGTATCGCCATCATCGCGTCCCCCTTCATTTCTGTCCCACCGGTCCGTTACGGTGGCACAGAACTCTTCATCGCTCACCTTGCGGAGGGATTGGAACGAAGAGGTGTGGAAGCGGTGGTCTACTGCAACGCCGAATCCACCGTCAATGCAGAAAGACAATCATGCTATCCGCGAGCGGAATGGCCTCTTTCCACGGAAACGTCAGGCATGTTGAAGGAACTGGATCACATGTCCTGGTCGATTGAACATGCGGCGAAGGTATGCAACTTGATCCATATCAACAGCGCGCCGGCGATCACGTATTCAAGATACGTCTCTACACCCTTCGTCTGCACCCTGCATCACCCGTATGAGACCGCCTTGACGCGAATGTACGAGCGCTATCCCCAGATCCATTATGCCGCGATCAGTGGACATCAGGCATCTGTTCATCCCACGCTTGCACTTACTACGATTCGTCACGGCATCGATCTGACCAAATACCGACTGCAGGCGAAGAAGGAAAACTATCTCTGCTTCCTGGGCCGCATCGCTCCGATTAAGGGCGTACATATCGCGATCGATGTCGCAAAGCGGGCGGGGATTCCGCTGAAGATCGCGGGAGAGATCCAGCCGATCTTTCGGGAATACTTCGATACGATGGTTAAACCGCAGATCGATGGGAGCTTTATCGAATATGTGGGTGAGGCGGATCTGGAGATGAAAAACAAGCTTCTTGGGGGCTCTCGTGGCTTGCTCTTTCCTATTCAATGGAGCGAACCCTTCGGTCTGGTGATGCTTGAGGCAATGGCATGCGGAACACCTGTCTTTGCACTTCCGGGCGGCTCGGTTCCGGAAATCGTTCGACCCGGTATCTCGGGTGCCATCAGTTCCACCGCCGAGGGGATGGCAGATGCAGTGAGAAACATGACATTTGCGCCGAACGTTGTGCGCAGTTGGGTAGAGCAAGAGTTTTCGGTAGGCCTCATGGTGCAACGCTATATCGAACTCTATGAAGGGATTCTCAGGAAAGGCTTTGATTCGAATCTCCGGGTCAATCTCGCCAAAGTGATCGCGGCATGACCTACGCTTCTCAGGAAGCCAGGCTGGAAGATATGGGATTGCGTCCGATCGCCGCACCGCCTGAACCTCGTTTTCTCTACGCAGAACCGCACCTTTCGAATGTGGAGAGCCTGGCACTGATCAAGGGAACAACGTTCTTCGTTTCCGATCGCTCCGGGAACCTTATGCCTCCGGGCGCACCACACATTGGACTGTTTCGAGAAGATACCCGCTACCTCAGCCAGATCGAACTCCTTGTGAACGGCCATCCCCCCGTCGTCCTCTCCGCAACGACGGAAGGTGCCTACGCCAACCGGGTGGAGTTGACAGTGAAAGGCAGCGCACACGGAGCCGGCCTTGATATTCCGGTCAATACTGTTTTCGTGCATCGTGAACAGATCCTGGAGAGCGAAGGTCTGCACGATATTCTTCAACTGCAGAATTTCCATAGCGAGAAGGCGCGCCTTGTCATCGAGATCACGTATGACGCTGATTTCATGGATATCTTTCAGGTACGCGGCATCATCCGGGGCAAAAGTGGTCGTTATTTTGAGCCGCTGATTGCGGATGCACAAATGACCTTTGTCTACGAAGGATTAGATGACCGTGTGCGCGCGACAGCGCTCTCCTTCGATCCGACTCCGGTGAGGATCTCAGGACGTACAGTGCGATGGGAATTCGATCTGGAGCCTAGGGGTATAAAGCGTATTACATCGACGATCGTGACGCAATCTTTGCCGAAGCATTTGCTTCCCTCCAGCTTCAACACTTCCCCCGCAAACCCTCCCTGGATGAGCGAGCGTGAAAAGGTAGAGGAGCACGAGGAGAAGCTTCATCTCGGTTTGACTGCATGGGAACAAGCGTGTACCAAATTCAAATCCAGCAATGAAATATTCAATACGATGCTATGCACCTCGTTGCAGGATTTTTATTCGTTGCAGATTCCGGAGGGAAGAGAGAAGACGATAGCCGCCGGCGTGCCTTGGTTTGCCGCGCTCTTCGGCAGAGACTCCCTCATCTCCTCCTTTCAGACTCTGGCTTTGAATCCCACGTTGGCACGCGGCACGCTGCGTTCCCTGGCAGCCTGCCAGGGACGGGTAGAGTGCGCCGATAACGACGAGCAGCCCGGCAAGATCCTGCATGAACTGCGCTGCGGCGAAATGACGGCGACAGGAGAGGTTGCATTCGGGAGGAACTATGGCTCAGTCGATGCGACGCCACTCTTCATCATTCTGCTAAGCGAATACTTTCAATGGACTGGAGACCGGGAGCTGTTGGAGGAAATGAGGCCCTCGCTCACCGCCGCGCTTAACTGGCTGATCGAGTACGGTGACATGGATGGCGACGGCCTGATCGAATATCGAAGAAAAACCGAGAAGGGCCTGCTCAATCAGGGGTGGAAAGACTCCGGTGATGCGATGGCACATGCTGACGGCACGCTGGCCCAGGCGCCCATTGCGTTGGTGGAAGAGCAGGGATATGCAGCCGATGCATTCCGGCGGGCGGCTTCGCTCATGCGCCTGCTGGCTGATTCCGAGCAGGCGGACCGGCTGACGGAGTGTTCGAGTGAGCTGATGCAAAGGCTGGAGCAGTCGTTCTGGCTGGAAGAGGATCAGTATTATGCTATGGCTCTCGATCAGGACAAGCGGCCGCTGGCCGTCATGTCTTCCAATCCGGGACACCTTCTCTTTACCCATACGATCCAGGACCAGCGGGCGCGCCATGTAGTGACAAAGCTCACCGGCCATGGTCTCTTCTCCGGTTGGGGCATCCGTACCCTTTCCGAGGAAGAGCGGACCTACAATCCCATGAGCTACCATCGCGGTTCTGTTTGGCCGCATGACAATTCGCTGATTGCATTTGGAATGGCCCGGTACGGATACAAGCAGGAGACGTCAACCATCTTCTCAGCGCTATTCGAAACTTCACTCCACTTCCGCGAATATCGGCTGCCGGAGTTGTTCTGTGGCAACCAGCGACATCATCGAGATGAGCCAGTGCAGTATCCAGTTTCCTGCTCGCCTCAGGCCTGGGCTTCCGGCACGCCCATCGTGATTCTGACAGCGCTACTGGGGTTAGAGCCGAACGCAGCCAACGGAGAACTCAGAATCGTGAACCCACGGCTGCCGACGTTCCTCACCTTTCTCGAGGTCCGAGACCTGCGCGTCGGTAACAGTCGAATCGACCTGGATTTTCTTCGCCAGGACGACAGAACCTTTTGTCGGGTGGTGGGACAAAGGGGCAAAGAACTCGCCGTCAATGTTTCCTATCGGTAATTGCATCACTCGAATAGAATGCCCTAACCTTCCCGGAACTCATCGTCTCCGATCTCAACATGCCCCAGATGTCGGGATTCGAGCTTCCCTCTGTTCTGCGGCGTCGCTTTCCCGAGATTCTGGTGATAGCCATGAGCGGCGGCTACGAGTCCGGGGAACATGTCCCCGGCGGCGGGATTGCCGAAGCCTTTTACGCGAAGGGGCTTCATGATCCGCAGGATCTCGTTCGCACCTTCGTGGACGTGATCCGAAACAAGACAGAGCGGGCGATGAACCATCACCGGCAGTCGGCCCCGGTGTGCAAGTTGTGTGGTGCTCGCCGTCGAAGCGACTGATTCGCATCCGAGCCGGGAAGTTCAGGCTGCGGAAATAATGCTCGCGCGATGTTCGCGTGAGCTCGAACTGGCACTGCGGTCGCTGGCCGCCGATGGCGCCTATGGAAAAGGAGATTTTCTTAGCTGGCTGGAAATGCATGGGATCGACTCGTATATTCCGCTGCGAATGCACTACCCATCGAACCCCCATCTATACGGGATTGACCAATTCACCTATCAGCCGGACACGAATAGTTATAAGTGCCCGGAAGGGAAGGATCTGAAGTTCATTGGCATCAAGCCTGCCGTCAACAGGAGCTATATTTACAGATCAACCCAGAGCAAGTGCGGGGCATGTCCCCGAAAAACGGAGTGTACCACCGGCCGATTCAGGCAGTTGGTGGTACACGTAGAGGAAGCTGCACGACAGCGCGCACGGGAGCGCAATCAACAACCTGCATTCTTCCGCCAGCAGCGAGCCCGAAGAAAGATCGAGGCGGTCTTCGGTGAACTGAAGAACCGAATTGACTCCGACGCGTGCGCCTCAGACGGCTGCAACATGTGCGCGAGCAGTTCCTGATGGCCGCAACCGCACAGAATCTGAAACGACTCGTGCGGTTCATGGGTAACCGTCCGGTCTTCCCCATCGCTATTTGTTGAGTTGTTTCGCGTCTAAATAGGGGAGTTCACCGTCCTTGGGATCGGAGGATAATGGTGGGCCTATGCTCAGGAGTTCAAATGGCACTTCCTCTGTTGATCGGTCTGGTAGCAGGTGCGCAACAGCCGTCGAAGCCTGTCGATGATTCATCGCAAATGAGCGCGTACGCAAGCCAGCGGGAGGCGCTTCTGGCTTCCGGCAATGAGGCGATGGCAAAGCGCGAATATGCGGAGGCGCTGGAGGATTATCGGAAGGTTCTGGCGGGGTATCCCAAAGATAGCCGCGTTCTCATGATTGCTGGAAATGCAGCCTGGGCAGCAGGGGATCTGCAGGAGGCAGCCGATGATTACCGCAAATGTCTGGAGCACCCCGGCAATCATCCGTGGGGAGTTCGGCTCAGCCTGCCTCAGGTGAATGCCGCAATCGGCGACTGGAGCCAGTTTGCAAAGGAGCAACGGGAAGTCGAGACGGCAGTAATCGGCGGCGTTCCTCAGCTTGCGGGGACGTTGAAGAACGGCGTTCTGTTGGAGCGATTCACAATCGGAAAGCAGCTTGTGGAGGCGATCGATTACCCGGAGCCGGAACAGGCGGGTGGCGTTCGGTATCGGTTCAGGCTCGGTGCAAGACCGTTATCAAACGATGTCTTCGTGGCTCACCTTGATCTCGTGGAATCCGGAGGACGGTTTGTTCTCCAGCAGTACTCGGATCCAAATGGGCAAAAGCTGATCCGGTCTTATCCCGGGGGCGAACCCGGGTATCAGGATGTACGAGCTGAGGCAATGCGCCTTCTGGAAGCACAATATGACACCACGAAGATAAGCTATCTCAGCCCTTATGCACCTCTCTAATGGCAACAGGCAGGATGTGTCCACTACCTTTTTGGTGGACACTTCAGAGATGGGATTCAGAGACTTCGGCAGCAGGCCTCGTGAAGCGATCCGTCTGGAAACCGTTCCCACACTGCCCCCAGCGATGCGTGAGGCAATTCTCTGGCAGATTGACTACGAATGTGCTCAGCAAAACTGTGGGCTGCACCAGACCATATATGCCAAATGGTCCACAGACGCAAAGCCGACCGACGTAACAAGGCTTTTGCTAAACGCCAACCCCGCAGCTGCTTGTAGAGGGGGACATCTTGCGGTATTTGATCCGACGCGGATTTGGGCTTGTCGGCTGTAGCTTCAATTTCGCGTTGCATAGGGCACACCCCGGTGTATCCTGGAATTGCCCATTACAGGATTCGGAGAGGCCGCGCCTGGCAGCGTGGCTTTTCTATTTGCCGTCAGTATACCTCTGGTTGTGGCGGAGATGGCGGGTATTCCCTTGCACTCTGGCGCGATCTCTCACTCGACGTGCACTATTTGGGTCATTGTGTCTTCGAATGAAGCAGGCGCATAATTCAGTGTCTAACGGTCGGCGCGTCTGGCTCGTTCGGCATATATCTTTCGCACAATCCCCGACAGGTAATGTCGTTCGATCTTGATGTTGTACTAGCGATCGAGACGAAGGGCGACGTCATCAACGGGAATCTGATGGTCCTGAGCGATGATCGAACGCACCTTCGAAACGAGGTACTGCTTCTTGTCCTTGATGATGAGGGGCATGGAAGGATTGGGAGGCTTTGCTTAATGGTACCTCCGCACCGCAAAAATGCTAGACGAGGCTCGATGTGAGGCATGTATGGCAGAGATAACAATAGAGTTTAACGGAGAAGCTCGCGCATTAAGTGAATTCAGCTTCGCGCTGTTTGAGACCGAGGTGCTCGGGGCGAGAACCCAAAAAGAGATCGCCGACGGTGGAACGATCACGATGCAACAGATGATGGCGCGCAAGGCATACGGCATTCCGCAGTTCATCGAAGTCGTTCTCTCCACGGTAAGTGGCGCCGCCGCTGGGGTCGCCAGTGACTACATCTGCGAAAAATTAAAAAAGCATAAAGGCGGATACCTGACTATCAGGATCAATCGGCGTGCGGTCACATTCGATAAGGGCAAAATTAACAAAATGATCGCAGAGGAAATGGCGACCCATAGGCGTCATTACCGAGGGGAATCTGGTCGTTCTCCGCAATAAGGGAGCGGACTTTGGAAAGGTGGTACCGCTGCCTTTCCTTCGCGATGGCGGGCATGAGGGCTTGTGAGGGTTTTCTTAGCTCTAGCGCCGATACCAAATATTGAAAAGACTTTCACAAATGCTCCTCTGCAGCAGTATCATGTACTGCCTATGAACCGCTGGAATAAATGGCAGCAATGGATCTGCTGGATCGCACTAACTGGCGTTGTTGCGTCTGTGTACCTAGCGTTCTCAACGAACGGTCATCTACCACTCTCAACCAAAGGTCTTGCTGAGCCATTCGAGGCGAAACGGCCGATTAAGGTCATCCAATCGATTGTGCTCTGCGTATGGGTACTCGTCCCTCCGCTGTGGTTTTGGTTCGAGTACTTCTTCCTTTATCGGGTGATACCTTCCAATGAAGCTCGGCATCATTCTGCATCCCGAGAACGGTAGTGAAGAGCCCGAGGCGCCTTACACGCAAGGTCCAAAAGCTACTGTAAATCCGAAGTACGTTCTTAGCGATAAGCTCTGGGCATATTTGCAGGCGTACGCAGATAAGCACCGCAAGGCTGGGCACGGATTCGGGTTTGGTCTGGTCGACCGCGACTCCACTACACGAACACTCTCGGCCCGTTACTACAAGGACGGCTCGGAGATTCTCGTGAGCCGCGGTCGAGGCAGAAATCCCAGGCGGCTAACGCCTCGCGAGTGTGCTCGACTGATGGGATTCCCCGACACTTTTCGGATACCAGAAGCTAAAGGTCGCCCCGCGGACGATCAGCCGCTGGGAGAAACGCGAGACACTATGCCCACCGCTGGCGGCTGCGGCTCTGCGCGATGTCATTCGAACCGGCGGCCGTCGATACGCAGGCGTTGGGAAGTTCACGTTCATCGACCTTTTCGCCGGCATCGGTGGACTGTGTTCAGGAGACGCTCTCGATGCTGTGGGACGAAGTTAGCGCCATCCACCACCCGGAAGTCAACGGTATAGCCGAGCTCGGTTCGCAGCGTATCGAGAATCACCTGAAACGTTCTTCCCTTGTCGTGGTTGAGCAGATTCTTGACATTTTCTAAGAAGAACGTCGTGGCGTCTTGCTTCAGATGTGTACTGAGGAACAGTGCATGTCCTGTGAACGATCGGTCGCTAACCAGCTTGAACACTTTCGGCTGAAGGCTTTCTCAGGAGAAAGCGCGGTGAGGCCGTGCGTGAGCCGGAGGGCGGAACGCCGCTGCTGATAAACCCGCGCGAAGAGGACCCGCTTGATCTGCTCATGATCGATCTGCGTGACACAGGTAGGTTCATTCCTCGCGCTGCTGCTGACACCCGTGATTGGATGCGCGCTGAATACACGCGACGGAACTCCTGGACTTGAATAACGCGGGACATAGAAAGGCCCGGAAAAATGCTTACCACAAATTTACTTTCGCTTTGCGTGAGTATGTGAGGGCACGAGATGCGGGCAGGGAGACCGACAAATGCGTTGATGTCGTTAAGGAGTCCTGTCATCCCGGCGTTTGGGCGGCCATGAAGAGAGACAGGGGCATCATGCCTGAACTTTTAACCTTGTTTGAGGCGGCGCCCGAGGCATTGAACTGGTAGTCCCGCGGGGCGAAGGCTTCGATAGCGGTTTAAGTGGGAGAGAGCGTTCGCAGATGGCGTGCCAGTGGCGCAGGGAAATGCCACCGAATGCTTCCAGGAGATTACTCCCGATAAGTCGGCTTGTGGGAAGGAAATTCAGCCGAGAGGGTGCGCCCCGGGATGGGTCGCTGCATTACACGGGCGACAACATTCGCATCATCTGTGCCTACGACCTCTGCCGTGACAGTCTTGCTGTTTGCTTCGCTACTTCGCTTCCAGTTGTTCGGCTAAGCGCTCGAGAACTCGCTGTTTGTTTGACAGCGTTAGTGGAGAATTGATCGCGTGCAGTTCACCTTCGGAGAATGGTCGGCCGGCCAAAGGGTGCGGCACTGCGCGAGCCGAGCGCGAGTAGGCAATCGTCGCTTCAAATCTCTCCATGCAGTGGGTACTCGCCGGCAGGGTCCTTACATATTCCAGGTATCAAGCGGCTCATGCCAGCTCATGCGATCCAGAATCCGCTGACCCTGCCTCTCTACCCACTGTCCGGCCACCCAGCAGGCCGGTACGAGAAGGGACAGTAAGAGGCTTACACAGACAGCAGCGACGGACAACTTCCGAAGGGATGGCCGACGCGGCGCGATCGGTGCGCCACAGCGAGGGCAGACTTCATTCATCCTGGCTCCGCGCGGTTCATTCGGTCCCATCAATGTTTCCCATTTTGACGCTATAGCGCTGTTCACAGCATGGTTCGTCCTCATCGCCATCCTGATCGCCGGAAATCCTGCCCCGGTTCGCCGCTTCGAATGCGGCCCGCTCACGCTGATCTCGCCGGACATCCAGCAATTGCTCTCCAACGGTGTGTTTCGGGGAAAAGCAGTAATCGACGTAAGCCTCAAAAAGCGCCTGGTTCCGCATGCCCCGCTTCATGAGATCTCCGTGATGCTGCCTGTACAGGTCCCGGAGAGCCTCGGGCGTAATGCTGTAGTAGCGCCGCTTGCCCTGGGTGGCGACTGAAGCCTCGAGCCAGTGCTGCTCAATCCAGAAGACGACCTCCGCCTTACGGACATGCAGCGCGGTGGCCAGGCTTTCCACGGAAAAGAGATCGCAGCGAATCTGGCGCAGGCTGAGGCGGTTTCTCCTCAGCATGTTGCGGATCGCCTTCGGTGTCCGATCGATCCTCTTCGCCACATCCTCAATCGGCCGCTTCACCAGTTCCTCGCGAACGACTTCCAACTCCGACTCCGTCCATCTTCGGTGGTCTTTTCTCCCCTTGAGCCCATGCTGGATAACCAATCGCCAGCAAGCCTCGCTGGCGCGCCCGGTGTGGCGCTGGAGGCGCACTACCAGTTGTTCGATCTTGTTGCCGGAGAGCACCTTCGCCTGAGCGGCCATGGCCAAAGCATCGGGACTCCATTCGCGGGACCGCTCCGCCAGTTTTGAGAGAGTTGCCATGCGCGCCTCGGTAACTTATCCCAGCATGAGCAACCCAGTTACCAGTCGTCCAATCAAATTCCGGAGGAACGTTATTCCTGCCGGGTATGAGGCATCGGACTCGCGGGGGCGGCACCAGTTGAGATAAGCGAGGGCTCCATGAACGAGATTGATCTTCGGCTGCTGCGTGCGGCCGTTGCGGTCGCAGAGGAGCTTAGTTTTTCCCGGGCCGCACAGAAGCTCCACGTCTCGCAGCCGGGTCTCACCAAGCAAATCCAGGACCTCGAGGCAATTCTTCATGTTTCCCTGTTCACGCGTGACCGCCAGAGAGTCCATCTGACCGACGCCGGGCGAGCCTTCGTGGATGAATCGAGGCTTGCCCTGATGCATCAGGAACGCGCTATCCAGGCTGCAAAATGTGTTGCGAAGGGGGCAGAGGCAATCCTCAATCTGGGACAATCTCCGCTGGTCGATCCTCTGCTGATTTCGGTCATCACTTCGATTCACCTCCGCTTGTTTCCCGGACTGCGAATCAACATCACCAGTGACTACGCTCCGGAGCTGATTCGCCGAGTCGCGTCCGGCGAGATTGAAATCGCCGCGCTGACCGCCGGCCCGCAGTCGCCGCAACTCACTCAGGTCGAGGTGACAGTATCACCGCTCTATGTCCTGATCTCTGAAACATCCGCGCTTGCAGCCCGGCGAACCCTGAGCCTGCGGAATCTGGACGAGATTCCGTGGATCCTGTTTGCGAGGCAGATTCAGCCCACGCTGTATGACGCCATCGAGGCGTATGCACGATCCGCCGGGGTTGCCGCGAGCGAGCGACACGATGTTACGAGCGCGGAACAGGCGGCACAACTGATCTACCGCACCGGGGGCGCTGCGATCCTGGCAAAGCACGACGCATGGCGAGTTGCGGTGGACGGTTTCACCCTGCGCCCTCTGGCTGAACCGGAGATCGCCATGCGTACCGTCCTTGCGGTCCGCAACGATGCGAGCCGGGTTGTCAGTGAATTCGTGCGAACGACGATCCGGGAGATCAGGAAGCTCGCTCCTGCTGGTCAGAGCAGGCTGTCCCTGACGGCCTGAGGCCGGAATCACCCGCGACGTTGCCATCAATTGCTCTGGGCAAGAACCTCGATGTTCAGAGGCCCCTCATACCCGCACGCACGGCAGCGGACCAGACCAGTGATTACACTCTCGAGCGGGACGTGAGAGCGCCTCGTCCCGGCGCCGCAGTTCTGGCAAACGTGCACCGCACTGATTGGAGCCGCTGCGCGGCCATTCTGGTCCGTGGGGGCGGACATGAACGCGATCCTCGCACGGTTCTATCATCTGCGCAGCGAGCTGCGAAGCGGTCAACTTTTCCTGGCGGCGGTCGGATTACCGATCAAAGGCGGTACCCCGGCTGCCAGATTCAGAAAGGACGTTTCGGGAAGGGTTGGCCATTTCGGTGGGTTCTGTTCGTGGTCCGCGATGCGCGTGGTGACTGCGGTGACTCGTCCTGAGCCGGTTTACGGTTACCGGACCGGGGACTGGGCAAGAAGGCATATCTCGCCTCTCTATCCGGATACGCACGTCGAGGAGAGCGAACAAACAATGTTGGGAACCTGAGTTCGCCATTTCCCCTCTCCAATTGCGCGGGCAAGCTTCGTTGCCCGGATCAGCGCATTTTGCTCGACCATCGGCTCTATCTCACCGGCACCGTCGCTGATGGTCGGATTAGCGGACAGAATCCCGTGTCCGGTGCCGCAGGATCGTGCTCTGCGGCCCTGCATGCCCGTCGCGATTGCCTGCCAGGTTCGCCAGCTCGGCCTCCGTCACGTGGCGTTCGCGGGCCCGGCAGGCGGGATTTCCATGTTTTCATCCCGTCGCGCGAATAAGACACGCATCGTCTCCGGACCTGGCGCGGACCGCGCAGCTGAGCTACCTGTCCGGTATCAGGGCGGGATGGCCGCCCCGGTGCGCCTCTCGCGTGATGCAGCAATGCGCATCATCACGGCCGTCACGCGTCCGACAACTCCGGCGTCGGCCGGATAGCGGACCTCCCGCACCCTGCATCCGGACTGGGGAAAGGGAATCAGCAGCAGACTTCCGTCCTTTTCCTCGCACCATGAGCAGGCATAGTCGTCGCGGAGTTCGACAAAGTAAATGGGCCGCTCAAAAACGCTTTCCCATCTGGTCCTCTCTATCTTCCGCTGCGAGGAATCGATCTCAACAAATGATCCGGGCCGAATCAGGGGAAACAGCGTAAAGTCCTTGGTTCCGACATATCCATACACGGATGCGCCGCCCGGCCCCTGCGGGAAAAGATCCGCTTCAAGTCTCCCGAGTCCGGAAAACATCCGCGAAACCAGGTCCGTTCTCTCCAGGCGGAGGCCGGACACGGCCGCTCGGGGAATCTCCTCCGGCGGTTCAGCCGATCCGACAAGATGGGTGTGCGGAAGGGGTTGCCGGATCTGTTCACGGCCGATATCGCCTGCGCGAATGCCAAAAATCGCAAGTACCTCATCGAGGCGGTACTGATAGATAGTGCTGAGAGTGTAGATCTTGAAAATCCCCGGAGTCAGTTCGCCCCTTTCGATCTGCGATAACCAGGCGTGGGATATGTAATATTCCTGATTCTGCTTGGAATCCGCCAGAGACCGGCTCCGTCGCTCAACTTCACGGATAGACAGACCAAGCCGCTCCCGTGCCGCGCGCAGGCGTCGTCCGGCTTCGGGATTGCGGGGGCTATCAGGCATCGGCACAGCTGCTGTACTCGGCGGTGTCACGGGGGCTATCCGCCAATTCGGTGTCTATCGCTGCCCGGGACCAGCATCGGCTAATTCTGATGGGACAGCACGCAGTCGGTACCAAACGGTCACTGCTCCGACCAACAAATATTTCCACTTATACAACAACAATGCGGACTTAAAGACAACATAGGGCTCCGGTCGCAATTCGTGTCGGCGGGAATATCCGGCAACGAACCGCTGAGCTATGGCAGTTTAATAATGCCATCTCTCGCGGGTTTCGGTCGAAGCAGGATGCCGCCATTCCCGGGAGCAGCCGGGACGCAGCGTGCCATCGGGGCAAACCAGCGGGGCAGTCGGGTGAGCGATTTCGGGGAAAAGGCGGCATCACGCCTGCGTTCCATCCTCGCTTCCCGGGGGCTGACGCTGCATCAGGTCTCGCTCGAATCGGAGCGCCTTTATGGGCCGGAGTCTCCGTTTCGCATATCGCACACACTCTACCATTCACTCGCGAACTCTCAGTCGTTCGGCCCCAGCCTTCCACAGATCTGCGCCCTGAGCCGGATCAGCGGTTATCGACCCGAGGACTGGCTGGAGGTGCTGGGAATAAATCTCGCGGTTCTGGGGGGATTGCAGGCGGCACTGCCGTTCAGGAGAACCCGTCTTATCGATCCCGCGCTCCACGGAAGAGATTTTGTGGTGCACGACCTCAGAGAAGAGGGCGACGATCGTAATCCGACAGTCATTGTCCCACTCGCGCAGGTATTGGAATCGAAACTCTGCCCACGCTCAACCGGCCCGCACCAGTGGGAGCAGCAGCCCCGGTTCGCGAGAATCGGCATCGAGGATGCAATCTCTTTTCCGGAGCTGCTGCCCGGAAGCATCGTTCGCCTGACGCCGCGCGACAGTTTTTCAGTCCCACCTGCAAACGCGGACGGCGGCCGTCCCGAACTTCTGATGGTGGAACATGAAGGCGGATTGTGGTGCGGCCACTTTCATCTTTCGAATGACGGAATCCTTTATTCCGCGGCCTCAGAACTCGCTTACGCCCCGGTCATGTTGCGATATCCGCAGGAGGCAAGGATCCTCGGCCGCGTCGACATGGAGATCCGATGGATGCATCGCCTCCATGGCCCGCGCGTTCCTCTGGCATTGGCGGGTCGTCAGCATCCGCGGATTCTCGATGCCGGAACCACGGATCCAGGAACCCTCGTTCGGCGGGCGAGGAGGAAGGCAGGTCTGACGCTCGAGGAAGCTTCCCGGCTTTCACGGAGCGTGGCGAACGCTGTTCACGATCAACGGTACGCGATTGCGCAGAGCACATTGTCCGATTACGAGGTGCAGAGCGTGCCGCCCCGGCATCTCGAGAAAATCGTCACGCTCTGCCTTATTTATGGGATTCCCCTTGTCGATTTCATCAGAGCGGCAGGCGCCGCTCCGGAGAGCCTGGGACATCGGCAGATTCCGCAGGAAAGAACGCCAGAGGAGAGAGGCGCATCCCCGAGCGACACTCAGTTGTGCTCATCCGATCGCCGGGAACCCTCCGCGGCCTGGATGCTTCAGCATGGTGCGATTCCGTGGTTTCTCGGTGGTTGTCTGGCAGAGATGTCAGGGATTGCGCAACCCTCTCTGCGCGATTTTCTCTGGCTTGCCGGCGACCATCCGTACCTGCCTGCACACACGGAGGGCAGCACGGCCGCTCTGGTAGACCGGCGAAAGAAACATCCCGCGCGGCTGCCCGGTCTGCCGGGCTGGCTCCAGCCGGCCTACGTACTTCTGCTGCGGAACGGGGACTATCGCTGCGCATGTTGCAGCCTCGACGACCAAACCCTGTTTCTCTGTCCAGGCCCGAATCGAAGGATCGCCCCTGAAGCTCTGCGCCTCGGACAGGACGCCGAAGTCGTCGGACAGATCGTCGCCCTGGCACGACACATCGCATGACTCCGGCCATACCGATTCTTCACTGAGGGTTGTTGTCGGATTTCCGAATAATTCGGCCGACGGGTGGCGAATCTTCAGGAATGCGCCCAGAGTAACCAGAGTTTTCGGGGAACCTATCCCCCTCGGTGACGCGATGCTTCGACTCTCTGACGGCGTGCGCAGCACATATTCGGGCGATGGCGCGGTGATTCTCGACGTGAAGCGCGGACAAATCTTCCGTTTCAATCTCACCGGGTCGCGCATATTGCAGTTGCTCCGATCCGGTGCGGAGGAATCGGAGATCGCCTGCATGCTGGTCCGGGAGTTCTCCGCCGATCCCGCAACGGCGGAGTCCGACACGAACGCTTTTCTGGCAGCGCTCCGGCAGAACGCACTCATTGAACCGCGGCCGCAAAGATAAAGGAGGGTGCCATGTTTCTGCTGTTCTGCCGGGCATATCTGCTCCTGCTCCGGGCGGATGGTTATCTCATACGCTCAAAATTCCCCGCCCTGCGCGAGTGGGTACACAACACTCCGCGCCGCACGCCTCTCCCCGGCGCAGATGCAACCGAGGCCGTTTGCCATGCCGTCGATCTGGCCGCAGTTTGGTACTGGAAGCAGGTTCTCTGCCTGCAGCGATCAGCGGCGACGGCCTGTCTGCTGCGCCAATGTGGCGTCGCGGCACGGCTCGTGATCGGAGCCCAGATCATACCCCTCCGCGCACACGCGTGGGTCGAAGTCGAGGGGAGAATCGTCAACGACAAGCCCTATATCGCTGAGCTCTACACGGTCCTCGACCGCTGCTGAGCCGCGGGGAGCGGAGCCGACCATGGCAGCACAGTTTGGCAGGTGGAATTTCGATGGAGCGCCGATGCCCTCCGCATTGCGCGATCGGGTCGGCGAGTTGCTGGCACCGTGGAGGACGGAGGGTCAGTTCGGATACTGCGATCAATGTGCGGAGCTGCTGTGGTTCCCGTTTGAAACGACGGAAGCGTGCCCAGGCCCGCAACCGATGGTGCTCGATTCCGGAGAGGTTCTCCTGTGGGACGGGCGGCTCGACAATGGCTCGGAGATACAGCGCGCACTCGGAGGTCTGCAGCTGAGTTGCCGTTCTGATGCCAACGTCGTCGCCGCAGCATGGTCGGAGTGGGGGCAGGACTGCCTTCCCCGACTCGTCGGGGACTGGGCCCTGTCGCTGTGGATTCCGCGCGATCGCCGGCTGCTTCTGGCCGCCGATATTCTCGCGACCCGTCACCTCTTCTATGTCCTCGAAAAGGACTGGGTGCAGTGGTCGAGCGTTCCGGATCCGCTGGTTTTGTTGTCGGAAAGCAGCTTTCAGTTCGATGAGGAATATCTCGCCGGATGGCTGGGGTCTTTTCCCGCGCCTCACCTGACGCCCTTTCGCGCAATCCATCGTGTCCCTCCTGCTTCGGTCGTGACCATCCGGCCGGGGAGTGTTGCCGTTCGACGCTTCTGGGAAATTGAGGGTACCCGGAAAATCCGCTACGCGAGGGATGCGGAGTATGAGCAGCACTTTCTGGAGCTCCTCCGGCAGTCGGTCCGGAGGCGGCTGCGCTCGCGCTCGCCCATCGTCGCGGAACTGAGCGGCGGTATGGATTCCTCGGCAATCGTCTGCATCGCGGACCAGCAGACATCTGCCGCGGGAGGGCCTCAAATCGACACCGTCTCTTATTACAGCGACAGCGAACCCCACTGGAACGAGCGTCCGTGGTTCGCCCGCGTCGAAGCACAACGAGGCCGGGCAGGTCTGCACATCGATGCGACAGCCTCGCCACCCGCTGACGAACACGCCCCGCGCATTCTTCTGGGGCCCGGGGCGTCGACGGGGCAAACCGAATTCCTCGATTTCATGAGGCGGAAAGGGTCTCGTGTTCTCCTCTCCGGAATCGGAGGAGATGAGTTTCTGGGCGGCGTGCCGACCCCGGTGCCCGAGCTCGAAGATCTGCTCGTTACGGCGAACTTCATAGCTCTGGGACGGCGGCTGTTGGCCTGGGCGCTCGCGCAGCGCCGGCCCTGGATTCAGTTGCTGCGCGATGCGGTCATCGGGTTCCTGCCCTGTCAACTTGCTTCGCAGCGCAGGCTTAGGCCGTTTCTCTCCTGGCTCGATGAGGGGATTGTGAAGCGCCAGAGGCGGCCCCTCACCGGCTACCCGAGGCGATGGGAGTGGTTCGGTGCGTTGCCCAGCGTCCAGGAGAACGTCGATGCGCTCGACAGCATTCGTCGTCAGCTTTCCTGTAAGGCTCTGAGCGCGGGTCACCCGTATGAGCGACGCTACCCCTACCTTGACCGGGATCTGCTCGAATTTCTTTTCGCGATACCGCGCGAACAGCTGGTACGGCCCCGTGAACGGCGTTCCCTCATGCGCCGCGCGCTGACGGGTATCGTCCCGCAGGAGATACTCGACCGAAAACGAAAGGCGTATGTCATACGCTCGCCGCTGCAGCTCGCAGAGAGGTACTTCCGCGAGCTTTCGCAGGAAACACGCGAGTTTGCCACCGCGGCCCTCGGGATAGTTCGGCCGGAGTTGCTCCTCGATGCGCTGCGTGTTGCCAGCCAGGGGGATTCTGTTTCTGTGGTGCCGCTGATGCGTGTCGTGGCTCTTGAGCACTGGCTGCGCAGGCTGGCCGACGGGGGCCTCCTGACCGGGTCGCATGGAATCGATGGCCGCTCCTGCACGACCACGACGAATTGTTTCCCGGCGTCGCTCCGTCCACCCACTCAAACCGAGGTGCATTTGTGATGGTTTCACCCGGAGAAACCAGAGGGGCGAGCGGCTGCATGAGGCGGTGTGCGAGCCCGCCGACCGAATGCCGGCTGATCATTACCCGGCGCGGCGAATCCGAAGTGCTGGTGCAGTGGAGAAGTGGCTTTCTCCGCCTGCCCGCGGTGACGGTTCCTTCGCGGCAAAGATTAGCGCCTCATCTGCTGCCGGCGATCCGCACCGGGATCGGCCTCGATGCGATCTGCTGTTATAGCCTCGACCTCGAAGAAGGGCCGACTGCCCCAGCCCGGCGCTATTGTGTTCTCGAAGCCCTTTCCGGCGAGGATCGCCTGAAGGGCGGATGGACCTGGATCGGGACGGGCGAAGCGGCGAAGGGCCGGTTTCGGGAAGAGAGGGACGCACAGGCTTGTCGCGGGGCTCTGAAGAGAATGGCCGCCTGCGGCCACCATGTGGATTCGGGAAATTTCACACGCGCGGGTTGGTTCACGGAGGTGCGGACCTGGGTGCGATCTCAACTCAGCCGGCACGGGATGATCCTCGGCACCGGCTGGGAGCAGTACAACATGGGGCCGGATTTTGAGCTGCTGCGTTTCGCTACGGACGGACCGGCGGTGTGGTTCAAGGCCGTGGGCGCGCCCAACCTTCGGGAATTGGCGATTACCACGCGGTTAGCGAGACTTGATTCAGATCACGTCCCGACTATCCTGGCGCATCAGGCAGCCTGGCACGCGTGGCTGATGCTGGACGCGGGAGCCACGTGCCTCGACCAGGCGACGGATCCGCGCGCGTGGAGGATCGTGGCGCGGTCTTTGGCCCGTTTGCAGCTGGCCGCTCTTCCCCATGTGGAAGAGCTCTCGGCTGCGGGATGCGACGATCTGCGCCCCTGCACGCTGAGCGATCAGATTCAGCCGTTCCTGAGCCGGGTTGAAAAGGTGATCGACCTTCAGCCGACCTGCCCGCCTCGCAGGCTCAGTCGGACCGACCTCGCGCTCGCGGAACGTCTTCTCAGGAGGAGCTGCCGTGCACTGGAGGTCCTGAGCGTGCCGGACACCCTCGGGCACTCCGACTTCAATCCGGGTAACGTGCTGATCGAGGAGGAGCGCGCAGTCTTCATCGACTGGATGCTCGGTCATACCGGTCATCCGTTTCTTACCTTTGAGTACCTGTGCGCGCTCCTGCGGAGGATCGGCCCCACACCGGATAAGTTGCTTCCATCGCTTCGCGAGGAGTACCTCCGGCCGTGGCGGCGCCTGCTCTCCGCGGAGCAGATTGCGAAGTCATTGCAGTTCAGTCCGCTGGTCGCGGTTTTCGCTTACGCCCAGGCGTGTACGGCAAAACAGGGAGACGCCTCCATCGAGCCGCCTGAAAGCGGAGGGTTTTTGCGCGCGCTTACCCGCAGAATGTGCGAGGAAGCCCGACGGATCGAGGAAATCCCATGCCCATAGCCAGCCAGCCGCGCGCGCGAGGGTGATCCTGCGCGCCACATTGCATTTCGGCCCTGATCCGGTGCACGGATCAGCAACTCAGACGGAAAGGAGGTGATCACCATGGAGTACCGGAAACCGGAGATGATTCAGATCGGGAACGCGGCGGACGTAATTCAGTCGAGTCTCGAGAAGGATCAGGTTCCCGTCGACCACATCACGCATACGGGTCTGACAGGAACGGCAGCCTACGAGGCAGACGAGTAGCGCGACGCTCGACCGCTTACAACCATCGACACTGGCGAACCGCGAGTCCGAGGCTTTCCCCGGAAGGCTTCGGACTCATTTCAGCTCGGGGCGGGATGCCGGCCTTCTTCCTCTTCGAGCTGCCGCAGCCGCCGCCAGCGGCGCCACTGTTCCCGTTTCCCGGGCGAATCATCTTCTTCTCCATTCAGCCAGAATGAGAACCAGTCGACAGCCCCCCCGAGCGAAACAGCCCGGTCCCACGGTTTGACCAGCAGATGTGTGGCCCCGGGAAGAAGGATGAAGTCCACCGGCTTGTTCCGCTGCGAGAGCAATGAATACCACTCCCATTGCCCGACGACCGAGGCGAGGCCATAGCTTTCGAGGCGAATGGGCGCATCCACAGCAGCGATGCTGAAAGCCGGGGAGTTCTGGAGCCAAAGGCGCAGGGTGTCACCGAAGGGAGGTCCGCCGTTGACCGCATCCGATTCAGGCGCCGCGTAGGGCGCGGCAATCGCCTGAAAGTACCCTCCATCGAATCCGTCCGCAAGAACCGCACAGGCAAAGTGAACATGCGAGTGCGTCAGCGTGTATGCGACGTGGTACACGGTCCGGCTGAATCCAACGATGCCGACCCGGTTCCGGTCAATGATGCCCTGCGCATCGAGCCAGTCAATGGCTCCCTCGAAGGCGGCCATCTGCCGCGGCGCTTCTGCGGGCGTACTCCGCCCGCCACCGTCGTAGTCCGTCTGGAGCACCACGATGTTGCGGGCGGCCAGCGCCTGGGCTGCGAAGGCACTGCTCCACGGACCGTCGATCCAGAATTGATCCGGATCGAATCCGTGCGTCTGGATGACCAGGGGATAGCGCTGTCCCGCCCGATAGCCGGGCGGCAGATAGAGTCCTCCATGGACAACTGCGCCGCCGGCGGCAGTCCAGGTGATCTCCCGCTCGGTTCCAAAGCAGAGCCGCGCGAACTGCGGATTGAGGTTCAGCAGCAGACGGCGGTGTTTCGTCGCGGGGTCGGCGATCCAGATCTCGGGCGGCGCGTTCATTCCCTCGGTCTTCTCGAGAACCGGCAGCGCGGCGCGGGAGGCGTCGGGAGTAAAGGCGACTTGTGCCCAGCCTCGACCGCGCTTCTGGTAGGCCATCGACACGGGTGCCCCATGATCCTGGTCAGGGGCCTCGAGAATTAGTTCCTGCGATGCCGGACGCCAGGCAGTGGCAACTGCTGTTTCGCTGCCAATCTTCACGATCCTGCGCGAAGGCAGTTCGATTTCGACCAGGAGCGGCCGGATTTCGCGCAACTCCTTCTCTGCCCCGGCGGCGCCGGTCAGCGGCAGATAGGAATTGGAAACGACCAGCGAATGGCCGCCCGCGATCCAGACGACGCCGCCGTGCGGCCACGCTTTCGGAGCATGCACAAGCGAAGTGACCACGCCTGACTGCGTGTCGAGCAGGAGGTAGGTCTCGACGTAAGAGAACTGCTGCGTTTCTGTGTGCGCGGCGACAAACTCGTGCAGGACCCGTTCCCGATACGGCAGCCATGCCCCGGGAACGCGGCGGGCAAAGGCTTCGATGACGGCGTATCGCCCGTTCGGAGCCACGGAAAAAGGGAGGACCGGCCAGACGTCGTCCTCGATCGGAATTCTGCGCGGCTTCGCTCGCCCGATCTGCACAAACAGCTCGTCGCTGGCAGAAGCCGCCGCCTCTTCGCTGTCCCCGGCGATCACGACGGCATTCAGATCCTCACTCGCAACAACGAAGCCATGGCGACGTACGGCTCGGCGATGGAGCGGATTCTTCGCGGGCGGTTCCGCCTCGAAGACGATGACCCGCCCGTCGCCGCTCGCGTCAAAGGCGACAATCGGAGTCTCGGCTCGGGTGACCCGTTCGAGCCGCCTTTCCCGAACATCGAAGGAATAGATTTGCGGACTTGTGCCAGGATGTTCGCCGATGAAGAGCAGTGTGCGGCCGTCTTTGATCCACCGGATGTCGCGGATGGCCGGCCGGTTAGAACTCGAAGACATCCGGATGACAGCTTCCGGCCGCGAGGAGACAAGGGCGTTGCGCGTACGGAACACCAGTAACGTGTATCGGTTTGTGTTTTGGCCGAGATCGGCGTGCCGAAGCAGCAGAGCGAATCGTCTGTGGTCAGGAGAAAACCACGCGACGCGATCCTCGGCGGGATGGGAAGTGTCGCTGTCGTTGCGGGGTGTCACCAGATGGGTGATTTTGATGGTATCGGTCACCGATACCCGCCGCTGGCCGCCGAGACACTGAGCGCGGAGCGAGGAAGCCTGCGAAGCGCAGCCCACGATGGCCGGCAGCGACGCGAACGTGATCCATTGGCGCAATCCAGGCACAGGTCCTCCCCATCTCTCCCCGGTAATCCTGCTTCACGGCGGAGAGCGGCGCGATCAGAAGGTCAATTTGAGGGAGAGCTGGAGGGAGCGCGGACCACCCTCCTGGAAGAGGGGATTCAGCCCGCCCAGCGCATTGTTGAGCATCTCGGTCGACTCGAGCAAGGTCGGTCCGTAGCCGATCAACGCAGAGGGGTTGGCGAAGTTGGGATGGTTGAGGGAATTGAAGGCGTCGGCCTGAAACTTGAGATGCCAGCTGTCGATCAGGGTAAAGGTGCGGGCAGCGGAGAAGTCCAGTTGCTTGAGCCCGAAACCGGCAATGTCGTTCCTCCCCTCGGTTCCCTGGCGCACTGTGACGGGGACAACGAATGCGCCGGGGTTGAGCGATTTTCCTCCCCCGGCGCCGGAGTTTCGAATCCAGGCTGGCTCGCCGGGAACCCTGTCGGGCCGCGAGAATGCGTAGCCGCCGGTGGCCGCGCCCAGTGACAGGACCTGGGCGTTGAAGGGGAATCCGCCGCGCGCCACGGCCACCGCTGAGAGCGACCATCCTCGTCCCAGCGGAGCTGCCCAGTTCCTCCGCGGAGGACCGGGGATCTGACAGTTGATGGCGCCCGAAAAGCTTTGCCGTACATCGAAATCTGACGACCCGTAGTCGGTGGCGCCGGAAATGATAGTGTTCGCAAGCCCGGCGACAATATCGTTTGAGGTATCGTCGAGCGAGTGCGACCAGGTGTAGTTCATCAGCGCCTGCAGTCTGCCCGCGACCGCTGCGCGATACTGGATCTCCAGAGCGTTGTAATTCGACCAGGCGGAGTTGTCCGTGACGAGAAACGCGCTCGAGAAGTTCGGATTTGGCTGATAGAAGGCGGCCTGGCGCAGCATGTCGTTGCCGTGCTGCCCGACATAGGTGATCGTTGCGAGCTGATGGCCCGCGAATCCCCGCTCCAGAGCAAAATTCCATTCGAGGGAACGCGGGAGCTCAAGATTCGGCGAAAAGGCATAGACGAGCGGATACGGCGGCGCGAGCGAGACGGAGGGCAGATCTGCCGACAAATCGGCAAGCGGGAGCGAAACGTTCGAGAGGATGCTGGTTCCCTGGTCGGGGAAATAGGAGGCTGCATCGGAGGCGCCCCCCACACCCAGATCATAGAAGAGCCCAATGCTGCCCCGGAGAACGAGATTGCCTTTCGCTCCGGGCCCCCAGGCAACGCCCAGCCGCGGAGCAACATTTCCCAGGGTCGTCTGCCACAAGGGGGTGCCAAAGGGCGCGAGGCTGATTTCGGCCGGGTCATCCGTATGATTCCAGGAAGCCGCTTTGGTTCCATTGCGGGGCGAAGGCGGCGGATCCAGTTCCCACCGCAGTCCATAGGTCATGGTCAGGCGCCGCGACACCTTCCAGGCATCCTGGGCGTAGAGCGAGGCCGATGTCGTGAGAAACGAAGTGGGGGCGTTGGTGGTCGTCGTCAGCTGTGTGACCTGGCCCGTGGACAGCAGGCTCTGGACGGAGGCAGCGCTCAGCACGATCGCGTCGAGGTGGGGGAGCTTATCAAGGTAGATAGCGCGGTAGTCGATGCCGAACTTCAGTTCATGCGCCCCCGTGGCGACGTTGACGCCGTCCATCAGATTGATCTGGCGCGTCCGGTCGCTCGACACAGCTCCGATGCCGTAATAATTCGTGTCGAAGGTCTGAAAGGCTGCGAAGGTGCCGGAGGCGGGCAGGTCTCCTTCAATTACATCTGCGGGAACCGGGGTGGAACCTCCAAACGCGGCCATTGTGTCCTGCTGATCCGACGACTGCTCGGAGTAGTTCGCCCGCAGCGTGTTGGCCACGAACTGACTGAGCAGCATGTTGGCGCCGAGGGTCAGCGTCTGGGTATTCACCGGACTGTTCTCGATCATGGTCAGGGAATAGGCCCGTGAGATCGTCGCGGAGGGCGCGTAGTTATACCGGCCAAAAAGGGAGAAGCGGCTGCTGAGCGTGTCGTCGACGCGGAGCGACGTTGCGTCGAGCGTCGCGCTGTTCGAATAGCTGCCGGTAAACACCCCGGTGCAGGTCAAGGAGGATTCAAGGCTGTTCGGTTTGGGAAAGGCCTCGAGCAGCGGCGCGACCGCAGCCGATGCCGCGCAGGTTGTGTCGTTCAGATATGGCACCGGGGTGATGGATGTCTGCGGCAGCCGCAGCCGGGCTCCCTCATAGGAAAAGAAAAAGAACGTCCGGCTCCTGCGGAATGGTCCGCCCAGAAATCCGCCAAAGTCGTTATGCCGCTCGGCCGCACGCGGCTGACCCGCCTGGTTCGCAAACCAGTCGTTGGCGTCCATCACGTTGTTGCGGAAAAATTCGTAGAGGCCACCATGCAGATCGTTGGTGCCGGCGCGGGTGGTGAGCATCACCTGGCCGCCCGGGGTCCTGCCGAATTCGGGGGCAAAAGACGAGGTTTCCACGCGGAACTCCTGCAGGGCCTCAACGGAAACGAGGCTGCTCGTTCCTCCCAGAGCACTGAACGCCTGGTCCGACCCGGTACCGGACTCTCCGGAGGAAAGTCCGTTGTTGGCAACGCCGAAATTTGCGGAGACACCATCGACGGTGAAGCTGTTGGCGTCGGTGCGTTCCCCGGAAATGCTGAACTGACCGGGAGCGGTCTCCCCGGCCGTTCCGGAAGGCTGCTGGGCAATCACCACGCCTGGCGTGAGCTGCAGGAGAGTGTTGAAGCTGCGCCCGTTGAGGGGAAGATTCTCCACGAACTGGTGATCGATGACTGTGCCGACTGCCGACGATTCGGTGTCGAGCCCGGAGGTTCCGCCGGTGACCGTCACCGTCTCGAGCGCCGCTCCCACGGGAAGAGTGAAATTGATGGCCAGAGCGTCCTCGGTCCGCAAGATGATGTCCGGCTTGATCAGCGTTTTGAACCCGCGTTTTGAAACCTGCAGGCGATAAGGTCCGGGCGGGAGGTTGGGAATCTGATATATCCCCTCGCCGTTGGTCGTACCGGGATAGCGGACGCCGGTCGCATCATTAACCATCTCCGCGTCAGCGTTGGCGATGGGATGTCCGCTGGGGTCGAGCACGAGTCCGCTGACGACGGCGCTGGTTGACTGAGCCAGGGCCGGGCAAACTGCCAGGGAAACAAACAGCAACAGCCGAACGATGTGCCTCGGGCTCACGGAACGCTCCTGGTGATAACGGGGATGATCTGGGTTCATCCTGTCTACGCAGGACCGGGCGTTTTCTTCTCACATGATTCGAAAAAATCCTGCGGGGAGCGGCAGGGAAGTGGCCAGGTGGTCGGTAGACCAGACAGCTGCTCCTTCGGAACCTCGTGAGCGAACGGGAAAGAAAAATCACGGAACTAACCGGAAGCGCCGGAATGAGGTTGCGGCGCCCTACCCGGCTGACGAATGGTTTCTCAAAGAAGCTGGACAATCACGCCCACATGGTCGCCCTGCATTTTCTCTGTTACCACTTCGCCAGGATTCACAAGACGCTGCGGATCAGTCCGGCGATGGCTGCTGGCATCTCGGATCACGTTTGGTCCTTTGCGGAAATTGCGGCCCTGGCTACCTAAGGTGGCCTTGCATTCCGTTTCCGAAGACAGAGAATATGGCGAGGATGGGTCAGGACGCGCACAAGCGCTTGCCTTGCGGAACCCACGCGCTGATTGAAGCGCAGCGGCGAAGCGAAATGCATTCGATGATCGGGCAGCTTCGCCACTGGATGATTGGGCTGCTTTGGATAGCTATTCTACTTGCCATTTTCTGCATCGTACGGAAACGGACGCACTCCCATATTTCAAGCTGAGACACTACCACGACCCACATTGCCAGTATCGCGGCCAACAGGCATATCACAGGGTCAGGCAGGGTTCAATCTGAGTTGCACCCAACCCTGAGCCGTCGCTGTCCTTAAGGACAGCGACGGCTCAGATTGAATCTCACCTTCTCTCCGCAGGTCCAAAAGCGCGGCGGTGAGAAGCCGGACCCAGGCGTGTCCCGGAGCGCTACGGGTGGTTGGCCTCGATACGCAGATAGGCAAAGAGCAGAGGCTTGCCGCTGGGATGGCTGCTGCCGCCGGGAGGCTCAACCGTGACGAATACCGCGTCGATGTCGGCGAGCGTCTTCGGATTGTCGGTTCTGAGAACCCAGCGCTTCTTAGCGGCGTTGTCGGCATAGAGAATGCCCAGATTCACGGCGCGGTCCTGATCCGGACCGCGCCGGCCCCAGGCCTGAAACGAAGCGGCGTCCCGGACACCCGGCTGCTGGTCGAGGTCATAGGCGTAGAAGACCAGCGACTTGCCCTTGGTGTAGAAGACACGGCCGAAAGGCCGGCGCGTGTTGCCTGCTTTATCTACGTCGTAAACTTCGGCAATATAGAGATTGCGTGACCCGATCAGCTCCCGAATATCCTGATCGTGATCGATCATCTGTTGCTCCCGTGCCAGTTCCTGATCCTTCTGCTCGAGTCCGGCACTCAGATCGCCGATCTGCCGGTTGAGAGCGATGAGCTTCACGGTATCGGCTGCATTCTGAGCTGCGACTGCCTCCTGACGCTGGCTTACCTCCTCGAGCCGGGCCTGCGCGTCCTTGAGTTGCCGGGCAAATTCGTCGCGCGCCTGCTCGAGAGAACGATGATCGGTCTCTTCGCTGTCCAGATTCTGCTCGATCTCCGCTTTCTCGGCGCCCAGCCGCACGATTTGCGCAGATTGCCTGGCCATCTCTGTTCGCAGCGCGCCCAGTTGAAGATTCTGCTGGCGGAGCGCTGCGCTTTCGCGCTCGGCGGCGGCGGCGGCTTCGACGTTGATGGCGGGAGCGGCATCGGCGCGGCGAGCGGCAGGAGGAGCGGCAACCGCGGCCATTTCCGTACCGCGGTGAACCCCGCTGCGGTACACCGAATAGACGAGCGCGGCCGCGAGAAGCAGGCCGGCAGCGGACTGCCACCACATGTGACGCCACAGGGAATCGGCAGGAAAAGGGGGAAGCGCCGGAGATCGCGGCATTCTGCCCATGGCAGGTGCGTCCCCGCTTTCAGGAGGCGCCGGAATCGGGGTTTCCCTGTCGAGACGCGCGAAGAGCGATGCTTCCGCCGCATCGAGCGACTGCCCCGCGTCGGAATCCACGGGCGCCATGTCGAGCGCCCCGGCAGGAATTCCGGACTCGACCAGGGCATCATATTGGCGCATCGCTTCGCGGCAAGCCGGGCACCGGGCAAGATGCTCCTCAAGTCGCCCCCGCTCCTGTGCGCTCAGCCAATCGGTGGTCGCAAGGGCGCAGAGCTCAAGGAATTCGTCATGCGGTTCGCCGGGCGGCAAGGACGGTCTTCCTCCGCTGGAGCCATTTTCTACCATATCGCTCATTTTTCCTGCAATTTCGCGGGGAAGACCTGGGCGCGCATTTTTTCGAGAGCGCGGTAGTAGTGGTTGCGGACATTGGCCGGGGTCTGACCGATCAGCGCGGCAATCTCGGGCAGCGTATGCCCCTCCACAAAATAAAGGCGCAGCACGCGTTGCTGGACCTCCGAAAGCACCGCTGCTATCCGGGCAAGAGCTTCCCGGCCCAGAACTCCTTCCACGGTCTGATCGTAGTGGTTGGCCGCGCAGGAGGGCTCCTCGCCTCCCACCACCGCCTCCTCGAGCTCAAGGTTCGTATAGAAATGGCGCGTCATCAGATGGCGGCGGCGGTCGAAGGCACGGTGATAGGTGACCTGCACCAGCCAGGAGCGAGCAGAGCCGCGGCTCGGATCGAAGAGCGCCGCCCGGCGAAAGACGAACAGGAAGACTTCCTGCAGCAGGTCTTCGGCTTCAGCGGGATCGCGCAGGATTCTCTCGGCCACGGTCTGGACGAGGCGCGCGTAGCGGCGGAAGAGCAGACTGAGGGCCTCCCGTGCGCCCTTGCAAACCTCTGCCAGCAGTTGTTCATCGGAAGATTGGCCAATCTGGGTAGGGGCTCCGACGAGATTCTCCGTCGCATCGTCTGGCTGGCTGGCCGAAAGTTCAGGCAATCTTCGAGCGGCATCCCGCAATTCCGCGGCTGTCACCAACGGATCGAGGAAATAGGCGGCTTCGGAGCTCATACGGCCCTTGATTTACAGGAAAGATGCGGCGAAGCAATCCCGAATGCTTTTTCTTAACAAAGCTCCGGTCATCTTCGGCTGCTCATAAGCACTATTGTGCCTATTCTTGTCGGCACTATAGTGCCTCCAGAACGAGCACGTCAATTTGAAACTTTGAGAGATGCCGGATGTTCAACAGCCGGCCGATCTCACCTTGGAGCAGGCGATCGGCCAATTACTGCGACGTTTCAGGTTGGCTCGCGGACTGAAACAGGTCGAAGTATCTGCGGCGACTGGCTTCGGCCTGCGCTCGATTCGGACAATGGAGCAAGGCAAACAGAGCATGACTATCCGCTCTCTCGACGCCCTCTCTCTGTACTATCGCATCCCTCTCGAAGATCTCGTCAGGCAGGCCAAAGAACTCCGAGGTGGCAAGCGCTAACTTCCGGAATGAATCACCCTCCAACGAGACCGGAGACCACTTGCGAGGCACTATAGTGCCTTATTTCTAGCTGCAAGTCAGAAAACATTGGCCTGTGAGAAGGACACGGAAGCGTCGTCCCTCGACCCTGGAACAGGCGGTCGGTCAAGTCCTCCTCGAACATCGGGAGGAGCAGGGCCTGTCGCAGATGGACTTGGCTGTTGCTGCGGGCTACAGCCTTCGCTATATCGGGGATGTTGAACGCGGGACGAAAAGTGCGACTATGCGCACAATGAACGACCTCGCGACTCTCTTGGATGTGAACTTAGGATCGCTCATCGTAGAGGCGGAGGAATTACTACTTGCCAGCCGAAGGCTTCGTAAGAGACCAGCGGCTAGCAAAGCAAGGCAGCTAAAGGGGCGAACGACAAGGGTTTAGGCATTCGATCGCAGAATTCATCGAGCCTGAATCGAGCGACGCGGTCCTTCAGACCCAAGAAAATAGAAAGAGAGAACTCCTGTCGCATAAAGTGCCACAATAGCTTCATAGAATCCTGGCCAGGATAATTTCCAGCGCAAGGACTTCGCCTATGCAGTTCGCCCTTCCCGATCGATACGTTGCAACTTCCCGTCCCGCCGGCCCGGGGCTCGGGTGGAGAATTACCTCAGCCTCTATTGCCTTCGCAGCAGTAACTCTTGCGGTAGTTCTCTTTATTCTGCGCCACAACGCGCCCGACATCGTGCAGTTCAGTGCGGCGTCGACGTTGCTCGGAATCATCATCCTGCTACATGCCCGTTTTCTGCGGATTTCCCGGTCGCATTTCCTGGCGACCAGCCACTCGCTCGAAAGCCGGGATCGGGAATTCCGCTCCGTATTCGACTTCGCCGTCGATGCGATTCTCGTTCTCGACGACCAGATGATCTGCCGGGAGGCCAACTGCTCGGCCTCTAAGTTTTTCGGAGTAGGTCGGGAGCAACTCGTCGGCCGCTCCATTTCCGTCTTCGAGACCGACCGGGCCGAACTGTCCAACGCCTGGAAACGCCTCCTGGCTGGGACGGAGGAGCGTGGAAAATTGGAAATGATTCGTGCCGATGGTACGAAGATCGCGGCCGAATTCACCGCGACCGCAAACATGCTGCCGGGCCGACACTTGCTGATGCTCCACGATATGACGCAGCGTCTGCAGGCACATGAAGTAAAGAGCCAAAGTCTCATCGTCACAAAAGCAGCACTCAGGGAGGCGAACGCGCTGCGGAGTGCGACCTTCGCTCTCACGCAATCCCTGCACCTGAACCCGGTTCTTGACTCGCTTCTGATCACTCTCCGGTCGCTGATCCCTTATGAAACAGCGCAGGTGCTGCTCCTCGAAACTCCGACTCGGCTCTTTCTTGCTCGCGAAGTCTCCGGGGATCTCGGACGTACCCCGCATTGGCCTGAAATCCTCGATTCTGCGGAGTTCCCTGCGCTGCAGGGCGCGCTGGCGCCAGGCGAAGGCTTGCTCATCCGTGATACGCAACTCGACGATGCGTGGACCGGTTTTGCCCAGACCTATGGTGCTCGCTCCTGGCTCGGGGTGCCGCTGTTCGCGAGGGACCAGGTGATCGGGTTGCTTGGGGTAATGCACGCTCAGCCCGAACAGTTCACTGCCGAGCATCTGAGGCTGGCCGGCTGTCTGGCAATCCCGGCCACAGTAGCCATTGAAAATGCCCGGCTCTACGAACGGGCTGAAATCTACAGCGCAGAACTGGAAAAACGGTTGGCTGACGTTCGCCGCATGGAGCAGGCCCTCAAACTCCGAGAAGATTGGCGGGGACAGCGTGAAGTTAACTAACGCAGACAAGTCGTGTATTGATTGAAATCTGCGACCGGGTCACGCCTGTGACAGGCGATTTCTTCGCCAGCCGAATTTCAGTGGGTTGATCCGGAAGCGTTCGGCGGGCGCCCGTGAAGCGGATATCCGAAGCCGCCTCCCTGCCAGGTCAGGCTTCTTTCTTTGCGGCTTTCTTCTGCGCTGCCCATCTCCTACGCTGAGCGGCCGCAATCTTCTCCCTCGCGGCTGCGCTGAGGGTGCGCTTTGCCCTTACCGGACGGGAGGCGGCAGCATACCCGCCACGCGTGCCGATGCTGTCGCCTGCCAACAGGGAGCGGGCCTGTTGAAGCCGGGCAATCTCAGAATTGATCGAGGAAAGAAGGTCGTTTATCGCCATATGCAATAGTGTAGCGCAGGGGGTTAGGCAGGCATTTACTCGCAATCCATGTTATCCGCGGCTCGATCCCTTCTCTCCGTTGCACCACCAGTGCACGGCCTGAATGTTGTGGGGATGATCGTCCCGCCATGCCCCTCCCATGCCCCGAGGGCTGATGTGGTCGGGCACGATGTCGCCGTAGTCAGTGAACCGTTGCTTGCAGAGGGCGCAGATTCCATTTTGCGCCGCAATCTTTCTGTCCATCAGTTTCCGCATTTCGGCATTCGAACGAAGTTCCCGGTAGCCGCGGGGATGATGGGGATCATCGATGCGGCGGACTCCCATCTGGCGGCCGCATCTGTCCTTTGCCGCCGTTTCCCGGCCGCAGCAGAATTGAGAGCGGTGAAGTGGGCACACTTGATTACGGCGAAGTCTCATGGCTTTCTCCTGATTGGATTAAGGGGGGAATTCACGCTGATTTGCGTTCATCAATGTCACTCGTGAGAAGAGGGGCAATCCGATGAGGTTTTCATGCGAGCACTTCCCCAAAGTGTCGATCACGTGCGGCACAGAAGTCGCTCATCCCGACGCTTCCCGCCGACACCGAGGCGGCCATTTTGAAAGAAGGCCGGAGATCCCGTGCCTGGCAGCTCGCTCGCCAGGATCCGGGAAGTGAATCTTCCCGGGCGTTGGCGCCCGCGTAGATTCCGAGGCCCTCCGCGGCGTTCTCGCGAAAGGTCTCACCGGACCTTATATAGCGCCGCAACGTCGCAACAGTCTTGTGACCCGTCTGCTTCATGATGACGAACTCGCGGACGCCGTTCATCGCGGCCTAGGTGACGCAGCCTGCCCGGAGCGAATGCCCGCCGAGCTCCTCGACCTTCAATCCCGCCCTGCCGGCTGCACGCTTGAGGAGCTTGCCGATGGAATCTCTGTGCAGGGCGCGCCGCGCGACGTGACCGTATCTTCCAACGGCCCGGAAGACCGGACCATCTCGAATCGCGGCCCGGTCGAGCCACTGGCGCAGCGCACGGACGGGACAAGGATCCTGAATGGCTCCGAAGGGCAAGCCTACGTCTCGTCCGGCGCACTCCTAGTCTGTCTTCGACTTGCGAACGCTGACGACGATGCCATCGGTTGAGAACTTCAGATCACATATATGGATACCGGCGAGCTCCGAGCGGCGAAATCCGCCTGCGAATCCAACCAGAACCAGAGCTGCGTCCCGGAGTCCCAGCATGTCTTTGCGACGGGCAGTGATGATCCGCCGGATGTCTGCACAGAGAAGCGGGGCCTTTCCGTGCTGTGCGGTGCCGATGGTGCGCCGTATGCTCTCGAGCGCCTCTCCCACGACAAAATGGCGGGTCGTAGCCGGAGAGTCGGAGAAGCCCGCGGCCTGATGCGCCTTGGTGATCGAGGAACCGGATTCACATGCGGATGTCGGGAAGGACTTCACGCCGGTTGATTGGCGACTGGCGGGTGAAGCCAGGGAACCTAGTTCGGGACCAGGGGGTCGGAGGTTCAAATCCTCTCTCCCCGACCATTTATTTTCAATAACTTGGCGTCTTTTCCGAGCCCGACAAATGGCCCGGTGTAGGCGATTTTGTAGCTGTGCACGCCTCTGAGGTATCCCGAAAGCTGTCGGCTTGGCGGCTTCGATGCGTCCCTCACATGGGAATGGGTCAAGATCGACTCCACGCGATCATGGACGATAATTTTTGGATCATGGGAAAAGTCATCCTTTTGACCGGCGCTCCGGGAACTGGGAAGTCAACACTGCGCCGATCTCTTGAACCGTGCATCGCGGGTCTACAGCATTTCGATTACGGCGAACTGCTATTGAGACGCAAGCATCAGCAAGGCTCGATCTTGAGCTACAGCGAACTACGCGAGCAGTCATCAACCGTAATCACTTCAGCCGACGTATCGGACACCGATGAATGGGTGATCGCGGAGATGGCGCGGTTGAGGATCGACAGCGATGTCCTCATCGACTCCCACGCACTCACTCGGGAGGAATATGGTTTTCGCGCCATTCCATATTCAAGCCGGCAATTAGTAACCATCGGGCTCGATGCCGTTATCGCTCTTCGGTGCGACCCCGAAGCGTTGATCGCGCGAGTCGCCGTAGATCCCGGTGGAAGACGAGCTCTATCGGTGGAACTTGCACGCGAGATTCAGACGTTGCAAGAGTCACTTTGCCTAACTTACGCCGTCGCATGCGCGTGTACAGCCTTTGTTATCGACACGACGGAGCGCGCACCGGCCGAGGTGAGAGATATCGCGCTCAGCATTCTCAAGAGAATCGGCGTAAATATAACCACTTTATAAGCATTGCGGTCAGGTAGATGCAGCCAGTATCATGCCGGGCAATGCCAGAAGGGCATCAAATTGATCTGCGCGCCGCCATAAACGCGATCTCGGACGTGATCCAAAACCGTCCGCGGCCCCTCCGCCTTTTCGATCAGATTCATATGAAGGCCGGAGACATGGTGCTGCAAAGCGAATTCGTCGCGCGATGGGCGCAAGGAAAGAAACTTGCATTTATCGGGGACGGAGACGCGATTAGCGTATGTGTTGCCTATCTTCGGGCTCGCGGAATCATCGATTATGGGCCGTCAGAAATAGTCGTATTTGATTTCGACGAGCGAATTTGCAACGCCATCGAGCGTTTCGCGGATCGAGAACGCCTAGAAGGGATGGGAGCGCAACTTTACAACTGCCTCGACGCGTTTCCCAAACCAGCCGCGTTTGATTCTTTCTACACAAACCCTCCTTGGGGGGCGAGCAACGGCGGCGAAAGTGTTTGCGTCTTCATGCAGCGTGGTATGGAAGCCGTTGGCTACGGCGGCGAGGCCTTGGTTGTTATCGCCGATGACGATGAGCCGCTCTGGCCTAAGCAGGTCTTGGCACGGGTTCAGGAATTCGCTATCGGGAGTGGATACTTCGTGCAAAAAATGATGCCCAAGATGCACACCTACCATCTCGATGACACCCCGGATCTCCGTTCGTGCAACTTGGTTTTCAAGGCAGTTGGAGAGAACTTCCTGAAAAGGGAGAGCGCAGCTATTGAGGAGCCACAACGGCTAGCGAATTTCTATGGTCGTTCGGCCAATCCCCGCGTGCGATATGTCCGGGAGAAGCTCAAGCTGGAGTACGGTAAGGCACACGAAGACGAGTACTATCTAGAAACACTGGAGTGACCAATGGCTAAGATTGTCACGCCGGGGGCTGGCATTCTCTACATGAAAGTCGGTACCCATGCTCAGGAGACACTGGAAGACATAATCGCCCGTAAGACGAAGGAGATTGAGGAAGCCGGGGTAGCATTTTGGGGTTATGGCGGCAATACCTGTCACCCTCAGAACATGGTCCAACCGTTTGCCAAAGATTTCGAGGAGAGGGGACAGACAGTTATCCTTTGTATGCACCCGATGGATTCGAAGCACTTCGCATACCCCCTTCGGGCTGATGAATATTCAATCGATGGAATCAAATGGGAGATTATTCCTGCCGCGATCCGAGTTCTTGGATCGCGCTATGCTTTGGTGATCAAGAATCTGCGCAAGGACGACTTCGACTTGCCGCTTAACCTCACTCAGGTCGCACTGGGGAATAGTATGGAAACTCGGGGGAATAAATATATAAAGGGAAGAGTTGACAAGGCCTGCCTCCAAATCGTCGGCGAGACTGCATCGGCGCACCCCGAGGTTGTTCCGGAGGAGGAAACTAGTGAAGCCAAGCACATCGGGCTCGTAGCGGAACTCGCTTCACCATATGCCGTATACGTGCGGAATGTGGTCAAGTAGCAAGCGTCCGTGGTGCTTGTCGTCTCAGGTCTGAGATGTAGCGTAAGCGTCCCGTTTTCCCATGTGAGAGCGGTGCCTGCCGGAGGGCCGCCGTATCCTGAGATCAGTAAAGGACAGGAAACGGAGAGAGAGCCAGGGTGGAACAGGAAGTATGCCAACTGAAGGTGACGCTGCGCGGTATGAGACCGCCGATTTGGCGACGGCTGCTGGTCCCTGCAGATACGACGCTGACCCGGTTGCACCGGGTGCTGCAGATGGCGATGGGGTGGCAGGATGGCCACATGCATGAGTTCCGGGTGGATGACCGTCGTGCGGCGGGACTGGGTTCGGCGCAGTTGGGGCGCAGTGTACGAATCGGTGAGGTGCTGACGGAGATCGGCAGCTCGCTGACCTACACGTATGATCTCGGTGATGGCTGGGAGCACGGCATCGTTCTGGAAAAGCGCTTTTGCGGAGCTGATGATACTGAGTATCCCGTCTGCGTGGATGGACAACAGGCGTGTCCTCCGGAAGACTGTGGGGGCGTTCCTGGTTATTACGATCTCCTGGAGGTTCTCCGGAACCCGGCCGATGAGCGATATGAAGAGATGCGGGAGTGGATTGGCGAAGATTTCGATCCGCGGGCGTTTTCCGTGGAGGCTGTGAATCGGCAGCTCAGAAGCTGGCGAGTTCGCCGCCGAAGCTCGAATTAGTGTGCACTACTTTTTAAGTGGACACTTCGGAGATGGGCTTAAGAGAGTTCGGATGCGGGCTGAAGTTCGGCAGCCATGTTCCAGGGCAGGAGTTCCTCGATCCGACTGAGCGGGTGGTCGGCGATGCGGCTCAGCACCTCGCGCAGCCAGCGTTCAGGATCGACACCGTTGAGGCGTGCCGTTCCGAGCAGAGTGTAGATGGCAGCCGCGCTGTCACCACCGCCGTCTGAACCACAGAAGAGATAGTTCTTCCGGCCCAGAGCGACAGCGCGGAGCGCCCGCTCGGCGGCGGAGTTATCGATCTCGATGCGGCCGTCATCGACGTATCGTGTGAGCGCACGCCAGCGCGAGAGCGCGGAGCGAATCGCCTCGGCCGTCTCCAACTTCGGAGACAGTGATCGCAGTGTCTTCTCCATCCATGCGTGAAGCTCAGCCAGCAGCGGAGCCGCCCGGGCCTGCCGGATCGCTCTTCGCTCATCGGGCGGCTTGCCGCGAACCTCCTGCTCGATACGATAGAGAGCGCCGATGCGCTCCAAAGCGCCGATGGTGGTCGGCGAAGGATGCGCAGCGTGGATGTCATGAAACTTGCGGCGGGCATGCGCCCAGCAGGCCGCCTCGCGAATCCGCCCGGTGTCATACAAGTGGTGGAAACCGGAATATGCGTCGGCCTGCAGCGTTCCCGTGAAACCCTTCAGGTGCTCGCGGGGGTGTTCGCCCCTGCGGTCCGGCGAGTAGGCGAACCATACGGCAGGCGCGGTGTTCTCGCCTGAAGGGCGGTCATCGCGTACGTAGGTCCAGAGTCTGCCGGTCTTCGTCTTCCCGTTGCCGGGAGCGAGTACCGGCACAGGCGTGTCATCGGCGTGCAGCTTCGTTGCATCGAGAACATGACGCCGCACCGCATCTACCAGCGGGGCAAGCAACTCGCTGGTGGCTCCGACCCATCCTGCAAGAGTAGAGCGATCAAGCTCCACGCCCTGTCGCGCATAAATCTCCGACTGGCGATACAGCGGACAGTGGTCCGCATACTTCGAGACCAGAACATGAGCGAGCAGGCCGGGAGCAGCCAGACCGCGTGCGATGGGCCGCGACGGTGCTGGCGCTTCGACTACCGTCTCACACTTGCCGCAGGCAAACTTCGGGCGCACATGCCGGATCACCCGGAAGCTCTCCGGGACGTAATCCAGTTGCTCGGAAACGTCTTCTCCGAAATGGCGAAGATCGCCGCCGCACTCCGGGCAGCACCGCTGCATCGGCTCGTACGTGACGATCTGGCGCGGCAGATGCTCCGGCAGCGGCTTGCGAGCAGGCTTCGCACCAGCGTTATCAGGCTGCGCGTCGCAGTCTGACGCCGACGCAAGCGCCGCGTGGACGGCCTCCATCTCTTCCAGTTGAAGTTCGAGTTGGTCAAGCTGCAGCGAGAGCTTCTCGCTCTTCCTTCCGAAGAGCATGCGGCGCAGCTTCTCCACCACCAGCTTCAGATGTTCGATCTGCTGCGTCCGCGCGGTCAGTTCGGCCTGGTGCTCTTCGCGCAGCCGCGCCAGTTCGGTGAACTGCTGCTGCTTCTCCTGGTGTTGTGAGAGGACGAGCGCCTTCAGCGCTTCGATGTCCAGTGCATCAAGATCGGGGAGCGGCGCACGCATCGTCCCAGGCAGTATGCCACGCTTCTGTAACTGCACGAGTATTAAATCTGATTCACACCGCCATCGGCGGCTGCCAGGTACGATCCGGTCTTCTCCAGTCGATGCCTTCGAGCAGCATCGACAACTGAGCGCGGCTCAGCGACACCGTTCCGCTGTCAGCCTGCGGCCAGATAAAGCGGCCCCGCTCCAAACGCTTCTGAAACAGACACAGTCCGTCGCCATCGAACCAAAGAAGTTTAATCATGTCACCGCGCCTGCCTCGAAAAACAAAGACGTGACCGGAGTAGGGTTCCTGTTCGAGGACCGTCTGCACCTGGGCACTGAGCCCGTAGAAGCCGCGCCGCATGTCTGAAATACCGGCGGCGAGCCAGATCCTCGTGCCTGCCCGCAGGTCGATCACCGTGTCAGGCTCTCCAGCACAGCGCGAATCACGGCAGGATCGGCAGCGCCTTCTATGCTCAGCAGTGCACGCCCGGGAAACTCGATCGTAACGCTGCCTGTGGATGGCAGCGCAGGTGTTGTGGTCGGAGTCTCCACCAACTTCGGCGCTGCCAGTTCTGCAGCGATCGTCACCGGAACCAGAGCAGCGCCCGGCTTCGATCTGCGTACCTGCAACTCGCTACGTTCGTACTGTCGCTTCCAGCGAAACACCTGGTTGGCGTTCACACCGTTCGCCAGTGCGATACCTGCCACGCTCGCGCCCGGCTCAAGCGTCAGCTTCACTATCCTCAGCTTCTCTTCCACTCGGCGAAACACCCGCCGCTTCCGCCCCGGCACCGGAGTCGCATCCATGCAGCTCATCGTCGGCTGTCGTTCACCGGCTGTCCAGATGGGAAGACAGGACGCTTACGATGTAGCTGTCGAGGCCATCGAAAATCGGTGCGGTCGGCTGCTCAGAGTTGTGGCAGCTGAAGCAAATGTTAAGTGTCCGATCAATGTCCGGTTCTCCACACACCGCAATTCGGTAGTGGGTCAATTTGCTTCTGCGATGGGTTCGAGTAGTGAAACTAGCTCTTCGATGGACCATACATGATTGCTGAGCCCAGCTTCCATCGCTGGAGTAACGCGCAAAGTCTGATGAACGCGGCAGAAGTTGTAATACATGAAATGCAGCGATACCGCCGCCGCGTGGTTCTCGATCTTCTTTGAAAATGCATTTGTCAGCCGCGTAAAACGCCGCATACTCATTCGCATGGTGAGGTTCTGGCGCTCGGCATACGACGTGCTGACGTGCGCGGGATCGGGCTTGCCAATGATGGCTTTCATATCACAACCGATGCACTTTGCCGGAAAATAGCGGCGCATCTCATCATCGGATGGAGCACCATAAATCTTGTGCAGCACTGCGAAATCGACTTCCAACCCAAAGGCACCTTCTACTGCACTCAAGTAGGGCTTGTGCGCGTCAGTCGTAACCTGAACCCGGTTGCTAATGCGATTAGCGCAGTCCTGCATAAATTCCAGCGCCCATCCCGCATCACGTCCACCGACCAACCAGGAGACACAGAGTTTTGTATCAGCATCAATCGCCGTCCACGTCCACACATCACCCCACCCTTCGGCCTTCTGCTCTGGCGAAGCATTCTTTTTCTTTGCTCCCACAAAGGACCAGATTTCATCGCATTGGAGGCGGCGAACGTGCAGATTGCGAACGTGCAGGTTGTGATAAGCCTCACAGACTTGCCCCACATGCTCAAGTAATGTGAGAACCGTGCCCTTAGCTGCGCCTGTCATCCGGCACGTAGAGCGGACTGAATTTCCCTTGACAAGCGCCGATATGATCTGTGCCCGTTTTGCTGTGCTCAGGCGATTCATATTGAACATTATGCTTGAGTGCAACGAAAGTGTCAAGCATTTTGTTCAAAATGAGGCTATGATAAAGTGAGTTTTGGACCACAACCCCTCGCGTCTGTTTACCGCGTCAACCGCATTATCCAGGCGGGGAACAACTTTGCGCTTGCAAGCGTAATCTTAGCTATGGTACCTATGCGTGATCCTGCATCCCCGCTGCCTGTGGACTATCTAATGGAAAGAGGCAGACTTTGGACGTAAACGTGTTGGCGTTCCATGTCGTGAAACAGGCTATAGAAGAGGCAGGACCTGCCGATAAGAGAAAGCGTGAGGCCGCCCGAAGAGGCGGGATACGCGGCGGGGCATCGAGAGCGCTCTCCCTCCCACCAGAGCGACGACGGGAAATCGCGAAAAAAGCGAGCGCGGCTCGCTGGCATCAAAAGCCGTCTGTAGCACGCAATGAACAATCCGGCGGATAACGAGCAATTTTGCTCCTCTGCTGCTTTAAGAGATACGGAGTTTATTAGTCATGTCCATCCAGAGACGAAACGCGCCGACGCTTGATGGCGTCCTTCGCGCAATCGCAGCCTTTGAGCGCCACTACGATGTGGAAACGTCGGTGTTTACGCTCAACGACCGGCGTAGCGCTCACGTTGATGAGGATGATGCGACGGAATGGCTGTATTTGATCGAACAGGCCAACGTTCTCGCAGAGTCCGCTGTGGGGAACATGTACGCGACGGCCTCGGAAGGTGTGCTTCTGCATAACGTGCCGGACCCTTCGGAGCTGCTCGCGGCATGATATGCGATTTCACGAGTACGAGGACTGGCTTGAACGGGAACACGCGGCGATAGAAACTGAACTTGAGCCCGGTTGCGTGCAAGTCGGTCCATTTCTGACACCCACAGAATACCCAGACAGCCCACCCTGGAAAATGGAGTGGGCTGTCATTTTCCCTGACGGAAACTTTTTCCGCGTCACCGAGAACTGGTTTGCTCGCACAACCTCGCTCATCCGGAGAGGTGAACGGAAGCATTTTTCATTTCACTATGGACCGGCTAACCCGTTGAGAGATGCAGAGGGATTGCCCGTGCGAAGCCAGAATTATCCTGCTATCTTCCGTGCAGACTGTGACCGACACTCTCCGCACCTACATTTCGCAGGCGAAGACCACGTTGGACAGGGCCGAGTTGCAGGTTTGCGGATTGACCAGCTTGAGCCATTCGATTTCGCACGAGCCATTCTCAAATACCGAGCAACCGGGGACGGATTCGATACAATCTTGAAATTTAAAGTGACGACCTAATGCCAAACGCTATCAGTGGCGCGATTGAATACTTCTTCGAAGAGGGCAAGGCAAACCTCACCGACTGCCTACGCATTGCGTTCGATCAGGCTACTCGCCGTCAGGTTAAAAAGATTGTGATTTTCACCGGATTGGGCGAGGGGCCGAAGATTGCGCTTCGCGACTTCTGCTCTCAACCCTGCTACGAGGGCATCAAGATCGTCGCTGTCACTTTCCCTAATGGGAAGTATCAGGACTCTAATATTTCGCCGGAAGATCGAGAGTTGTTCCGCAAGAACAATGTACCGGTTGTTCGCGCTCATTTGCCCTTCGATCCGATCGATGCTCATTTCAGGAATCATGGAATTCTTGGGCAAGATCTGACGTTGATCGGCAACGCTCTGAGCATTTTTGGTGGCAGCATGAGCCTTTGCGTTCAGGGGGCTGTAATGGCTTGCGATGCGGGCGAGGTGGAGCTTGGGGAGCACGTAATCACTATGACTTCCGATACTGCCATAGTGGTCCGAGCGGCGCCCACCGCACGATTGCTGACCGACCTGATTGTGCGCGAAATATTGTGCAAGCCGTTCAGCCTGACGATTGGCAAGAAGGAATCAGGCATCCTGCCAGCGGAAGAGACTGGCCCCACAATCGAAGGAACGGTTCCGAAGCCGAAGTCGTCGCTTCTTAGCGATTCTTCCGCCGTAGAAGACGAGGACCTCTAAGGGTCCTCGTCCCTCCACTCGATTTCAAATTGACCTACTACCCGCAATTCGGATGGCAACAGCATCGCCCTGGGTCAGGGCTCGTTTTACGAGTTGCTCAAGGCAAATTACCTTTCCGCTGACCACGACGATTTCCTCCACAACGTCGATCAAACGATCAATTGCGATGATCGCGCGCTTGTCGCCTGTGAACAGACTTGGCAAGGTCCTGAGCGCCATCACGGCGAGAAGTTGGCTCTCTCCCGTGTCGAGGTTTACCGGCATGCGTTGTGCGGATGCCTCCAACGCAGCGGCGAGCGCTTGTTCCTCGGGCGTTGTTTCGATCGCCACATGATTTGCCAAGAAGCTTACAAGTTCTGTCTCCATCGCGGCAGCATCACCTCGCAATGTTGTCCGGCGAATTCTATTCGAGATGACAAATCGAGCACCCGCGAGGTAGCCGACATTGTCTGTGCCACAATTGGCGGTCACCAGTTCGGCGAGCAACCGATAGCATGCACTCTTGAGCAGAATATCGTTGTCGACTAGAACCGTCATGTCGATAGGCCCATTCCCAAAACCGCAGCAAGATAGGAACTTTCCAAATGTGTCCTAAGGCGATATGGCCGAGTTCGTGCCCGAGGTAAAACGCAACATGAGGCGGATACATCGAGTCTTTCGCCAGTAGGACGGCGTGGCGCTCGCCAATTCCGACAGCCATCGCCGCCATCCGCTTCCTCCCCGAGGGAAAGATACGAAGGTGTGCTACGGGGACTCCCGCTGACCATGAGAGGGATAGCAGGTCTGCAAGCCGCACGTAGCTTTGTGAAGCCAGCACAGCCTCGCGCAATGCCGACGCCGGTGTCCCTTCCAACGCAAACTTCCCTAGACCGGTTCCGGAAGTCAGCAACGCGCCAACAGATCGACCGAACGAAGATAATGCAGCGCGTTCCATATCACTTTCGCCGGACAGATGCTTGAATCGCGCTTCGTCCTTCCATATGAATCGTGGAGTTCCCTCCTCGTCGAGGACGGACCGCGCATCCAAGCCCAGCTTCCGAGCGACAGAAAATCTCAGCTCAAGCCTCGCAGAGGAGGAGGGGTCCGCAGCTTCGCTCCACCAATCCGGCCAAGCCGCATTGATGACTGGGTCGTCCAGCCCAATACTCTTCAGCCTTTTGCGAAATCGCTCAGCTTCGGTCAACCAAACGCCACCTCTTCGTTAGCCTTGTCTGCAAAGATCCGCCAGCGCATTTAGTATCTTTGAAGTCGCTTGCGCGTGTGCGTCGGATTTATTCCAGCAGACATCTAGCGCGTTCTGGGCGCTTGTCTGATCGCCCGTCATACCCGCCTTGGGGAGCACAGATTCCGCATAACTGCATAATCGTTGGGTGGCCGAGGTCGCCCGTTGCGGGGGCTTCTTTAGGAACCGCGATACCGTTCCTTGGTCAACTTGCGCTTTTTCAGCCACATATGCCTGCGTATAGCGCTGTTCGCGCATGAACGCGCGCAGCCTGCTACTCAATATGGCCGATCCTTGTTGCATTATAATTGCATATTACTGCATAATCATCGCGGCGGGTCAATAGTATGCATGTCCCTGAGTGTTTTGTGTGGACGAAGTTCGGGACCGAAGCGGGCCAGGCGGTCTCCGACATTCTGCGTCGCAAAGAGGGAGAACGAATTGCGAACGACGGTGTCTTTTACTGGGGGATCGGCAACGCAGTCGGACCATCGATCCTCGAGCTATTGCACAAATCTGCGGAGCCAGAAGTTTTATTCAGTCCGATCAAATCGCCTCCTCGAAGGGATGATGTAGCCCCCGAAACGGTGGTCGCATGGACAGCGGCGGAGGGACTGGATGGCGAGCCCTATAGGCTACCCGCCTGGTCACTGATAACGAGCAGATTCAACGCGGGACGACCAAGGCATTATGCGCTTGTATGCAAAAGCGACTCATCATTGTTAGACGAATTCGAATCGATAACAGCGGGCATCGCAAGAATCGCTATTAGGGAGCTCACGAATCTTGTGACGGGACGCCCGCTGGGATCCTCGCAAGTGACCGCGGTGGTCAAACGACAGGATCATTCCTGCATCCCGAGCGCCGAGTACAGCGTGCGATTGAAGCTGGTGCCCCCATATTTCATTCAGCTTTCATCGCCGAGACCGATCACGGCGTCGGTAGCCTATTCCTGGATCGACACCATCCATCCTCGATCTGCAATCGGGCAAAAGTGACGAGTGCCCGAGGCCGACTGTCTTCTCCGCGTTCCCAACATTTCCATGGATGAGGCGATAAGTGACCTTTCCTCTATCATTCGGCAGGTGAGCGAGTTGATTCAGAGTCTGCGCACCGACCTTCAGGAGTGACGGCCTCTCCTAGCTCTCAATGTAGGCCACGCGATGACGAAAGAGGATTTTCACCTCAAAGACGTTTTCCGTTCCGATAAGCTCCCGACCCTGCTGAATCTGGCTCAGAGCATTTCAGCGTTCTCGCCTTTCGTGCGGGACTTCGTCAAGTTCAGAATCGTGCTCGATGCGTCTGCAGCACAAGAGCACTTGCGGTGGCTCTTGGGCAAGCGGACCAATCCCTCTGCTACGACATCGATACACGAAGCTATCGTCTCTGGTGTTGTGATCGCGTTTGCACCGAGCTATATCGAGAGCGAAATTCTTGAGCACGAAGAAGAGATTGCAACTGACACGGGCACCGTGGCTGCCGAGGTTCGCAGGCTATGGCTCGTTATGCGGGAAAGCCTTCAACTTTATCCGATGGATGCGGTCCCCAATGAAGTACGACAACTCGTGGATCAGGATGACGAACCCTACCGCATCGTGCGACAGAAGATTGGAGCCAGAGCAATACTGACACGTGACCCCCACTTCAAGGAAATGGGAGAGCCCGTTGTCATGGAGCAAATTGATGTAATCCTTCGCGACTACGCCCGTGCCTCGACAGTGAAGATTGGCGTCGTTCTTGGGTCTGGCGTGACATTTGCAATCAGTTTTCAAATGGTGCCCGTCCTGTTCCGGATGCTCACAGGCGCAGCTAGGTGGATGAGACGCCAGTCTCCGACCACACAGATCGCGATTATCTGTGGTGCTTTAATTCTTGCTATACATCCCAAATTTCGCGCCAAGCTCGTGAGCGCGTGGCAGGCAATCGCTCCGGTGATCACGGACTTTGCCATAGAAGCCCTTACCCGTATCGCCTTGGAAACTGAACAAGCAACCCGAGACGCCGCCAGACATTTGCGTACGATCGAGGCCGTCTTTCCTCCTCCCGTAAAGGCGACACTCATCATGCACGCCCGCGCGGTCAGCATCATGGCAAAGGGCCCACTGTCCCTTGTTGAATTTGAGCGCAGAATTCAGGAGGACGGCTACAAATCTCGTTCATCTAACTGCCGCCCTTATCTCCGCCGGGTACTGCTCAAGGCGTCGGATTTCGTGCAGGTCGCGCCCGGGCAATGGATCTTCAAGCCGTTGCTCCAACAGGATTGAACCTTCGGATTCGTGATAGCTATCCGCTGACTGCGTTGTCAGCGCTGATGCCGAAACCCTGAGAAGAGGATGCGACAGGTCCGCGAATCGACTGCCGCCCGGAAACTGTGTTGTTATCGCAAAGGCGCGACGACAGTATTCGGCCACACCTCATCTCAACAGTCGAATCTTGCCCCAACAGCTCTTCGAAGCGATCCAGCGGCTCTTGAAGATCAACTGGCGCTGATTCAAAAGACTTTGGGCACCAGAGGAGTGCAGGGCGCATGCGCAAGCAACGTACGGCGCGAAAACTGCCATGGCGCGGGTTTCCAATCGGCGCCATGAAGAATCACCATTACCGGATTGCGGATTCTGGCGTGGGGGTAATCCGCTATGGCCTGAAGAGTTCTCCGGTCGCGCCAACTCATGCGCGAAGAACCGCCCGGATGCGTGTGCCAGTCGCCGAGATAGCCATCGAGCCTGCCCGACCCTTCATAATGCCTCGCGATCTCTCGGTTCTGGAACCCAGCATCGGGACGAAAACTCCATCTCGTTCGCCGTGCCCTTGGACCGGCGTGAATCAAAGCGGTGACCACGATGTCGCCCGAGTCCGCAACATATCCGACGAGCGCACCGCCCGTCTCCAGCGGCGACCATTTCCAGGCTTCAGCCACCATCTCTTCATACAGGATTTGCGATAACCAAAAGTTCATCCAGGGTGATTCCCGCAGTCCGGATGCCGGGTAAGAATTCTGGTTGACCACGCCGGCGCGATGTGCCCTCCATCCGGATTTCGCAAATTGACCACGCCGTAGTCCCAGTCATAGGGAGGATAACCGGAAGCCAGAAGAGAAGTCGCCAGTCGAACCCCCATCAGGGCGACCTCGGAGGAATCCATGTAAGCACCGGTAAAGGTTGGCGAGGCGCAACCGCCAGGCTGTACCGGCGATTCGGGGCCGGAGGAGGGTCGTGGCAGGGTCCCGTCCGTCCAATGCCTGGCGACACAGACCCAGCAGGGTGCCGACGATTCCGCCCTCAGCGCGAGCACTACTCCACCCCAGTTTCCCTGGGTGCCACTGATGTGGATATAAGGAACGCCGACTCGTCGGGCACGCTCCGAGAGCAGGTAACTGATGCCACGCTCGGCGGTCGCGTCAAAAATCATGTCCACCTTCTCGAGTATTTGCTCCTCAACATCGAGAGTGTAGGCTTCGGAGCCGACGTCCACCGGCCATGCAGCCGCCTGAGTGAAAGGATGATTGGCCGCGATGTGTCTCTGGAGAGCCGTTACCTTGGGCAGGCCCGCCGACGCCAAACCCAGCGCCCAACGGACGCTGTTTCCCGCCTCAACAACATCCCCGTCCACGAGATTGATTCTGCCGACGCCATTTCGGGCGAATTCGAGCGCACAATGGGACCCAATCGACCCGGCGCCGGCCAGGAGGATTCGTCTGGTCTCAAGGCCTGAGGTCTCGGGTACCCTCGCCGAGAGGGTTGCCTGATCGGAACGATACGTCCTGATAAATTCAGCAACGGTAAACTTCTTCCCGGACGGCGTCTTCTGTTCCTGAAGGCAGATGAAAACCATCGCCTCTCCCGGCGTTCGCCACGCCTCTTCTTCCGGTACCAGCGCTCCCACGATCTCAAATCGGTGGTCGCGATGCCTTGTCCAGGTCCGCTTTCGCAGCTCAGGATGGTCCGCTGCAATCTCCTCCAGGAAGACTGCCGCTTTTCCCGTCCGGGGGCGGCTTCCCATGCGAAACCAATTCCCCTTGATCTGCTTGGTAAACTCCATCGCCGTCGTGGCCTCGTTGGGTAGACCGAGGATTTGCCGGCCAAGATCGTCCGCAAGACCGACAACTGCACCCCGGAACACCCCGTCGAATGGCACGCAGGTAGCGGCGAAGCCCCCTTTGTCTCGGTCGGTCCGAGGCACTCGCTGTAACAGCAGCATGGATGAGTTGCGCTGATAATTCAGAAACGCGGTGAAGGGTTCAGCCTGGAGTTCCTCCAAGTCCGCGGCCGTGTCCGGGTCCGCGGTCCAATTGGACGCAATCAGCTTCGGCATCTGCTCGGAAAGATGTCCGGCGAGGGTCTGTGTCAGAACCCAATTCTCGGCAGTGCGGCCGAGGAGGCAGAGGTTCTTCCCGTAGGGATTCTGGTGCCAGTTGAATTGATTGTCCTCGGCGTAAACGACCGGCCGAGTGAACGGGTAGGTGGGCGGAAACTCGGCCCTGAGCTGATAATGCTCGCCACCGAGCGCCAAGACGAACTTCAACCCCAGCTGCCCGGTTCGCTGATCCTGCCTGTAGATCGTTACTTCAGAACAGACATCACGGAGCGACTCGAGTTCAACGTCAAGCCGCCCCGGGATTTCTGTCCACCACGGCCCTCTCACCGTCCGGCACCCACGGGCCGAGATCCGGGCGGGCGCGGCGGCGCGACCGGGCCTGGCGGCACAACGGGGCGACGTGGCGGAACTCCGCCGCCTCCGCCGCTGCCGTGCGATCCGCACTCATCGAGCGACAAAAGATTGTCCTCCTTCGAATGATCGCGGGTTGTAGTCAGGATGCGGTGACCGGTCCCGCACTTTGGGCAGGCATGAACGATCACTTCTGACCGGGCACCCGAGACACCTTGGACATGGTAGCGATCTCCATCGGGACGATCCAGCTGTGCAATCGCCGTAGCTTCGGTAATCACTTCGACCCCTGACGAAGTCGCGATACCGATCGCG
>Ga0210391_10000395_pt1 | contig 48138 bp, 22 predicted proteins | sample IncBWC12OmetaG_FD_160573 | JGI IMG/M metagenome (GOLD analysis project Ga0210391, IMG submission 160573) | Forest soil microbial communities from Barre Woods Harvard Forest LTER site, Petersham, Massachusetts, United States - Inc-BW-C-12-O ...
ATCGTAATTCAACACAATATTGCAACTGACGGTAGCCGCGAGTTGGATACCGCAGGACCCGCTTGAAACGATCGAGTAGCTTGGGTCCCCGGACAGCGTCGGACTCAGCGATAACGTATTCGCCCCGGTGTTGGTGACGACGACAACCGTCTGGGTGAGGGTATGGTTTACTAGGTTGCTGCCAAAATTAAAGGAGGTTCCGCTCAATGAGGCAGTGGTCATCGGCGGGGGCGGCGGAGCAATCGTCAAGGACGAGGAAGCCTTGTGTGTGAGTGTCCCGGAGGTTCCGGTGAGGGCAATGCTTGCGGTGCCAGCCACAGCCGTGGAAGACGCACTTATGCTGATTTGCATGAGCGAGCTGGGCATAACAGAAAGACTCATCGGGGTCGCCGTAACGCCGGCGGGAAGCGAGCCAAGCGTAACTGCCACAGTTTCGTTGAAGCCATTTACCGGCGAAACTCCGACCGTCAATGTCTGCGCGACACCGCCTGGGACCACCGTGATGCTCGCCGGAGCAACTTCGAGGGAAAAATCAGGAGGCGTCGGCGGGAGCGGCGAAGCAACTGACAGGGACGCGGAAGCGTTCTGTGTGAGTGTCCCGGAGGTTCCGGTGAGGGCGACGCTCGCGGTGCCAGCCACAGCCGCGGAAGAGGCGGTTATGCTGATCTGCATGAGCGAGCCTGGCGTAATCGAAAGAGTCATCGGCGTTGCGGTAACACCCGCAGGAAGCGAACCGACTGTAACCGCCACGCTTCCATTGAAGCCATTTTCCGGTGAAACTCCAACTGTCAACGTCTGCGCGGCGCCGCCTGGGACCACCGTGATGCTCGCGGGAGCAACTTCGAGGGAAAAATCAGACATGCTTCCGCCGCTACTGCTGCCGCCGCCACCACATCCAACAAGAGCCGCGGAGGAGGCGAGCGCGGCCCAAAGCAGCACAGAGGATGGTCTTATCGCCAAGCGATTCCCCATCGAAGGATACTCAGGGGCATTGCCTTTCCTGACAGGGAGACTTGAATCATTCAATTTCGCGCTCTGCTCTTGCATCACTCCTCCTTATTGAGCCTTCGGCAAGACCTGGAGCTTTCATCTTGCCTTCGGTGATTTGCGCCAGCGGATTCCCCGGTCGCCCCCGCGGGAGTGCTTTTTCATTTGCCTTGCGTTTTATGCGATCTGAGCGGCTATGGCGGGCCAAAAAGACCGTAGCTGGGCACGATAACCAGAAATCTCAGCATTTTCAAGAGATCTTTTCAGCATGCTTCCAAACAGGTGCCGCGGAGGACATCTCTCGCCAACAGCAGCAGGAGCGCCGATGATCAGTAGCGGCTATCCTTCAGCACGCGAGCACCACCCCCGGAAAATTTACCTTGCGAGAAGCATTGAAGGGTAGCTGACAAGGCCGTCTCAGCTCATTGACTTCGCTGAAAGAGCTCCAGGAAGGTGTTGGCAGTAGATTTCCAGGAGAACTTTGCGGCCTGTGCGTAGCCTTTGGCAATAAGTTCGTCGCGCAAATCCTTCTCATGAAGGACACGGTAGATTGCATTCGCCATGTCGACAATATCAGCCGGATTCACGAAGATACTGGCGTCTCCGCAAATTTCTCGAAGGCTGCCGGCTGTAGAACATATCGTCGGACATCCACACGCCATCGCTTCCAGAGGCGGCCAGCCAAATCCTTCGCTGAATGAGGGAAAGACAAACACCTCCGCGATTTGGTAAAGCGCAGCCAGTGCGTCATCTGACAGGTCCGTCAGCTGTACGACCCTGTCGCCTACATTCAGCTCACGGATAACAGCCAATGTCTCCGGTGTCAGACTGCCGACATGGACCAGGATCAAATCCGGACCAACGAGTTGTGCAAATGCCCGAATCAGGCCAGCCGTATTCTTGTACCAAAGGTCATTTCCAATGTGTAGAATCACCCGTCTTTGCCCTAATCGATAGGAAAGCCGTACACGCTCGCGCAACTCTGATGGAACAACCCTCCTCCAATGATCCTCAAGACCATTGTGCACAGGAATGATTTTCTCCTCGGGGAGAAACGGGCAGAACCTGAGCAACTCAGCCTTGGTGTTGCGTGAGACCGTTACTATGAATTTCGCCTGCCTCAGAAAACCCAATGCCCAGCGGTAGCGAAGATAGTAAAACCGATACTGTGCGGTATGCGGACCAACGTATGTCAGCCCATGCATGTCGTGACAAACACAAATCGTGTTTCTTCCCGGCAGCGTCTTGAGTAGATACGCGTACGCTTCAGTAATCACTACATTGAAATCGCCTTGCTGACCGGCTGCAAAGCGGGGATAGCCCCAAAAACGGTCTATTTGTTTGCGTATTAATCCCTTGAAAGTTGGATATTGAACCAACTTTGCCTCCACCGTGGGCGGAAAGCCGCGAATGAGTTCCCGCGCGTACCGGTCAATGCTGTAGGTATGATCCGTGGGACCGAAAACGCTGATTTTGATTTTTCCCTCAGCACTGTCCATAGTGGGAATCCGGACTTGCCGACTCTGGCATGGTCACAACCATCGGGTCGTATCGCGGGTACGATTATTCTCACGCAAATTCAATTGCCCGTTTCCAGGTGCCTACCCTACTAAGAAAAACACCTGTTGGCAAGCGATCTGGGGCCTGTCGGGCAAGGTTGTGCTCACTGATAGAATCGCAGCGGTCATTCGGGGTCTAGCCCAATGCACAGGTGTAATCTGGTATCGCGTAATCCACGCACGACGGACGATAGCGATTTGCAAAATCCAGGCGGATTCGTAATCAGTCTCGACTTCGAACTGCACTGGGGCATCCGCGACCATTGCTCAGTAAACCGGTATCGCGAGAACCTGTTGGGCGTTCGCAAGGCTGTTCCTGCCATGCTGCAATTGTTCGAGCAATACGGAATTCACGCAACCTGGGCTACGGTCGGTTTTTTGTTCTTCACGAATATCGATGATCTGAAAGCCGCAATACCCAGTGAGTTGCCGCAATACCACCAGCCCCGCCTTGATCCCTACGCGGCGCTCGCCGAAGTGGGCCGAAACGAAGATGAAGACCCCTTTCATTTTGCGCCGACCCTGATTCGAAAGATTCTTGCGTCTGAAGGGCAGGAAGTCGCTACGCACACGCTGTCTCACTTCTATGCGTTGGCGCCCGGGCCCACAATGGAATCCTTTCAGGCAGATATTAGAGGCGCAAAGTTCGCCGCCAGCCAATTCGATGTCGTGCTCAAGAGCATCGTATTCCCTCGCAACCAGATGTCGCGGCAGCATATTCGAATTTGCGCTGAGGAGGGGCTGATTGCCTATCGCAGTACTGAAGCAGACCCTTTGACCCAAACGGGAAGCGGCGCAATCGGTAGAGCCCGACGGCTGGCAGATGCCTATCTCGAAATCGGCGGAGATGGATGCGTAACGCCTTCCCTGGATACGGAATACAACATCGTCAAAGTCTCACAGTCGCGGTTTCTCCGTCCCTGGAACGCGACGTTCAAAGCGTTCGAGGCAATGCGCATCAGACGGATTTGCGAATCCATGAGCGAAGCCGCCAGAAGCGGCAAGACATTTCATCTCTGGTGGCATCCGCACAATTTCGGATCGCATCTCGATGAGAACATGAAAGTCTTGACCCGCATCGTGGAACACTTTGCGCATTTGAAGCGTGACCTTGGCTGGAGGTCTTTGACCATGGCCGAGGTAGCGGAAAACCTATTGAGCGTGAGGCGTCCAGATTGCCTGGCTTAGTGCTGCTTATCGACCACAGCGCCCTTTCCCGAGTCGTCTATCACGCACTTGCTCAAGAGTTCAGTATCGAAGCGGTTGTCCGTGAAAACCAGGTCGCCAGGTCGACTTTTCTCAAACGGCGGCTGAAGAGACTGGGCTGGCGCACCCTACTGGGACAGATCGTATTTGCAAAGTGTATTGTCCCATTGCTCAGACGGGAGACGGCGGGACGCAGAGCGGACATCTTACGGGAATATGGTATGAATGAGGCGCCCATACGAGCAAAATGCGTGGTCGACGTTCCATCGGTCAACGATACTCGTACGGTAACGCTCTTGAAGGAGTTGGCCCCGCGGGTCGTCGTCGTAAATGGAACGAGTATCTTAGAGGAGAAAGTACTGAACGCAACCAGCGCCCTGTTTTTGAACACCCATGTCGGTATCACCCCACTCTACCGAGGAGTCCATGGCGGTTATTGGGCCCTTGTTGCGGGCGATCTGGAGCACTGCGGAGTAACGGTTCACAAAATTGATCGGGGAATCGATACTGGAGCCATCGCGGCGCAGGCTTTGATTAAGCCTACAACGAGGGATAATTTTTCTACCTATCCTCTCCTGCAGATTGCCAATGCCATTCCACTGCTCAAGCAAGCAGTCCGTGATGCGCTCAATGGCAAGCTGGAAACGCTACCTGCGCCCATGGGGCAATCGCAGTTATGGTCCCACCCGACTGCCTACCAATATCTAAAAAATAGGATTGTACTTGGCATCCGATAAGAAGCAAGACCGAGCATAACCGCTAATGGTTTAATGCTTCGCCGGAAAAAAATGGATATACCCCGGGGTTCCATCGATCCTTTTCCACGGGGCAGGGACCATAGAGGGCACCGAGCCTTCCGCGGAAGGATTTGTGCCAGCGATAACTGCCCTGGCTCCGGTTCGTTCTAGAATTCCCAGTGCCTTTTGTTGAACCTCTGATCCGGACTCCCAAAATTCGAGCGCAGGATGGCCCGGACGGGATGCGCTGCTTGCAGGTATTTCGGCTATGATCTGCAGCCGGGCAAGGTGTGCCCAGTATGCGCCCGTGCCATCGCCAATGAGCGCCACGTGATCGCCGGGATGCAGACCGCTGTTAAGCAGGCTGATGGCAATCGAGGCCGCCTCGGAACTCCTCCCGTCCGCGTGGTCGCTTCCAATTGCCTCTCTGCTCGTCTGTAATATCAACGCCGCCCCGGTCGTGATGAGCGCTGCAGCACCAATGCACAACACTGCTCGGCGTGTGCCATGATCCGGAGGCAGCGAGCAAGCAGAGATTCCGCCTGCAAATAGCAAAATCAGCCAACCGCCCAGAAAGCGCGGCTCAACATGGACCAGGGCGAACATTGCCTGCGCGAGCGCTCCAGGCACCCAGATAAACCAGAGCGGCCAAAGCCTTTGCACCCATCGTCTGGGATAACCCCTACATAACAAGGCCAGAATAATCAGGACACAAACCAGCTCCGCCCCCGACTCCATGATGATTTGAAATTCAAGAGCGAGATTGCGGACGAGAACAACGGCCTGGCGCTTCAAAACGAAATGCGGCGCAATCCCCGCATTCCAGTAAGTTGGATCAAACCAAGGCGGATATGTCCCCATATTGTCGGCCGCAAACTCGTAGATCTCAGGGAAGTCATTCAGCTTGTGAGTGGGATGGGTCGCAATCCCCGAGCCCGGGGGACCTCCTTGCCAGTGACGGTAGGCCTGAACACCGTCTATGAAGAAAGCTTCATTTACTCGAGCTGAATCCCCAAAGGTCAGGCGACCTTTCGCCAGGGAGAGCGCAGTGACAAATGGAGCACAGACCACAAGGAACGTGACCACGGCTGTCCCAGCCAAGAGAATCGATCGCAGCGATACCGGCCGCCAAAAGTAGGCGCACACGATGAAGGCGATCCCCATGGGAAAGAAAGGTGCCTTGACATAGTAAGCGAGCGCCAATACGCAACCGAACAGCACCGACCGGCTGAAACTCGGAAGCCGCCTGAGACGAAGCGCACTCCATCCGGCCAGACAGCAGAAACCCGAAACCAGTAGATCCGGCCCCACCAGGCCTACGGTGATGACATTCAGAATTGCAATGCCGTACACCGCATATCCAAGCGCCCAGAATGCGTCTTCGGGTATCTCCAAATCATCAACTCCGGCAAGCTTCCGGTGCCACGCCAGGACCTCATTCCAGAACATCTGGAAGGCTGCCAGGGTTCCGGTGAAGATCAACAGGTTGACCAGATGAACGAGGGGAAATTCCCAAGAAGCCCGCGGGCGAAATGCCCAAAAGAAAAGTGAAACGATCACGGGGTAACCCGGTGACCAATACGCATGGATTGCCGTACCCGGATGTCCCTCGGCAATTGCCCGGGCGATGTCCAGATAAGACATGGAATCCGGTACCAACTCATTGCGCGTGAACCACGCCCTCGCGGCGGCAATCGCAATGAGCGCAACCCAGCACCCGATCTGAATTCGCCGGACACCGGCGTTCGCAATCGAGTTCGGCTCGGCATCTGCCGATGGCAGTTTCACTTCAGTAGTCATCCAGACCTCCGGCGGATTCCGTTGCTTCCAGCTGAGCTGCCGCGCTACGGCCTTGCTGGAAAGAAATAGACGTATGCACCGGTTCCGTCGATCTTTTTCCACGGTGGAGGAACAACAAGTGGCACCCCGCCTCGAAGCGAGCTTTCAACCGAATGCTGCATCGCGCCTGCGATTACTGCTCTTGCTCCGGTTCGTTCGAGGATCGCCAGCGCCTCTTGCTGTAACTCCGGTCCCGACTCCCAAAAATCCATAGCCGGGTGAACCGGCAATCTGGGAATACTTGCGGGTATCTCAGCGATGAGATGCAGTCGAGCGAGATGCGCCCAGTATGCCTCACTACCGTCTCCGATAAATGCTATGGGATCGCCGGGGTGCAGACCGTTACCGAGCAAGAAAACCGCGAGAGAAACATCCCGGGGACTTCTACCCGCTGCCGCATGATTTGCCCCGGTAGCCTCCGTAGTGGCCTGCAATATCAGAGCCGCCCCAACGGTGATTAGGGCTGCTGCGCCAGCGCACGAAACCGTCAGACGCGAGCCGATATCTGTCGGCAGAGAGCAGGCGCAGACTGCACCCGCAAAAAGCAGAAGCAGCCAGCCACCTACAAAGCGCGCCTCGACGTGGACAAGAGCAAACATTGCCATCGCCGTCGCTCCGGGCACCCAGATAAACCAAAGCTGCCAAAGCCCTTCCGCCCATTGATTGCGATGACCACATATCAAGACGAGAACAATTAGAATGCAAACCAGCTCCGCTCCTGACTCCAGGATGAATTGAAACTCGAGAGCGAGATTGAGGACCAGTACGATCATCTGTCGCTTTAAGTTTAGGTGGGGAGTAATGCCTTCATCCCAGTAAGTTGGATCAAACCATTCGGGATACGTGCCCATGTTGTCCGCGGCAAATTCGTAAATCTCGGGAAAATCATTCAGCTTGTGCGTGGGATGAACCGGCGTTCCTGACCCCGGTGGCCCTCCTTGCCAATGAAGGTATTGAACGCCATCAATAAAGACAGCCCAGTTGAAACGAGCCGTGTCTCCGAAGGTGAGGCGACCCTTCGCCAGAGACAGAGCCGTGATTAAGGGGGCGCATCCCAACAGGAATGTAATGAATGCAGTCCCAGCCAGGAGAATCGTCCGCCGCGATACCGGTCGCCACGAGCAGGCGCAAATGATAAAGACAATCCCGATGGGGAAGAAGGGCGCCTTGGCATAGTATGCGAGAGCCAGCACGGCGCCGAGCAAGACACAAAGGCTAAGACTCATGTCGCGCCTGAGGCACAGTGTGCACCATCCAGCGAGACAGCAGAAAGCCGAAAGCAGTAAGTCTGCCCCGACCAAACTGACTTTTATGACAGAAAGGATCGCAATGCCAAATGCTGCATAACCAAGGGCCCAGAATGCGCTCTCGGGTATCGCGGCACCACGAACCCTCGCAAATTTTCTGTGCCACTGCAGCGTCTCGCTCCAGAACAGCTGAAAGGATGCGAGCGTTCCGATAAAGATCAGCACATGGACGAGATGGACAAGGGGGAACTCCCAGTAGGCGTTGGGATGAAATGCCCAGAAGAAAAGAGAAATGAGTGCTGGGTAACCCGGCGACCAATACGGATTCGTCACCGCGCCCAGATGCCCCGCGGCAAATGCCCTGGCAATGTCCAGATAGGAAATGGAATCCCCGCCCATCAATTCGTAGCGAGTGAACCAAGCCCTTACGAGCGCAATCGCAATGAACCCTATCCAGCAACCGATCTGAAGTTTCCGGACATCGGCATTCTCAATCCAGTTCCGGTGAGTATCTGCCGATGGAGTTTCCAGTTCAGTCGTCAACAATGCCTCCTGCCGCGCCCTCTACCTATTCCAACTGAGTCGTCGGCTTATGGATTTGCTGGAAAGAAATAGACATATGCGCCGGTTCCGTCGATCTTTTTCCACGGGGCTGGAACAATAGACGGCACTGACCCTTCAATGGAGTGCTGCGAACCTGCAATGACCGCTTTGGCGCCGGTTTGTCCAAGGATGCCCAACGCTCTTTGTTGTTGTTCGGGTCCGGACTCCCAAAAATCCATCGCGGGGTGACCTGGACGTGATGCGATACCAGCTGGGATTTCGGCCACCAGACGCAGTTGGGCCAGGTGCGCCCAGTAGGCCTCAGTGCCGTTCCCAATAAGCGCGACGCCATCGCCAGGACGCAAGCCGTTGTTGAGCAGGAAGGCGGCTATGGAGGCGTTAAAGGGGCTCCTGCTCGCCTCATAGTCGGCCCCCACTGCCTCTCTACTGACCGCCAGAATCAGCGCTGCCCCCGCCGTGATAACGGCCGCCGTACCGATACACCAAACTGCCCGGCGTGTGCCGGTATCCGTCGGCAGTGAGCACGCGCAGACTGCGCCCGAAAAAAGTAGAATCAGCCACCCCCCAAGAAAGCGCGGCTCGACATGGACTAAGGCGAACATCGTGAGAGCGATCGCCCCAGGTACCCAGATAAACCAAAGCCGCCGTAGTCCCTTTATCCACGGTCTGCGGTAATTGCTCAACAAGGCCAAAATGATCAGTACGCAGACCAGCTCCGCCCCTGACTCGAGGATGATTTGAAATTCGAGAGCGAGATCCCGCACGAGGACAACGACCTGGTGTTTCGAATTGAGGTGCGGGGTAATGCCTTCGTACCAGTAACTCGGATCAAACCATGCAGGATATGTCCCCATGTTCTTGACACCGAATTCGTAGATATCCGGATGATCGCTCAGCTTACGAGTGGGGTGAACCGGCATTCCGGCGCCTGGGGGGCCGCCCTGCCAATGCTCATAATGCTGCACGCCATCGATGTAGAATGCATAATTCACCCGGGCTGAGTCTCCAAAGGTCAGGCGACCCTTCGCCAGAGAGAGCGCAGTCACGAATGGAGCACAGACCAGCAGGAACATGGCAATTGCTGTCCCGGCCAGGAGATTGGCTCGTAGTGATAACGGCCGCCACAGACAGGCGCACACGAGGAAGACAATCGCCATAGGAAAGAACGGCGCTTTGACGTAGTACCCCACACCCAATACCAGACCAAGCAAGAGCGATCGGTTGATGCTCGGAGAGCGTCGGAGACGCAACGCACTCCATCCGGCAAGACAGCAGAAAGCCGAAACCAGTAAATCTGGCCCGATCAGGCCGACTCTTATCAGATTAAGCGTCGCAATGCCGAATACCGCATACCCAAGCGCCCAGAATGCGCCTTCTGGTATCTCCGCGTCGCGAATTTCCGCATATTTCTCATGCCAATTGCGCACCTCGCTCCAGAACAACCGAAAGCACGCGAGCGTCGCGGCGAAGATCAACACGTTGACGAAATGGACGAGCGGGGCCTCCCAGTAGACGTTCGGATGGAATAGCCAGAGGAAAAATGAAACGAGTACGGGGTAACCCGGAGACCAATACGCATGGATCGCTGCGCCCGGATGCCCTCCGGCAACCTCCCTGGCGATATCCAGATATGCGAGCGAATCCCCACCCATCAATTCGTAGCGGGTGAACCAGGCCCTCACAATGGCAATGGCGATTAGCGCAACCCAGCAACCTGAATGGATTCTGCGTGTGTCGATGTGCGTGATAGAGTCAGACTGCGCGGCCACCCATGGCGCTTCGACCTCTGTCATCTACATTCCCTCCCATGCGCGCAGAGAAGTCAGCTTCTGCAAATGGACCAGGCAAAAATTGACGGGCGGAAATTTATTACTAAGCCTGCGGTTTGGTCGCTACCGCAATAAGGCTCAATCCACCCCACGGGAGTGCGCCATCCATGCGCCTCAGCACCGGGATGGTTATCTGTAACACTTTCAGTTGAACCCGCGAGAACGTCTTGCGGCGCAGTATCTTCCCGTTCAGCCACCATCCTGGGACGGAAAAGCGGTTGAAGTCGAATATTTTTTCTACCTGGAAGCCAGCTCGTTCCAGACCCTCCTGCAGCGACTTTCGCGTATACCGTTCGCGGTGCTCCAACGCCTCATCCAGCGTGCCGTACAGCGCAGGATGCTGCGGCACGAGGATTACAGCACGTCCTCCCGGCATGAGTGACGATCGGATGTTCTTGAGCGCCACCTGTTCATCCGGCACATGCTCCAGGACATTGACCATCAGCGCCGTATCGAATTTTTCTTCAAGGCCTGCGAAATCGCCAGAAACACCTGCGTCAATATGCCGCACTCTCAAGTACGGCTTCCCTATTGAGTAACCACGTAAGTAAGAAAGATACGACGGGTTGATGTCCGATGCGAGGTAGAACTCGCGGGGAATGAACTGGCTGGTCAGGGTGCCGATTCCGGCGCCGATCTCCAGCACTCGGTCCCCCAGAAACGGAGCCAGCGTCCGGCCCATCCATAGGTTGAATCGGCGGGCTTTCTCCAGGCTCACCAGGATGTGCGAACCGTACTCGTCTTCCTTGTGGATATCGTCAATAAGCCAGAAACGCAGAACCGCAGTGAGCGCCAGGAGCGCATCTTTTCCGCCAATTTTCTTCCCTTCCTGATAACTGCGGGCCAGATAGCTGATCGGAGCTTCAAAGATCCGGGCGCGCCGCTTGGCCAGTTTGAAGGCGATCTCGATCTCGAAGCGAAAATCATTGTTGCGCAGCGGAATCGACTGGAACAGCGGCGTGCGTATCGCCTTGTAGCAGGTCTCGATGTCGCTGAGGTTCAGATCCGTAAAGATATTCGCCACGAAAGTGAGCATTTTGTTATTCAGGGTATGCCTGAACATTAACGCGCGGCGGTAATGCGAGGAAAGGTAGCGCGAGCCGAAGACCGCGTCTGCGGCTTCTGTGGCAAATGGCCGCAGGAGCGAGGGAATGTCCGCCGGATTGTATTCGAGATCGGCGTCGTGCACGATGGTTATATCTCCCGTGGCACGAGCCAGAGCCGTGCGCAGCGCCGCCCCTTTCCCCATGTTGCGTTCATGCCGTAGCAACACCACGCGCTCGTCCTCTTGAGCAACCCGCTGCAGGATATCCCAGCTGCCATCGGTGCTGCGGTCATCCACTATGATGACTTCCATACTGTGAATGATGTCGTCCTTCAGCGCTAGCAATCGACGCAAGCTGGATTCAACCAGGTAGCGCTCGTTATAGACGGGCATCAGCACGCTCAAGCTGAATGATGTGCCGATAGGATCTCCCTTGACCGGAATGTCCAACCATGTTGGCATTAGCTCCAGAAGCTTTTCAGAATGGGTGCTCATCTGCATCCCCCGAATGAATTCTCTCGGACACCGTAAGTATGAACCTGACTGGTTCGCAATCGCTTGTGCTGCACTTGCAAATCGCTCATTCGCGGCAGAGAGCGACCAACAGAGCGGCCGAAGCTCGGACCACAAAACTCATTTGGCGCCACAGATCGTGAGAATTCCGCTTCTTATCGCTGTGCATGCTCACCGACCCAAACACCTTATGCCTGAATCTATTAATTTGGCAATATCTGCGTGTTCTCTGGGCCTCGTTGAATCGGGGAACACTGAGCCACAGTGGCATATGTGGCAATCGGAGAATTCAAAATAATATCGGTGATTTGGGATGTCGGGTACTTTAATATTCCTCTTTCGGACAACCCGGACGACACGAATCTCTTCAAAGACTCGGCGAGGCCTGACATTCGAATGATGGGGTCCATTCTTAAAGGGCACTTGGGCTGATGCGATCTCATTTGCTGTCGGCCCTGGTGCGCATTCCACAACACTCCTCAATCCTTTTCCTCATCTTTTTCTCCGCCGCTTGGTTTGCATCTCAACTCTTCCCCGATGCCTTCGCAGCTGTTGAGCTATTCGGTTCGCGTTTGGCAGAGCGAAAGCGTCTCTGCGTGTTTTTACTTGCCACAACGGCGATTGTGCTCCGCCTCGGCTTGCTTTGGGTCAGTCCGGTCCCTTCTCCGGGAATCCATGACGAGTTCAGCTACCTCTTAGCTGCGGATACTTTTGCGCATGGCCGGCTTACCAACCCTCCGCATCCGATGGCGGTTTATTTCGACACCTTTCACGTCAACCAGCAGCCGACCTATATGTCGATTTACCCACCCGCCCAGGGCGCTGCGTTGGCATTGGGCGAGCTTCTGGGGCATCCGTGGATCGGAGTCCTCCTGAGCGTCTCGGCGATGACTGGAGCTGTTTTATGGGCTTTGCAGGGCTGGTTCCCGTCTCGTTGGGCACTGCTCGGCGGCATACTCGTTCTGCTCCGCATCGCCATCTCCAGCTACTGGATCAACGGCTATTGGGGTGGGGCTGTCGCAGCCATCGGGGGCGCGTTTGTCTTCGGAGCCCTTCCACGCATCATGCGTTCGTGCCGCGCCCGAGACGCTGTAATTCTGGGCCTGGGCACCGGCATTCTCGCGAACAGCCGTCCCTTTGAAGGCTTCGTCTTCTGTCTTCCCGTCTTCGCCGTCCTCGTTGCATGGGTGTACCGTCGTCAGGGCCCCTCATGGCGAACCGCCGCGCGCCAGATCCTCGTTCCGTTCAGCGCTGTCATGCTGCTGTGCGTGCTCTTCATGGGGTATTACAACTTCCGAATCACTGGGCACCCTTCGGTGTTCCCATATGTTGTCAACGTTCGCAGCCACTTCGCGATTCCTCAACTCGCATGGGGAAAAACTGTCGCGCCGTTCCACTTCCAGAATGCTCAATTCGAGGATTACTACAATCACTGGTGGCCAAAGATAGCCTGGGTGTACGGCCGGCCGGACAGCTTTGGACACATTGCCCTTGCGCTTGGACTAGACGCCTGGACGTTCATCCGTTTCGTCGCCTATCCCGAATTTCTTGTTGTAGCACTGGCGGCACCCTGGATTCTGCGCGACCGCCGAATGCGATTCCCTGTCGCGCAGTCTGTTTTTTGCTTCGCTGGCTTTCTGCTGGTGGCCTGGTTTCAGCCGCACTACGGCGCGCCGCTCACCGCGACGACCTTCGCACTGATCGTGCAGGGATTACGACACTTTCGTCATTGGCGTTTCTACGGACGCCGGTTCGGGGCGCACCTGTCGCGTGCAGTCGTTGTTTCGGCCTTCTTTTTGTCGCCCTTTCACCCATATCTCGTAGCAATTCTTCCGCGTATGGATTATCGGCAGCGTATTAGCGACCTAGCTGACTCTATGCCCGGAAACGAATTGATCGTGGTGCGCTACTCAACCGAGCACGACCCGTTGCAGGAGTGGGTCTACAACGCCGCAGACATTGACCACGCAAAAGTAGTCTGGGCGCGCGAAATCCCCGGTGTGCCTCTTCAACCATTGCTCAATTATTTCCACGACCGGCATGTCTGGATCGTAGAGCCGGATGACGACCCGCCACGACTCTTGCCCTACGCGGCGCCAGCCACACACTGATTCCGCGAATACCGGTGATCGCTTCTCCACGTACCAACTGCGCCCCGCTGGGCCAATAGTTCATCCATAAAGTGGCAGCTAGTTCGCAATCGCCATTGGAGCCATTTCCGTGGGTTCCGCGCGGTAGTCGATCGGCAGCTTGCGCAGCAACTCCTGTATCGCAGCATCCGGTTGCCGGATTCGGGCTCCGTGCTCGAGCTCTGCCAAGAACTTCGGAAAGCTTACCGGCACCGGGGCAGCCTTCACTTGAAAAACATTACGAAAATGGGTAGCAGTCACCAGCGCGTCCTCTCTCCAAAGCTGTTCATGGAGCTTTTCCCCCGGACGTTTGCCTACCACCTTGATATCGATGTCCTTTCCAGGCGTGAGACCCGCCAGGCGGATGATGTCCTTAGCAAAGTCGATAATCCTTACCGGGTCCCCCATATCGAGCATGTAGATGTCGCCACAGGAAGCGAGCGTGGCGGCTTGCAGGACTAGCTGCACCGCCTGCGGGATCGTCATGAAGTAACGGGTCATCTCTTCGTGCGTAATCGTTACCGGACCGCCTGCCGCAATCTGGCGGAGGAAGATAGGAACGACGCTTCCGCGGCTGCCAAGAACATTTCCAAAACGCACGCAGGCAAAGTGGGTCTTGCAACCATTACCATTGCTCGCATCAGCGCGTTGCTGAATGAGCATCTCTGCAACGCGCTTGGTGGCTCCCATTACACTCGACGGCCGGACCGCCTTGTCCGTCGAGATCATCACCAGGCGTTCGCAATCGAATTCGATTGCCGCATCCGCCAGTTCACGGGTTGCAGAAACATTGTTCAGAACCGCCTCGCAGCAGTTCCCTTCCATCACCGGAACATGTTTGTAGGCTGCCGCATGCAGGGTAACCTGCGGGCGATAGCGGTCAAACGTTCGATAGACGGTTTCATGGTCACGGATGTTTCCTACTACTGGAACTATTTCCTTGCCGTTCTGGTTCTCGATTTGGTGCATCAATTCAAAGATCGAGTTCTCATCCTGGTCCAGCACCACAAGCCGGTCAACATTCAAGGCCGCGACCTGTCTCGCGATCTCGGAGCCGATTGATCCACCCGCTCCTGTAACGAGAACCGTTCGTGCATCGAAGCAACTGACCACTGCGGGATGCGTCTCACTCATCCTCGCGGAACCGGCCTGCGTCAGCTGGTCGATAGAGACCGTCCGGCTCACCCGCACATTTCCCTGCATCAGGTCGCTTCCCGAAGGCAAGATGCGCACCTGCATATCGAAGCGCGTCGCGTCGCGAATGACTTGCGCGGCGCACTTCAGGTTCGCACCTGAAAGAATGACTACCTCGATCTGGTGGGCGGCCAGCAGACTAGGCAAAGACCCTGGCTGGCCCAACACTGGGCAGCCTGCGATGTGAAAGCCCAACATGCGTTTGTCTTCGCTCACTAAGCCGATGACTTGAGCCTCTCTGCAAGAGCGAAGATAGCCAGCAGATGTAGCTAGCGTTGCCTCATTGCCAACAAGAAGGGCGCGTGGACGTCGGGAGGGCTGGTAAATAGCCTCGTGCGCAAGGCGCCGCGTTACTCGCAACGTAGACGCAAAACCGAGGAAAAGGAGGAACTCGATGATCAGCACGCTATATGGAACAACCGGAGCGTCAGGCACTAGCCATCGCACGAGCAGAAGAAAAATCGTCACAGGTACAGAGCGGAAAGCGAGATGCAGGCTATCCCATACATTGAAGAAACGCCAAGTAGATTGGTAGCCGGTACGGGTTAGCTGCAGGGATAGAGGCCTTAGAAAGGCTACAACGCAAAGCCACGTCCACATGCTGTGTTGCATCTTCGACGGGATCTCAAAATCAAACCTAAGCGCATACGCAACGATTATCGCAATGGCGGCTGTAAAAGCATCCAGAACTATGCGGACATTCCGGTGAAAAACCCAAGATGGAATACGTTTAGCGTATTCTCCACGTCTTCCCACCATCCCTGCCTTCATTTCATGAAGGTCTTCCACTGGCGTTCCTCCTAAGGAGCTTCCAATCTAGTGGTGTCGTGGTCGATATCTTCGAGCTAAAGTCGACAATCGCAACAATCTCGCTGACAATTTCCAGCAAAGAAGCCATGACGCTGTTCTGAACTTAAATTCTGGTTATCGCTACAAGGCTAGGAACAATATGGACTACAAATTAATTCCGGCACACATGCAGTCCGGAAGAGTCATTTTTGGTTAGACGTTCTTTCAGTCGCACACCACCTTAGCCCTAGGATGCATGGTTTGGCAACAGTTGATGTGACAATTTGCAAACAAATTAAACGCACAACCGGGAATTCTGTCACTTTCTGCATTTTCCTCATTCTCTAGAATGTAAGCTATAGAATCTAAAAGGCTAACAGGCCTCGTCCACGAGTCCGTTATTTCGTCTCTGAAATTGCGCGATGACTTATATTTCACTCTTGCCGGCTCATGATTCTTTGGCCTTCTATCTCAGCCTTGACCTGGTGATGTTCATCGCGGATTGCAATGTGACTCCGGCGAAGAGTCGATGAGACGGTAGCCGGCAGGGCACTTCGCCGCTCTCACTGAACTGTTCGCCCGCTCAACCCCCACCGGCGAAACGTCCTGCCGCCCATCCGTAAGCCTCTCCGCGTGCCGGGTCAGCAGGATCGGTGGCGACGGCGCCCGGGCTGGAACTGGAACGGAAGAATGATTTGCCACCAGGCGCGGACTCCTCGAAATTTTTGAAGCGCTATGGGGTTTTGAATTCAGCTCCTTATAAAGGCCGCTATTTGCCTGCATCCGAGTGGTCCGCGTCGGATGCATTCAATCTGGATCGCATGGACAGTTCCTTAAGTGTCTCTTTGCTGAGCGGCTTCTCATGCAGGAGCAGTTCGGCGGCGCGAACAACAGGAGTGCCGTGGAACCAGCGCTGAAGGATATTTTCCTTCAGAAGATTGGTCACGGCCAGGAGACACATGCCCTGGTGGTGCGCCATCCAGGATCGGACCAGCTGTGGTTGCGTGCCTTGCGTACAGTCGGCAGACTCATAGAAACCATAGGCGCCTGTCCACTCGAGCGCGGCCATACGGCGTAGATTCGCGATTGCGTCCTTGCGCAGAATGGACAGCGCGAGGAAGGTGGAATACGGCGAAATGACGGGGCCATCTTCCGCACCGTATTTCGAAGCCAATGCTGGAATGCCCCAGGCCTGGTAGCCATATCGACCAAGAGGATCCCTCTTTGCGAATCCCGACTCAGAGATGCCCCACGGAATGTCGCGAACATAATTGCGCTGGATGCGGACGACTGATTCAAGCGTGCGAGAGATCAGCGTGTCGGGGAAATTGCGCATCCACAGTGCCGGCATCATGTACTCGAACATGGTCCCCGTCCATGAGAGCAGGGCGGGACGGCCATCGACCAGGACATGAGTCCGATCCAGACGGAACCACGACTGTTGGGGGATATCTCCCTTGGCTACGGCGATGAAAGACGCGATGCGGGCCTCAGAGGCAAGCAGGTCGTAGCATGCCGAGTGCACCTCGCCGGTGACACCGTCGTATCCGATCGAGAGGAGCTGGCGGGAGTCGACCAGCAGGAATCCGTACTCCATTGCATTGGCGTTGCTCTCTGCCTTGGCAGCGATGGTTGCGATGTCCTCTCTCAGCTGCGCGAGCCGCGGCACGGCAGCGTTAAGCTGCGATCGCAACTCCGCAGCGAGCGGCGGAAGCGCCGCCTCTGAGCTGGCAATCCGATGCTCCAGCTCGGCAGCGTATTCAGATGCGATATGCAATTCCGGGATTTGCTGAGCGTCATCGTTCCCTAGCTGCGGCAGTTCAAAGAGGGGGGTGTATTGGGGCAGCAGCCACGGGGTGTAGTTCTGTACAAAATCAGATAAAGCTGAGCGGCGGCGAGCAGCCTCTCCTGTCATCCAATCGTGGTCGGGGGTCTTGTCGCCGTCGGCCGGCTTGCTTGGAGCCGGCAAAATCTGCTGTAAATCTGCAAATGCTTCGGGGCTCAGCATCGGTCGCTTCAGCAGATCGAATGCGCCGGTATGCAGCGTGTAGAAAGAAGCCGCGAGGTTGCCGCTGTCGACAGCCGAGATGGTGAGTGGAGCAATAGGCTGCAGGGTTTCGATGTCGTACCAATTGTAGATGTGGCCGCGATGCTTCTCCAGGCGGTCGTAGGTGACCAGTGTTCCAAGGGTAGCGCGCACAAATTCTGGAAGCGTAAGGAAGCCCAGCTCATACGCTGCCTGTCTCGCGTTGAAGAGCATTCCGAGATTCGTCGGGGATAGCTTTCGCACCTGAAACGTGTCTTTCTCTTCGACGTTGTCTGGAATAAGCCAGTGATTGCGCTCGTCGCCGAACTCCAGGAAGTATCTCCAGAGGTACAGCGCCTGCTGCTGCAGAAAGACCGAGTCTTCCGTCGAGAGTGGGCCCTCCTCACGGCGTGGAGGCGAATTAAGCCAGACCACAACGAGCGGCGCCAAGCCCCACAGGATAAGGATGGGAGCAGCGTCAAGCAGTGATCGAACGTGCATGACGGCGAGCACTATAGCAATGAGCACCGCGACGAAAGGCGAACGCTGAAGATAGAGGTCCAGGGGGGTCTGCGAGCCGCCGGACTCCGCTTGTGCGGCTGTCTCCCACTCCAACAGGCGCTTTCCGGAGAGTAGTCTTCGACCGAGAGACCGAGCGATCGCGTCGAGCGACAGCAGCATGTGATGCGGAAGGAATGTCAGATTCAGAAGCGTAAAGCCGAACGCGGAAGTAAATGTGGAAAAGCTCTCACGCGCCGCAACGACACTCAGCTTGAGCAAGGCGCGACCGAGGTTGAAACCCAGCTGGACGAGGACGGGCAGAAGCAGAAGTACCAAGGTGGCAACGGTCCAGTAAAGCGCTCCGCCCGGAAGTATGGACCAACCGAGGACAAGCATGATGAAAGTGACGGGTTCCACCAGGCTTCGGCGTAAGTTGTCGAAAATCTTCCATCGCGAGATGGTGCTGATTGGGTTTGCAACGAACCGGCCAGATTCATCGGGCACACGGCTAAAAAGCCATTGTGCGACCTGCCAGTCTCCGCGCACCCAGCGATGCTGACGGCGGGTATGAGCGGAGTAGTGGGATGGATAGTCATCGATGACTTCGATGTCGGAGACGAGTCCTGCGCGCGCATATGAACCCTCGATGAGATCGTGAGAGAGGAGGGCGTCGCGCGGAAAGCGGCGATCGAGCACCTGATGCAGAACGCTTACCTCGTAGATCCCTTTCCCTGCGAAGATGCCTTCGCCAAAGAGGTCCTGATAGACGTCGGAGACAGCACGAGTGTAGATATCGAAGCCTGTCTCGCCGGAGTAGAGGGATGCAAAGCGGGAGCGCGATGCAGAGGCAACACTGACGCCTACTCGCGGTTGAAGAATGCCGTAGCCGGTAGTGACAACGCGTAACCGAGGATCGATGATGGCGTGGTTCAGCGGATGCGCGATCGTGCCAATCATGCGCGCTGCTGTGCCGCGCGGAAGCTGCGTATCCGAGTCCAGGGTGATGACATATCGAACCTGTCGCAGGACTTCGATTGGTCCGGCCTTGATCGGAAAGCTGTCGAAGGAGTACAGGAGGAATTTGTTCAGATCGAGCAGCTTTCCGCGCTTCCGCTCCCAACCCATCCAGACACCCTGGCGTGAATTGAAGATGCGATGGCGATGCAAGAGGATGAATGAGCCTCCCTTTGGAGACGGATACTTGGCGTTCAGATCATCGATGCACTGCACTGCCAACGCGACCAACGGATGGTGATCGTCGTCTTGAGGTCGCGACAAGCTATCCGGCAGATCGGTCAGCAGGCCAAAGTGAATGTTCGAGTCCTGATTGGAAAGATACCGAGCTTCCAATTCGTCGAACAATTCATGAACCTGCTTCTCGTTCAGCAGCAGCGTAGGCACAACCACGAAGGCCGTAGCGTCTTCAGGAACGCCTTTTGAGAAATCAAGTTTTGGAAGCGACTGAGTCTTCAGCAGCGCGGTAACACTGTTGTTTACCAGATCGACGCCGCCCTGGGATGCCGGCAGAAGCGCCAACAATAGCGCGGCCAATACCGGCCAGAAGGCGTAATGAGGAACCAGCGGCGCGACGATCGCAACGATCAGCAGGAGGCAAAGGGCAAAGATGCCGAGGATGTAAAAATCCTCGTTCCAGCGACGGAGGAAGCCGCGCACACGCTCCATTGGCGGCGCGTGATACCGGATGCGTTGGCTCAGCAGCGGGAAGCCCTCGGCAAAGAGATAGTAACCGATGTGCGCGATCCGGCGAGCGCGTCTTGGATCGGCCTCGGCTGACTGGCTGGCCTGGCGTGCAAGCTGGAGCGCGATCCGGGCCGTTTCTACCTCACTTGTATCCGCGTACCGCGCCAACTCGGCGATGCGCATGTGGTAGGCGTTTCGCGTTTCATCTTCCATCTTCGCGAAGACGTTGCATGGATCCTTGCGAAGTATGGCGTCGAACGCAACCAGCGGCTCAAGCACATTGCGCCATTCGTGCTGGCCCAGGCGTCGCAGGCTGTGCAGAATTGCGGAAAATGGCGATTGCTCGATGGGCGGCAGATCGCCTGCCGCAAACGCTTCGTCGGCGCGATCCAGAATGTATTCCAACTGAGCGAGTTTGAGAGCCTGCGGCAGAACCAGGATTTCTTCGAAAAGAAGAGCATCGTGCTGCTGAACCTGCTGCACATAGGTTGCGAGAGATTCCGGCGACCATATACCGCCGGCGGCGGAAAGATATGCTTCAGCCAGATTCACGGTGCGAGGCAATTCGCCATCTGGGTCCAGACGAACATGCGGCAACGTTGCAAGGGCAGTGCCGGCGCTTTCTCCAGCGATTATGGCCGACTCCAGCATGCGCGTGCTTTCGAGCAGTTCCAGTTGCGGTGTCAACTCCTGGGTGGAGGCAATGGCACGGCACTTCCGCAGTAGATCCGCCAGCCTGAACTTGAGACTTTCCAGCCGAGGCGAGAGTCCAATTTGTTTTGAGCCGCGCGGCAACGTCTCCCAGTGCCGGGCGAGAACATCGGCGTGCTGCTGCAAGTCCACTTCCGACACGGAGGGTTTTTCAGGCAGCCCACCTGTGGGCATGTCTAGTACCGGTGCCGTCGAGTGCGGAGCAAATTCAGATGTGTTTGGATCTGCCGAAGACTTTGCCATGACGCCTTTCTTTCATTTCTCTTGCTGCCGGAGGTTATCTGTAGCTCGCGGCCTGCATCTCGAACATCTCCGCGTAGAGTCCACCACTGGCCATCAACTGCTGATGATTTCCTTCCTCAATGAGACGACCGCCGGAAAGAACAACAATGCGATCGGCCATACGCACCGTAGAAAAACGATGTGAAATGAGAAGCGCCATTTTGCCTTCGGTGAGTTCGGCGAAACGCTCAAAGACCTCAAGCTCACTGCGCGCGTCGAGAGCCGCGGTTGGCTCATCGAGGATGAGCATCTGGGCGTCGCGAAGATAGGCGCGGGCGAGAGCCATCTTCTGCCACTCGCCGCCGGAGAGTTCAACGCCGCCTTCAAAGCGCCGGCCGAGCATCTGATCGTAACCGTTGGCAAACTTGCTCACCACGGTGTCGGCGAGGCTTTTGTGAGCGGCGATTTCGATGTCATTCTGTTGATTAGGCCGGTCGACGCGGCCTACCGCGATGTTCTCCCGCGCCGTCATCTCAAAGCGCATGAAATCCTGGAAGATGACCCCGATGTGGCGGTGAATGTCGTCGAGGGAATACTCCCGCAGATCAATTCCGTCGAGTAGAATTTGCCCCTCGGTCGGATCGTAAAGGCGCGTGATCAGCTTGACTACAGTCGTTTTTCCCTGGCCGTTTTCCCCGATCAGGGCGATCCGTTCTCCCGGAGCGAGAGTGAAATTGAAGTCCCTCAAGACTGTCCGGTCGGTCCCCGGATATGTGAAGGAAACATTGCGAAATTCAAAGCCATGGCGGATCGTCCCCGGCATAGGCAGCCCGTCAGGCCGGGATTGTACGGTCGGCTGCATGTCGAAGAAGGCGATCAGATCGGTGAGAAACAGCGCCTGATCAGCGATGCCGGAGACAGTCGAAAATACCTGCTGCAGATTCGAGCTGGCCTGCTGAATGGCGGCGGCAAGAAACGTAAACTGACCGATGTTGTAAGCGCCATGAAGCGTGCGCCAGATCACATAGACATAGGCACCGTAGTAGCCCAGGGTTCCGATGACTCCCAGCAGGCCGCCGACCACCAGCTTGGCCTTCGAAAGAATAACGTCTTCCAGGTAGATCTGGTGGGCCAGCGCCTGAAATCTTTCGGTGAAGAATTTATTCAGTCCAAAGAGCTTGACCTCCTTTGCGCCCTCGCGGCTGCCTGCGACTTGCCGCAGGTAATCCATCTGGCGCTTCGCGGGCGTCTGGCGGAAATTCTTGGCGTATCCCAGAAAGGCGTAATGGGTCTCGCCGACAAAGGAGGGGATTACGCCGGCCATCAGCAAGAGCACTAGCCAGGGCGACTCCCATGCGAGCGCAACGGAGAAGGTGAGCGTGGTGATGACTTGCTGCACCAGGCGGCCCATCTGCTGGATCATCGCCAGGCGATCCGTGGCTTGCACCCGGGCCCTTTCCAGGCGATCGTAAAAGACAGGGTTCTCGTAGGTCGTAAGGTCAAGCCTGGCGGCCTGCTCCATCACTTTCACGCTCGCGTGCTGCGTGTAGCGGTTGGAAAGGAGCGAATCCGAGTAGTCAATGGCGCGTGTCAGGAGCCCCATGAACACGTTCAACGCCACCTCGGTGGAAACCAAGGCCCAAAACGTCGACGGCAGAGAATGGCCGTGCAACACGTCCGCTAAGTCATTAATGATGTACTGCGCTACCTTGGCCACTCCAAATGGCAGAACGGCAACTATGACACGCAGCCCAAGCCCCCACGATACCACCGAGGGTCCGGATTCCCAGAGAATGCGGAGCACAGGCGGCATGTTGCGAAGCGCACGGAGGCGATCAAGCCACGCGCTCTTCTCTTTCGTACGGTCATTGGCATCCGTCATAAGTTGGGATCAACTAAGCGCCAGAATCAAGGCCACGTTGGCGTGTTGCATCTATGGATGCCCCATCGCGATTAGACGTTGGATCGTGCGCTCGAGCATTGCAGCGCGCAGTCTAGGCTGAAATGCGGCTCAGCCATTGTTCGAGGAAGCCAATCAACTCAAGCGGCGGCTTGAGCCACACCTTTGCCGATGTCTCACGATGCTCAGGCCGAACGAGAACAGTCAGCCCGCGGTCGTTCAGCGCGCGGAAGGAATCCTCATCGGTGAGATCGTCGCCGAGATAGGCGATCTGCGTATCAGGATCCGACTCCTCGATAATGGCAGCGACGGCATCGCCCTTGTCGGGATGGGCCACACGCAACTCCAGTCCGGATTCGAATTTCAGGAGCTTGAGCCTTGGACTTTTGGCGAGCGCGGTCCAGCCGGTCCGGATGCGGGCCTCCACCTTCCCCGCTTCCGCATCCGGCAAGCCACGCCAGTGGATGGCTACGCCTCCCGGCTTGAACTCCGCCAGGCGCTCCAGCCCCCTCTCGATCACTTGCTGCTTCGCCTGCGATAGTAATTCGACTGTTTGCACATCGATGCTGATTCGCCGGTAACTCCCGTCGGGCAGGATGTGCTCCATGCCGTGGGCTCCCCAGATTTCCAGGTCATGCAACGGATTGAGCAGGGCCTTCGCCTCGACAGCGGGCCGCCCCGTGATGATGATCACCCGCGTCTTTTCGGTCTGGAGAATCCTTTCGATGAGCGGCAAGACCCTGGGATATGGGTAGGCACGGTGCCGGTCGATATGGAACGGCGCAAGCGTGCCGTCGTAATCCAGAAGAAGCGCCGATGCCCAGGCTTCGCTCAAGCGGCCAAAAAACTCTGGAAGCGTATCGGATTCCCCAAGTCGGGGTTCTTTCCCGATGCTCTGCAATTTACGTCTCCACCGAAACTCTGTCTGGCGACACTCTGTCGGCAGCAGGGTGGTTCGCGCTCGCCCTGGGATCGAGACGAAGTTCGCAGAGCGCGCCAATCAGGCTGCCCGCCCACCAGTAGATATTGTGCTCCCTCACGGACGCACGCATGTGCCGCATGCGCTGCACCATTTCGTGGACGTCCATCCTGAGTGCCTGCGCAATCGCCTCGCCGGTGGATTCGATGTCGTAGGGATTCACAATGATCGCGTCGCGCAATTCTCGCGCTGCTCCGGTAAAACGGCTAAGGATTAACACCCCCCGTTCGTCCTGTTTTGCGGCAACATATTCTTTTGCCACCAGATTCATTCCGTCATGCAGAGACGTGACCATGCACAGATGAGCAACCCGGTAATAGCGCTGAACCTCCAGCCGGCTGTGCTGGCGGAACTGAAAAACGATCGGTCTCCATCTGCCACGCTTGAAGCGTGCATTGATCCGGTTGGCCTCCGCATCGACTTCTGCCTGGAAATCGGCATACCGCTTGATATGGCTGCGCGTCGGTGCGCCAAGCTGGATAAAGGCAAACTTTCCCTGGTAACTAGGATATCGCTCGAGAAACGATTCGACTGCCTGGAATCGCTCGACAATGCCTTTGGTGTAATCCACGCGATCGACGCCGACACCGACGAATGTCGCTTCGATGCCAAGTTCCTGGAGCAGCGCACTGCGTTCCTCATCCGCACTCATACTGCCTGGGGCATCGGGAGTATCTCCGGAGAATTCAACGCTGATGGGGAACGGGAGAACCGAGGACTGGTGATCGTTGCGTTTGACCGAGAAGTGTTCCCAGTTCACCCGAGCTTCGAGCACATGGTCGACCGTATTCAGGAAGTTATTGCAGTGCGCCCGAACATGGAACCCGATCAGATCGGCGCCCAGCAGGCCATCCAGCAGTTCCCGTTGCCACGGGCAGATCTCAAAGGACTCGGGAGTGGGCCAGGGGATATGCCAGAAAATCGCAATTCTGGCGTGCGGCAAGCGATCTTTCACCATTCGAGGCAACAGGGCGAAATGGTAGTCCTGGATGAGAACCACAGGACGTTCCTCGCCTGCCATCTCCTCCACCAGAGCGTCGGCAAACTTCTGATTTACGTTGTAATAGTGCTCCCAGTCGCCGGCGCGAAATATGGGACGGGTGTGGGCATTGTGGCAAAGCGGCCACAGGCCTTCATTGGCAAAACCGTAGTAGTAGCCGTCTTCTTCCTCCGCACTCAGCCATATGCGCCGGAGAGTGTAACGTGGCTCATCTGGGGGGACAAACAATCTATCATGGGAATCTACCGTTTCGGTGTCCGCGTCGCCGCTGCCGTGAGCCACCCAGGTTCCGTTGCAGGCGCAAAGGATCGGCTCAATCGCCGCAACCAGACCGCTGGCTGGAACCGAAACAGTAATCGTGTTATCACGCCAGGTGTGGATGTAGGGCTCGCGATTTGCAACTACAAAAAGGCTGCTCCCCCCCAGCCTGGTTCGGACATGGTCGGCCAACCGCTGGGCCGTCCATTCGGATTCGGCAGCGTTACGCAACCTCGCTTCGGTCTCTGCCGCCCCGCGCGCACTTTGTATACTTTTTGCCAATGGCGCGACCTCGCGAGCCAGGGGGGCGAGGAAATCGATGTCCTTTGCAAAGGGCGGAACGGCGTGCTCTCCGGTCCGCAGCGCTTTCATCCACTCCGCCACCCGCGCGATCGGCCCGGTAAGACTCCAGCGCACGATGAGAATGGTGATGGCAACAATCACCAGCACCTGAATCGCGATGCGAATGAAGACCCCGCTCCAGGCGTGGAAAATCTCGTTGCGAATGTAGGCCGTGTCGTACGCCATGACAATTCCGCCGGCGACGCTCTTGTCAGCGGCATGCAGTGGAGTGGCCAACACGTAGACGCGTTTGAAGCGGATCCGGAGATACCTGCTTACATTTCGATTCCCCGGGAGCGCCTCAGTCAGCGGCTTCGGGGTGCCTGGCAGCAGGGAGTTGAGAGCAGTGGTCACGACCAGCGGGGCCCCGTCCCGGTCGTAGACTCCAATCCCCAGAAGATGTTCACGGTTGCTGAACCGCAGCACCCACTGTTCGAGTCCGATCCGGTCACCAGTCTCCAAATACAATTCGGCTCTGCCCGCGAGACTCTCACCAAGGGTTCCCGCTTTGCTTTCGAGGTCGCTGCGCAGAGCATCCTTCTGTGTCTTTACCTCGTACCAGGACGACACGAGAGACACCAGGGTAATTCCGATAACCAACGCGACAATCAATCGCCAGCTCAGAATCCGCATGGTGTTGCCTGTACCCTATCTGTTGTAAACAAGAAGACCATCATCAGAGGAACGGATTGAAACCGGGAGATGAAGCTTAGATGCGGCTATGCTGGAAAGAGATGCCTCCCCCCCCTAAATCTCGATTTGCAATCCGTTGTCTGTTATTTGTATGAAGACACTGCACATGAACTGGTTGTCACCTCGTGGCGGAGGGTGGACTTACATTTATCTTCGATAGATTCCATATGAGCTGAATGTTCAGCGCAACTGGTGTTCGCATCGACTGCATCTAACTTGCACAACCTAAAGGAGCGAGGCTCGAAGGTGAAGAAAGCAGGGAGCGCATCCGATCCGCTCTGGTACAAGGATGCCGTCATCTATGAACTCCATGTGCGAGCTTTTGCCGACAGTAATAAAGACGGCATCGGCGATTTTGCCGGCCTGATCGGCAAGCTTGATTATCTTCAAGGCCTCGGCGTTACCTGCCTGTGGCTACTGCCATTCTACCCTTCGCCGTTACGTGACGACGGTTACGACATATCTGATTATACGAATGTCCATCCAAACTACGGAAGTCTCGACGATTTCAGGCAGTTTTTAGACGCCGCCCATCAGCGCGGCATGCAGGTGCTGATTGAGCTGGTGCTCAACCACACTTCTGATCAGCATCAATGGTTTCAGCGGGCGCGTCATGCGCCTCCTGGATCGCCTGAGCGCGATTTCTATGTGTGGAGCGACACCAACGATAAGTTTCCGGGCGTCCGGATCATCTTCTCAGATACGGAAACCTCCAACTGGACATGGGACCCGGTCGCGAAAGCATATTACTGGCATCGATTCTTCTCTCATCAACCCGACCTGAATTTCGACAATCCCCTCGTCTTGGAAGAAACACTTGCCGCCATGCGCTTCTGGCTCGATATGGGTGCAGACGGGCTCCGTATGGACGCTATTCCTTACCTGGTGGAACGCGACGGCACCAATTGCGAGAACTTGCCCGAGACACACGCAATCATTAAGAAGTTTCGTGCGGCCATCGACGCGGAATACACGAACCGCTTTGTGCTGGCGGAGGCCAATCAGTGGCCGACGGACGTGCGTCCGTACTTCGGTGATGGCGATGAGTGCCAGATGGCATTCCATTTTCCACTCATGCCGAGAATTTACGTCGCCATACGCCAGGAAGACTGCCTGCCGATCACGGAGATCATGGCGCAGACCCCCGATATCCCCTCCAATTGCCAATGGGGACTGTTTCTGCGCAACCATGACGAGCTAACGTTGGAGATGGTGACGGAGGATGAGCGCGACTACATGTACCTCGCGTACAGCGCGAATCCCCGCATGCGGATCAACCTTGGCATCCGGCGTCGACTCGCACCACTGCTCGACAATAATCGCCAGCGCATCGAGCTGTTGAACAGCCTGCTCTTCTCTTTCCCGGGGACGCCCATCCTTTATTACGGTGACGAAATCGGAATGGGAGACAACATCGAGCTCGGCGACCGCAACGGAGTACGCACACCGATGCAATGGAACGCTGGTCATAACGCCGGGTTCTCGTCAGTCAATCCGGACCAGTTATACAGCCCTGTGATCTCAGATCCGGTCTATGGCTACATGGCTGTCAATGTCGAGGAGCAGTTGGAGAATCCGTCCTCCTTGTTGCAATGGACACGCAATATGGTCGGCTTGCGGAAGCTCTTTCCCGTCTTTGGGCGCGGAACCTTTCGTATCCTGAACACGACGAATCGCAAGGTGCTTGCCTATCTGCGCCAGTACCGGAGCCAGACCGTTCTCTGCGTCGCGAACATTTCTCGATCTGCCCAGCCGGTGCTGCTCGACCTCAACGAGTACGAAGGTCGCACCCCGGTAGAGATGCTGGGTTATGTTCCGTTTCCGAAAATCACCGATCAACCGTATGTCCTGAGTCTCTCTCCCTACGCTTTTCTCTGGTTTGAGCTGCAACTCAGTTCCGCTGCCGAAGACTTATCGTCCGCGCTTTCCGATACCTCCGAAATAGAAACTTTGGACACTTCACCCGCATTGGTCCGCGACATTGAGGAGGCCCCGCTCGACCTTACGCTGAGCACTTCCACCCCGCCCGCAAAAGCGCAGGACGTAGAAGTTCGGGAATCGCAGACGGAGCTGCTCATCGTGATCGAGCCGGCCAGCCGCGAAGACATCGACAAGACCATCGCAGCGATTTCGGCGCGTCTCTCCAGCGAAGCCAGGCCGGTTCGGACAGTGCTCGCTTATCCCCGACAGGACGAGAACGGCGCCGCCCTTCCCAACTCCAATTCGGAACAGCCCCAAACCTTAGGCGAAACACCCTGGCTCCGGTTGACGTCCTTCGTTCCCAACGGAGGCTGGTTGCCATTCGCATGGCCGCACACCGAACAAACGTACTTCGACGCGCGCCGTCTTGCCACCGAACACGAGGCGCGCGCCACCATGCTACTGAGCAACGAGGTGGGCTCCCTGGACCGGCAGGCGTTACCTCTTCTCTTGCAGGCCGTGCTTCATGAGGGTGTCGATCTTGCGATGCCCCGCTACACACTCAGTCCGTATGAAGGATTGCTCAACGGCGCCATCCTCTTCCCTCTCACCCGGGCACTTTACGGCAGCGCGGTTCGCTATCCGTTGGGCGGAGACCTCGCCTTCTCGACCGGATTCTGCCAGGATGTCGGTGGCGCGACCGGACGCGCTGCACCGGGATCAGAAGACAGAATCGTCTGGCCGGCAACCGAGGCTGTCCTCAAGAAACATGTCGTGGCGCAGGTGCAGGTAGGACGACGGCGCTTTGCTCAACCGGAGAGTGTCGATGTCACGGCTCTATTGACGCGCATCGTGGGTTCCCTTTTCTCTGATATTGAGACGCGCGCGCTTGAGTGGCAAATGCCTCGCCCGCTGTCTGTGGTAAGAGAAATAGGAAGGCAGATTCCTATCGCTTCCACCTCGGCTGATGACACTCCTCCGGCCGACGTTACCCGGATGATGGAGTCCTTCCGGCTCGCCGGAACGAATTTACAGGAGGTGTGGGCACAAGTCATGCCACCCCGCACGCTGCTGTCGGTGAAGCGACTCGCAGAATTGCGCGAAAGCAAACACTCCATGCCGGATCTGCTGTGGGTCAGGATTGTGTATGACTTTCTGGTCGCCTACCGCGAACGGAAGGTTAACCGGAGTCACCTGGTCGGTGCCCTTATGCCGTTGTACCTTGGTTGGGCAGCGTCCCATGTTCTGGAAGTCGGCAGCCAGGGAGAAGCGGCGGCAGAACAGCGAATTGCAGCGCTTGCCAGCGTATTCGAGGCGGACAAACCTTACCTCGTGGCCAGGTGGCGCTGGCCGGATCGATTTAATCCGTAACCGCATCACGATTGAAGGAGAAAGCCATGTGGGAACAAATCAGGTTTGCGCTGCACGCCTCTCTCGAGCGGGTCCTCACCAAGGTGGCCATCTTGCTGCCGGCAGTATTGTCGCTGGTGTTGGCCGTGTTGGTCTGCGGCCTGCTGGGGCTGCTTCTCGCGTATGTTGTGCGGAAAATATTGGTTGCGTTTCGCTTTGACGAACGCGTAAAGGCAAATTCTCCCACTGGATTATTGCCTTGGTCGCCTGTTCAGGCCCCTTCGCTCATTCTCTCGCGGCTGGTCTTTTGGGGCGGTATCTTTCTGGGCCTGGTGCTGGGGATTGCAGCGTTCGGCGCGGCGTATAGCCCCTCGGAGGAGATTACATCCCAGCTCTTTCCGTATCTAACGCGTATCGTAAGCGCGATTCTGCTCCTGCTGGCGGGCACGGTGGTCGCGCGCTTCCTGGCACGAAGCGTTCTCATCGGCGCCGTGAACATGAATCTGCAGTACGCTCGATTGCTCAGCCAGGGCATTAAATGGCTGGTGCTTGTGTTGACCGTAGCCATGGTGCTGGACCATCTCGGAATCGGGGGAGCTATTGTCGAATTGGCCTTCGGCATCCTCTTCGGCGGAATTGTCCTGGCGCTGTCGCTTGCGATCGGCCTCGGATCCAAGGAAATTGTCAGCCGTTCCCTGGAACAGGATGGCAGTAGACACACGGAAGAACCCGGGACCCGCCACGTGAGCCATTTCTAAGGTCCTTGATGAATTTCCGAGGGTCAGCATTTGGGTCGTAGCTCTTACAAAGGCATTTGACCGTTGGCTGCACTCCAGAGAATGAAAGCAGCCGTTATGGCGAGCCAGAATCACCAAAGCCTGTCGAATGCCGATTTAATTTCCTCCTATAGCTGCGACGATTCATATGTCTTCGTAATTCAGCTCGATCTTGAATCAGTTCTCGAACTCGGATTCTGGCGTTGGCAGAATATCGTCGTCGCGTGCAATCCAGACATAGAGCGTCGGCAGCAGAAAGATGCTCATGACCAGATCAGCAATGAGTCCACCGACGATGACAATCGCGAAGGGCCTTTGCGAATCCGAGCCGATTCCGTGAGACATGGCTGCCGGCAACAGACCAAGAGTAGCCACCAGCATGGTCATCATGATGGGGCGTAGTCGCAGCACAGCCCCTTCCACCGCTGATTCTTCAATGGTGTGGCCGCGCACGCGCAGTTGATTGATGTACTCGAGCATGATAACGCCCGTCTGCACAGAAACACCGAAGAGGGCAAGGAAGCCTACCCCTGACGAGACACTGAAATTTGTGCCAGTGATCAGGAGCGCCAGTAATCCGCCGATGCGCGCCATGGCGACGTTCAACATGATCAGCAGAGCCCACTTGAAAGACTTGAACATCGTGTAGAGGATAATGAAGATCAGCAGAACGGTGAGCGGCACGATCACCAGCAGTCGTGCTTCTGCGCGCTTTTCGCTTTGATATTCGCCTTCCCATCCAATGTGATAGCCGCGCTGGAGTTTGAGCTGTTTGTTTACCTTATCGATGGCTTCCTCAACCGCATCGCCGAGAGCGCGCCCGCGCACGCTATATTTAATGGCGACATAGCGCTCGTTGTTTTCGCGATAGATCTCAGAGCCCTCGTCGGCCTCCCGGACCTTACATAGCTGAGCGAGAGAAACGCGTTCCCCGGAGGGCGATAATAAGCGGATATTTCTGATTGCCTCGCTGCTGTTCCTGTACTGAGGCAGATAGCGGATCGTGAGGTTATAAACTTCCTCTCCCCTCAGAACCTGTGTGACAGGGTTTCCGCCGACTGCAGTAAAGATGGCGTCCTGCACATCTGCCACATTGATCTGAAATCGTGCGGCCTTCTGACGATCCACCTCGTAGACCAGGTCAGGCTGGCCCGTAACCTGAAAGACACCCAGGTCAGTGATTCCGTTCACGTGACTCATAATCTGGGCCACCTGCGCGGCTTTATCTTCAAGCGTGTGCAGGTCGCTGCCGTAAACCTTAGTGGCGAGCTCGCCTTTAACGCCACTGACCGCCTCTTCCATGTTGTCTTCGATCGGCTGCGAAAATCCCCAGACTATGCCGGGGAGTTTCTTTTGGAGCTGGTCGGTCATGGCCGCAATCAGATTGTCTTTATCTTCGTGAAAGACGGGACGCCATTGTTCCTTAGGCTTCAAACCCACGTAATACTCTGTATTGAAGAATCCGGTATGGTCGGTCCCGTCATCGGGTCTGCCCACCTGGCTGGTGCAATCGGTCACTTCAGGAAAAGAGCAAAGGGTGAGTCTGGCCAGGTTAGCGACTCTTACGCCTTCATCGGGTCCAGCGCTCTGGGCAAGCGTGCCACGCACCCAGAATGCGCCCTCATCCAGATGCGGCAAGAATTCAGACCCGATAACACCGCCAACCGCGAGATAGATGGCAAGAGCGAGGCCCACGGCGGCGACGCCAACCGTAAGCGCGCGGTGGTGAATGGCCCAGGTGACGCTCTTGCGATAGCGCGCCCGAGTCCGCTCCATGACCGGGTTCTCCCACTCCTTCGCGCCTCTGTGAAACAGGAAGCTGGAGAGGACCGGAGCGATGATCATGGAGAAGATCAGTGCCCCAAGCAAGGCGAATGCCACTGTCCATGCCATCGGCCTGAAGAGTCGCCCTTCTACAGCCTGCAGCGTGAAGATGGGTAAATACGCGGTAATGATGATAAAGATCGCGTAGAAAACCGGCCGCTGAACTTCGTGAGCTGCGTCGCGGATCTTTTCATCCGGCGTCAGTGTCCCATTAGTTTTGCGGTTCAGGTGACGGACGATGTTTTCGACCATCACCACCGCGCCATCCACGACCATGCCGAAGTCCAGCGCGCCCAGGGAAAGGAGATTAGCTGGAATCTGCTTCAGGTCAAGACAAATGGCAGCGAACAATAACGAGAACGGGATAGTGAGCGCAACAATGAGCGCTCCGCGTACGTTACCCAGGAAGAGAAAAAGAACAATGACAACGAGGATGATTCCCTCGGTCAGATTGTGCATGACGGTGTGGGTGGTAAAGCGCAGCAGGTCGCTTCTGTCGATGAAAGGGACGATCGTTACCCCTTTCGGCAAAATCTGATCGTTCAGCTCTTCCACTTTCTTGTGGATGCCAGCGAGTACAGGCTCGGCATCTGCGCCTTTCTGTAGCACAGCGATTCCGGAAACTACGTCGTCGTTATCGAGGAGTTTTCCGTCTTCACGGCGGTAGGTCTGGCCAAACTGGCCAAGCCGGATTTCCGGGCCTTGTTCGACTACGGCAAGGTCCCTCACGCGAAGCGGTGTGCCGGTCTTGGTGATAATGACTGTGTTTTCGATGTCCTGGAGGTTTCTGACAAGGCCGACCTCGCGGACATTGATCTGCTGCAGTCCGGCCTGGATGAAGCTGCCACCCCCGTTGGCATTGTTATTCGTGAGCTGCTGCTCTACCTGGGCGATGCTGAGACCATAAGAAACCAGTTTGTCCGGGTCGAGGCGAACCTGGTATTCGCGTGTGGGCCCACCGAATGGGTTGGTATCCGGAACACCCGGTACGGACTTCAGATTCTTTTCAATCACCCAGGTCTCGACGGTCTTCAAATTCATCGCGTCGTACTCAGGGTTCTTGCTGTGCAGCGTATAGAAATAGATCTGTCCGACCGGGCTCCAGTCCGTCCCCATCTGCGGGGTGACTCCCGGCGGCAGAGTTACCTGGGAAAGGCGCTCGAGAACTCGTTCGCGATTCTCGAAATTTGTCGTTTCCTCGCCGAAGACCATTTCTACGGTTGACAGCCCGAAGATGGACCAGGAACGGACGTGGGCGACCCCCGGAATGCCATTCATCACCGTTTCCAGCGGGATGGTAACTTGTTGCTCGATCTGCTCAGCGGAGATTCCGGGCCACTGCGCGATGACGTCGACGTAGTTGTTGGCAACGTCGGGATAGGCCTCAACGGGCAGACGCTTAAACGAAACCACACCCCAGGCGAACAAGAGAATCGTTCCTGCCAGCACGAGAAAGCGGTTCCGCAGCGCAAAATCGACGAGGCGGCGAATCATTGCGTCTCCAGCTGGTTTTCCAATTGAAGAACATCTGCTACCACCTGCTGCCCTGGAACGATGCCGGAGAGAATCTGCTGTTTGTTCCCAGGCAGGATGTTGCCGGCGTTCACTTCAACGCGCTTGAATTGTTTGCCGCCCGCCGGGACAAACACCCAGTCGCGGTCATGCAGGTGCAGGATGGCCGAAGCGGGCACGACGGCGTACTCGTGCACGGTTCGGCTCTCGAGGGTCGCCGTGACGAACATGCCCAGCTTGAGAATGCCGGGATTTGGTACCTCGATACGGACCTTCGCAGTCCGAATTGTGGGATCTAGTACGGGACCGATGTCGCTGATACGTCCTCCCAGCAACTTGTCCGGATAGCCGTTGACCTTGATTTGCGCAAACTGGCCAAGACGAACGTTCGGGAGGTCGTTTTCATAGACGTCGCAAATTATCCAGACGACGGATAGATCAGCGACGGTGAAGACAGTGGAGGATCCGGAGTAAGTTACACCCGCTGCCGCCGCGTTTGTTACATTCTGCGCGACGATGACGCCGGAAATGGGCGAGTAGAGGGGAACTATGCTTGAGGGATGATCTTTGCTGACGCCGAGCGTATTCAGCTGCTGCTCCGCCGCCGTCAAGTCGGCTTTCGCATCTTTTTCGGTGTCCTCGGCCTGTTCGAGCATGCCTTGCGAGATTGCTCCGTGCGCGTAAAGGTCTTTCGCGCGCTCATAGGCCTTGTTGGCCAGTTGCTCATCGTTGACGGCTTTCAGATAAGTGTCAAAGGCATTGGTGATATCGGGGCTCTGCACCTTGAGTAGCAAATCGCCTTTCTTGACGTGGTCGTCAAGGCGTGCCTTGATGTCGACAACGCGGCCGCTGGCGAGCGAGATAACCGGGACTTCACGGGCAATGTCAGGATTGACGTTGCCGGTTACATTCAACTGCGCGGCAGCTTCTATCTGATCCGCAGCGACTACCGGAAATTGTTCGGCGTTGTCGACGGTCACAGTACTCCCGTTGCCGTTTTCAAGCACCTGGGATGGTGGCGCCGCACCTTCTGCCGGGTTGAACTTCTTTTCGCATGCCGCTGGCAGAAGGCATGCGGCGAGGCAGCAGACGGATTTCAAAACAGAATTACTTGTCATTGGATCACCTCGCGCCCCACGGCGAGATTTAACTGGCTCGCGGCTGTCAGATAGGAGCCGATCAGTTGGACATAGGCCAACTGAACGACGCGATAGTCGCTTTGTGCATTGAGAAAGTCCATCAAGGAAGCTCCGCCATGGAGGTAGGCGTAGGTCACCGTGTCCCGTACGCGCGTCGCCTGATCCCTGTACTTCTCCTTGTATGGCTTAAGCAGCGCAATGTTGCTTCGCATCTGTTCATAGGCAGAATCGACATCGCTGAAAACCTGCGCCCGCGCGGCATCGGTCAACTGTTGGCTGCGATCAATATCGATCAGCGTCCGCTTCTTCTCGCCCTGGTTGCGATCGAATATCCGCAACGGTATGTTGAAGCCGAGGCCGAGGGTATTGTCGTCTACACCGATGTTGTTAAACGATGGATTGTGCGTCCACCAGACACTGTAGGTGGGGTCGGTCGAACCGTTGGATATCGCCAGCTTGTGGTTCGTCTTCGATTGCTCGACGGTCTGAAGTGCTGCGCGAAGATCTGGACGCGCATCAAGCGCAATCTGGCGAAAGTCTTCCAAGGGTTTGAGCGCATCGGAAAAGTCAAAAGGACCGTTCACGTCGAATTGATCTACAGGTGTGCGCTCGTTGAGCAATTGCAGCAGTTGGATCTTAGCAGTGCGCAGGTTAACGATCGCCGTCTCAATCTCTGATTCATACTGCACGCGCAGCAGTTCGATGCGATCGAAGTCGATTTGCGCGATGTCGCCCGCGCGAAGGCGGTTTCGGCTGATGTCGATGATCTTGTCGTAATACTCAAGATCGGCCTTTGCCAACTCCAAGACAGCCTTCGCCTGCAGCGTCTGCACAAATGCATCGCGTAGATTGAAGATCATGTTTCGCTCCAGATCTTCATGCTGAGACTGAGTGATGCGCGTGCCCTCCACTGCGCTCTCCAGGCGAAGCTCGCGCTTATGCTGGCGTTCGTGGAGATAGCTGACGGTGCTTTGATACTGATCGCTAACGAGAGGGCTCCAACCTCCCTTATGGGGCGGGAACTGGGTTCCGTCCACCCCGAAGTTGAACTGCGGGTTGGGCCGCAGAAAGGCAGTGATCTCCTCGGCGTGCATCTCGTCCACATTCAGTGCATCTGCCTTAAGCGCTGGGTTTGCAGCTTCGAATCTGGCCTTCACCTCGTCCCACGTAAGGGCCCGCTGCTGTGCAGCCGCAGGCTGGCCCAGAGCCAACAGAATTCCCATGGCGGCAGGTCCGCAGACAGTGCTAAACAGTGATTTCAGAATTCGCATGTGAGATATCCAGGTTCCGCCGACGATAAGCGCGCTCTGCCGTGCCTTCATGCCGCAGAAGATGGGCGATGGTCACCTTCAGCATAGGGCTCGGAATGGCGAAAACCGCTCTATCTTTCAGCCATCGCTGCCTTATCTTTGCGCTCGCCGGCCCTATCTTTTGGCCAATCTGCTTTCGCGATGAATCCTTCGTGAAGCTAAAGCATTCCCCATATCTACAATGGACTTAGGTTGCTTTGCGCATCAGCGCGGCAGCGCAGGTGAATATGTACGCAGCATTCTTCAAAGATGACCGGCGATCAGCTCTGCTCAAGGCAGGAGGGATGATCGCAGCCATCGCGCTTGTGGATTGGCGGGTAGTCGGCGAGATTCCGCTTGGCTTCCTCTACCTGGCTCCCATGCTGATAGTTGGAGGGTTTCTCGCTCCCTGGCAGATCGCGGCGATCGCAGCTGTCTGTACGTTCCTGGCAGAAATCTTTGATGATCTCGCCTGGAACCTGCGGACAGGCATCTCCCGCGATGTGCTCTACTTTGCGGCCTTTATCGGGACGGGGTTATTCGTCCGCGAGGTCAATCGAAACCGCAGGATTGCTTTGGAGCACCTTCATGAAATAGAGCATCAGAGCGCCGCGCGCCTCGAAGCGGAAGAGCAATTGAGAATCCTGATCGAGAGCAGCCCTGCAGCCATCGTAACGGCTGACTCTGATGGCCGCGTGTTGATGGCAAATGAGGCTGCGCACCGCATGCTTGGTGTTCCCCAGGGGAGTCTTTTCGGCAGAGTGATTCATCAATATCTGCCTTCGTTGACGAATGTTCTGAGGTACGACACCTCCCAACAATTCTTTCGTACCGTCATGCAGGCCCGCGGGCAGCGTGATGATGGAGAGGCATTCCTCGCTGACATCTGCTTCTCTACCTATCGCACGAATGTCGGGTCCCGCCTCACCGCAATGGTGCTGGATGCTTCCGAGGAGCTTCGAACACACGAGGTATCCGGCCTGCATCAGTTACTTGCCGGATCCCGGATCGCGATCGGAGCTGTTTCCCACGAAATTCGCAACGTATGCGCAGCCATTGCCGCCGTTCACCAGAATCTTGCACACAGCGGACTGCTCGCCGGGAACAAGGATTTTGAAGCGCTGGGCAATCTGATCGTCGCTCTCGAACGCATCGCCAGCCTTAATCTTCGCCAATCCGGCAATCATGCGACCGAGATCGACCTGGCAGCTCTCCTTGATGAACTGAGAATTGTGATCGCACCCTCTCTGCTCGAAGAGAATATCGCGGCGCAGTGGACCATAGAGCCCGATTTGCCGCTAGTGTGGGCCGACCGGCCAAGTCTTATGCAAGCGCTGTTGAACTTGACCACCAACAGTATCAGAGCTCTTTCAAAAAAAAGTGCTCGCGTTCTTTCGATCACCGCGAGAAGCGACGGCAAACAGATCCTCGTAGAGTGCATCGACAATGGCGGCGGGGTTGCCCATCCGGAACAACTCTTTCGCCCATTTCAGGCTGGCGCGGAAGCAACCGGTCTAGGCCTCTACCTGTCACGCGCGTTCGTGCGTTCCTTTGGAGGAGAATTGCGCTACCTGCCAATTCCCGATGGCGCCTGCTTTGTTGTTAACCTGACACCGGCGTCACAATCGGGGCAGGACTAGCTATGAACCCAATTCGCATATTGATGGTGGATGACCATAGCCTCTTTCGGGAGAGTCTGAGCAGGCTTCTTGACGCCAATGCCGGATTCCACGTGGTGGGTCAGTGCAGGACTGTTGGTGAGGCGATTGCTGAGTATTCTGAGATACCAACCGATGTAGTTTTGCTGGATTACGATCTAGGCGAAGAGCAAGGATCCCGCATGGTACCGGAACTGAAGAGCCATCTCGGGGACGCGCGGGTTCTCATGGTTACGGCGGGCATGTCCGACGAGACGACACTCCAAGCTATGGAAGCCGGAGCCTCGGGAGTCTTTCTGAAGCACAGTAGCCTCGACCAGCTGGTGACCGCGATCCATCAGGTAGCGAAGGGCGGGATGTGGTTAGACACCGGGACCGCTCATTCTCTCTTCGGAGGTCGAACTATACGAAGAGAACCTTTCGAACGAACACAGCCACTCACATCCCGCCAAAGCGAAGTTTTGAGGGGCATTCTCGACGGGCTAACAAACAAAGAGATAGCCTGGAACCTCAAGGTCTCGGAGAGTTCGGTCAAAGCTGTGATCCAGGAACTCTTTAACAAGGCGGGAGTAAGAACACGGAGCCAATTGGTCAGAATTGCTATTGAAAAACACTCCTCGGACTGGTTGAGACCTGCAACAAGCGACTGAAATCGATGTAGAAGGAAATGGAACCCGACTAGCCTGTCCCGCCTCAGATGGCCGTCACATCAGCCTTACGCTACTGCGAGTAAATGGACTGATCGAAGGCTGCAATCACGGTAAGAACTCAGATCTCAAATTCTTCCCGACTCTCGTCCGGCACCATGATTGCTACCGGGGCGGCCGGCACAGTTTGGCGCATTCGGCGGAGAGCTTCGGCAAGCGCCAGGGCGGTTGGCGATTCAAATAATGTTCGGAGTGTAAGCACCGCACCGAACCGGTCTTGAATGCGGGAAATTACCATCGTTCCCATCAAAGAATGACCGCCTAATTCGAAGAAGTTATCCGAAGGCGCGATGTCATCAACGGCCAGCAGCTCTTTCCATATCTCCAACACGGCAGCAAGTTCGGTATCCGCAGCCAACGGAAGAGTTCTCTCGCGCTCTCCCGTGGCAAGCTCGGGGACCGTTTGCGTCGACAGGATTGCGTCAATCGCCACCGGCGAAGCCAGAATCTGCGGGCCCTGCCAACCGAGAAGGACGCGCCGGACCACTTCGATTCCTTCAGGGACCGTCATTGCGGCTCGCAGATTCTCTTCCTTTAGCGCCTCAAAGCCCTCTGGCAGCACCATCTCGGCCGCCATACCAACCTCCTGCCACGGGCCGAAATCGATTGCGACAGCTGGAAGCTTCAGGATATTCCGGCAATAATCCGCAAAATAGTTCTGGAACGCGTTCGCTGCAGCATACGCGCCTTGCGCTGCGGCCGGAAAAACCGAACTGATTGAAGAAAAGAGGAGAAAGAAATCCGGGTTCTGCTCTCGTAGCAGTTCCGCGAGAACAAGACTTCCCTGCACCTTAGGATTCCGAACTCCTGCAGCTTCCTCCAGATCCTGGGACGCCACCGTGGCGCCACCTGGTAAGCCTGCTGCGTGCAGTACACCATCGATCTTGCCAAACTGCTTGCGGGCCGAGTCAAAAACTCCGGCCATAGCTTCTTTATCACAGACATCCGCCGAAACAAACTGAACCTCTCCTCCAGCCCGCTCGAGTTCCCGCATGCGCAAGATTCGACGAGTGACAGGGTCATCTTCGCTGTGCGCAGCCACCCACGCATCCCACCCCCCTCGTTCCGGAAGCGAGGTTCGACCGGTGAGGATGACGCGCGCCTGGTGAGTCTGTAGGAGATAGCGGGCGACGCTATATCCAATCCCGCCGACTCCACCGGTAATGAGATAAACACCGCGGTTGCGAAAGGACGTATCTGATGACTCGCGCAACGGTGCCGACATCCAGTTCTTCTGCCATCGGATTCCGCGCCGGTACGCGACCGTCAATCCCCCGCCCGTGACAGCAATCTCATCCAGAATTTGAAGGACAATCTGATCGATCTTGCCTGCAGACATCGATACATCGATGGAACGGCAATGAAGCCCTCGATATTCTGACGGCAAGACGCGGATGAGGCCCAGGATCTCGGCCCGCTGCACTTCCTCAACCACCTCGTCATAGACGTTTTCTAGGTCATCCGACACTATCTCGATCTGGTGGAAGCGTTGGCGATACTTACTTGCAGCCTGTAACAGAAGCACAAGACTGTCGTAGGTCTGTACTTGCATACCGCGCATCGTCCAAAGAATGATAAGCCCAGCCGGGCGCAGGCCGAGGTTTCCGATCTCCTGCCACAGTCGCTCGTAGTGGCCGGGTTGCGCGGGATTGATCGTGAATTGCGCATCAACCTGCTTGAACCCGTCGGCGGCGGCCACGGTGATGATCGTCGCGCCTTTTTGGCTTAATCCTGCTGCGAGTGCTTCGCCCAGATCGGAGCGATCAAGCAGAACGAGCCAGCAGTCAACGGAAGCAGTTTCGGGCCGCGATGCGATGGAGGGGCTCGGTGTACTCTGCCAGGATGGCACGTAGAACCATGAGGAGATATCTTTGCGCTTCATGCCGTCTGCAGTCTCCGGAAGAACCCCGCGCAGTTCGCTTGACGGCGCTGCTTGAAGTACCTTGGGTTCGGCTGGGGCTGCAGGCTCGATCCAGTAGCGCTGGCGCTCGAAAGGATAGGTGGGGAGTGGAATCCGGCGTTTTCCGGCGCCGGGTCGTAAACCCTGCCATGAGAGGGAAATACCACATTCGCAGGCTCTGGCAGCTGCTTCGAGAAAGATGATCTCGTCAGAACTACGGCGATTCTCAGCGCCGAGCGATGGCGCAGTAATGCTCTTCGGCAACTGGTGGCGCGCGATTCCGATGAGTGCATCGCCTGGACCGACTTCCAAGAGGAACCGGTATCGGTCGGCGAGCGCGGAAAGATTCTGAGTGAAGCGAACTCTCGAAAGAATTTGCGATCCCCAGTATCGTGCGCTTTGCGCCTCGGCTGGCTCGATCCATGTTCCGGTTACGTTTGAAAGCCACGGAATCGTTGGAGCATGGCGCTCAACCGACTCCACCTCCTGGCGGAACGCCTTTGCTGCGTCGGCCATCAGCGGGGTATGGAAGGCATTGCGCGAAGCGAGGCGCACGCAAGCAATCCTCTCGGCTGAAAGCCTGCGTTCAAGATTCACGATCGCCTCTGTCAAACCGGAAGCAACGGACATCTTCGGGCCGTTCTCGGCGGCCAGCCACAAATCCTTCTCGATATAGTTCGCGAGTCTGTCGGGCGGCAAGGAGACAGCGAGCATGATGCCGGGTGGCGTCTGCGCCATCAGTCGACCACGAGCCGCGGCAAGCCGCAAGGCGTCGTCAAAGCAAAATACTCCGGCGATGCACGCCGCCGTGAGTTCACCCAAACTGTGTCCCAGCAATGCCGACGGCTCGACCCCCAAGGATCGCCAGCGCGCAACGAGAGCATACTCGATGAGAAAGAGTACTGGTTGCGCCACGCTGGTGTCAGTGAGTCGCGACTTCAGCTCTGGGTTTTTTTTCTGACCAGCAATCAACTCGACGACATCGAGATCCAAGGCATCCCGCAGGCGGGATGCCCCATCGTTGATCGTGTTTCGGATCAGAGCATCAGTCCGGTACAGTTCTTCCGCCATTCCGACGAATTGCTGACCCTGGCCCGGAAAGAGAAAGACTACGTCATTCCTCAGATCAAGGGGAGCGAGTTCGCGGTTCTTTGGCAGGTTTCGCAGGCTACCAGCCAGCTCGATGCGGTTGCTCGCTACGACGGCGCGCCGGAAAGCGAACTCACGGCGGCCCAGCTGCAAGGTCGCAGCCACATCATCCAGAATCAGCGAGGCATCGGCATCGAGCCGATCGGCGAGGCGACCGCAAGCTGCTGCAAGGGCCGTCGGAGTGCGTGCCGATATGGGAAAGATGTTGGGACGCTCCACCGGCTGACGTGAAGACCGTTCGGGTTCGCCGCTGAGAACAACGTGTACATTTGTTCCTCCTATTCCAAAGGAGCTGACACCGGCCCATCGCTCTCGTCCGCTGGGCCACGGCATCGACGAGGAACTCACCACGAATGGTCCTTTATCAAGTTCCAACGATGGATTCGCGTGGGCGAAATTGGGAGTCGGCGGAATGATGCCGGCGTTCACGGCGAGTGCGGCCTTGATAAGGCCAGCGACACCAGCGGCTACGTCTGCATGGCCCATGTTGGCCTTGACTGCTCCGAGCACACAGGAACCAGGCAGTGCATTGCTTTCTGCGAAGACCGTGGTGAGCGCCGCAACCTCGATGGGATCTCCCAGCTCGGTTGCAGTGCCGTGGGCTTCCACATACCCGAGGCGATCTGCAGTCACGCCTGCGGCGGCGAGCGCCTGGCGAATGACAGCGGCCTGACCATCGATACTCGGCGCGGTGTAACCGACTTTTCCGCCGCCATCGTTGTTCCACGCCGAACCGCGAATCACCGCGTAGATCAGATCTTCGTCGGCATGTGCCTGCGACAATCGCTTGAGCACGACAATGCCAGCGCCACGGCCGGGAACAGTTCCCCGGGCCGCCACATCAAAGGGACGGCAATATCCGTCGGGCGAAAGAATCATGCCCGGCATGTAGAGATATCCCGTACTCTGCGGAAACGGAATCGAGACGCCTCCGGCAAGGGCCATGTCGCACTCGCCCGAGAGGATGCTCTGACAGGCAAGGTGAACTGCGGCGAGCGAAGTAGAGCAAGCTGTTTGCACCGCCACCGCGGGTCCACGGAGATTCAGCTTGTAAGCGACTCGTGTTGCCAGAAAGTCCTTGTCATTGGCAAGCATCAACTGATAACCGCCGGTATTTGCGATCACCGCCGGATTGCTCAGCAACTGCAGGAAGTAGGTGTTCATTCCAACACCAGCAAAGACACCTACGCGCTCGCCATCTCCGGTATATCCCGCATGCTCCAGCGCTTCCCAGGCGCATTCAAGGAACACTCGCTGCTGAGGATCGGTTACCTCCGCCTCACGTTTGCTAAGACCAAAAAACTCGGCGTCCATGAAATCCGCATCGTCGATCGCGTTTCCTCTGCGGACGTAATCCGGGTTGGAGAGCGTAGCCTCGTCGATTCCCGCCTTCCGCAACTCCCCGCTGCTGAATTCGGAGATGAGAATTTCTCCGGCAAGCAGACGCTCCCAGAATTCCTGAACATTCCGCGAGCGCGGAAACCGCGCGCTCATCCCGATGATCGCAACGCCATCCCTCCACTGGCCGGCGGAGTGGATGGGTTCGTTGCCTGGCGTGATTTCTCTTTCCTGCTCGGTTCGACCGGACATCAGGAATTCACTCCTGCAGCGACGGCGACTGAATGGCGACGCCGGTCAAGCCAGGACGCCATGGACTCAATGGTGGGATATCGGAAAAGATCGATGACCGCGATGTCAGCGTCGAGTTCCTGCCGCAGCCGGGAATGGACGCGGATAAGAAGGAGGGAGTGTCCTCCCAGGTCGAAGAAATTGTCCCGGATCCCGACGCGATCAACGCGCAGGATCTCCGACCAGACTTCCGCTAGTTGCTCTTCCAGGCGGTTCCGCGGCAACGCTGTGGGCGTAGAACCTGCACGGGTAGATGTCTGTGGTTTGGGCAGCCGCTTTCGATCGACTTTTCCGTTGGGAGTCAGTGGGATTTCGGCGAGCGAGATAAATGCGGACGGCACCATGTAATCCGGCAGCTGCTCTTTTAGCCATGAGCGAAGATGTCCGTCATCTTCGCTACCGTGCGAATGCTTTATGTAAGCAATCAGCTCTTGACCGCTGCCCTCTCCGTGCAGGGCGACGACAGCCTGGAGCACTTCCGGATGGCGTTCAATCACGACTTCTATTTCACCGAGTTCGATGCGATGTCCGCGCAGCTTGACCTGATGATCGGTTCGCCCGATGAGCTGAATCTGGCCGTCGGCCCGGTATCGAGCAAGGTCTCCGGTCCGGTACATTTGGCGGCCTGGATCCGCGTCGAAGGGATCGGGAAGGAATCGAGCTTTGGTCAATGCAGGCTGTCTCCAATAACCGCGGGCGACTCCGGCACCGGCGATGTACAGCTCTCCGGGAACACCCCTGGGCACGGGCTGGCCGTCGAGACCGAGAATGTACATGCGGGTGTTCCCAACGGGCCTGCCTATGAGGATGGGATTCTCGCCGCTCTTGACGCGGTGAGCCGCGGACCAGATGGTTGTTTCCGTCGGGCCATACAGATTCCACAACTCCCTGCCGCGCGATAGGAGGCTTTCAGCAAGATCGGGCCGCAATGCCTCTCCTCCACACCACATTCTTAAATTCGCGCTGCCCATCCAACCGGCTTCGACGAGCATTCTCCAGGTGGAGGGCGTGGCCTGCATGACGGTCGCCTCTGATTCTTCCAGAAGGCTCGCGAGTAACTCCGGGTCCAGGACCTGCTCTCTTGAGGCCAGGACCAGCTTCGCTCCGCAGACCAACGGACCAAAAATTTCGAGCCCCGCGATATCAAACGAGAGAGTGGTGATCGCGACCAGCGTGTCTTCAGTGCCAAGTCCGGGCTCGCGCAACATGGAAGCGAGCAGATTGACGAGGGCTCCGTGAGGAATCTCAGTCCCCTTCGGATTGCCCGTCGACCCGGAGGTATAGATGAGATACGCCAGGTCTTCGGATGCCGGCTCGTCTTTGAGAGGCTGTTCAGCACTCGCACCTATCTGATCCGATATCGGCTGGTCGATCATCAATAGAGCGGCGCCGGAATCGGGCAAGGTATATCGCAGTTTCGACTGCGTGACGATCAGGGGCACTGCAGCGTCAGAGAGCAGGAATTCTATTCGCTGAGGAGGCAGTTGAGGATCAAGAGGAAGATAGGCGCCGCCTGCCTTGAGAATACCGAGGAGCGCCACGACCATCTCGGCACTGCGGTGCAGGAATACTCCCACAACCGTTTCCCGGACAACGCCGCGAGCGCGCAGAACATCCGCCAACTTATTGGATTGCGCATCGAGCTCGGCATAGGTGATTGATCTCTCCCCGAAGACGAGCGCCTGGGCATCGGGAGACTTCGCTGCCTGCGCCTGGAACCATTCGGGTACGGTCGCGTAGAAGCTCGCCGGGATGCCGGTGCGATTCCACTCTTCGACGATCTGGTGCCGTTCGGCTTCGCTCAACAGTGACAGGCTGTGGATGGGCGTCGCCGGGTCGGACGCCACGGCTTCGAGCAGGCGAAGGTAGTGCTGTTGCATCTGCTGGACGGTCTTTCCCACATATATGTCAGTGTTGAATTCGAAGTCGCAGCGGTAATTCCCCTCGAACGGATAGATGTCGACGGCGAGATCATAACGCGCATGAAGGCTTTGAAAATCGATCGGCTTCATCTCCAGATCGTCGAGACGTAACGGCGGCAGCGGAGCATTCTGGAGCGTAAACAGAACCTGAAAGATCGGGCTTCGGTCGAGACTGCGTTCAGGCTGCAGCTCCTCGACAAGCTGATCGAAGGGAACACTCTGGTGCTCGAACGCCTCAAGCGCTGTTTTTCGGACCCGTTGCACCAACTCGACGAACGAAGGATTTCCGCCAAGGTCGGTGCGCAGCACCAGGTTGTTGATGAAGAAACCAACGATGCCCTCAAATTCACTCTTCAGACGTCCCGCAGTCGGCGTACCTATCAGAATGTCTTCCTGCCCGGAATAATGCCGCAACAGAACATTGAATGCGGCGAGCAGAACCATGAAGAATGTCGCATTGTGTGCCCTGCTCACCTGCTGCAGTCGATCTGCGAGATCCGCGGAAATGTATATAGTCGCTCGTTGACCCTGAAAGGTCTGGAGCGAAGGCCGCGCGTAATCGGTGGGAAGTTCGAGCAAAGGAAGTTCTCCCGCCAGTTGCTGCCGCCAGTACTGCATGTCGGCCGCATAGGACGACTCCGCCCCCTGCTGCTCCCAGGCGACGAAATCGCGGAACTGGAACTGGAGCGGGCTAAGCGAGAGTTCACGGCGTTTCAGGAATGACTCATAGAACACTCCAAGCTCCCTGGCCAACACCCCTAATGACCAGGCGTCGGAAATGATGTGATGCATGACCAGGATGAGCACGTGCTGGTCCGGGTTCTTTCTCAGCAGCGTTGCCCGAAATAGCGACTCCTGATCAAGCGAGAATGGCTTTCGGGCTGCCTGCTGAGCAAAACGCAGCACCTCAGCCTGCTGCATGGCGGGCGAGAGAAACGAATAGTCGACAAAGTCCGCCTGCCAATCGCGCGCATCCTCGACCATGGCATATGGCACGCCCTCCTTTTGCAGAAAGCGGGTGCGAAGCGATTCATGCCTTTCGACAAGGGCTTTGAGCGATCTCTCCAGCGCATCTCGTCTCAGAGGTCCGTCAATGGTAAGCGCAATCGCAATGTTGTAGACAGGATTCCCGGGGTCCAGTTGATTCAGGAACCAGAGGCGTCGCTGTGATCTTGAAAGCGGATGCCCGCCCGCAGGCAATGTCTCCTTTCCCCCGGCCAGGATCATCTGGCGCACTTCGTTGGAAAGCGGGACTTCCTGGATGGTGAGCGAAGGATCAGCTAACACATAGCGGAGAAAGTCGAGATAGTCCGATTGAATCTCGCGGATCGTTTCTTCGTCGAGGATATCGGTGTTGTATTCAAAGTCGCATCGGTATCCATCACCATCGGGCCAGATTTCTACCGCGAGATCCGCGCGTGCAATCCCTGGATCCACCTGCTCCGGTTCGACCCTCAGCCCCGGGAGAAGGAGACCCGCCATCGGCACATTTTGCACGGTGAACATGACCTGCACCACCGGGCTGTGACTTAGGCTGCGTTTAGGCTGGAGATTCTCGACCAACAGATCGAATGGGACATCCTGGTGGGCGTAAGCGAATGTCGCACTCTCTCGCACTCTTGTGAGCAAGTCATAGAAGCTCGGTGCTCCGCTCAGGTCCGTCCGAAGGACGAGTGTGTTGACGAAGAATCCGACCAGCGACTCGAGTTCCTGCCTTTGCCGATTCGCAGTCGCACTGCCGACGACGATGTCTTCCAGGCCGGTATATCGAGAGAGCAAAGCCTTGAACGCAGCAAGAAGCAACATGAACGGCGTGGTGCCGGTATTGCGGCATAGGTCGCGAATGCGCTCGCCAACAGATGCGTCAATGGCGAGTGCAATTCGTTTTCCGTTAAAAGTCTGCACGGCCGGCCGGCGCCGGTTTCCGGCCAGGTCCAGAATCGGTAAAGAGCCCGCGAGACGTTCGCGCCAGAATGGCGTTTGCCTCTCGGCTGCCCTCTGTCCCTCGCTTTGCTCCCAACGGACATAATCTTTGTACTGAAAATCGATGGCGGGAACCCCGGGCTGCTCTCCGGTGGTCAGCGCGGCGTAATGCGCTCCCAGTTCTTTCGAAATAATACCAAGCGACCAGCCATCGGCAACGATGTGATGAACGACCAGCAGGAGCAAGTGGCGCTCCTCGGAAATTCGGAAGAGCGTAGCATTAAAGAGCGATTCGGCTCCCAGATCAAAGGGCTGTCGCGCCGCGATGCCAGCCATCTTTCGCGCTTCACTTTCAGCCACGGCTTCAGGAACAGACGACAGATTAACGAAAGCGCTCTTCCATGCCGCTCCATCATGCACGCGGGCGAACGGAACTCCGTTCCGCTGATAAAACGAGGTGCGCAGCGGCTCGTGCCGCTCGACCAGCGCTTGCAGGGATCGCTCTAGCGCATCGCGATTCAACTCTCCGATGAGCCTCAGGGCGACTACAACGTTATAGACGGGACTCGCCGGATCCATTTGCGCGAGAAACCAGAGCCTGCGCTGTGAGCGAGAAAGAGGCAGATCGGACAAAACGCCATGTCCGTTTGCCGAAGCCTCCAGAGGAGCCGGCTCACGCAGGAAGGCCAGGATTTCCTGCTTGCGTTCGGCGAGTTGCCGCCTGATCTCCGCCGTTATCGCTCCTTTCGGTGCGTTGCAGATCAAGCGCTCACCATCGAGCGACAAAAGCACACCGAGGGATCGTAGGTCGGACAGGAACTGAACCAAAGGCTTCATATGGCCAGCTCCTCATATTCAGGGGAGTCGGGTTGCAGCCGAGCGCCGTGACTGTCGCTCACAAGCCGTGCATTCAGATACATTGCTGCCGAATCCAGAGTCGGAAATTCGAAAAAGAAGTTCGGAGTCAGCGTCAAGCCCGACTCCTTCTGCAGCCCATTTTTGAGTTCAAGAGCCATCAACGAGTCGAGTCCAAGCTCCGCGAGCGGCTGATCGTCACGAAGAGCAAAAGCTGGTCCCAGGCCGAGCGCCCTGACAATTCGATCCCGCAAATACTGCTTGATAATTTCCAGGCGATTCTGAGGAAGCGCGTTCGCCAACTGCGCATTCAATGTAACTGTGGGCTCAGGGAAAGGTTCGTTCTTTTCAGCTGGCAGGAAATTCTCAAACAATGGCCAGTCTCGTGATGTGTGACCCAACGCAAGATAGGTCTGCCAATCGATCGCCACAGCCGACACTTCAGCCACCCCGCTGGCCATTGCCTGTTCAAGAAGCTCAATTCCCTTCTCAGGAGAAAGAGGGCTCAATCCCAATCGCGCAGCGCGGCCCGTATCATTCATGCGAGCCGCCGCGCCGATGTCCGACCATGGACCCCAGGCAATCGTGATGGATGGAAGCCCTTCTCGGTGACG
>Ga0210391_10000396_pt1 | contig 47981 bp, 37 predicted proteins | sample IncBWC12OmetaG_FD_160573 | JGI IMG/M metagenome (GOLD analysis project Ga0210391, IMG submission 160573) | Forest soil microbial communities from Barre Woods Harvard Forest LTER site, Petersham, Massachusetts, United States - Inc-BW-C-12-O ...
GCTAGAGAAATCCGCTCTTTGCTTTCCTTCATCGCTCTTCCCCTCTATCACAAATTTGATTGGGGCTCTGCCAATGGACGGAACGAGGTTGATTTTGAACCCAGCGGAACGGGGTATACGCTCATAATGAGACAATGCGAGAATTCCGATCACATTCCTGATTCTCATAGCGTGTCTCGCTGCATGAACCGACTGAGGCACACTCTCTGCCGTTGCAGCTCCGCAATTGGCGGAGTTGATGGTCCTTGTGCACGAGGGCGAGCCACTTGAGTCTAAATGGTAGGAATTCGGTGCATTGGTAGCAACTGTCAAATCTGACAGTTGAAGAGGCATTTGCTGCTATGTCAACGTACCGATTCCCGCTGGCCAGTGAAAAGAAGGTCCCAGCCTACGTCGGCGACCAGAGTTTTTCTAAGTCTCTAAACGCCCAGATTGAGCTTTTGAGGGAGTCGCTGCCTTCTGGAAACTGTGTGGCCCGCTTCCGCACTTTCAACCGTTCGAGTAGATCATGAGCGATGACTAGCGATTTCCGCGATTCATCGATTTTCACATCATCGACATTCTGCTCGACAATGCCACGCTCCACACGAAGCAGCCCGTTCAACCAATCCACATCCAACCATTTCAGTGCAAGGCATCCCACGACAGAAAATAAGATTAAACGCGAAGAGCTTGGTTGGGAATTTCTTGAACACGGCTGCCTGCAACACCAGTTCGTTGGAATTACTCGCCAGAATCTCAACGGGGAGTCATTGGTTCGCGGCGACTTTTGAGCAACCGATCTTGAATCTCCATCGTGCGTTGTAAAAGTACACGGCTGTTTCCTCACGCTACTTCGCCAGCTTCATGAATCTGGCATACAGTTTGTCTATCTGTGGACGAAAAGGCGCTCGAACGCCCAGCATCAATGGAGTGCTGAACGACCTTGAGTTTTGGTGGACCAGTTATCAAGCGTGCAAAGTCCAGTCGTACATTTGTCTCGATTCACTTAAATGCAGCAGCAGGAACTCTCGACGACACTTGGACATTTAGTATTCAAAACAGCCTCACGCACACTTGGGTTTACGGGGCCTCCTCCAATCCCGCAGACCCGTCGGTGACAATCGATCCACTGTATGGTACGTTTACCCCTAACTATCCTAGTACACCATGAAAAGACTAATCTGGACGGTTTCCGCAACGCTTGCCGGTGTGTTCCTCACAGCCCGATCTGTCCCATTGCACTGGGAGTGGGTGTTCATTGGGCGCGATTTTTGGAGGGGCAATCTGCCCGGGGTTTGGAAGCATCTTCACGTGTAAGAACACTCGACTCGCAATTGTGTACTGGGCAATCCCCTTTGCCATAATCGGGTCTGTTCTTGGCCTAGAAGAGCCTCTTGATGTAACTCGATTGGTGAGGCGGATCGCATATGGAACCGCAATCGGGGTTATCATAGGCATTATCAGCCACTTGATTATTGTCGTTTACAGACTTCAGCAACTGAGAATTGATGTTCCCGCACTCCGGCTCACCTCACCCACTCGCTAGCGAGAGAGCCCCGGCCCCTGCGTTCAAATTCCGTTGCGGTGGGGGTGTAGCATTTTCCCCTCAGTGCGTATAACCCCTGCATCGCGTTGACGGGGTAGTACACTTCGGGAAAAATTGTCGCCCCCCTCCCCCGTTGGATTAGAACCTAGGGCCGGGGCTCGCTAGCTAGCGGGACATGGGTGAGCGCGGATGAGAGAAAGGCACGGTCCAGCAAACGCGAGTAACTAATTATTCGATGCGCGTAACCGAAGGCTGCAAGAACCGGGAGATCGCCGATTCTTTAGGCACCGCCGAACACGTAGTAAAAAATTGTCTTCGCCTGATCGATGCAGCTTCTGGTTCTCAGCCGCCAATCCAATAGGAATTTTATCGAAAGCCCGACCACTAAAGAGGAACCACCCACCGCAAAACAACGACATCTGGCTCTCGTGTGGAAGCCATCGCGCCTGTTAGAAGATGCTCGAGAAGAGAGCACGAAACACCAGGAGATTGGCCGCCTCAGGCGGTGCACTAGTCTCTGCCACAACCGGATCTCAACAAATCGAGTTTCAAGTTAGTTCTCTCGATAAGCTTGTTTACGGCATCTTTACCGGAACCCGTAAAAACAAATACGAACGCTAGTGTATCGCAGGCCCGGACCAAGACGGTTTCGTAGATCGGGCCTTTCTTGAAGAAATCAGCACGCGCAAATGAAGCTGCCCCAAACCTGGTCTCAGGATTGCGCAGCACGGATTGGAACCCGTTGTTCCGATTTGCCAGGATTATCTTCTGTATATATGCGCTAGTTGAGCGCTGGTCGTCCGGATAATAAGCCAAAGCGTCCGCATAAAAAACGGTGCCCTCTCTAGTCGAGAGCCATTTCTGCTCACCCCATGCGGCAACCGCAACCTGCAAAGGCATAGTACCCGGCGTGCCCCTTAGCTCCGGGTTTCCCAGTTTCAGGCTGGGATCTGGCGTTAGTTCAAGTCCAAGAGAGGGGTTTACATACGTTTTGCCGTCAATAAAGCCCTTGTCCAACCGAGACGCCGACGAAGAAGGCCGTGTCGGAACCTGGGCAACTATGCTTTCGACGAATCCCGCGACCAACATAGCTCCGATAAAGAGATTAACTCTATACTTGGACATTAGGGAGCAAAACCTCCGAGTCGCAGAAAACTCAAAACAAACGACCAGATGTCACCGCTATGCTCTTTTCCATTATCCTACGTTCACAACTCGAATCAGCCTGCTTGGGCTCCCTTTTCCGGAGGTTGTTCCATTAGTTGTTTGGCGGTCGACCGACCAAATTTCTTTTTCATAAAACATCACTCGGACGGCATGCGTGTGCGCTTGCCGAGCATACGCGGCTACCCTGTCCAAAATGAGCTGTTGTTGTGCGGCGTCTGTTACACCGTGAACGCCGACACTGTTGTAATAGCTGAGAGACATTCCTCGCCTCTGCACCTCGCAGCCGAGGGAAGGATAACCTGGTTTCCACTGCGAGGTAGGTATCAAGTTCGTGCTCATCGCAGCTTGGTAGAGGCCGGGGCATTCGCCTAAGCGGTCAGCCCCCGTTGCGATAAACTGCATGCCGAAGCTCCACAACGTGTAGAGAATTGTAAGCGGAATCACGATCAAGAAACCATACCAGAGTAATTGCCGAATAGTGACGCGACTAATCGCTCCGGTAACAACTAAAACGCTCCCTGCTAGAGACAGAAAAAAACAAATCGGTGGGTAAATCAAATCCACCCACCCCACCGAATATCCTGAATTCTCCCAGACGGCAAGCACTGTGCGCCGCTCCAAACAATAGTTTAGGGTGAGTCCGCTCACTAGCAGCGCAGCGCCAACAATAATCGTCTTCCTGCCGTTGATCACTACCTTTCTCCCTTTCTCACCCTGCTACTGGTTAGGATTTTCTATACCTTCTTGTTGATACATGTTGTTCCATAGCTGCTGCATTACCACACTTGGCCGCCACGATGGTGGGCCTGGATCTATACCACCAAAACCCAACATCTGCTGAGCCCAGGAACCGCAATCGCACGCGGGAAGTGGCCCTTGGAGCGAATAGTTAGGCGGGTTGGCCTCGCTGAGTCCAATGGCTGTTTGAATGAAGATACCCTGCTCCGCAGTAATAGTGAATGTTATCGAGTTTTCGGCAGGCTGATTCGGATTTTCCGGTAAAATTGCACCCGGAACCACGGTTGCAGCCGACGGGTTGCAGACGACAGTCCCGCAACCATCAATCGCATTCATCGCCCATACTGCGAGAAATACGGCGTCACTTGCAGGGTTGAGCCCCATGAGAGGGGAATCCCCGACTCCAATCGCGATGTGGTCGAACGGATTGAGGGGCGTGTTATTGAACATGCCCACTTTCACAGTTGTGTTCGCCGTTCCGAATTGCTGAAATAAGCTCCAATTTGCGAGGCCCCAATCCATCGTTTGTAACTCTGGTTGAAAAGCCGCCACAACCACACCGTTAATGGCGTTCATTATTTGTTGAATTAGATTTGGCGGGCTAGCCAAGCTGGCGGCGACACTCTGACCGTTGAATTGGGTTGTATTGATTGAACCGAAAATAGCACCATAATCAGTTGACGGATCATCTAACTGCTCTGCGCCGATACTAGCCGTGCCTTCTCCATACCCGTCCGCAATGTCCGCACCGTTTGGATCGCTTTCCGCAAGAGGATTCGTTGAGTATTGATAGGCGTTCCATGAAGAATTTGCTGGATCGGGCGAAATCCAACGGCCCTGGGTAGGGTTCAACTCACGATTGGGAGTATCGTAAGTACCTGCAACCAGGTCCTGATAGTCTCCTGTGAAGTTGAGATCCCCGGCGACGCCTGCGTTGTTATAAGACTCTCCATAGGGAGCGAACAACCGGGCAGCAATAGAAGCCCTCCCGCCTCTGCTGGAAACAAGTGGCACAGTACCAAGATAGTCTCTGTGAAAGAAGTAAATGCCCGTTACGGCAGTATCCCCACCCGGTAATGGCATACGAAACTGAACAAGGTTCTGTGCAGCCATCAATGCGACCGGACCAACAGGACTAATCAACGTTTGCTGGTAGCTCGAACCGGTGGCTTTTTCCACCATCCTCCCCGAAGCATCGTAGGCCATAGTAATGCCTACGTCGGTCATCGCTTTCGGATGGTTGTCCTGATTCCAGGTGTAAGTGTGAAATGTATCCGTCAGCAAGTTCCCGTTGGAGTCATAGCTGGTGCCCGTCAACGTGTAGTGGTTGTTCGCAGGGTTATATCCGGGTGCCCATGTGCTGCCTGCTCCTCCACTTGGCACTGATTTCGTGACGTTGTTGTAAATGTCATAGGCAAATGTCTGATTCCAAATATTGGTGCTGCTCGCGTTGACGCAGTTCACCTGTAGAAGTCTTCCGAACTCATCATATCCCGGAGAACTGGGTGTTCCATAAGTGCAGGTTTCAGTTTCTGAGCCAGAGTTAATACCGTCAACTGTTGTCAGTCCACGCAGCGTTCCGTTCATGTTCCACGTCGGGGTTCCCGTAAAGGTTTTCGGCGTAGCACCGACGGAGAAAGCGTAGCTAGTCATACGACCAGTCGTAAGCAGAACCGACGCGGAGCAACTCGTCAAATTGTCGTAAAGGTAGGAATCCGTATCGCCCGCCCCCAGAGTAACGGTGCACGGTTCGTCCGCGGCATCGTAGCTTGTACTGCTCACCATATTGGTGGATGAACCCTGAATCGCGCTATAGGGACGACCCTTACCATCTAGGCTATATGTCCAGGGACTCCCCGAAGCTCCCGGTACACCGGTCAAGGTTTCCAGGGCATGGTTTGCAAAATATGTGGCGTTCGTGTGGTAATAGCCGCTGGAGTTCGGCGTAGATTGATACACATCGGAGATCTCGCCCCGCGCAGTGTAACTAAAGCCTTCATCCGTTGCCTTGTTGCCAGCAGCGGTCGGTGCAGTATAAGCCTCGGCAACGCGACCCAAAGCGTTTGTCATGACTACACCGTTCACAGTGGCGGAGTCGTAGGTAAAATATTTGTTTTCTCCATCCCAATTCGTGCCAGCGTAAGCGATGCCGGTATTGCGATTCATCTTGTCATAGCTAAAGCATGTCGTAGTTCCGTTGGCGTCATATGTCTTGACCAGATTACCGAGCGGGCTGACGTTCAGGCCGGTGGCTGTTGGGAGTGCCGTCGCAGAGCACGCAACGCCCGGTGTACTCGGAGCGGAATCATAATAAAAGTATTTTGTGCCACTCTCTGGGTATGCAGCCGTCAAAGTTCTCCCCAGAGCGTCATAGGTAAACGAGTGCGTCTGCGAGCCTCGAACAACCGAAGAGAGCGTTCCATCGGCATTGTAGCTGTAGGTAGTTAAATAGCCCGTACCACCATTGGCCTGTCCACACGAAGTAGTACCCGTAGCAGAGGACAGTTGGCAGGCAGACATAAGCTGACCCAGGCCGTTGTATTCTTTCTGAACCCGCTTGACAACCTCTCCAGCCGGAGCAGGCCCAACAATGGTGAGAATATCGACGCACCCGAGCAGAGAACTGCCACAACCAGAACTAGACCCGGTGTAGGTATTGGTCACGGTGCCGTTACCACCGTCCATCGTCACCAATGACCGGCCTAGAGCGTCATGGGTGACGGTGGTGATGCCAACTCCATTTGGACAGCCACTGCCTTTTGTGGCCGCGCAGGGCATGGTTGTTGTTGCGACTTGGCCCGTACTATTCCACGAATATCCCCTCTGAGTTGTATCCCAGGAACCTCCCGAAGTTTCGATCTGCTGCGTATACAGAGGTCTACCCAAGGGATCGGCAGTATTGAAATTATCGAGATCAGAGGAACCAAACGTCATCTGGGCCTCACTAGTATTAAGCGGAACCGTCGGGTAATAGCTAAGCGTCATGGTATTAAGAAGCTGATCAGTGCTGGATGTTGGTCTCCAAAATGGATCGTTGTAGGTTGTGCCTACAGAAAATCCGTTAGGATCACTAGCAGACATCATTTTCGCGCCATTACAGCCTGTGTCCCAACTGTATTGAGTATCCAAAGTAGATATGGGAGGCACCACCTTTGTGAGCAATGCATTGCTGACGGTATTGCAGGTTTCATACGTCAACGTGGTTACGTTATGGTTTGCGTCGGTAGATGTAGCTACGGTTCCATTACTATTATAAGTTGCTGAGGTAATGAGATAGCTACTCCCGCCTGTCAAGACTGCTTTGGAGAGCAGGCTGCCTGGATTCGTGATCGTTCCGTACTGGAAATAGGTATTCCGAAGCTGCCCTCCTGCTCCGCTTTCCAATTGCACTTGGCACGGCTTATTGTTCACACTGCTACCGATTAAGGTGGTGCATGTGGGCGAAGTAGTAGAACCATTCCATGTATAGCCGTATGGGCCCTGCACAGTCTTACGAGTCGGAGTCGATGCACCAAAGTCATACAGGGCTACCATCGTCGCATTTCCGTAACTGTCAATAGTTGTCGAGGTACGCGAAGACGTACTCATGCCACCCAGCGTTATAAACTTGTCAACCTGAGTAACTGGCATGTCGATGCCTGTTGATGTGCAGTTTGTCAGGTTGCCGTTGTAGCAATACAGAGTTGTTCGCAGGGGAGTGCCAGTCGCTGCACCTTGATATTCCTGCGTTTGCACAAGATGCAATGTTCCATATATTGGACTTGGTATGAACGTATAAAGACTAGTGTTGTTAGCGTGGCCACTACTCGTGCTGTAATCGCTGACTAGGGTGTTCGTCCCGTCGGAGGGCGAGTTTGTAGAGTATTTATATACCGTGTCGTTCGCCGCCGTTCTAAGTAAGATTCCTGGCCCACTGCCAGTATAGGTGTAGGACACTACTTCACCGGACGGATATGTGACTGACGCGATACGTCCCGTAACAGTGCCCGCCACCTGGCTCTCATACGTAAAAGCGTAACTAGAGCCATCGGGAAGATCAATCGATGAAGGGAAATAACTGTTTGCAGGGCCGTACTCGTGTACGCCCTTAACTCCAAAATCCGTTTGCACAGAATATTCGGTACAGTTCACAGTTACTACGGCAGTGCCCGTCGATGTGGGATATGTGAAAGTTGCCCCGACGCCCGTGGAGCCGCACAGCGTTGGAGAAGATCCTAAAGATATTGACAACTCTGGCACGCCAAGAGTGTCGGTGACCACAGTGGGGGAGCCACTCGATGCGGAAATTACATTTCCATTTGGGTCTGTAATAGTTGTGGATGAACCAAAAGATATTACAGTCCCACCCGCAGTCACCACGGTATTAGTTGTACCATTGGAATATGCATTTATCGTATAACCCGAACCATCATTCACTAACTGATTGATATGGTCTTGTGTGGTACAAGAACCATGCGTCCCTCCTCCTGCATAAAGATAGACCGGCGTGATGCTGTGTAGCGAACCCGAGCCGTCCGTGTATCCAACAATGGGAGAGAGGTCAACGCCTGATCCACATAGGACGAGCGAACCTTTGGTTATTGAACCGCCGACTTGTGGCATGGGCCAAAATCCACCGCTAGACCCATGCAGAAGGAAATAATTCCCCATTCTCCAGGTAGTGTCTTGGCCACCGTTAATCCAGACATTACTGTCGTAAGACAAAGCACGTTCTTATTTCCAACCGCTCGCAGCGTGATTTCGGGGCCGGAAGGCTCCGCTTACGTATTCCTCCGAACCTCAGCATTAGGTTCTGCGGGAGAAATATGGCGTTGTCGCTGAAGTTGTACAGGGTGGTCAGCAAGGGCAAAGGTCGACGCTACACTCCGATTGATTTGGGAAGGCGGTGGCGGCGCTCCAAAGAAGAGGTCACGGGTCCGTTCTACTTGCAATACGAACGGAGTATGAATCCGTGGGGACGGATTTCAAACCGGCGCTCGAAGCCGTGCAGTGCAGGCAGGCTACGCTGGAAGGAGTGGCAAAGGTGCCGCAGTCAAGCAAAACGACGATTTCTAAAGTCTAAGGGGTGCTTCGTGTTGCCCAATAACTGTCGCGTGCCTTGACGACGATATCGGTTCGGGAGTTACGAAGGCGAACGTGAATACTGTGGGGGCCGGGCTTGACCGATTTCGCTTGGAAGCTCAGTGGATAACGATTCCGGACACCATTGTCCGCCTCCATAAACGCGGCATCAAAACTGTTTTTGTCTTTAAATTTCAAGTACTCACCGCCTGTCGCCTCAGCGATGCCTTGAGCTAAGTTCCTATGCATGGCTTGTATTGATGAACGGATCGGGGACAAAATGCCTTCATGTACGTTTGCGGAAGCATCGTTCCTTAGACCTTGAAAAAACGGAGCGCGTAATGGCGAAAATGATAGGCTGTACACAATTATGTTGCCGATACTGAGTCGTTGCACAAGGTCCGAAAGTGGTTCGGCAAGACTGCCATAGTCGTGGCCATCGCATATGAGGATCAATACGTGTCGGCGAAATCGGGCACGCTGTTGAAGTAATTCAAGAGAATACCGAACCGTATCTAGCATGGCGGCTCCATTATCGCCAGGGGTCAACAGTTTCAGCTTTTTCGATAGCGGCTCGATGTCCGCAGTAAAATCTTGGAACAGCCGCACTTGACTATCGAAAGTAACGACGGCTATTTCTCCTTTCGTTTCAGTATTAAACGCTTCCAGCATAGAACCGAGACCGCCCATGCTTGTGGAGCAGGGATGTTTCTTCAGCCTGCAGTCTTTTCGCTCTGCTTCTGACGAAAACATGTCGGAAAGGGCTAAATCATCCCTTTTTGTGAATTGGAACTTAGCACTCCGCCCGACTTGTATGGCGACGACCAAAGACGCTGGCTCCTCATCGGACATCTCGTCCAACGTCACAAGCTGCTCGACTCCGTTGTCCTCAATGGCGAAATCGTTCGCCGAAAGGCCATAGATAATGTTGTGCCTAACCGCCCCGCTTGCTGCTCCGGTGGCGCGGCTTGTCCTGGGTATTGCGCCGTTTACAGGTGCGCTAGGCTTTCTCACCCCCATGCTCATGGATCGTTTTTCGGGAGGGGAACCTTGCAAGGCAGGACGTGCATACGCCGCAAACGTAGCAGGTTGTATCTTCGGTCCACTGCTGGCTGGATTCGTACTGCTGCCGTTTCTTAGTGAACGGTGGGTGCTCGTTGTGTTGACTCTCCCCTGGTTCATCGTGGCGCTCCTTCCGATGCATCCCGTGACAAAGCCGGAATCTGTTTGGCGTTTGGCGAAATATGCCTCCTTTGGGTCTGCGGTTGTACTAATTGCTGTGGGCAAAGGTTATGTGGATGAGTATCGTCAGGGCAAAGTGCTACGCGATCAAACGGCGACTGTAATCGCGACCGGCGTAGGAATGGATAAAGAACTGATCGTCAACGGCTATAACATGACCAACCTAACGCCGATCACGAAAGTGATGGCGCATTTCCCGCTAGCCTTTCTGGGCCAACCGCCACGAGATGCTCTCGTAATTTGTTTTGGCATGGGTACGACATTCCGGTCATTGCGTTCATGGGGCATTCCGGCGACGGCAGTAGAACTGGTGCCTAGTGTCCCGCGCTTGTTCAGCTATTATCACGGCGATGGCGAGAAGATTCTCCATTCGCATTTGTCCCGGGTTGTAATCGACGATGGTCGCCGCTATCTCGAACGGACGGGGCAACAATATGACGTCATCACAATTGATCCTCCACCTCCTTTGCAAGCGGCAGCTTCGAGCCTGCTCTATTCCGAAGAGTTTTATCAGGTCGCGCGAAGGCGATTACGCCCAGGAGGGATTTTGCAGCAGTGGTTGCCTGCGACCCCGGAAGATGATGCGGTTGATGTCGCAGCGGTCACGCGTTCGCTACGCAATTCATTTCCTTATGTCCGCGCGTTTCGTGATGATATTGGGATCCACTATTTGTGTAGTGACCGCGCCATTCCGAGTCGCACTCCTACAGAATTATTGCAGCGAATACCCAGCGCAGCGGTGATCGACCTGACCGAGTGGAATATAAAGCCCGGTGAGGTAGCGACGGATGCCGCGGTGCGCATGCTCGGCGATCTTATTAGGGGGGAGTTATCTGTATATGAGTTGATCGCTTGTTCTCCCGAAACTCCCGCACTTACTGATGATCGCGCGATCAATGAGTACTATCTTCTGCGCACGTGGAAATCGGCCTTAACTTGGCACGATACAAAATGTGTCATGTGATTGACAGGCCCCCTAACTGTGCAGCGAACATCCGGGCTTTTTATCACTGGAGCCATCGCAATAAGGTCTCGTTAATGATTAGCGCTTCGCTTATCGAGCGAGGCTGGCCACGGACGAAAAGCCTCTAACGAAGACGGTCGAGTTTAAGCACCTGTGGTAACATTTGCGCATAAAAATCCAGTCGGGAGGATGACGTAAATGCGAAGGGATCTGACGCTGGTTTTTCTTGTCATGAGCTACTTTACAGTCGTCGCACACGCACAGTGTCCCAATGATAGTCGGTCCGATGAGCATGGAGGGATCATCGTCACCAACTTCATTGTCACCGGGACGAGTACCATCGGTACAGTCGAGATCGCGCGACTTACGGGAGACGTCGTGGGTTCCTGTTTTGACGATGACCGTGATGAGATGGAAGAGCGGCTTCGTGCGAAGTTTCAGGATAGTGGGTATTTTGCCGTTGAAATAAAGAGCCTGGGTTTCAAGCCCGGAGATCCTCTGGAAATTCCGAAGCCAGTGATAGTGGAAGCCGAAGTGGCGGAGGGTCCGAGGTACAAGGTTGGGGAGATCACGTTTCTGGAAAATCGTACGTTCAGCTCGAACAGGCTGCGCGATGCATTCCCGTTGAAAAAGGGTGCTGTGTTCGAGCGGCGCAAAGTCGCCAGCGGGCTTAAGGACCTGACTAAGCTCTACGCTTCCAGCGGCTTTCTCGACTCCACCTATACCCCCGACGCGGTGCCTTCCTCAAACGGAACCGTAAATCTTCAAGTAACGGTGAACGAAGGACCACAGTACCACATGGGAAAGCTTGAAATTCTGGCAGATAAAAACGAAGACTTAGAGGCAAGACTTGGGGCTCAGTGGAAAATGGCCGAGGGATCGATCTACGATTCTACATACATCAGAAAATTTGTCGAAAAGAATCAAAGCCTGCTGCCAAAGGGAGATGTGCGAGAACTATTGAACTGTCCCAAGGCTCTGGTTGATGTGTCGATAATAGTCGATCCTCGAGAAAGCACGTCGGGGGCGCCAGTGAAAAGAATTCCTTGCGAGTCTCACGACAACCAATCGAAGTGATCCTAATGCTTGAGGCAGAACGTAAGCTCTTCGTTTAGGCCCAAAACGCTACTCTCCGGAAGGTCACGTCGCTAATCCCCGGCAGCGGCGCGCACTATATTGCATGACAAGAGTCGAAAGGGACAAATCCGAAGCTCGCTATCGGTCTCTGGAGAAAAAAGATCCGAGGCATTTGTGGCTTCGTCAGATGAGCGAACGAAACCGCTCGCCTGACTTAATAGTGACATCTCCGGGTGCTGCAGGCAGAAAAGTTGCTGATCGTAGATGCGGTCCTTTACATCCTCGGGCATACTTGCTTGTTGCGAAAGGTCTGTGAGCCATTGACCACAAATCCGGATCGGCTCTACCGGCGGATTAATATACCTCAGGAGACCGTTTGGAATCATGTCATCTGTATCGATGGCAGAGATATGATAAATTCTCCAAGTCCGTTGCGCGTGAGCGGAAACTGGCGGATTGAGCATCACCTGAGTGTACAGAAGAATTGCTTTTCTTTTATCGCCTTCCGGAATGGGCGTCGGTAAAAAGAAGATCATGCGGCCCCGGCAAATCGCCCGCTTCAGTTACGACAAGTTCGAGATCTAGTCAATTCGTCCAGATGCTTAGGGAGTCTCCGAATGCAATGCTCCGACTACCAAAGGTCGGAGCATTGCAGTGGTTATTGCGGGTAACTTATAGTCAGAGCGTCCACACCGTTGGCGCGCGACGAACTCAGGCCGCGACCGGTGGAATCGTAAGTGTGTGACTCCAGCACCTTGCCGTTAGTATCGTTCACGCTGGTGATATTGTTAAAGGCATCGTAGGTGAAGGTCACAAAGGTGTTGTCTGCTTGGGTCACCTCAGTTAGGTCCAGATCACCTGACAACGGAGACTGCGCATATGTGTAGGTCAAGTTGATGCCACTGCCAGAGTCAGAAGTCACGCTCGTCACATATAGCGAAGGAGAGGTACTCGACCCATAGCTAAAGTAAAGGTGACGCCCAACAGGGTCAGTAACTGAGGCCAAGGTGGTATACACTACCTGACCGCTAAGGATTTCAGTGTTGTAGGTTAATAAGGTCGTGTTGCCGTTGCGGTCAATGATGTTAACGAGTCGTCCATTATTGTTTTGGTATTGACCTTTGCTGTTTAGAAATAAGGGGTTAACGATAAAGACTCTTTGCTCACCATTCTGAAAGGTCACCGTCCATGAGGTTGTGCTTTGTTCCGTCAATGTGGCGGCTTGAACGTTCCCTGGCGCAATCAGGTGAAAAGCTGGGGGAGTTCCGTAATACGCAAACGACCAGACGCTCCCGTCGGCGCGTGTGTACTTCATAGTTCCATCGCCGCCAATGCCGATTCCCTCCTCGTAAGTCGAGATCCAGCCGGGGCCGAACATAATCCCTCCCGCCGACGAGGTGCTGTTCCACGTCCGTGTCAGAGTAAGGCCATTGCCCAGCCCTGGGAGTCGAACATCCGTCTGCTGAATGTAAGTATTCCCATTGGTCAAGCTGATCGGACCACCGGCTGAGTTACATGTTGGGCATCCGCCAACCGGCGGCGCCGGCGGAGCACATGTCCAACCGACGGAGTGGCATTCTCCGCTCCAGCCGCCCCAAACCCCGTAAACACCCTCCCATGAGGCACTGCAAGTTGGCCCAGCCCCTCCGTACTGCGCCTGCATCTGTACCATATCTTGATTTACGCCACTCCCTTCGGGCCAATAGACTGGCTCCGAACCGGTGCCTGCGCCTGTTGAGACCCACCATGTCTTGTATTGTGTGCACGCGCCTTGCGCCCAGGTAGATGCTGGCAAACTTCCAATGAGCACGAGTAAAGCGAATATTTTTGTCGTCACGCCTCTACCTCTCATATCGTCACCGTCGCACTGAATAATGGGGCTGTGATCGATTCCAAGATTCCGTTCTATTCCAATTCTTGCTACTTCCCTGCGGAGCCCACTTCTCGAAACGCGCGAGAAGTGGCGCACCCGCTTTTACTTCTCTGTTCTCGCTTGGCGAGCCACGTTACACTCACCGCAGTAGATGTTGGCCACCTGCCCGGCGTCGGTCAGCGTGTTGCCGTCTGCGTCGTAGGCAACTGTGAGCGCACGTGTCATAGCTGAATCCAAGCGCATCGTAGCAGTACGACGAGATGGCGAGCTTCAGCCATTGCCGACCTTTCGATAGAAACAATCGCCATGCGGATTCAGGACTATGACGGACGGTTTTCCAAATTCGACAGGCAATGTTTCGTGAATTGACACACCGATGGCCTTGTCTGGGGGTTGCTTTGTCAGGAAGTTCTTACGTGCATCAAAATTGATACTGTTGCTGGGAAGATAGGACCAGCGCTGATCCGTGGAATCGTAGCGCTGTCCGTAAATGGAAAGGAAGTGCTGTTCTAGGCTGCCGTCCGCATGCAAAATGAGGATGTCTGATTTGATCCCATAGTCGCTGCAATCGTGCCCGAGCGCCAGCTCCCAGCGCCCCTCAAGCAGTCCGTTAGCTTCAGAAGCCGAAGGAGTGCGTGAGCAACCGGCCGTCAGGAGCAGAGCAAACATAAGCGGCACTGACGGGCCTATCAGTTTCCGCAGCATGGTGTTTTCTCCGTCCAGTGATACCAAAACTCCTTTACTCCTAACGGCCCCCCGTACCAGTCGTTCCATAACGAACTGGGATTGCCCCACGGCTTTCCGTTGACAATCATGTCCCATAGCGAGGGATTGTTCCGGTTCGCTGTCGGGTTTCTACTTCCCGAGGCCGCACCCCAATCGTTATAGGCATCAACCTGAGTCTCGCCGTCTCCTAGGTTGGTCATGTAGGCGCAGAATCCACCCACGGTCTGGCCAGTGAGGTTCCAAGTCGTCAGAACCTGCTTCGGCCCGAAGGCACCGCAGTACAATCCGCTCGCACAGTGATTTTTTTGGAATTTATTCTGAATATCGGCCATTGCGCCTGAGTTGGAAAGCTCGGCGGTTACTGCGTCGTTGCTGTGGTAGGTGTTGCAGTACTTTTCTCCCCACGAATAACACCATAGATCCGTTGCTGTTCCCCACGCACCCTGCGGCGACAAACCCGTTGGATCGTTCAGGAGAAGCGGGTTATTCTGAACATACTTGTAGAAATTCAAGCCACCCTGAAACCCGCTCTGATCTTCCGAAATAAATCGACCAATGACCGGGGCATAGTAGCGTGCCCTATACTCGTAGATTCCCGTCTCTGGATCGAACTCGCGCCCGGTGTACTGCAAATAGTTTCGCGCCGTTCCCGTGGAGGCAGTCAGATTTCCAAATGAATCGTAGGTGTACGTATTCGCGATTGTGCCCGCAGACCCGCTCAATGATGTAATGGACCCAAGCCCATCGCCTTCATAGTAATCAGCGGTGCTGCCTCGCAACTCGGCTAGCGGCTCGTCGATGTTCTGTGTCTGCGTATAGTTGGCGATCTCAGCCCCAGACCCGTTCACGGTTTCGATTAGATTGGACCCGTCGTAGACAAAAACGCTCGTGAAGCTCGGCGAGATTTTCTCGATTCGCCTGCCGAAGGGGTCGTACTTGAAGGTCGTTGTCCCGCCGTTCGTTCCCGGCACGACGGCCTGTGTCAGGCGGTTCTCGAAGTCCCAGGAATAGGATTTGCCCGAGGGGTCGGAGAGGGTATTGCCGCTTGCGTCGTAGGTATAATTACCCGACGAATTCGACGTCAGCTCGTTCGACGAATTGTAGCTGTAGCTCGGCACTCCAGACGACGACAGTCTATTGCCGACCGCATCGTAAGAATAGCTCTCCGTTGTGCTGCCTCCTTGGGTTACCTGTAGCAGCTCGTAAATCGCATCATAGCCGTAATTCGATGTCGTCCCATTGAGATAATTGGTCTTGCTCGTCCGGTTGCCAGCGTAGTCATATCCGTAGCTGGCTCCATCGAGCGTCGTCGATCCAGCCTGATGCAGCACGCTCAGCAGGTGCGATAGGCCGTCATACGTGTAGTTGGTGGTGACGTTATTGGGCCGCGTTAGCTGCGTCTTCCGGCTCAGCGCATCGTAGCCGAAGCCGAACTGCCCCGTCAGCGAGCTAGTGAGAGTTGTCAGCCGGTTCAGCGTGTCGTAGCTGTAGGTGTTCGTGCTACCGTCGGGCGCAGTTAGCGAGGTGCGGTTCGACGCCGCGTCGTAGGTGTAACTGTTCTGGAAGTTATGCCCCGTCAGGAACGAATACTGCGTGGTCGTGCCGATCAGGCGTCCCATGTTGTCGTAGGCAAAAGCATAGGTGCCCGTAGGATCGCTCACCTGCTGGATCTTGCCGACCAGATCGTACACATAGTTCGCGACAGTCGAGTCCGGATAGGTCTTGCTGGTCAGCCGATACAGCGAGTCATACACGTATTGAATCGTGTTGCCCTTGCGGTCGGTCTTCGAGGTCAGATTGCCGAACGAGTCATAGCCATAGGTTTCGACGAGCGACGAGGGGAAGGTCGTCTGTGTCACTCGGCCAAGAGCGTCGTACGAGAAGTACGTTGTGTGATTATTGGCGTCGGTAATGCTGAGCAGATTGCTCTCTGTGTCGTAGTTGTATTGGGTAACGTTGTTGGCCGGGTCGGTGACGGAGAGCAGGCGGTCAGCGTCGTCGTAAACATAAGTGGTGGTCTTTCCGTTCTGATCGGTGGCCGTAATGCGCCGTCCGCGATAATCGTAGGTGAAGCTACCCGAGGTGCCATCCGGATACGTGATCCCGGTCAGGTGATTCATAACGTTAAAGGTGAAGGTGGTTGGATGCGCGCTGCCATTGATCGGGTCGATCACGCCGGTGCGGTTGCCGCGGGCGTCGTATGTGTAGCTGGTGGTGTTGTTCTGGGCATCGGTGATCGACTGAATCAGTCCGGTCGGATAGTACGTCAAGGTGGTGATGTGGCTTAGCGGATCTGTGATTTGGGTCAATTCGCCCAGCGTGTTGTAGGCGAATTGCGTGACGCTTGGCGATGTCTGGCCATTCGGTGCCGGCGAACTGACAGTGAGCAGATTGCCGTTGGCATCATAGGTATTCGTCGTCGTGTTGCCTAGCGGGTCGGTCATGGTCAACACTTCGCCGAAACTATTGTAAGTGTAACTCGTGGTTACTGCTGATCCATTGAGCTGGGCCGACCTCGACAGAATATTGTTATTGCCGTCGTAGGTGTAGGTGTTGGTGTTGCCATTGGCGTCGGTGGAGGTCAGCACGTTGCCGTAGCCGTCGTAGGTGTACTGCAAATTACCCCGCATCGAGCAACTCGAACAACCAGGTCCTTGCGCGCTGAGCGTTACCCATACGCCGCCGACCATGGTCGACGTGTAGGTCGTCTGGTAGCCATTCGAATTTGTTAATGCGGCAATGGTGTCGAAGGTGAAGTTGGGGCCTTGGGCAGTAATTCCGGCGACAGTGACAGTCACTGGGCCGGTTGTGGTCGTAGGCACGACAGCGATGATCTCGGTATCGCTCCAGCTGTTGACTGTCGCAAGCGCACCATTGAACGCCACGGTGTTGGTGCTCTGCGTCGAGCCGAAGCCACTGCCGTTAATGGTCACTGCTGCGCCAACTGCACCGCTGGTCGGCGAAATTGTAGTGATGGCGGGCGGGGCCTCGACCGTGAACTCGACTCCATTGCTGGTGACACCGTTCATTGTGAGTGTCACTGGCCCGCTGGTTGTACCCGGAACGGACACTTGGACGGCAGTGTCACTCCAAGATTGAACACCGGCGTCGGCCCCGTTGAACGAGACAACGCCGTCTTGGCTCGCACCAAAGCCGGAACCGTAGATCGTTACTGTCCCTCCGACTGGGCCGGACGGCGGCGAAATGCTGGTGATCACAGGGTTGTAGGCCGTGAACACGACACTGGCGTTGCTAGGAACGGAATTCACGACGACCGTCACTGGCCCGGTTGTCACCGTAATGGGGGCAACGGCAACGATTTGTGTGGCGCTCCAGCTTACGATCGACGCTGCCGATGCGCCGTCAAAACTCACCACGCTCGTCCCTTGCGTGGAACCAAAATTCGAGCCCGAGATCGCGACCTGCGTGCCCACTGGACCTGCCGCTGGCGACAGACTGGAAACACCAGGAGTCGGAAGTACCGTGAAATTGACGCCTGCGCTTGGTATTCCGCTGACCGTCACCACGACGTTCCCAGTCGTTGCTCCCGTCGGTACCATCGCCACAATCGAGGTCGCATTCCAACTCGTGATTGTCGTAGCCGTCGTCCCGTTGAACGTCATTGTGCTTGTGCCCTGCGTCGAGCCGAAGTTCGTCCCTGTAATAGTCACCGACGCACCCACTCCCGCCGATGCCGGCGACAGGCCCGTGATGCTTGGCGTCGCCAGTACAGTGAAGCTAACTCCGTTGCTTTGCACGCTGCCTACTGTAACGATCACATTGCCGTTCGTAGCTCCCACTGGGACCGGCACGATTATGCTGGCGTCGTTCCAACTCGTTGGAGTAGCCGTCACCCCGTTGAAGGTGACTGTGCTTGCGCCCTGGGTCGATTGGAAACCAAATCCTTGAATCATTGCCGATGAGCCGATCAGACCCGCGGCTGGTGACAGGAATTGGATTGTCGGCGCGCTGTAGGCCGTCGCTTGACCTTCAATGGTGTAGAAAGTGGATGGCGACGATTCATTCGCATACTCTGTCGCAATCCAGTCGGCAGAACGGATCGTACTCGATACGCGGACCTCGTCGATTGCGCCAACGAACTCTTCGCCTCCATATCCCGTGCCACCAATTTCCAGGATGTGGTTCGAGTCGAATAGCAACGGTGTGCCACTGAACGAACCTGACCCTATTGACGCCCCATCCGCGAAAATTTGATAGCCAGTGTCAGAAACCGCGTAAACAAAGTCATGCCAGGAGTTCACGGAGTACGAGAAACTCGCGTCCGCCGAAGTATTGAGCCAGCCACTGCCACTCCCAATGTCCGCGTGAACGAGTCCACCCGTCAATTTGGCGTCGAAACTTTCGTCTGAAGGTGATCGAGAACCGAAAAGACCCAAGGTGGCGCTGGTCGAACCTGGGCTAGCCCATTCTTCGATCGTGAAGGGACCTGCGAGCGAACCGATTGTAGGAATCGTAATAATAGAGGAACCATTGAAGCTTGCTCCGCCGTCGATCTGCCCGGCGGTCGCTGTGACTCCACTGATGGTTCCGTTCCTCCCGTTGCTGGTGGAATCATTTGCGGTTAGCGTTGTGCCATTCGGCAAATGCCAAACCCCAACGTAATTCGCATCCCATACCGCAGTCTTATTCGATTGATCTGATGTAATGGAACTGTTTCCATAGAACAGGTAAATTATCGTATCGGTGGTGTGCGAGAGCGTCGGGATACTAACCCAGAAATTTACCGTCCCTGTCACTGGATCATAGGTGCCGGTTTCATAATTCAGCGGGTTCCCGCCCTCTGGGTCCGAACTGAAGACGATGTCGTACCCGTTCGCACTCTGCACCAACCCACCGTTACTCACGTTCGCCAGATACGGATAGACTCCTGAAATCAGCACGGGAAAATTGACCTGGTCGGTGTTCGGGACATTCGCGTGGCCAAGCACGATGGTTTGCCGGTACTGATAACCGTTGCCGTAGTCGGCACATGCTCCAGCACACACGCCGAACGCAATGCTGTTGCTGGCCATTCGGTCCACCGTCACCACCACGTTGCCCGTCGTTGCTCCCGTCGGCACCGTTACAGTGATCGACGTCGCACTCCAGTTCGCAATGCTCGCTGCCGTCGTTCCGTTGAACGTCACTGTGCTCGTACCTTGCGTTGTGCCGAAATTTGCTCCCGTGATCGTGACTGACGCGCCAGTTGCTCCCGATGTTGGCGCCAGGCTTACAATGTTCGAAGCCACCGTAAACCAAGAACCATTGCTCACGACTCCGCTGACCACTACTACCACATTCCCAGTCGTTGCTCCTGTCGGCACCGTCGCCACAATCGAGGTCGCATTCCAACTCGTAATCGTCGTAGCTGTCGTCCCGTTGAACGTCACTGTGCTTGTGCCCTGCGTCAAGCCGAAGTTCGTCCCTGTAATCGTCACCGACGCGCCCACCCCGCCCGATGCCGGTGACAGACTCGTGATGTTTGGTGTCGGCAATATCGTGAAGCTGACTCCGTTGCTCGCCACCCCGCCTACGGTCACCACCACATTGCCTGTCGTCGCTCCGGCTGGTACCGGCACAACAATGCTAGCGTCATTCCAACTCGTCAGAGTCGCCGTCAGCCCGTTGAACGTTTACCGTGCTATTGCCTTGCGACGGTTGAAAACCAAAACCCTGAATCGATTGGCCCGAAGCTTCTACACAATCCTTGCAATTCTCTCGCCGCCAATGTACCGGCGCTTTCCGACTTCGCGGACGACAACTTCGTCGATTACCTGTACCGGTTGAGACAGGTCGCTCTTAGTGTGATAAAGGACTGTCCGCACTTTGTCATCAATTGATTCACTTGACTTCTCCTATTACGTCAAGATGCTGTGCAAGGGTTCTCTGGTTTCAGCCTCGCACGAGGTGCCGATCTAGAAATGTACCAGCATACATTCCAGAGAAAATTTTCTGAGTAGCGAAGGGAGAATACCAAGAATATCGTTCTTAGAGTTAGCGCGGTGCGCAAAAGACTTACGAACACTCTTCTTTTGTTAAGAACAAGGCCAACCGACAAAAGCAACGGCACTTAGCGTTACATCATTCGAAGGAGCCAACCCGTGAACAGGATGATCCCGTCAATTCGACGGGCTTTAGACAATAACTCTATCCTGCAAAACCTGGGCCTACCGACCGACTTTGCCGGAACTTGGCATGGAACGGACTTCAATCTCGTAGCTCGTCCCCTCTTTGGCTTTCCGGATGCCCAACCGCCGATCCCGGCCTCCAACCTATTCCTTGAGCTCAATCTGACCGATGAGATTCCAGAGGTCGTTCCCATCTCTTCATCAATCCCAAATCGAGGCACCTTTCAGGAGGATCTCGAGATCTTCGGCTTAACCTATCTACAAAAGATCAGCGACGCAACCACCAGAGGCGCGCTTCATATCGAGCCGCGTATCCGGGAGGCTTGTTCTCCCCCGAATCCGAGAGCTTATGCCATCGCTGGGACATGCTCGTCAAGACCACAACAGGCGGGCAACTGCTTTGCTTGACCCGAAATGTCACCGATCAGCGATCAGCGGGAGGGGTGTTGTCACTGTATGATTTACGGGCATCATGTCGGTTCCGGGCTTTCCGTAGCTCACAACGCCACGGACCCTAGTCGTGAGGGCGAAGCTCATGTTAGCTTGGTCGCCGTCGATCGGCAATTGGCAGCGCTTTGGCCAACCTCAGTTCGTCTTTATCGTCCGAGAACGGTTCTCTTTCAACAAGGAGATCGCGTTGAATACGTCTATCTCTTGATCCGCGGCACAATCAAATTTTCTTTTGTTTACGGTTCCGGGCATGAAGTTATCTCTCTCATGCGCTCTGATGCCTGCGCGCTCGGTGCAGATGCGGCGTTGTTGGGGGTGCCGTCCCTCGTCGCTGCAACCACACTTTGCCAATGTAAGATCCGCTCGATACCTGCCGAGCCTATCCGCAAGATGCTAAGGAATGATGCCGATCTTTCGTTCCATATGAGTCGTTTGATGGCTTTCGAGAGCCTAAATCATACGATGGCGATTATTAATTCTAGTTCGGGTAATGCGAGAGACCGCTTAATCAATTTTCTTAGACAACAGCAAGCCGGAGTTGGGAAGGCGTCGGATGCCGCTCCCGCCTCTGCAACGATCCTGAGGAAACATGAAATCGCAAAACTGCTTGCTATCACTCCTGAACATCTGAGTCGAATTGTTAAAAGGTTGGCCATGGAGGGGATCGTGGAGGACCATCACAAGACCATTGCATTACGCCGCCCCAACACAATTCCATGACCTAGTGGATCTGGTATGACCTATGAGTTCATCGACTTCTGAAGCGACCTTAGGCTGGCGACAACAGTTCGCGTCTCTGGGTACGATTTGGCCCTTGTTCAAAATGTTATGGGCCACGAGTCCTTATTTGTTCGTCGGAACGACAGGTTTACGCTTAGCACGCGCGGCTCTGCCGGTAATTCTGCTTTGGATTCCCAAACAGATTCTCGACGGCATCGTGGCGAGCTACCGCCATGGTGGCGATACTCATCGCGTCTGGCATCTATTACTACTTGAGTTCGCTTTGGGTCTGGTCGGCGAACTTCTGTCGCACGCAAACAACCTGTTTGATAGCCTCCTGGGAGAGCATTTTACGTGTTACGTAGCAACGCGACTGATGGAACATGCAGCAAGCCTCGATTTGGCTTCGTTCGAGGATCCGGTTTTCTACGACAAACTCGAACGAGTACGAAGCCAAGCTACAGGGCGTATGTTCTTGCTGACCTCCTTATTAAATGCCGCCCAGGAGTTGTGGATCCTGGTGAGCGTGTCTGTGGGCGTGATACTGTTCTCTCCCTGGTTGATTCTCCTGCTAATTACATCGACGATCCCAACGTTTATTGCTGAAGCACGCTATTCCAAATTGTCGTATTCCGTATTTTTTCAGCGAACTCCCGAGAGACGCGAATTGGAGTACGTGCGCCTTCTTGGATCGTGGGCCCAGAGTGCCAAAGAGGTTAAGATTTTCGGTTTGGGCCCTCACTTGACTGCGCGTTATCGCGCCGTCTCTGCCCGTATTTTCAAAGAAAACCGGGATCTTGCTGTGAAGCGAGGGGTCGGTGGCTGGAGCTTAGGAATCCTGTCGTCGCTCGGCTATTACTCCGGCTATATTATGATTCTCAGAAGCGTTTTGGCGGGAGCGATTTCTCTCGGTACCTTTACTTTCTTGACTGGCTCCTTAATGCGATCGCGTCTTAGCACGGAGAGGATTTTTTTCTACCTCAATGGCATCTCAGAACAGGCTGTGTTGCTTAACGACCTCTTTGATTTCTTCAAAATGGCCCCGTATATTCGCTCATCGCCGAATGCTCTGCCTGTTCCTTCTCCACTTAAGCTGGGCATCGAATTTCGAAACGTCAGCTTTGGCTATCCTGGCTGTGAGGCATTGGTTCTTCGAGATATTAATTTGCGAATAGGGCGATCTGAGAGAGTCGCCCTTATCGGAGAGAATGGATCAGGCAAGACAACGATCGTTAAACTGCTGATGCGTCTGTACGACCCTACGTCAGGGCAGATATTGTTAGATGGAGTGGATCTCCGCGATTACGATCTCTTTTCGCTCCGTGATGCCATCAGTACCATCTTCCAAGATTTCATGTGTTACGACCTCCCGATTCGCGACAACATCGGGTTTGGCGATCTTGCCTCAAGACTTGATGATTCCCGCCTCCGAAGGGCCGCGCAGTTGGCCGGCGCCGCAGAGTTGGTTATGAATTCTCCTCTAGGCTATGACCAAGTGCTCGGCCGTCGTTTCAAATACGGCATAGAATTGTCAGGAGGAGAGTGGCAAAAAATTGCTCTCTCCCGAATGCTAATGCGTGATGCAAAACTGTTCATTCTGGATGAGCCAACAGCTCGTTTGGATGTAAGGTCTGAACACGAGTTCTTTGAGCGTCTCGGAAGCTTATTAGAAGGGCGAATGGCGATTATGATTTCGCACAGGCTAGCAACCGTTCGCTCAGTAGACAAAATCGTAGTCCTTGAGAACGGGGCAATATTGGAGCAGGGGACCCACCAATCTCTACTCGCCGACGGCGGACGATATGCCTCCCTCTTTAACCTGGAGGCAGCTGCGTTTCAGGACGCCGCGTAAGCAGCAACTTGTCTAACGGCTAGCCGGAGCAACGAATAACGTAGGCAAAGCTGGTTGTCAGGCCGGAATCCGCACAACCTCCCGGCATAGATAATTTTCTACGTCATTGTGATGAAGATGATCGAGCGGTTCAATGCGTATCCATGCTCGGCTGTTTTGATGTTCGGCGCTTGTCTTCGAACCAAGCGTTTCAGTAAGATGCACGATCGAAAACGAAGATCGATCGACGAATTCGCGCATGTGGACGCAGTCGCTGTGCGGCAGGCCTCTTAACAGATCTAGTGGTATTCTCCCGCGATTGAGCTGCTCGACGCAGTAATTAAGGAGCAGGTGCGACTCATACAGTGTCGAAGCTCTGTCTATGAAGATGGAAGAGTAGCTCGCCATTTTTGGCAAGTAGTATCGGAGCAGATTAACGCAGGAAACTGGCCCTGATCTTATATCCGCAAACAAAACATTAATCTTCTGCTCATCTGGGCAGAAAAATGCACCAGGTTCTACATGTGTGTCCACGGGAACTAGATAATCACCGAGCTCAAATTTTGTAACGAGACGTCTCATGAATGACATTTGGGTCTCTTCTTCGTCCAGATAGCCGAGTGCTTGTTGACATGATCGGCGCAGTGCACCTTCCCGCCAGTATGATCCGTCATCAACAGTCCAGATCTTACCCTGCAGATTGTCTTTTAGCGCTTGTGCGGCAATAAGCGCTGTCGTCCCTGCCCCGGTTCCTAGTTCAACAACGACAGTGGACTGCTGCATACGCAAGACGGAGTAGAGGAAGAGTGCGAACTTCTCAGTCCCGTATTTTTCTGAAAGTGTGCGATTCCTTCCTATCTCGAAATCAAGATATTCAGAAATCCTCGAAAATGACATGTTTGCCCCTTGTCTGATATGAGGGTTGGCAAATATTATCTGCTGGATTCTTAACAGAGCCCTGAGTGTCTCTCAATCTGGAACGGGCTCGGTTGCGGCATCGACGACTATTACCTCGACTGGCGCTTTCTGTGACTTCAACTGCAAACCGAGTTGCTCCTGCAGAGCTGTGAACAGACCTGGATACGGTGCGTCTGCAGCAATGCCTTCCCCGCGATCCTGTGTCCAATCAAGGCGGAAGTCGTAGTCGCCCGTAAGTGCAGTTCGATTCAGGACCACACGGTTGTCCGTCTCTCGCATCTCTGCCAAATCTTCGGCGAGTGCATCCATCGATATCCCAATCGCAGTCATGTGGCCGTTGTGGGCGGAGAGACTGTGGCTGTGCTCTTTCGATTCACCACTACCTGCAGAATCATGGTTGTCCGTTTTCTTCAGAGCCAAGGACTTGATCGAGCGAAAAGTGGATTGGGCCAAAACGAGTTCGTAAACAGGAATGGAACGCACAACCCGACCCACCTTGAGCTGAAATCGATCCGCGAGGAGGGATCGTAACATTAGCTGGTTCTCTTTCGAGGCATCTTTGGGACTCATACCCCGGATCTTAGCAACTTCGGCATCATCGACTTTTGCCGTAATATCAAAACACTCAGTATCGATCCACTTTGGCCCCCCGACTACCTGCGAGTCGGATTTCAGGCCATAAGCTGCTCTGATAATTCGACGCAGGGTGTAAGCCCGGATGGACATCTGATCGATAGAGCTGTCCCAACCACGATTAGCCGTGTCAGGCTTACTCGGCTTGATAACCACAACCTCAAAACTGGGCTGATTCTGTGCTCTTATTGCTATCCCCGCCGTCCCGAATAGCAGCACGGTAAGAGCCAACGATCGAAGCAAGAACCCCACAGCTGTTTTGTGCCGACAATGCAAGGAGAGACAAACTCCAAAGAATGAACCTTCTTTTGCCAGTGACAATTCTTTCGCCGGGCAGACCTCGGCCCATAACCTCGTTTAGGCGACCGCTCGCGTAGTGACAGCGTCTCCCAATCTGGCTTGCAACGTTCCCGCGACCGCAACAACGTCGGAGCGGAGCTTCCCCAAATGAGGTTTGAGGAAATCGACAGGATTCTGTTGCTTAAACCCGGAGAGCGCTCGAGCCAACTCGCGATTTTGCTCGTTCTTTTCAAAGACGTCATCGCTCCCTGGAAGAGTCCAGAATTGGACAAGCCCGTACCACACAAAACACGCATGAATAAAGGAATGTAACGCCAAGTCACGCCCCGTCCAGAGCGAAGTCGCCGTGTGTTTTTCATCACCCTTTAATGGCATCACAAACTCACCACTGAATTCCAGCACGTACATAAGTTGGTGCATGGATTCATGCACTAAGACGGATGCGAGCACACCCGGCGGTGAATTCTCGATTCCCCGAAGTAAGACTCGGCCCGGAAACCGAGGTTGAGAAGTCGAACCGTATCCTTCAGCCACTTTGAGCGGGATTATTACCTTCACAAAATCCCGGATCAATTGTGCCGCAACGACGCTCGTTTTCGCGATCCGGCTAAATGCATCCTGTAGTCGGCTAGTTGTTTCCTGTATCTGCTCATTCGTGTAGTCCCCGAAGTCGCTAGGGGCAGGTCCAGGCCCGGACGTCTTCTTCGCGTTCTGCACATTCGGACTGAAGTAATCAATCGGCAGCTCATCGATCAAAATTGGAGCTTTTAGGACCTGAATATTACAATCGCATTGACCGTTATCATTCTTAGCCGATTCAACGTAGTATGCATCCCCAAGAGCAGTGCAATATCCGCCTTTGGCTGGCCCCAGACCGTACAGGACGGATTCTGCATTTAGAGAATTACATATGAGCATTATCGAAAGGCCAGGCTCGGACTTCATCAATGCAATACGACGATAGGTTTCAGGAGCCGTGAGAACTCGCAGTTTTCCTTGGGCCGGCAGCGCATCAAACGTTTCAGTTATACGTTGCGCTAAGACCGGTTCATAGGTGCGAACATGCTGCAAGAAACTGCACCAACGCCTTAGGGCGGTGCTCCGTTGCAATGTTTGCAAAATCGCAAACACTTCGTTAGAGTCCTCCCACGCAAACACTTGTGGCAACCGTTCCAGGACTTCCTGGTAAAGAGATGCGTTATATATGACCCAAGGCAAATCACAAATTGACAACTCAGCGGACCAATCTGTAACGGACCGCTGAGCTGTTTCAATAGTCGTGACACCGTCGGACGAGAGATTGCGCACCGTCGTAGCTTCTTCGTTGCCCATCGATCTCTCCACCAATCTTTTAATAAATTTCTTTTGGGAATTATTGTCGCATTCGAGGAAAATTTTCGCGTGCGTTGTCATCTACGTTGTCGTGATCATGATTTCCATATTGGTCGTGTTGGTGAGTGTTATCGTCTGGATTTATGCAGTAAACGCTAGGGCCAAGTTTGTCCTTAAAGATCTCATCGAGTTTGTTCATGTCCAGGTCGTGAATCATTGGGAGCCTTCCTTTCGTTACGTAGCCGATTAGGCCGTTTCAATAGGGCATTGTGGTTACTAAGATAGCGGTGTTTCAAGTAAGCATACCTTAACATTTGTCAAGGAAAACACGAGAAATATGGCCAGGAAACTCCTGGCTAGACAAGCGCAGGATTTCAGGGAGGGCGGCATTCTAAATATTGTGGTTTGACACGCCGACCAACAGGGCGGGATTCAAGAACGATCCGCGCCACAGACAATGCGCAAAGTTCTAGTTTGGTTGGAGGCGCCTTTGCAGTCTGAGGTTACCATTGGAGTTATTTTTTTGGTTCAGATGAACTTTTTGAGCCGCTGACACGGATAACAGTTGGAGTGATTAATTGGCAGACGACCTGGAACTCTGGAGAGAGATTTGCCGGGGAAACGAGGAGATTTTTGGCGCATTCTATCAAGAGAATGCGCCAAGATTGCAGGCGTTTCTACGGCAGATAGTGTGCAATCCTCAGGTGGCTGAAGACATCGCGCAAGAAGTATTCACGAAAATCTGGTGCCGTCCAAATGGATTTCAGCCGGAGCGAGGGACGTTGCGGGCCTATGCTTACGGGATCGGGCGCAAGATGGCTGTGGACTGGTGGCGGCGGCAGAATCCTGAGGATGCAGCTCCACAGATCGAGGTCGGCGCCGGCCGGACGGAGGCCATATCGATTATCGGTGATGCATTCGGACGACTCCCGTTGGACCAGAGAATCTTGTTGTGGTTGCGCGAGGTGGAGGGACAATCATACACCGAACTGGCACAGAATCTCGATGTTCCGGTCGGGACTGTGCGGTCAAGACTGTTTGCGGCGCGCGAAGCATTACGAAACATCTGGAAGAGTAAGCCTTGAGGCTCAGAGGAGGACGCATGAAATGCGATGAAGTGGCGGAGTATGTTTCTGCAGTTTGCGATGGACAGACCATTCCACGTGAGGCGGCAGAGCACGTTGGCCAATGCGAGTCGTGTCGCACCCGGTTGAGCGAATACGTGGAGCTCGGGGTTGAGCTGCGCCGCATTGCGAGCCTCGAATCAGTCGGACAGACCAAAGTAAATCGTTGGCAGCAAAACCCAAGAACTGTCGCAGGTTGGTGGAGAAGGGGATGGGAGACTATGCGAATACCACGGTTTGCCTTTGCGCTTTTGGTGGTCATGGTGGTTGTGCTGACTTGCAGCTTAGTTGTTCAGAATGTACGAGCTCATACGCGAGGGAGGGTGTTGATGTTGGTGGCTAAGCCGGCGCAGGGCCACACGCTGATATGCTCGCTTTCGGCAGGGGACAGAGGGATGTGCAAATTCGCGCAAATGGAGGGGGCTGAGAGCGGTCGCGGGCTCTACGAGTTACGCGCCATTGCGGATAATGGGGCGAGTTTTGAATTGGGTATTAGATCAGCTCGCATCTACCACCAACCCTCCAAAGACGAGGTCGACCAATTGCCTGAGACCACCTACACCTTTAGACCCGGCGAAACTCTTCATGTCGATGTACCGGGAGCGGGAGACTTGGCAATCAATGGGGAAGTATGGGATCACTATCCTTCGCCCGGAGAGTTGTGGGACCGTATGCAGTCTCTAGAAAATTGCCGGTGAATGTTCGTCGCCAAACACTGCCGCTTCTACCTGGTATGGCGACTCCAAGTTTGCGGGAGGCTAGCGTCATTACTGCACATGCGACAACCTAGGCGTGGCCGTCGAGTACAGTCGCAATTCTGCAATAGTCCGTAGCTCGGGCCTCATAGCTCTAGGCTATCTGTGCGCCCCCTGAGGCTGCTCCGGCTTCTTTCGTAACGGGTCGAGCTCTGCTATGGCGCGGCAACTCAATGAACCCTTGGCTCGCGGACTATGTCGAAAGGCTACAATCGTGAGGCGCAGCCGATCACTAAATAGAATGTCGCAACAGACTGTTAAAAACTTTCTGCTTGCCACGTGCATTTGCTTCTGTATGGTGCGTCCAGCGCCCGCTTCCGAATACCGGGGCCGAGTCACCTTCACCGACCGGCCTGTTCCCGGAGCTACGGTTAGGATGACGCAAGGAACCAAGAGCGTCAGTACAGTCTCTGACCTACGGGGCCTCTTTACCTTCGCAGACGTGCAAGATGGACCTGCGAAGGTGGAGGTCGAGATGCAGGGCTTCCAGACGATCGAAGCCGAAGTGACTATCACTCCGAATATTCCTGCGGCCCAGTGGGAATTGACGTTACTTCCACTTGACCAGATGATGGCGCGCACGAAACTGGCGCCTAACGAACCGCTTGCTGTTAGCTCCGCAGCGGCTCTGAAAAAGCCCGCATCAGCGGACTCTTCAAACGGCAACCTGCCAGAGATACCTAAACCCCAAGACGATTCGAGCCAGCAGCCCTCGGACGGTTTGCTCGTGAACGGTAGCGTCAACAACGCGGCGACTTCGAAATTCTCGCTCGACCAGGCCTTTGGCAACAGAAGGTCGAACAGCAAGAGCCTCTACACTGGCGGGTTTGCCGCTATTCTCGACAACTCTACCCTCGACGCGCGTCCTTACTCGCTTAGTGGATTCGAGACGCCCAAGGCTTCCTATAATCGCATCACTGGCATCTTTACGCTCGGAGGACCGATCAAGATCCCGCACCTGCTGCCGCACGGGCCCATTTTCTTTGTTGCCTACCAGTGGACGAGGGACCACATTGCTGAAGCGGAGTCTGGCCTCGTACCAACTGCGGCGGAACGTACGGGCAATCTCGCTGGTCTGCTCAACCCTCTCGGCCAACCAGTTACGATTTTCAATCCTTTAACGGGCCTGCCGTTTCCCGGCAATGTTGTGCCCGTCAGCCCACAGGCGCTGGCTCTGTTGCAGCTTTATCCATTGCCCAACATTGCTGGTGGTTCACTCTATAACTACCAAGTACCCGTTCTCAACAGCAGCCATCAGGATTCACTACAATCGCGGTTGGACAAGACACTGGGCCGCAAAGACGAGCTCTACGGAAACTTCAACTTCCAGAGCACAAGGGCAGGCAATGCCAACCTGTTTGGTTTCACTGATACGACCGATGCTCTTGGCATTAACGCAAACTTCAACTGGTCTCACCGTTTCAGCCAACGCTTCTTTCTATACGCAAGCTATCATTTCAGCCGGCTCCGGACGAACATCGTGCCTTATTTCGAAAATCGCCAGAACGTCTCAGGCGCGGCGGGAATCACTGGGAATAATCAGGACCCAGTCAACTGGGGACCGCCCACGCTGAACTTTTCGAGTGGGATCACTGCCTTAAGCGACGCGCTGAGCTCATTCAATCGCGCACGTACCGATGGCTTCTCGGGTTCAACCGCCATCTATCACGGCCGTCATAACATCACCATCGGTGGCGATTTTCGTAAGCAGCAGTTCAACGACTTCTTCCAGCAGAACCCTCGCGGCATTTTCACGTTTACCGGCGCAGCAACACAGGGCACCGCCAGTGGCGTTACAACTGGTGGCTCCGACCTTGCGGACTTCCTGATCGGAGTACCGGACACGAGTTCACTCGCCTTTGGCAACGCGGACAAATATCTTCGCGAACCTGTTTATGACACCTACGCAGCAGATGACTGGCGTATTTTGTCGACCCTCACGATCAATGCTGGCCTTCGTTGGGAGTACGGCGCGCCAATGACTGAACTCCTCGGACGCCTCGTCAATCTCGACGTGGCTCCGAACTTTACAGCCGTGGCTCCCGTCCTCGGTAGCGATCCCGTGGGTCCGCTCACTGGCATCCACTATCCGAGCTCTCTCATTCGTCCGGACAGACACGGATTTGAGCCACGAGTCGGCGTCTCGTGGCGTCCGATCCCGGCTTCGACCATCGTTGTCCGCGCCGGTTACGGCATATATCACGACACCTCCGTATATCAGACATCGGCTCTCAATCTTGCCCAGCAGTCGCCGCTTTCGACGAGTCTAAGCGTGCAGAACAGTTCCAGTTGCCCACTCACGCTGGCTTATGGCTTCACACCGTGCTCCTCGACGACTAGTAACACATTCGCGGTCGACCCCAATTTTCGCATCGGATATGCGCAGACCTGGCAACTGGTCGTCCAGCGCGACCTTCCCCACGCGCTTCAGCTAACAGCAACCTACCTTGGCATTAAAGGTACGCGAGGCGTTCAGCAGTTCCTGCCCAACACCTACCCGATTGGAGTAACCAATCCATGTCCTACCTGTCCGTTAGGGTTCGTCTATCAAACTTCGGGTGGCGACTCAACTCGCCAATCGGGTCAGATCCAACTGCGCCGTAGACTGGTCAATGGATTCACAGCGTCGCTCCTCTACACCTTTTCAAAGTCGATCGATGATGATGCTCTCCTTGGCGGGCTAGGGCACGTCACAGCGAGTGCGCAAGGTCAGAGTTCGAGTGATTCAACATCCGCCGGAGCGCCGACACTAAACGCCGCCTCGCCAACACCGGCCATCGCGCAGAATTGGCTGAATCTAAATGCCGAGCGCTCGCTCTCTAGCTTTGATCAACGTCACCTGCTCAGTATGCAAGTCCAATACACAAGCGGCGAAGGTCTTGGCGGTCGAACGCTGATGACCGGGTGGCCTGGCAGGCTTTTCAAAGAGTGGACTGTCCTTAGTAAGATTGTCGTTGGAACTGGCCTGCCCGAAACTCCTGTTTATTTACAAGCCGTGCCCGAAACAGGATTCACCGGCACGATCCGTCCAGACCCCACCGGCTCTCCTATTTACACGTCGGGAGCGGGTCCTCACCTCAACGTCGCAGCCTATGCCGCGCCGCTGCCCGGCCAATGGGGAACGGCAGGCAGAAACTCAATTACCGGCCCCAATCAGTTTAGCCTCAATAGCTCGCTTGCGCGGACGTTCCGTCCGAACACGCGCTTCTATCTGGATGCCCGCGTGGATGCGACCAACCTACTCAACCATGGCGTCTTCACCGGCTGGAACACGACCATTAACAGCACGCAATTCGGTCTTCCCGTTGCCGCCAACCCAATGCGCAGTCTCGAGATCTCGCTGCGCCTGAGGTTCTGAGATGAGAATGCTGCTGGTCATTATCGTTCTGCTAACTGCCCCTCGCGGAAATGCTCAGCAGGTCGGTCAAAACAAGTCTCCCAGCGAGTCGACGACGTACACCTTCACTGCTAAGTCGCAACTGGTCGTCGAAACGGTAGTAGTAAAGGATAAACAGGGCAAATTTATTGAAGGACTGACCGTCAAGGACTTCGCGGTCACTGAGGATGGCGCTCCTCAGAAAGTCACGTTCTGCGAGCACCAGGATCTAGCGGCCAATGCGTCGCCCTTACCAGTCGCAGCCCCAGGGAGCCAGGAGATCAAAATCTACAAACGACTCGCCCGCACTCAGATCTCGGCTGAGGCTCCGGATACTGAACGTTACAAGAATCGTCGCCTGCTGGCTCTTTATTTCGACATGTCTGCGATGCGCCCGGCCGATCAGCTCCGTGCGCTTTCCGCAGCTGAACAATTTCTCCGCACGCAAATGACAACCGTCGATCTGGTATCCATCCTCCGGTACCAGGGCGGTTCTGTCGACACCCTCCAAGACTTCACCGGCGATCGCAACAAGTTGCTTAGCATCCTCCAGACCCTCGTCGTTGGCGAGGGCCATGGATCGGCCGAGACGATTGACGATGCCAGTAGCGCGGATACAGGAGCTGCGTTTGGACAGGACGACAGCGAGTTTAACGTTTTCAACACGGATCGTCAGCTCTCCGCTCTGCAGACCGCAGCCAAAATGCTCGGCCAGCTGAACGAGAAGAAGTCCCTCATCTACTTCGCCAGCGGCCTCCGCCTCAACGGTGTCGACAACCAGGCCCAGCTTCATGCCACGGTCGACGCTGCTATTAAAGCTGGCGTCTCTTTTTGGCCGATTGATACCCGCGGCCTTGTCGCCGAGGCTCCGCTCGGCGATGCGACTCAAGGTTCGCCCGGCAATTCTGGCGTGTACACAGGCGCTGCCGCCCTGGCCAACACCACCAACTTTCAGCAGTCGCAAGACACTCTCTACGCCCTTGCAGGCGACACCGGAGGCAAAGCGCTCTTCGATAACAATGACCTGACACGTGGCATCGTCCAGGCCCAGCAGGCCATTTCTGACTACTACATCCTAGGCTACTACACCAGTAACACAGCCCAGAACGGCAGGTTCCGTCGCGTTAAAGTCTCCCTCACAAACGATTCCGGCGCGAACCTCACGTACCGTCAGGGCTACTACGCTGACAAGCAGTTCAGCCGTTTTACCGCTGTCGACAAAGAGCGCCAACTCGAAGACGCGCTGATGCTCGAAGACCCGATTACGGAACTTTCGATCGCGATGGAGATCGATTACTTCCAGCTGAACCGAGCCGAGTACTTCGTCCCCATCGTTGTTAAGATTCCTGGACGTGAATTGGCTCTTGCCAAGCGCTTCGGTGCCGAGCACACTCTCATCGACTTCGTCGGTGAAATCAAGGATCTCGTTGGGGGCAACACGGTCAGCAACGTCCGCGATAACGTCAACATCAAGCTCTCGGAGGCAACCGCAGCTGAGCTTGCTCGACGCCCCATCGAGTACGATACCGGCTTCACGCTCTTGCCCGGAAAGTACATGATCAAGTTTCTGGCGCGCGATGATGAGACTGGCAGAATCGGCACCTATCAAACGGTCTTCGTGATTCCGAACCTGAATAAGGAGGATAAGCGTGTTCCCATTAGTTCGGTCGTGCTGAGTGGTCAGCGCGTGGATCTAAAGCAGGCGCTTTATGACGTGGAGAAAGGCGCTCACCGGGAGAAGGAGTCAGCAGTTAACCCTCTCGTGCAGAACGGGCAGAAGCTCGTCCCCAGCGTGAACCGAGTGTTCAGTACGAATCACGAGATTTACGTCTACCTCCAAGCCTATAAACAACCCGTGCAAGGCGCCACGTCCTCAAGCCAACCTATCTTTGGCTTTGTTGGCCTCTATCTCGGCGACAACAAAGTTCTCGAAACTCCGCCCATTGCGGTCGCTTCTAATGCAACGAGTCGTCTTGGAATTGTCCCTCTCAGTTTCAGCGTTAACATTGATTACCTCGTTGCCGGAGATTACGACTGCCAGATCACTGTGCTCGACCCGGCAACACAGAAGGCAACTTTCTGGCGAGCTCCAATTTTGATTGTTCCTTAGCGACATTTCTAAGACGCTAGCCGACACAGTCTGACCTAAAGATCGTTGTCGACAAAAGAGCGGCCATAGTCGTTGGTTTCCAGCCAGTCGTATAAATGAATGTGGTACAGGTACGAGGCGACGACTTCCTCGCCGAGTTCGGGGGGCTCCCGCTCGCGGACTTCCTCGAATTCTTTAGTCTTTCTGAGCCAATCAGATCGCTGTTAGAATTAGCGCGTTCCGGACGCGACCTGCATCAGGGGGATCCAGAGTCTAGACAATCACACAGGGGGGGCACATGCCAAGCGAGCCACTTATCATCAGTTTTGCAGATACGACCGCCGCCGCCGGCAACCGCCTCACGGGTACTTTGGCCGAGGTGCTACGGGATACAGACCAGAACGTCGTTGTCGATCGCAAACGAGACAGACCCGACTCGATAATGATTTGGCATTTGTCGTTGAAGAGAAATCTGGCGGCTGGGCTGCGGAAGCTCAATTCCTCGATGTGAAAGGACTCCATTCAGCGGCATTCTAGATTGCGGTCTCCTTGGAACTGTGAACACAGTTTCAAGGAACGGCAGACGAATAGGTGCAGAACGGAGATGGACGAGATGGCCTGGCTTAGCAGCGACTGCTTGCGCCTTCGTGAACAAAGCCGTGTTCATCTTCCCGCTAGAGGCGATTGAGGGGAAACCAATCCAATGCCGCACAGAGACTTATTGGGACACCTTCAGGCCAGAAGCCCGCCTCTTAACCGGAACCAGAATCCGCACTTTTATTTCTTCAGGGGGCCCCTGATATGACAGGTATTCCATTCGTGTCGGCCCTATCTGGACATATCCATTAAGAGCAAGCCACGGAGTAATTGAGAGGCCATCTTGAGCTGCGTGGGCGACGGTCGAATCGACTGTTGCGACTTCGGATTGGTCGAGAATCATGAGCTTATATGGAAGAGTCGGAGCGTGAAGTGAGTTAAGGGTTCGTTTGAGCGCTTCTGCCGACGGAAAGTCTTGGCCGTCGGGAATTGGTTCTGACGCCGATGTTCCCGGGTCTCCAGGGGTGACTCGGATCCCGACCTGCCACTTCAATGCATCGCCTTGGGCAGCATCGGGATCAACGGGATAGATTCCAAAGAACTGACCCGAGATGCGGTAGGTTCTACGCGCATACTGCATCAGTTCATTGAACACGGTGGGATGCTGATCGTAGGAGCCAGACACGTCGCGGTATAAAATCACCGAACCGGGGGCAGCACGAACTTGAATGGCCGGCGCATTGCTTGCGCGAGCCTGTGCAATCTGCGGTATGAGGAGATCTCGGACGTAATGCCACGTCGGAGCGACGCTAAGAGCCTGTCGGGCATATTGATCGGCCTGATTCAGATCAGGTGCAGTTTGGTGAAGGGACGACCATGCAAGGCTCATCAACAACTCTGCTTTTCCCCACGTGGGCTCAACGGAAACGGACATCGGGTTCGGCTGGTCATCGATAGCCGCCAGGCCGCGACGATATGCGTCAGTCGCTGTCGCCTGGCTTCCACCCGCCGACGCGGGGCGGTTCCAAAGACTCCCACCCAAAACCCATAAGTACCTTGGGTTGTTTGGTACTGCTTGCTGAAGCCGCTTCATCAGATCGGCGTCTCGCGCAAGGTGCCGCTGAAGTTCGGTAGGCTCGTTGTGATGCAAGAATATCAAGGTGCCCTCGCAAGCAGCCTCACCAATCTCCGCCTCGACAGCAATGTGCTGGCTCCTTCCAGCGGCGACAAATTCCCGACTTGCCTGGCTGAGGTCCGCATCCAGATCGCCTTTGGAAGTTGAATCACTAAACCCGTTGAGGGCCCGTCGCCAAAGTGCGAAGCCCCGCCAGTAGTGAATCAGAGGCGCTGCGTTCTCATTTTGAAGGTAGGGAGTCAGTTGCTGATAGAGGTCGTTCAGGGCAGCCCTGTTGTCTTCAAAATCTGCCAGTTTGATTTGCGCCACAATTTCGTGGAGTCTTGACTGCTCTTCGACAAGTGAGATGATACTGCCTTTCACCGGCGGATTCTCAACGCGTAACGTACTTTGCACAAGGACATTAGATTGAGAGCTCGCGAGTTGATCCCCAGCGGATGTTGAGCCGACACACACCATCGTTAGAGCGATGATTGTGATTCGTAGCCATAATGTGAACATTTCGCAAACCTCTGTTTGCCTCAGACGATAAATCCCCAGTGCCACTGATGCGTGCGCGATTCGGCCAATCCCTGGGTGCACCCGGTGAACGGCGTTCAATGCGATCGAAAGCATTGCGATGCTAAGACATAACGTGACTCTGACGCATTCCGCCACCACAAGGCTTCGCGCGTTCAACTTTTTGCGAAGTAATCGACAATGAAACGAATTTTGTCCGCGACCTCCGGTTCTATACGCACGTCTGGCGGGATACCCACGCGATTGAATCCGCCCCTGGGCAATAGATCTGAGCTGGCAATGGTCGGAAAGCCGATCCACAATCGACACGGCTTGCAGTCCAATCTGCACCCTTCACTCTCGATGCTGCCACTCGCACTCTCTTCTTCAGCCGCTCGTACGCGCTGCGATCTATTGTCGGAAGCATCATTCGATAACCGATATAGTCCATCTCGATCTTTTTGACCATCGAGTCGAACTCCGCGTCGCAATCGCAGCTGCCTGACGACTTCACTCATTTCGTCAGGTGCATCACTGCGGCGCTTCGCCCCTCCTGAGCCCGAACTTCGTTCAAAATTATGAACTTGAGTGCCATCGAGACAAGAGAGATAAGGAAAATAAAGGTAGAGGCATTCGCCGTCCAGGCTGGCAAACTTTTCCATTTCATGTCTGATCTCCTCTTGGTGGGGCCGTCGTGCGACATTTCTGCGAAGCCGATGAATTTTGGAATCCGCCGCGTTAACATCTCCTAAGAGCGGAAATTACGCTTTATGCTGTTGTTTACACTCGACGGTTTAAATTACTTGACTCGACCACTATTTTAGCCTATAGATTTGTTCATGGAAGCCACTATGAAACCCGAACCGACAAGCCTTCAAGAGGCTGTTATCTACTTCTCCAACCCCGACAACTGCATTGATTATCTTGCTATCAGACGATGGCCAAACGGCAAGGTCATTTGTCCGACCTGCGGGTGCGAGACTGTGAAATTCAGCGAGAAGCGCCGTACTTGGACTTGTGCGAAGCATCATGCCAAGCGTGAGTTTTCCGTCAAGGTTGGAACCGTCATGGAGGACTCTGCGATCTCTCTGGACAAGTGGATGATGGCAACTTGGATGATTACCAACTGCAAGAACGGAATCAGTAGCTACGAGATCGCATCGGGCGTGAAGGTTACTCAGAAGTCAGCATGGTTTATGCTCCATCGGATTCGACTCGCCATGAAAGACGAATCGTTCGGCGCTCCTAAGTTTGGCAAAGATGGCGGCGAAGTTGAAACTGACGAAACCTTCATCGGTGGATCGTTCCGCAATATGCACAAGGGACGGAAGGCAGCATTGTTCGCCAAGCGCAGCGAGACCGTTGACTCGCAGGGGTTCAAGCATCTGGGCAAAACTGCCGTTCACGGAATGCTTGATCGCGACGAGCGCAAAGTACGAGCTACCGTTGTGCCAGACGTAAAGCGCGAGACTTTACAAACCGCGATTCTGAATCAGGTAGAGTTCGGCGCGAAACTATATAGCGACGACGCGGTCGCCTACAACGAACTGGCCAGCCTCTACGTTCATGACGTTGTGAATCACGCAGAGGAATATGTGAAGGGTCGCGTACACACCAACGGCCTTGAGAATTTCTGGTCGCTGTTGAAGCGCGGCCTTCGCGGAACCTACGTCGCTGTGGAACCTTTTCATTTGGAACGTTACGTTGACGAGCAAGTTTTCCGTTTCAATAATCGCAAAGAACTTGATGCCGCTGGCCGCTTCAGTCCAGCCGTATCGCAGATGGTCGGCAGACGACTCACGTTCGCCGAACTGACTGGCAAGGTGGGTTCCTCCACGATTCACTAAGCCTTGGAGTCGGAAACGCGGTCGGCGTGGAAAAATTGTCAATACAGGATAAGACCTCGGATAATACAACCTGGGGTGTATCCTAAGCCATTGACGCCGCATCTACCATTAAGTAGAGTGTTGAGCAAAATGGAGCACCCCGATGAATCCCCAGAGCGCAATTTCAGCAGTTCACGACGACGATCTTGTTCACTTTCTTGACGGCCTTGGCGTATTGGACGACGTGAGAGATGGGAAGGCAAAGTGCAAATTCTGCCGTCAGCCAGTAGATCTAGATAATCTAGCCGCCGTGTTCCCCGACAGTGGCGACATCAAATTCGTGTGCGACAGGCGTGGCTGCCTTGCTGATCTAGCTGAGCATCGCTCAGAATTGCGCGGCAAAGAACGTCCCACTGATCAGCGCTGCGAAGCATCCCTCTGAGTGTGATAAAGTGAGACCGCGTTAAGCAGTCCACACGCGGCCTCATTCATGCTTAACTCGGTCCTGACATTCCTCTTCGGCAGCGGCGTAACCATCGCCATCATCGTAACGGCAATCCTAACTAATCCAGAAAAGGCAGAAAAATGGTTTGCTCTCTTCTGGAAAGCCGTGATGCGTCTTCACTTGGGTTTACGTTTCGCGCATAAAAAATTCGTCCAGCACGACTTCCAAGGCAATGTAAACGAGTTCGTCAAGAAACACGCCAAAGAAATGCCTGGATTCCAGGTGAAAGGCGTCAAGCTCGAATGGGTGGAAGGCGATGTCAAGCGTCAGGCATTCCTTGAGGCCGACCGCGTAGTGGTCAGAGTAAAGCGGGACGATCCCCACCACGAAAACTTCGTTAAGGCCGTTTATCTGTTTGTCTCAACGGCTCTCCTCTATCGAGCAAAACGGTACATTTCTCCACCACAGGGTCGGGCCATTGACCTCTTTGTGACAGCGGAAATCTTCAGAGAGCAGCGGCCTGAAGTTGTTAATCATTTCTTGGAAGAATATCTCCATCCACAGATTGATGACGGCTCAATACGGGTTAATGACCTATTCGCACAATTTGACGTAATCTCCAAAGCTGGGTTTTTCTATCCCGTGTTCCTGCAAGAAATGGATTATCTTGGCCATAAAGTTTTCGGGAAAACAAGGAACCAAGACGTAGTAACCGAAGTCAACGATCTCATCGAGTTCTTGCATACTTTATCTTTGCGGCGCGTTGGAGACGAGGAAACAGATCTAGAGTTCGTAAAAGCATACTGCCGCTTCGCTGTTGTCATTGTCGGAAAATCAATCAAACTGAAGAAGGCCATCGCTCCAACGGCTCCCTACGTTAGGTTTATCCGTAACGGTCTAGAAAAGAATGTGGAGACGGTCTATTTGATTGGACACGCTGAAAACGAAAATCACATTCAGCAGATCTGTATGGAGTTGTCCGACAAGTACGATCTCGTCTCTGGAAAGAAAATGTTACGAATTCTCATTGTCGGAGAACAGAAGAGAAATCTTCACGCTTTTCTGGCAGTGCTGCGCGCCAAGGATCGCCAACTCTATGCTCTCCCTGAATGAAGAAAGCTACTTCGTCACTTTTTTCTTTTTTCGTTTGCGTCTCCATTCCTTGTCTCGTTTTTGGATTTCCTCACGCGATACGGAGAGCATTGTTCGCACAACGGCATCGAATTTCTGAGCCTCGGTTTTATTGTCCGTCATATAAGTTTGCTCATTTCTTTTCCCATTAGAAACACTACGTCAGTACACAACCCAAAAACAATTGTCGCCTCCTCGGTCGGTACATTGATATCAGGGTGATTGTATGCGTTCCTGTCCGACAACCTGATCTCATTAAGGCGATCAGTTATTTTCTTAGGGACGTTGTGATTTTCCATGTGCTGAATGTAGGCGTGCCAGTCTCTATTTTTAGGATACGGCCAAGGCGTTTTCATTAACAATTCCAGGTATTTAATCATCACGGCTTCAGTCCCTCGGCATATGTGGAAAGCGCAGGCGGTTGGAATCTCAAACGCTAGGCACCTTCCAGCCTGTTTAAGATCACTGAGCATCTGTTCTCCGAGAATCGCATGTAGATTTTCGGGAAACATATCTTCGGGACGTTCTACGAGAGCACGCGTGTCATAAATTGCCTTGCGCGTTACCGTGAATACGCACAGGTTCCTGTGCTCCCTCTCGAAGTTCTTCTCCATTTCTTCTTTGCCATTCAACAGTGCAGACACCTGAGCAGGCGTAATTTTTCTCACCCAATGGCCAATAGTCGCCTGTTTTGTTGCTTGAATATTAACTAGCAGAGAATTAGTGGAGATGCGCGTCTCCTTGAGCATCGGCATCAGTTCTTCTGTTTCCTTGAGAAACGCCAAAACCCACTCCTCGGTCAGCACTAGGTAGGCGTAGAGTTGACCCAACTCCATGCCAGCGCGTACCTGCGACCCTAGATTTTCAAGCGCTTCGCCAAAGCGGTAAAAGACATTTAGATTGGTTTCCTTCATGTCTCCATTTCCGAGCGGAGAGAACCATCCTCCCCAGTACTTAGGCAGCTTACCCGCTGAACACACCGGAATTTACCTATTCTTTCCCGGCATGAAACCAATTAACTTGTTGACTACTTGGCCATTTTCAGCCTACCGTAGTGGTCGAGTCAAGTAATTTAATGCCCGGTTTCGTGAGGATGCTCCATGGCGACCGCCTCAAGGCCTTTCATACTTTACTGATTCTTTTCCACCGTAGAATCTTCATGATTCCGCGGATAGACTGATTCGGTGAATGGGCGATATCGACCGGTGAATAGTGGATCGACGGCCGTGGAGACTGCGATGATGTATCTATGTCGACAGCCCTAAAGCGCTACGCGATGGTTTTGTGTCGAGCTCTGCCGTATTTTGCGCTCTGGGTACTGGTTGCAAAGACTTCAGCGGCGATAACCCTTCGCGAAGCGTTGATGTCGAGTGCGATTAGCGCTGCAACCGCGACCGTCTTGGGGATAGGAGTTTGGTACTCGTGTATGAAGCTGCCATGGCCGCTTCGTGCGAAGATGCACTTTTATGCATTGCAGTGCATTTTTTCGTTGGTTTACGCCCTTCTCTGGAATCTGTTGATCTGTTGCGTTGAGTCTCTTCGCGGCTGGACCAATCTATTTCCTCGGTACTGGACCTCTCGCGGACTCGGCTGGCAACTGCTGATAGGCGTCTTCATCTACGGCGCAGTTTCGGGGGTTTCCTATTCGGTGCAGATTAGAAATCGCCTCCGCGACAAGGAAGTGCAGGCCATGAAGGCAGAAGCACTCGCAGCCAATGCGAGAATGATTGCAATACGAGCACGGTTGAACCCCCATTTTCTCTTCAATGCATTGCACACACTTTCGGCTTTGGCGAAGTTCAAACCGACTTTAGCCGAGGGAGCATTCGAGCGGCTAGGAGATATGCTTCGATACGCGCTGCGAGAAGACCAGCGCCACGTTGTCGAGTTTTCTCAGGAGTACGATTTCACACAACAGTATCTGACATTCGAACAACTTCGATATGAAGATCGGCTGCACGTGCGGTACGACATCGATTCGGAATCATTTCAGTGTTTTGTGCCGCCATTCTCGATCCAGGCCCTGGCCGAAAACGCAGTTCGCCACGCGATCTCCACATGTCCTGAAGGCGGCTCCATTTCGATCGCTAGCACGTACTATGAAGGCCGGTTGACCGTCACGGTACGGGATGATGGTCCTGGCGAGGCTAGGGACGAGCGCGAATCTCACCAGCTCGGCCTTAGCTCGTTGAGAGAGCGGCTGAACAACCTCTTTGGGAGCGATGCCGTCCTGACGACAACCGCCCATTCGAACGGTTTCGAGGCTAGGTTCGAGATACCAAACCATGGGGACTACGATACGAGTCCCTTTAGCGGAGAAAATAATATAGAACATGCATAGTTCAGTTCTAATCGCGGATGACGAGCCACTAGCGAGACGTTCGTTGAGGACCCACTTGTCGCAACTGGGTTTGACAACGGAGATTCACGAAGCTTCGGATGGAAGAACCGCCATTGCAATGGCCAATAAACACAGGCCACGATTGCTATTCCTTGACATCGTTATGCCGGGAGCCACCGGACTACAAGTGCTTGAACGGCTTGAATATGAACCGCAGGTCGTGTTCACAACTGCTCACGATCAATACGCTGTGACTGCGTTTGAACTCGGCGCTCTGGACTACCTCCTTAAGCCATTCGGCAAGGACCGTCTCGTTCGGCTCTTGCGACGTATTGAGGCAATGGGCAATGATTCGTCGATTTCGGTCATGGAGCGCGCCCAGGAGTCGTTGTCTCGTCCCAATCTTTCGCGGGTATTTGTCCGTGACGGAAATCGCATAGTCCCGATTGCGCTGACAAGTTTGGAACGTATTCAAGGTGCGGATGATTATGTAACCGTACACACACTGAACAAGGAATATCTCCTAAGTGTTCGCCTGTCAGAACTGGAAACTCATCTTTCTACACTGAACTTTCTGCGTATCCATCGGTCGCACATTATCAATCTAGAATTGGTAGAGTCGATTGAACCATATGACACAAATCGAGTCACGGCTGTGATGAAGTCTGGCGCGCGTATCGTCGCGAGCCGTGCAGGCTCTCGACTGTTGCGCAATCTCGCTTACTGACGATTCGGTGGATGATTCGTCTATTCACCGGCTCATAGCGCTTGTTCACCGATTCCGGCGCTGTCGAACTGCCCTATTGCGCTAGTCTTCAACAGAAAACGAGAGAAGATTCTTCTCAGTTTTTCGACGAGGTACGAATGCTTGTCAAGGCCGGAATTGTGTTCGCAATCCTTTGCGCAGTCCTGTTTGTGTACTTGGTGTATATGGGCGCATTGCGGAGCGTTCGGATCGTTGAACGAGAAGAGGGACCGTTCCTATTCATCTATCGCGAAGTACAAGGCACGGGTCAAGGACAGATCGGAAAAGTCACCACAGAGTTGCACGCGGATCTCGAATCGGCCGGAGTCACAACGATGCGCCCATTCGATTTGTTTCAACCTCCAGACTCCGAGCTTCCGAATCAGATCGGATTTGTTATCCCGGAAAGCGATAGCGCAAAACTCGTCTCGCTGAAGGGTGCGACACAGAGAACGATACCGCGGCAACTCTATATGGCGACCGATTTCCCATTTCGAAACCGGCTTTCGTTCGTTGTTGGATACGTCAAGGTCAATCCTGCGCTTGCCGAGTACAGGGTGGAAAAGTCCTATCGCTCCGCATACGCAATCGCACGCAATGACGGTAATTTGATCACATACTTGCAACCCATTCGATCAAATGAGCGGATATTCTGACGAGGCCAGTATCAATGATGTGTGCGCCGTTCTTTCAGGGCGGTAAACACGCCTCTGCCCCTAGAAACACCGTCTGGAGCGGGTTTCAGAATCAAGTAATTTAAATTGTCTAGCTCTTCAAGAAACTTTACAGAACGGCACGGGTTCCAAGCTCATACAGCCGCCGATTGCCTGCAGACGCCATTCGAGTAACTACCACTATGGCGCGGCCTGCCAACAATTGAAACAGATTCGCGGTCCGGTTCCTGTCACCAAGTAACCTCGAGGCCTTAATTCTCTATGTCTAGCTGCTTTGCGAGTCGAATCCCACACTTATTCCTTCACAACAATGGTTCCGAACCTAAGCAACTCGCGGATCTCTTCGCGCCGAAAACATCCGACGCTGGAAGGTCTTGCGCTCCCCGATGACCCAGCGGCAACACCGTGGAACCACACGTCCTGATTTCAAGTCACGCTATCGCGTTACCGGCGCAGCCTCCGCTGTTGGCTTCGTCACCAAGGCCATAGGACATCTTGTCCCAGGGTTTGTTTTCGGAACATGGAACGCCATCGACATTCGCATCGACCTGCCGCATAGCCTGAACCCACTCTCGCCGGGCCAACACATAAGTCCTGAACTTGTCGAGGAGCTTCATGTATTTATCGACGGACGATGAGTCATTGATCTTGAAGAAGCCATCGACGAAGCGGTCTTCGATGGGGAAGGTGTCTGGCTTCAAATGATGCCAAAGCTTGTTGGCTCATACGAGCCAGTTGCTCTTTCCGTGGATGTGCTTCACGAACGGCGCGTAGAGCGTTTTTATTTCGGTTCGACTGGGGATTCAGACCAAGATCGGTTGAGCCGATTGGATCGTCTGTATCTACAGTGTACGATTGGCGAAGATGTCACGAGTAATGTCTGGTGCAAGCGAATGTGCAGCCTTGAAGCCAGCCGCGCCGCCGTAGTCTTTGCCGATGAACTCCACCTGTCGGAGAATATCTTGGTTCGTATAACCGAGACCACTATCGAACATCTGGCGGGCGCGGTCGTCCAAATCAGGATTCTTCACGTAGCCGTAGAGTCCGTGGTTGTAAATCCGGATGCCGCGTCCTGCGTCAGCAAGCGTGAATGTTTGGTACGTCACCTTCATCTGAAATGGTCCTCTACTTGAGCTGGCCCGGACAGACCAGGGAGTTGTTCGCCACGCACGTTTTGACACTGTGAAGTCTGCGCGTTGCGCTTAGTTCTTTTTCGCGAACGAAATATGGCTATTGTCTGTCGTTAGTTTGCTACAGTTCGAGTTAGCGTCCGGTCGAAGAATCTTGTTCGGCTCCGCGCTTTTTCCACGTTGGTGGAACTTCAAATTCCCGATCCAGTGGTCATTGCTCCCATCTGTGCGAGTAAACTGGTAATCGCCTTCAACCTGATCATCATCCCTGGTGGTTTTCAAATGTCCAATAGCATCGGCTTCGAAATGCCAAACGTGTTGTTCTTGTGTCCTGTCATTTGTTTCAAGCCACTCCCCGGAAACACAAGTAGGAAGCTCTTCACCATCGACTCGGGTTTTCTGCTCCACAACAGGTTTGGTTCGAATTGATTCTGAGGCGGAAATCGGGTTGAAGACGGTGTTGGACGAAGTGACAATGCCCCCCGACTTGGGACCGTCATAGGCTGAGTTAGTCAGGACGTACCCGCCGGGGTAGCGAACAAAAGTGTTGTTCTGATCTTGAAAGTCAAGTGACCCGCCCAACGATCCTTGGCCCTGCCACTGCCACATCCGATTTATGTTGTAAACCGCCTTACCGACGAATTCTTCCTTTGTGCCATCTGGAGCCAGGATCGTCACCTTTGCTGCAACCTCGAGGCCGGTTTTCGTTTCAATCACAACCTCACTGTTGCTGGACAGTTTGAAGCCCCTTTGAAACGCTCCAGAGACGGAGTACGTTACGAATTTCTCTGAAAGGTCGACAGAAGGTGATGCTATATCCGGTGGGTTGGCAGAATGCGATTCTGGTATGAACGGTGAAGTCTCTTGCGCGACATTGGGTTGCCAAGCGCGAGAGTAAGATCTCATTCCAACTGATATCGCAGCTGCTACAATGATGCTAAAAAACATCAATATCACGACCTTCGGACGTCTTCGTATCAGTTTTTTCCACACTCCCCCAAAGAAATCTGGTTTCGGGTTGCCCTCTGCGCGCTCGATGCAATCGTACATTGACGGTGTCAAATAGGCCAACGATACCGAGGAATCGGGGGTCTCGCGAATATTGAGAATTGTCTCCGCCATAAACCATCGCTCCATTCAAATACAAAGTCGGCGTGTCACTGTATCCAAGGCCTAGCAATCTGTTGCTATCAGAGTCAGCTACAATCTCAAATCGAGCGATGGTGAAATTATGGTTCTCAGTAGTTGCGTTCAACCGTGAGAGATTTGCGATTCCGTTTGTCTCCACGGAAAGTGGCGCCCAAGTAAGCCCAGACCAGTCGGATCGTGACGCCCGGCGAGTTGCCTTGTCTCCGTGTATGGCAGGGGAGACCAGCCAGTGTTGGACTAATCCGGCTGGTGCAAACAGTCGAGGTTTGGGCATATCCTCTGGCGTCGGATTGCTCATGCTGCAATAGCGAAAGTTCGCGAAAATCACTTGCCCAGTCGTATTGTCCCGCCCAGGCCTGACAAATAGTGCAATAGATCCGTGATCAGAGTCACCTTTGAGCTCGGGGATGCGCGGCGATTTCGCTCCATTGATAAAAACCTCTGCGCGGAGGCTGCGGACCGGATCGAAACGACGAGGGATCAACTCCCACTCTTGCAGATCGCGAACTCGGATGGAGTATGCGAAGGTTCAATAAATTTTCCCCGCGCGAGTCAAGCCGCTTTCGCCTCACCATCGGTTAGTGATCGTATTACGTTCGCGCATGCGGTTTTGTTGAAACCGGACTGCGGAAACGCCTACTGGAGAAAATATTAGTAATACCGGCCCACGGCCTCGACGATGACATTTTCTCTGGTCCAGTTTCAGCGCATGAATCGCGAAATTGCGGCCATTTACTGCAATTTCCAGAGTAATCCGTGCGGATTTCTCTGCACTCCAGACTGTATGGCGGAGAGGGAGGGATTCGAACCCTCGATACAGGTGTTAGCCCGTATAACGGTTTAGCAAACCGCCGCCTTCAGCCTCTCGGCCACCTCTCCGGCGTTTGCGGAATTATAGTTTACCACTGGCGGAGCTTTGCATCGGGTCCTTGATGCTGCGACTACATTCGCCACGAATTTCTTTTCTGTCAATCTGTCGCTTTGGCCGTTGCGTTATGCTGAAAAGTCCCTCACAAGAGATTGGGACTTTGTCTTTCGCATGGTCGATCCTCATTCCGAGCTTTCTCAATCATCGAATCGCAAGCTGGTTCTGGCCGGGCAGGTAGCTTTTTTTCCAACCGGCATTCTTCAGACCATGCTCGGTCCGATGCTGCCGATCCTGATTGTGCGCTGGGCGATGAATGACACTCAGGCCGGCAATCTGTTTCTGGTGCAATTCCTGGCTTCGCTGCTGGGGGTGCAACTCGCGGGAGTGCTATTAGCACGGCTGGGATTCCGCCCTGCGTTTCTTTCGGGGCTGCTGTTGATGGCTGGCGGAGTGGCAACGCTCTATCTCGGATCGCCCATCTTGGGACTGGCTTCCGTGGCCGCTTATGGGCTCGGACTAGGACTGATTGTTCCGGCAGACAATCTGCTGATTGCGGAGATCGGATCGGGCACGGATCGGAGTTCGAAGGCCAGCGCGGTGAGCCTGCTGAATTTTTTCTGGGGCGTCGGGGCGGTGTTCTGCTCGCTGATGGTGGCATGGACGGCGGCGCACAAACTACTGCCAATTTTTCTCGGCTCGGTGGCGCTGTTACTTGTGTTGCTGGCGTTAGCGATGCGCGATCTACCTTTTCCCGCAGCAGCGAAAGCCGCGGAACCTTCGGCCTCATCTTCGTGGCGCGAGATAGTAAGAAGTCCGGCGATTTGGATTTTTGCAGCCATCTTCTTTTTGTATCCGGGAGCGGAAACGGCGGTGGGGGGATGGATCGGGTCTTACGTTTTGCGCCTGGGAGCGCACGGGGTAGAAATGGCTTCCGTGATGCCGGCATTTTTCTACGCGGCGCTGACGGTCGGGCGAGGGTTGGGAACTGCATTTCTACGCTACTTCCCGGAACGGCGCGTTTTGCAGGCGGGCTATGCCGCCGGCGCGGCGGGGATTGGACTTATGCTGTTGACCTCGGCCCTGCCGGCAGTAATCGGCGGCGCGCTGATCACGGGACTGAGTTTTGCGACGTTGTATCCGATCACCGTGGCCCTGTTTTCGCAGCGATTCGGCGTGGCCGCTCGAAGCATTGGTGCGGTCATGTTTTCGCTGGCGTCGGTAGGGCCAGCGGTCATTCCCTGGATGGTGGGTGTGATCTCGCATGCTACGGGCAGTCTGCGCGCCGGATTGCTATTGCCGTTTGCAGCTACCGTGATCCTGTTTCTGCTTCATCTTTTCGAATGGTAATGCCGCTCTGAGGCAACAGTTTCTGCGCCGGTGGGTGCCGCCCTGAATTATTTATTTCCCGTGAAGATGATTCACTTTGGGGGGTACCCCCCCCCCCCCCCCCCCTCCCCCTTTACCCTTTTT
>Ga0210391_10000397_pt1 | contig 47874 bp, 42 predicted proteins | sample IncBWC12OmetaG_FD_160573 | JGI IMG/M metagenome (GOLD analysis project Ga0210391, IMG submission 160573) | Forest soil microbial communities from Barre Woods Harvard Forest LTER site, Petersham, Massachusetts, United States - Inc-BW-C-12-O ...
ATGGTAACTGCGGCATGACCTTACGATGTGAGTATTCGCCGATAGCGGCTTTCGAGCCAATTACTGCAAGCTGGCGCCATGCGGAGTAAGTCGTTACGCGCGCTCCTCGTGTTGCTGTCGATCGGCCTAGCAGCATTGGCACAAGGCCAGAACCAAGATCCAGTGCAAACGCTGAAGGACACCTTGTCCCAGGGTCAGCAGGGCTCGGTCCTGCAGGACATCCTGGGCAACAGCGGAACCGAAAAGAAAACCGACAAAAAGCTCGAAACGCCGGAGACCGTGCAGCAGAAGAATGCAGGGCAGGCGGATTTATACGGAAATATCAAGAAGGACAAGACGCGCGACGGCCGCATACTGCGCCAATTGGACGAAGATCCGGAGTTGCGCCCGGATGACGTGGTATTGATCGAGATGACCCCGGTCGACACCATATGCAGTCGCTATGGCGCTGGTTATCCCCCTCCGAACGGCAACAACGGCAGTAATTCCAGTAATGGCACCAGCGGAGCCTCCGGCAATAGCGCCACCAGCGCGTTAGGGGGCCTCGGCGGCGCAAGCGGGATCAGTGGATTAAGCGGCCTCGCCGGCGTTAGCGGGACCGCCGGCAATAGCAATGCTGCTGAGAATAAAAACGCCAACACCTTTGACTTTACGCGATGTCCCCTGCCCACGGACAAGCCGAAAACGGATGAAGAGAAGGAACAAACGGAGAAATTCAGAAAACGGATATTGAGCAGCAATCCGTACACGTTAAACCGGTTCGGTGTGCTCGAACTCCCCGGCCTACCGGCCATTCCAATCGCGGGATTGACGGCATCGGAAGCGACGAAGCGGCTCAGTGCCGATCCGGATCTCAACGACTACAGTATGCGGCTGACGCTGCTGCGGCTGAACCCAACAGGTGAAGAGGGGCTAAAACCGTTCGGCTATGACTTGTTCGAGGGCGTGCCCAGTACTTTTGCCCCCGTGTCCGATATCCAAGTCCCGATTGACTACATCGTCGGGCCCGGAGACACGCTCGATATACAACTGTATGGCAATGAACCCAAGGACTACGAACTGACGGTGGAACGCGACGGGCGGGTCAATTTCCCAAAGCTAGGACCTATCATGGTCAGCGGCATGTCTTTCGACGCCGCACGCGCCGTCATCGAACAGCGCGTGGACAAGCAACTAGTTGGATCGCGCGTCAGCGTAACAATGGGCAGTCTTCGCTCGATCCGGGTCTTTGTGTTGGGCGAGGCCAATAAGCCGGGTTCTTATACCGTAAGCGGCCTGTCTACCATGACGAATGCATTGTTCGTCAGCGGCGGTGTCAAGAAAATCGGTTCGCTGCGCAATATCCAACTCAAACGCGATGGTCGGTTTATCACCACACTCGATCTGTATGATCTCTTGTTGAATGGCGATACCAGCGGCGACCGGCAATTGCTGCCGGGCGACGTCATCTTTATTCCCCCAATCGGCAACACGGTGGCAGTTTATGGCTCGGTGCAGCGGCCGGCTATCTACGAACTGAAAAAGGAGAAGACCGTAGCGGAGGCAATCGGCATTGCCGGAGGTCTGACGCCGGACGCCGACCCGAAGCTTGCGCAATTGGAAAGAATCTTACCCACCGGATTGCGTGAGATGCGCAACGTCAATCTGACGGTGGCCGCAAGTCGCGCGATCGAATTGGACAACGGCGACAAGCTGAGAGTACCCGAAATACGACCGACGCTCGTGAATTCAGTAAAGCTTACCGGATATGTGTTTCGGCCCGGAGCTTTTGAATACCACGCGGGATTGCGATTATCGGACGTATTGAACAGTTTCGACGAATTGCGACCGGACGCGGATGCGCACTACATCATGATTCGCCGCGAGGTGCCGCCGGAGGAAAAAATCGAAGTGATCTCGGCGGATCTCACCCGCGCTTTGGCCGCGCCCGGCTCCGCGGCCGATCCTGAACTACATCCGCGCGATCAGATATTCGTGTTCAATTTGTCGGCAAGCCGCGAGCGAATACTGGAACCGATCATCCGAGATCTTCAGTTGCAAGCGACCCCGGACAAGCCCGAACAAATCGTCAGCATCGATGGGCGGGTCAAAGCGCCGGGCAAGTATCCGCTGGAGCCCACGATGCATGTGAGCGACCTGATTCGCGCCGGCGGCAGCATGGAGGACGCGGCGTACGGCGGACAGGCGGAACTGACGCGGTATCAGGTAGTCGATGGGGGTCCGCGTCAGACGGAATTGATTCCGGTGAATCTCGCCGGAATTTGGCGAGGCGTGCCGGGTGCGGATTTACAACTGCGGCCCTACGATGTATTGATCATCAAGCCGATCCCGATGTGGATGCAACCGGGCACCATCGAGCTGGCGGGCGAGGTTAGATTTCCGGGCAAGTATCCCATCCATCAGGGTGAAACCCTGCATTCCGTGTTGGAACGGGCCGGAGGATTTACAGATGGCGCATTTCCCGAAGGCGCGGTATTCATCCGCGAAGAGCTGAAGAAGCGCGAAAAAGATCAGCTCGAATTGCTGGCCAATCGCCTGCAGAGTGATTTGGCGGCCCTGTCTCTCGAGGCTGTCGCGAGTAGCGCGGCTCTCAGCAGCTCTGGTGGAGGAGGAAGCGCGTCACAAGGTCTAATCATTGGGCAACAATTGTTGGGGCAGTTGCGCGACACCAAACCCGTCGGCCGGCTCGTCGTCGACGTGGAAGGGATCCTCAAGGGACGCCCCGGTGGTCCGGACGACGTAGTCGTGAAGGATGGCGACAAGTTGATTATTCCGAAGAAAACTCAAGAGATCACGATTTTGGGCGAAGTGCAGAGCCCGACGTCGCATGTGTACCAGGCAGGACTTACACGCGACGACTACATTGCGATGAGCGGTGGAACGACGCAGAAGGCGGATCGCAAACGCATCTATGTCGTGCGCGCGAATGGCGATGTGCATGGGGGCGGCCGCTCAGGATGGTTTAGGCGTTCGCAATCGGTCGAGATCCATCCGGGGGATACCATTGTGGTGCCGCTCGATACGGAGCGGGTCAATATGCTGCCGCTATGGCAGGCCGTTACCACGATCATCTACAATCTGGCTATAGGATTTATCTTGGTGCACGAGTACTTGTAGCGAGTTTCCTTCGCGTCGCCGAGGATGCGTGAGCAGTATTGCAATGAAGGACACCGCGAGGCGTTCATTTCTGATTTCCAGTGTCGGCCTGACAACTGCCGCGGTCGCCGGAGTTGCCGAGGGCGCTATTCCTGCCGACGGGTCACCAGGCCATTTTGGCCGGACAAGCGCAGAGGCTGAGGCCGGAGTGACGCCGACAAACCCGGGGTATCCGGCCGGAGACGTGCGCAGATACGGGGCCGATCCCAGCGGCGTGTCGAATAGTTCCGCAGCATGGGCACGTGCGATCGCGTGCAACGACCATGTGTTCGACGGATACCCTGGGGGTGGCTCTTATCTCTTTGATTCCGAGGTCGTCATTTCGCGTTATCCGATATCGATCTGCGGAGCGGTCAAGAACATCAGCGGCGGATCGGGCGGGACCCGCATCACACTGTCCTCGTTGGCGGGACCCGGCAAGGCGATTTTTTGTACCAAGTCCTTCGCCACCGGCATCAGAATCGAGAAATTGCAGTTCGACTGGCAGAGCTATACCTCGCATCAGATCGGGTTCCACGCCGGCGACGACCTGCGGGCGTCGTCCGTGTTGGACTGCTCGTTCGTCAACATCGCCGGAGCAAACAACCCTACGGTCATCGGCATCCAGCTCGACGGCGGAGCGATCTACACGGGAGCGGTCGCAATACGCGATTGCTATATGGCCGGGTTGCTCTACGGCGTCAATCTGCTTGGGCACTGCACGACGGTCCGAATCAGAGACAATGAATTTTACGGCAACGTTTCGGGATCGTTGAATGGCGTCAGGATCGCAAGCACTTGCGGCGGAGTAACGCTCATTGGCAACACCTTCGAGGGATGGTCGGTTGGTGTCTACTCGGAAGGCGCTTATGTGGTGCAGATGGGGAATTATTTCGAGGCCAATCCGGCGGCAAATTTTCAATGGGTCAGGGGTGCGGGCAACGCTCGAATTTGGAGTATGTCGTTCGGAGACATTCTGCTGTCGGGTGGGGTACCCATCTACCCGTTCAACGACACAGATGCGTGCATGGTCTTGAGCGGCCCCGGGTACACCTCGTTGGATAACGTGGCACTGTCCACTTCGCGTGGATTTCATCAAGCAGGCCGGTTGCACAACGAAGGATATTTTTCGACGCCCGCCTTCGATCCCAGGAATTTCACCGCTAGCGAGTCGATGCTGTGGCAGGTTACGGCGGAAGACGTGATTACCTACCAAGCATCGTTGGTGGGATCGACCATGACGATCAGCTTCTACATTGCAGATTCCAAGACCGTCGGCCCGGCCAGCACCGCACTCAAAATTGCGATCCCCGGCCCCCACGTTTCCGCGGCGCGAGTGCGTGTACCCTGTACCGTCAGCAATGACGGCAAGAGCGGCGTCGGCATGTGCGAGGTCATGCCGGGTGATGGCCATGTCTCGGTCTTCATCGACCAGACTGCGTCGGCTCATTGGACGCCGAGCGCCAAGACTGGAGCCGGGGGTTCCATTACATTTCAAATCCGCACTTGAAATCCGGCACTCCGCGACATAGGCGAGTCCGAGACGGGTTGGATGCCGCGGAAATGCCGTTACGGCGCATACAATCTGCATTTCCCGCGTAGTTGACACTACAAAGGCTTAATGCGTAGACTCCCAGCGTTCACTTGATGAACGCGGCGTCGGATAAACCGCCACGAGCTTGACGCTGTGAGATCCTGCACCGATCGGGAACGGCGATCTCACGTGACGATCAGACGGAGTTTATGGTGCGCTGGTATTTGATTCATACGAAACCCACGCGGGAAGTTGCCGCTGAGGTCAATTTGCAGCGCCAGGGTTACCAGGTGTACTACCCACGCTTGCTGCGGCCGACGCTGGTCAGCGGGCGCTGGATGGATCGAGTCGCCTCCCTGTTTCCGCGCTACCTCTTTCTCCGCTTAGCAGTGGGTCGCCAGGCAATGGGGCCGGTTCGATCCACCGTGGGTGTCGCCAACATCGTGCGTTTCGGATATGACTACGCCGTGGTGCCGGATGCGATCGTCGAGAATTTGCGCATGCTGGCCGATCCCGAAACCGGCTTGCACCGCCTACGCGGCTGCGCACCCTTTGAGCCGGGGTCGAACGTGCGAATCGTTGCCGGCGTATTCGACGGTTTGGAAGGCGTGTTTCAACGAGAATCCGGAGACGAGCGCGTGGTGCTGCTGCTAGGGCTGCTGGGCCGCGACACCCTCGTGCAACTCCCGGCAGCATTTGTATTGCCGCAGTTCGACTCTTCGTCAAAATCGGCTGTGCAGTAGCCACGCCGATAGAGCGGTCGGCGCGACGGCGTCAGTGATGCGAACACGATCGCGTGTACTTTGCAGGGCGGTAGCGTGCCTGGGTGCGGTCAATCAGCTTGCCGCCGCGATCGATACGCCGACTAATTACGACAGAACCGGCGAGAGGTGAAGGGTGGGTTTTACCAAAAAAATTACTACCGGCCAGGAAGAGGAGATCGACGTCATCGCCCTTTGGCGCGTGCTGTGGAAGTCAAAATACCTCATCATGTTCACGACCTTCGTTTGCGCGGCGCTGGCTGTCGCCTACGCGCTCACGGCAACGCGGATATTCAGGGCGGAGGTCGTCATCGCCGAAGCTCATGATACGGGCATGGGTAACGGGCAGGGGCTCTCGAACCAACTTGGCGGACTTGCGAGCCTGGCGGGATTGGATTTGACGAACGGCGGTCAGGATCACGACGCTGTTGCGGTTCTCAATTCACGCCGACTGATCGAGGAGTTCATCAAGCGCCAGAATCTGTTGCCGGTGATTTTCCCTCGCCAGGGCAAGAACACGACTTTGTGGTTCGCCGTCAAGCGGTTCAAGGATCGCATAGTCACGATTCGCGAGGACAAGCGCACGGAGACAACAGCCGTAGACATCGACTGGACAGACCCACAAACGGCTGCGCTATGGGCCAACGGTTTCGTCGCGCTCGCGAACGAACTGGTCCGCACGCGCGCGCTGAACGAGTCGACCCGGAACATCGCCTACCTCACGCAACAGAGCTCGCAGACCAACGTCGTCGACATGCAGCGCGCCATATCCGACCTCATCGAGTCCGAAATGAAAACGCTGATGCTCGCCAACGGCCGGACCGAGTACGCCTTCACGGTCATCGATCCTGCCGTCACGCCGGAAGTCCGCAAAAGCCCGCAATCGGTGATTATTGCGATTGCCGGCGTCGCATTCGGCTTGTTCATTGGCATCGTGGTGGCCTTCACACGCGATCGGATGGCCCGATCGCGAAGTTGACGGCATTTACGCAACGACATTGACTGCGCCGACCCGCATGCTCACGGACGAAGTTCGATACAAACTGCTGAAGCTTCTGGAGCCGAACCCGGAGTTGAGTCAGCGCGAAGTCGCGCGGGCACTGGGTATAAGCCTCGGCAAGGTGAACTATTGCCTCAAGGCATTGGTGGAAAAGGGCTGGCTCAAAGCCGCGAATTTCAAGAACAGCAAGAACAAGGCTGCTTATGCCTACTTGCTGACGCCGCGCGGAATCGAAGGCAAGGCGCGCTTTACCGGGCAGTTTCTCAAGATAAAGATGCGGGAGTACGAGGCGCTCAGGGCTGAGATCGAGCAGATACGCGCCGACGTACAGCGCCAAACGCGGCGCCCGGCGACGCGCCGTAGCACAGGTCAGTCGAATGAAAATCGTCCCGCCGACTAGCGACATTGGGAATCTGCTGATGCGCCTGTGGCATCACCTCAGGCCGCGTCGGCGGCAGCAGTTCTTGCTGCTCTCGATCCTGATTGTGATCGGCGCGTTTGCGGAGGTGATCAGCCTCGGCGCGGTCCTGCCGTTTATCGGCATCCTCATATCACCCGATAGGGCGTTCAAGGTTCCCATCATCGCGAGTTTCGCGCGAACATTGGACATCGCATCGACACATCAACTAGTGTTGCCGATCACAGTCGCGTTCGTGGCTGCCGCCTTGATAGCCGGAGCGATCCGTCTGCTGCTTTTGTGGGTGAGTATCCGACTTGCATTCGCAACCGGGGCCGACCTGGGCATCGATGTGTATCGGCGCACCCTCTATCAGCCGTACCGAGTGCACGTGGCTCTCAACAGCAGTGAGGTGATCAGCGTCATCACGAGCAAGGTGAGCGACACAGTGACTGTTCTGACGCAGATGTTGATGCTGATCAGCTCACTCGTAATGTTGGTGGCGATCACGCTTGCCTTGCTCATCATCGATCCGCTGGTAGCGTTGCTGGCGACTGCGGGGTTTGGGGCGAGCTATGGTCTGGTCACCTGGATGTCCCGCCGAAAGCTGCAGCGCAACAGCCAGCGGATCGCTTTCGAACAAACGCGAATGGTCAAAGTGGTGCAGGAGGGCTTGGGCGGCATCCGCGATGTGCTGTTGGATGGAATGCAGCCAGCCTACTGCGACATCTACCGCCGCGCGGATTACCCGTTGCGGCGCGCTCAAGGCGCCAACATGTTCATCAGCACCAGCCCTCGTTTCGCAATGGAAGCATTGGGGATGGTGGTGATCGCCGCTCTGACCTATGGTCTCAGCCGTCAGGCCGGTGGCCTTGCTACGGCCCTGCCCCTGCTCGGAGCGCTGGCAATAGGCGCCCAACGTCTGTTGCCGGCACTGCAGCAAGGCTACAACGCTTGGTCAAGCGTCGCGAGTTGCGAGGCCTCGCTGGCGAAGACGATAGAATTGCTGGATCAGCCTCTGCCGGCAGAGTTATTGCAACCCGCTCCCGCGCCGCTGAATTTTCAGAACGCCGTGCATTTCAACCACGTTCGGTTCAGGTATTCCGGCGATGGACCCTGGGTGCTGAATGACCTCGATTTCGTCATCCGCAAGGGCGCCAGAGTCGGTTTCGTCGGCAGCACCGGCAGCGGCAAGAGCACGACACTGGATCTGCTGATGGGACTGCTGATGCCCACCGAGGGCGAACTCTTGGTGGACGGTGAGCCCGTCATCGGCAATCGCACCAGAGCCTGGCAGAGGAGTATCGCACACGTACCGCAAAGCATTTATCTCGCCGATACGACCCTGGCCGAAAACATCGCCTTCGGAGTGCCGCGCGAGGCCATCGATCTCGATCGGGTGAAACAGGCAGCGCGTCAAGCGCAGATCGCGGAGTTCATCGAAAGCCGGCCCGAAGGCTATCAAGTGTCGGTGGGCGAGCGCGGCGTCCGACTTTCCGGCGGTCAGCGTCAGCGCATCGGGATTGCCCGCGCGCTGTACAAGCAAGCAAGCGTTTTGGTGTTCGACGAGGCGACCAGCGCCTTGGACAATGCCACCGAACAATCGGTGATGGATGCGATCGACGGCCTTGATCGCGATCTCACGATCGTGCTCATCGCGCACCGGCTTACGACGGTCCGGCGTTGCGACACCATCATCGAATTACAGAACGGCCGGCTGGTGGCGCAAGGGACGTATGAGCAGCTCCTCGAATGCAGCCCGAGTTTTCGCAGCATGGTCCGTGCGGTTGCCTGACATGGGCGGGATGCAATGAGCAAGGTGTTGGTCACCGGCGCCGACGGCTTCATCGGTTCACACCTCACTGAGGCGCTGGTGCGAGCCGCGTACGACGTGCGCGCCTTCGTTCTCTACAATTCATTCAATTCATGGGGATGGCTCGATCATTGCGGGGAGGAGGTGCGGGGCAAGTTCGAAGTATTCGCCGGCGACATCCGCGACCCCAACGGCGTGCGAGCGGCGATGAAGGGTTGTGACTCGGTGCTGCACCTGGCGGCGCTGATCGCCATTCCCTACTCGTACCACTCGCCCGACACATATGTCGACACCAATATCAGGGGCACTTTGAACATTGTGCAGGCGGCGCGCGACCTGGGTGTAAGCAGTGTCGTACACACATCAACCAGCGAGGTTTACGGCACGGCTCGATTCGTTCCGATCACCGAGGACCATCCGCTGCAAGGTCAGTCGCCTTATTCAGCAAGCAAGATCGGCGCCGATCAGATTGCAATGTCGTTCCACAGTTCGTTCGGCACGCCGGTGACAATCGTGCGTCCCTTCAATACCTACGGCCCGCGACAGTCGGCCCGTGCAGTGATTCCAACCATCATCAGCCAGATCGCCAAAGGCAATCGGCAGATCAAGCTGGGCGCTGTGAGTCCCACGCGCGACTTCAACTATGTGAGCGATACCGTGGCCGGCCTCATGGCCGCGCTCAGGACGCAACGGGGGGTCGGCGAGGTCATCAACCTGGGCAGCGGTTTCGAGATATCAATTGGCGACACTGCCCGGGCCATTGCCGAAGTGATGCAGGCTGAAATCGAGATATGCACCGACGAACAGCGCCTGCGACCGGAGAAAAGCGAGGTCATGCGGTTGTGGGCCGCCAACGACAAAGCCCGCGAGCTGCTGGGCTGGCGGCCGCGGTATGGCGGCTTGGATGGATTTCGCCGTGGTCTCGTGGAAACGGTCGACTGGCTCACCACGCCGGCGCACCTTAGTCATTACCGGTCGGGCGTCTACAACCTGTGATGGCCGCGCCAGTCCAATCGACCCTTGCTGATCAGATCGTCGAAGCGATCCAGACGGTCGTTGGCTCACGTCCGGTTGTCCTGCACGAGCCGCGATTTGCCGGCAACGAGTGGATCTACCTCAAGGAATGCCTGGATTCGACCTACGTCTCGTCCGTCGGGCCGTTTGTGGACCGATTCGAGGCCGACCTTGCCGCCTACACCGGCGCCAGATATGCCGTGGCAGTGGTCAATGGCACCGCCGCTCTGCATGTCGCCCTGCGTCTTGCCGGCGTGCGATCAGGGGATGAAGTGCTGATTCCCGCGCTGACATTCGTCGCCACGGCCAACGCGGTCAGTTACTGCGGTGCCGCGCCGCATTTTGTGGACAGCGAACAGCGCACGCTGGGGGTTGATCCTCGGGCGCTGCGCGAATATTTGCGGATCATCACGGAATTTCGCGACGGGCAATGCGTGAACCGCGCCACCGGCCGAGTAATCCGGGCGCTGGTTCCCATGCACGCGTTCGGCCACCCGGTCGACATCGACGGTGTGCTGGCAGTGGCCCGGGATTTTCACCTGACCCTGGTGGAGGATGCGGCCGAGTCCCTCGGCAGCACGGTCCGCGGGCGCCACACCGGCACCTTTGGGGTGATGGGTACGCTCAGCTTCAACGGCAACAAGACCATCACTACGGGCGGCGGCGGGGCCATAATCAGCAACGATCCGGAATTGGCGAAACGCGCCAAGCACCTGACCACCACGGCAAAAGTGAATCATCGCTGGGAGTTCCAGCATGACGAAATCGGATACAACTATCGGTTGCCGAATATCAATGCCGCCCTGGGCTGCGCGCAGCTCGAGCAGCTTCCCGATCTCTTGCAGGCCAAGCGCCGCTTGTTCGAGCGCTACGCCGCCGCATTTGCGCGAACACCCCAAGTCCGGCTCGTCGCGGAGCCGGAGGAATCGCGCAGCAACTACTGGTTGCAGACTCTGCTGCTGGACGACTGCGCTGCGAAGCAACGCGACTCGATTCTTGCAGCGACCAATGACGCGGGCATCATGACTCGTCCGGCTTGGATGCTGATGCATCGGCTCGCGCCGTATCGATCGGCTCCCAGAATGGCGTTGTCCTGTGCTGAATCGCTGGAGGGACGGTTGATCAATCTACCAAGCAGCGCCCATTTGGCCATGGAGAAATCCGGTTGACCAAAGCGCCGATCTTGCTGGTAGGTGCCGGCGGGCATGCACGATCCTGCATAGACGTCATCGAGCGAGAAGGTAGTTTTGCGGTGGCCGGCCTCATCGGATTACCGCACGAGGTGGGATGCCGCGTGCTGGGTTATCCGGTATTGGGCACCGATGCAACGCTGCCGGACATGCTGAGGGAATATCCCATAGCCTTCGTTTCGATCGGGCAGATCGAAACCCCCGAGCCACGCTTACGCATCTTCAGTCTGTTGCAGCAGAGCGGCAACGAACTTCCGGTCATCGTGTCGCCGCTGGCATATGTGTCGAATCACGCAACGCTTGGCGCGGGGACGATTGTCATGCATGGCGCGGTCGTCAACGCCGGCGCGGTCGTGGGCCGCAATTGCATCATCAATAGCCGGGCGTTGGTGGAGCATGATGCGGCAATCGCGGACCACTGTCATATCGCCACGGCCGCCGTAATCAACGGAGGCGTTCACATCGGGGCGGGCACCTTTGTCGGCAGCAACTCCACCGTCCGGCAGTGCGTCAGGATCGGCGAGCGCTGTTTGATCGGGATGGCGCAGGTGCTGCTTTCCGATTGCGAAGCGGGCACCTCTAGACCGCCGCTGAAGAGATCAAATTGAAGACCCTGATCATCGCCGAAGCGGGCGTGAACCATAATGGCGATCTTGCCATGGCGCGCAAGTTGATCGAAGTAGCCGCTGCCGCCGGTGCCGACCGCGTCAAGTTTCAGACGTTCAGTGCCGATCGCCTGGTCACCGTTCAAGCGAGGAAGGCCGACTACCAGATCCAGGCCACCGATGCCGAAGAATCCCAGCACGCGATGCTTCGACGCCTCGAGTTGACGCTCGACATGCACGATGAGCTGATTGCTCATTGCAGATCGCAGGGCATCGAGTTTTTCTCGACCGGATTTGACGCGGATAGCATCGATCTGCTGGTACGGCTTGGTCTCGACAGCTTCAAGATTCCGTCCGGAGAGATCACCAATCTGCCGTATCTGCGCCACGTCGGCGGTTACAAGAGGCCGGTCTTGCTTTCGACCGGCATGGCCAGCCTGGGAGAGATCGAAGCGGCGATAATGGCACTCGAGCAGGCCGGCACGCCGCGCGATCAAATTACCGCGCTTCACTGCACCACTGAGTACCCGGCCCCGATGGCAGAGGTGAATTTGCGCGCGATGCTGACGATCCGCGATGCCTTCGGCGTTGCCGTAGGCTACTCGGATCATACGGCCGGTATCGAGGTGGCAATTGCCGCGGTCGCCCTGGGCGCAACGGTTATTGAAAAGCACTTTACATTGGATCGGAATCTGCCGGGCCCCGACCACAAGGCGAGCCTTGAACCTCATGAGTTGCAAGCAATGGTCGCCGCCATTCGTAATGTGGAATTGGCGCTGGGTGTCGGTATCAAATGCGCGAGTCCCAGCGAATTGAAGAACAGACCGATCGGCCGCAAATCGATCGTTGCGGCGCGTGCCATTGAAGCGGGGGAGATATTCAGCGACGACAACCTCACCGTGAAACGGCCCGGTACCGGTATTTCACCGATGCGCTGGGACGAACTGGTTGGCAGGAGGGCTCCGCGCCGCTTCAGTCGCGATGAGTTGATCGAACTGTAGAAGATGATTCTCTCGATTCATCAGCCGAGTTATTTTCCGTGGTTGGGGCTGCTGGACAAGATCCACAAGAGCGATGTCTTCATGGTCATGGACGAAGTCCAGCTATCCGACAGCCTTTATCAGCACCGCAACTTGTTTGTGGCGGCCGACGGAACGAAGAAATTTCTGACTATTCCCATAGTCAAAAAGGGCTATCGTGAGAAGGCATTTCGGGACATTGAGATCGCGTCATCGGATTGGCGCATTCGGCACCTGAACTTCATTTGGAATTCCTACCGAAAGCACCCGTTTGCGGATGAAATCATGCCGCGAGTGGAAGGCTACTACGCCGCCGACTATTCAGGGCTTTGCGATGCCGTGGTGGCATCGATGCGCTTGTCGTTGGAATTCTTCGGAATCAACACCAAAGTGATATTTCAGAGCGGGCTGGATTATGATAGGTCGGTTCGACGCGGAGAACTCATTCTGGCGTTGGTCCGCGCCGCCGGGGCCAGGTGCTATCTGTCGGGCACGGGCGGTCGGAGTTATCTGGATGAGGCGGCTTTTTCGGAGGGGTTGAGTCTGCGATTTAACGTATTTCAGCACCCTGTCTATTCACAGAAAGGCGGATCGATTTTTCAGCAGGGCCTGGCTTGCCTGGACGCGCTGTTCAATTTGGGCATCGACCGCGCCAGACGCTTAATTGGCGGCGCCATATAATGAAAAAAATACTTGCACTCACGGCCATCAGATCCGATTACGATCTAATGAGCAATCTGTACAAATTGCTTCACGCGGACCCGGACATCGATTTTCGGCTGATCGTCGCAGGGGCACACCTGTCGCCATCCTTCGGAAGAAGTGTGGATTTAATTCGTCACGATGGATTCAAGATCCTCGGGGAGATAGAAAGCCTGATCGACGGCGACTCGGCTCGTGCGCGATTAAAAACGGCCAGTATATTTTTGCAGTCGGCTGTCGACCTCGTGTCGAACTGGGCTCCTGATTTACTGATCTATGCGGGCGATCGAGAGGATGTGCTCATCGGCGGAATGCTGGGAACGTATCTTCGCATCCCCACAGTGCATTTTTTCGGCGGGGACCACGAGTGTGACGGGCATGCAGATTCTGTGGTGCGCCACGCCACGTCAAAGCTATCAACTGCGCATGTCGTGTCAATCGAGGAGCACAGGCGGCGACTAATCAGCATTGGAGAGAATCCCTCTCGCATATTCGTCTCCGGCAGCATTGCGCTCGACAAGTTCAGGCAGCTCAAACCCATGAGCATGCAGGAACTGTCCGGAAAGTTCCCGCGGGGAAAGAAGCTCGATGGCTATGCGCTTCTCATCTTCCATCCGGTGGACGCCGAAGAGAACCTGGCAGGCCGGCATTACGAAAACATTCTGCTCGCGCTCAGGGATTTGGGAATTCCCGTGGCCGGCAGTTATCCAAATACCGATCCCGGGCACAGCCGCATTGTAGAAATTACCCAGCGGTACGAAATGCAGCCGGATTGCTGGTTCTTCAAGAACCTCGAGCGAGAGTGGTTCCTATCGCTCTACAAGCATGCGCAGTTCATAATCGGCAACTCCTCGTCCGGTATACTGGAGGCCGCCTCCATACCTCTGCCTGCCATCAATGTTGGATTGCGACAAAAGGGCCGCCTCGCCGGAAGAAATGTTATACTTTGCGACGCAGACCGCGCGGCGATTCGCGGGGCGATTTCACGTGCTTTGCAACCTGACTTCAGGGACTCGGTATCAAGGATGACGAACCTCTACGGCGATGGGAACAGTAGCGAGAAAGCCTACCAGTACCTCAAACGCACCAATTTTGCGGCAATGCTATTCAAGACTGAGGATCCGTTGGAGCCGCAGAATGCGCATGCACGGAACGCGGCAGAATCATGATCGCCACCGCTGATCGCGTGCATGCCGATGGTCGTGTGCTCGTCGTGGCACCGCACCCCGATGATGAGACTTTGGGTTGCGGCGGGACGTTGATGCGCCTGCGTCAGCAAGGCGCCGAGTTGGCTTGGCTCATCGTGACCGGCATCTCGGAAACGAACGGCTGGACCGGGGAGCGCGTGCAACGGCGCGATATGGAGATTGCACAAGTGGCGAAGATGATTGGTTTCGCCAGCGTATTCAATCTGCGTCTGCCGACCGCGAGGCTGGATACGCTTCCGATGGCGGAGCTGATCGACCAATTCTCCGGCGCGTTCAAATCGTTCAATCCGGAACAGGTGTTCCTGCCGAGCCTGTCGGATGTACACACCGATCACCGTGTGGTATTCGATGCGGCCGCCGCCTGTGCCAAATGGTTTCGCAATCCGTCGGTACGGCGAGTGATGGCGTATGAGACGATCTCTGAAACCGGATTCGGCCTCAGTTCCGAACGGGTCTTCCACCCCAACTACTTCGTCGATATTAGCGAATTTCTAGAGCGCAAGCTTGAAGTAATGGCTGTCTACAAATCCGAGCTGGACGAATTCCCCTTTCCGCGGAGCGCCGAGGCCGTTCGAGCGCAGGCTGCCGTGCGCGGTGCCGCCTCGGGATTTGCGGCTGCTGAAGCTTTTCAGCTGCTGCGCGAGCGGCTGTAAACAAAACGAGTCTGAGTGTCCGAAGCACGTACGACCGCCGATAAGTCGGAGCAGGGCTGGCGCAAAGCTCTGTTGCCTGCCACGGCGACCTTACAGCAGGCCATCCGCAATCTGAATGAGTCGGCACTGCAGATCATTTTGGTCGTAGCAGAGCATGATGTGCTGCTGGGAACGTTGACCGATGGCGATATCCGGCGGGGTTTATTGCGCGGGTCCGACATGAACAGTGCCATAGACTCGCTCATGAAGCGTGAGCCCTTGGTGATTCCGGAGGGCATGCCCCGGGCCACGGTGATTCAACTCATGCAAACGAATAAAATTCACCAGTTGCCGGTGGTTGATCCGCATCGTCGTGTGGTGGGGTTGCGTGTATGGGACGAACTTCACGCGCCGGGTCAGCGTTCCAACCTGATGGTGATCATGGCAGGCGGTCTCGGCACCCGATTGCGGCCTCATACCGAAGATTGCCCCAAGCCGCTGTTGCCCGTGGGCGGCAAACCGATGTTGGAACACATCATTGAACGAGCGAAGGCGGAGGGCTTTCGTCACATTGTACTGGCCATCAATTATCTCGGCCACATGATCGAAGAGCACTTCGGCGACGGCGGCCGCTGGCAGGTGCAGATTGAATATTTGCGCGAAAAGTCGCCGCTTGGCACGGCGGGGGCGATGGCACTGCTTGATCCCCGCCCCGCGCTGCCTCTCCTGGTCTCCAACGGAGATGTGTTGACCGACATTCGCTACGGTGAGCTGCTCGACTTCCATTGCCGTCATGGTGCGGCGGCAACGATGGCGGTTCGTCTTTACGAGTGGCAGCATCCGTTCGGCGTGGTTCGCACGAACGGCGTCGACATCGTCGGATTCGACGAAAAACCGGTGGCTCGAACTCATATCAACGCCGGCATTTATGTGCTCGAACCCGCCGCCATCGATGCTCTCGACGTCGACGAGCCTTGTGACATGCCGACCTTGTTCAACCGCCTTCGCGACCGCCATTTGCGCACGATCGTCTACCCGATGCATGAGCCCTGGCTGGACGTGGGTCGAGAGGCCGACCTGAAGCAGGCGGATTCGCGGCGGTTGCCGGGCCGTGACACGGATAAAACATAGTCGGCGGCGATGATCTGGGAATTCGACTCGAACACTTTCTCGGGCGATGACATTCGCGAGGCATTCCGTGTACTCGGATTTGCGGTGATACGGAACGTCCTCGATCGACAAGAGGTGGCTCTGGTCCGCTCGGCACTGGACCGGGCCTTTGGCAGCGCGCATACGCGGGATCTGCCCACCCTGGTGTCGACCGAGATGATCAAACACGAGCCGATTTGGAGAACGCTCTTCAAGGAACGGGTCGTGAACCCGCTCCGAGCGGCCCTGGGACCGGAGTTGTGCTACCAGCATGACTTGGACGTGCAGCGAAATTCGTTTGGTCTGATCGGCTCGAAGCTATACACCGGTTGGCACACGGATGCCGGCAGCGAAACCGGCAACGACTATCTACGGGCCGCAGACTATCGGTTCGCCAAGTGCGGAATATTTCTGCAGGATTTCGACAACGGTTGGGGTGGCGGGATCCGGGTCAAACCCAAGAGCCACCGTGGGCTGTTCGAGCCCAACCGATTCAAGCGCCGTCTATTTTTCTGCAGAAGAGCGCTCAATCGAATCGCATTGATGTTGCATATGGATGTGGATACTTTCGAAGTGCCCACCAGGGCGGGTGATTTGTGTTTTTTCGATTCTCGGCTGTTGCATTCATCCGTACCGCCCAGCAGGGAGAACATCAAAAGAATCGGCTACGATCGCAAGCCGGACATTCGCGTTTATTGGCCGGATGTTCCAGAGGAATGTACGAAGTACGTCATTTATTGGGACGCTTGCAATGCCGCCATGGTCGATGATTTCCTCCGCAACAGCGTCAAGCGCGCGCAAACCGAGCCTGAAGGAATGATCGAGCATCGGTATCGGCCGGCCGCTTACACTCGCGTTCTATCGGTGAGGTATCCCGATGATTTCCCTCAGACCTTCGTCGCTGAGGCGACAGAGCGCAGCATTGGCGTGGCCAGCCTGACAATTCAAGAAGCGGCATTCTACAAGCGGAAACTGAAAACGATGCAGTTGCTGCATCCCTGAAGAGCATGGAAGTCGTAGCATTGATTTGCGCCCGCGGCGGTTCGAAGGGACTCCCGGGCAAAAACATTCGACCCTTGGCAGGCCGACCTCTGATCGCTTGGGCCATTGCGCAGGCGAGCGCGGTCGCGCGCATCGGCCGAATCATCGTATCCACCGATTCGGAGCAAATTGCGGCGGTTGCGCGCGAAGCCGGCGCAGAAGTGCCTTTTCTGCGCCCTGCGGAGTTGGCTCGGGATGACAGTCCTGAATGGCTCGCCTGGCGTCACGCACTGAGTTACCTGAAGGAGTCCTCCGGCGCGTACCCCGATGCACTCATCGTGGTACCCGCCACGGCGCCGCTGCGCATTCCCGCGGACTTGGACAACTGTCTGGACGAATTCGCAAAAGGTGGAGTAGACGTGGTTTTTACGGTCACGGATGCGCATCGAAACCCATATTTCAGCATGGTCAAACACAAAGCCGACGGAACGGTCGGGTTGGTCATTCCCCCCAAGGGGTCCGTGTTTCGGCGCCAGGACGCACCCGTGGTCTACGACATCACACCGGTCGGATATGTGGCCGCACCGGAATACGTGATGACGCAGCTCGGACTTTTCCAAGGACGTGCGCATATAGTGCACGTCCCGCCGGAGCGGGCGGTGGACATCGACACGCTGCTGGACTTCAGAATGGCGGAGTGTCTTTTGTCCAGCGCAGCCGATCGCTCCCGATAAAGGAATGTTCGATGCTCGCCATATCATCGGCGCATGCCGCCGGCCCCCATGAAAAGAAAGATCATATATGTGTGTTTCGGTCGACTGACCGACAAGATGGCGCGCGACTGGTATATCGATCTTCTGATCGAGAGGGGCTTCACCGTCGAATACTGGGATATCGTTTCTCTGGTGCGGGAGGAACACTCCGAACTGGGCGCGCAGAATCCCGACTATTTGCGCGTCTTCCGCACCCTCTGGGAAGTGGAGGAGATGTTGCGCCGGACGGAGAATCGGGAGGCGTTGTACATCATGCTGATATCCTATATCGGACGATTCACGCCGATTTTTCGCCTGTTTTCCAAATACGATTGCCGGATGCTGAATTTCGCCTGGGGGGCCCTGCCGAGCGATCCCATTTACAAATGGCGCAAATTGGCTGCGTGGCTCTCCACTCCCTACCGGAGCGCGGAGGAAGTGCTCAACAGATCAAAGGCGATCGTTTTCAGGAAACTGAAGCTCGTCAAGCCATTCGAAATTGCCTTCGTCGCCGGCGATGCCTTGATGGCCGGCGATAATCATGCGGCCAAGGTGGTGCCCATCAACTATTTCGATTACGACCACTATGTAAAGGCCAGAAACGACGGCGCGCGCAGGCTCGTTGCGAGCCGGTATGTAGTGTTCTTGGATATCAATCTTCCATTTCACTCCGATCTGGCGTTTTGCGGCCATCGGCGAATCGATCCCGTCGAATACTACCGCTCTCTCAACCGGTTCTTCGGTTTGCTGGAGCGGGACTACGAGATCAAGGTCGTCATAGCGGCGCATCCTAGAGCCGACTACGACGCTGCCACCTTCGAGGGCCGGCAGACGTTGCGCCTGGTGACGGCTGAGCTGGTGAAAGACGCCGAATTCGTACTCTCGCATACGAGCACCGCGATGAGTTATGCGGTTCTCAATGCCAAACCTCTCGTGTTCATTTATACCTCCGAGATGGCCGCCGCTTATGAGACACAATTCATCCGTTCGATGCGAAGTTATGCGGACTACCTTGATGCCGCCATCTACAATATCGACGCGGTGTTTGGCGCGCAGAAAGTTGCTGTGAAGCAAGTCAATCCAAAGTGCTATGAGCGCTACAAGTACGATTTTCTGACGTCGCGTCAATCGGAAGCAACGTCGACGCAGGAAATATTCCTGCGGGAAATCGGCGCGTACTAATCAAGGCGGGTCCGCGATGTGTGGAATTGTCGGTTATTTTGGTTCCAAGGACGTCGATCTGACCCGCGCGGCCGGCGCGATACTGCATCGTGGCCCCGATATGCAGAGCATCACTTCCGGTACGGGCTGGAAGATTGCATTCAACAGGCTGTCGATTCTCGATATCAGTGAAAATGGCATGCAGCCGTTCTCATTCAACGGCATCACGGTCGTGATGAATGGAGAGATATACAACTATCGTGAACTGAAAGAGGAACACAAACTGGAATTTACCTGCCAGTCGGGGAGTGACGTGGAGATTCTGCCATTTCTCTACCACAAATATGGCATAGAGTTCCTGCATAAACTGAACGGAATGTTCGCTCTGGCAATCATGGACCCGGGCGCAGGCAAATACTTCCTGATCCGCGACCGATATGGCAAGAAGCCGCTGTTCTACACGCAAGCGGACGGCGGTATCTACTTCGCCTCGGAACTCAAGGCGCTCAGGCAGCTCCTTACGCTGCGACCGGACAAGACCAATATTGCGCTAAATATGACGTGTTGGTTCTTGGTGCAGCCCCTCACGCCTTATGAGCGCGTATTCAATGTTAACCCCGGTCATTTGCTCGAGTTCAATGCCAAGGCAGTGCTCGAGCGCCAATGGTATGAGCCGCGAATTAGGGCCGTTGAACAGACCTACGAGGAAATCCGGGAAAAGTTCATGTCGCTTTACCGGCGATCCATCGACTTGAGGTTGAGAAGCGACGTGCCGGTAGGTATCGCCCTGAGCGGAGGCCTGGATTCGTCATCAATGGCATACCTGGCACATGATATTTCTCCGGGCAACTTCGTTGCCTTCACGGCCAACATCGTGGGAAAAGCGAGTTGGGAAGGATCGACGGACACCGAGAATCCGAGCCAGCTGTGTGGTGATTTGAAAATTCGGCAGATTTCCACAACCGTGGATTTCGATTTCTGGAACCGGAATATTATCGATATCGCGCGCAACTACGACGAAGTTTTTCTGAACTCGGGAACGCTCATTTTCTACGCGATTTCCGCGGCGGCGCAGGCGCACGGCGTCAAGGTGCTGCTGAGCGGAGTGGGGGGGGATGAGCTATTCGGGGGCTACCCGTGGCAGGCTCGCATGCGATCGCTCCCCGTCTCCTGCCTCATGTCAGCTCTGCGGCGGGCATCCTCGCCCAGTGCGAGAGTTCCACCCGAGCTGTGGTCGAAACTGGGCCCCGGAGCGGTGCGCAGCCGCATTGCTCGAATCTACAAATTGTATGCGCAATTTCAGGTATGGCACGCGCAAACGCTGTCAGGCGAGTTCGTGCCCTTCATGAGCGATATGACTCGGAGCGTAAGTGATCGAATAGAATCCCTGAGTGAAGGCTATTTCCGCAGGTCCGTCGAGGCTGTCAGTGGCGACCCGTACAATCAGGTGCAATTCGCGAATATCTTTACGGTTATTGGTAATCAGAACCACCAGCTCGACATGTCGAGCATGCGCCATTCGGTCGAAAATCGCAGTCCCATGCTGGACGTCAACCTGTTCGAGTACCTAATGTCCGTTCCTGACCGCTTGAAGAACGAGCACGGTCCGAAGTCCCTGATGCGCAAGATGCTTGCGGAATTCCTACCTCAGTACATAACCAAGTCGAAGAAAAGCGGGCCCACGATGCCCCTCGATCAGTGGTTCAGGGACGCACCGGTTGCCAGGATGGTGCGGCGTTTCCTGGTCGACAACAGGGAGCTGATCGGCGAATACCTATCCGGGGATCTCGCAGGCCGTTTGCACGACGATGAACTGTACAGCGGACGAACCGGCGCCCTGCGGACTTTTGCGCTGCTCGGCTTCGTGATCTGGGCGAAAATAAACATTGAACGCATTGTCGGTACGCAGCCGCTCAGCTTCACCGAGCTGGCGCACGCGTAACGCGGGGAACACTGATGCCTAAGGCTCTCATTACGACCGTGCCATTTGCCGACCGCAACCGGCTGCCGCTGGAACTGCTCGAAGCAGCGGGGATCGACTTCGTGATCAACCCACTCGGTCGGCGACTCAAAGAGCAAGAATTGGCGGATATGGTCGAGGATTTCGACGTGCTGATTGCCGGCACTGAGCCAATTACGGATCTCGTGATGGGTCGAGCGAGCCGGTTGAGGCTCATCTCGCGTGTGGGAATCGGGCTCGACAGTGTCGACCTGCTGGCTGCCGAGCGGCGCGGCATTAGCGTCGCGTACACACCCGATGCCCCTGCGCCGGCGGTCGCTGAGCTGACTTTCGGACTGATGTTGTCCCTGTTGCGCTCGGTACATGTCGCCAATTTGCAGCTGCATCAAGGCAAGTGGCAGCGCCACATGGGCCGGCGCCTGGCGGAGGTGACAGTGGGAATCATCGGAACCGGCCGAATCGGTGCGCGCGTGCTGCGACGCATCCCCGCTTTTGGCACGCCAAGGGTGCTCGTCAACGACATCAAGCCGGATCCGAAACTGGTGCCGGAGCTCAAGCTCGAATGGGTGGCAAAGGAGAACATCTACGCCCAAGCAGACGTGATCAGCCTGCACGTGCCGATGACCGCGCAGACCAAGAACATGATCCGCCGCGAGCAACTTCTGCAGATGAAACCCGATGCCCTGCTCATCAATGCGTCGCGGGGTGGGATCATAAACGAGCACGATCTGGCGGAGGTGATGCGATCCGGCCACCTGGGCGGAGCCGCTATCGACGTCTTCGATCACGAGCCTTACACCGGCGAGCTGGCGGGCATCGAGCGTTGCTTGTTGACGGCTCACATGGGCTCGATGTCCGTCGACTGTCGGACGCGTATGGAGATCGAGGCCACGGAGGAGGCCGTGCGATTCCTGTCGGGGCGTGCACTGCAATCTCCGGTCCCGCCCGACGAGTATGACATTCAGCGACTGGGAATCTGAGCGCGGCATGCAAACAATATGTGTCGTCGGCGGTTCAGGGTTTCTCGGCTCGCACGTCGCCGATCAATTGAGCGACGCGGGGAATAGCGTTCGCATCTACGATCGCACGGCATCCCCGTGGCTCAGGTCGGATCAGGAGATGTTCGTCGGCGACATCCTGGACAAGGAAAGGCTGGCGCGAGCGATCCGCGGTTCTGACACCGTATACAACTTCGCGGCGCTTGCGGATTTGAACGACGCACTGAATAAGCCCATCGAAACCGTGCAGGTGAATGTGCTCGGTACGGTGAATATTCTCGAAGCATGCCGCTTGAACTCGGTGCGCCGCTTTATGTACGCCAGCTCCGTTTATGTATACAGCCGGGAAGGTGGGTTCTATCGGTGCAGCAAGCAAGCGGCAGAGCACTATGTCGAGGAATATCAAAGCGCTTTCGATCTTGACTACACGATTCTGCGATACGGATCTCTCTATGGGCCAAGGGCGGACGCGACCAACGGCCTGTATCGAATCGTGCGCGACGCGCTTGCGCGGGGCTCGATCAGTTACGACGGAAATCCTGAATCGATCCGCGAGTATATTCACGTTTCAGATGCGGCTCGCGCCAGCGTGCTTGCGTTGGGCGCAGAATTTCGCAACGAGAGCGTCGTGCTCACAGGCCACCAACCGATGCGTGTGCTGGACCTCCTGAAGATGTTGGCCGAGATCATGGGGATTCCGGACTCGGTGAAATTCCGTGACGAGGCGTACGCGGGACACTATGTGCGCACCCCGTATGCTTATCTTCCGAAGCTTGGCAGAAAATTCGCGCTGCCGTTGCACGTCGATCTTGGGCAGGGACTGCTGCAGTTGATCGACGACGTGAGAACCGCGGCGCCGGTGTCGGATCCCAAGGATCGAAGTCCATGACCGTGAGGGCCGCCATCAAATCCGCGACGCGATCGCTGTCGGCCTCGATTGCGAGGACCAAGATCGGCGAGGCTTTGCTCGAGCAGGTTGTCGATGCCGCGATGACCAGGACAAAAACGATCTCGCATCGAGATGTGGAGCTGTCATTCAGTGTTCCGAACCGATTGAGTCATTTCCGAGTTGCGACCTTCTCGACGAAGGAGCCTGAAACGCTCGAGTGGATAGATGCCATTTCACAAGGGTCGGTCTTGTGGGACATCGGGGCGAATGTGGGACTTTATTCATGTTACGCAGCCAAGGCTAGAAATTGCCGGGTATTTGCGTTCGAGCCGTCCGTGTTCAATCTCGAGTTGCTCGCGCGGAACATCTGTCTGAATGGGTTGTCGGGGCAAGTCACCATTGTTCCTTTGCCCCTGTGCGAACGCGTGACCGACAGTACACTGAACATGACCACCACCCAGTGGGGCGGGGCCCTGTCGTCATTCGGAGTGGAGCACGGGTTTGATGGCAGAGCCATGGACAAGGCGTTCGAGTTTCGCACGATTGGTCTTTCGGGCGACGATTGCATCGCGAACCTGGCGGTACCCTATCCGGAATACATCAAAATGGATGTGGATGGCATCGAGCACCTCATTCTGCGTGGCGCCGCGCAGGTATTGAAGCACGTTCGAAGTGTACAGATCGAGATTAACGACGAGTTCGCCACGCAGGCAGAAGAGTCTCGGCTGTTGCTGGAGGCCTCCGGCTTGCGCTTCGTCTCGAAGGCGCATTCGGATATTATCGAGGATAGCAGCACATTCGGTCGCACGTTTAACCAGTATTGGGCGCGCTGAGATGCACGGGATCTCCGCTGAGGCTATACCGGCGCCGGCGCCGCGGGCGCCTGCAAGCGGCGTCCGGAGCGCAACCGCGCCGGTCTATCGCGCCGATATTGACGGCCTTCGCGGAATCGCCGTAGGGCTCGTGTGCTTGTTCCATGCCGATGTTCCGCCATTCACCGGTGGGTTCGTGGGCGTGGATGTATTCTTTGTAATAAGTGGATTCGTGATTACCCGAGTCCTGCGCAGCGACTTGGACAATGGCCGGCTGAGTCTAAAGGGTTTTTTCATCCGAAGAGTCCGCAGACTCGCTCCGGCACTAGCAATCGTGCTGTTGGCGTGCATGGCGGTATTCTCGGTTATCTACCCACCCAGGTATTTGCGGGAATTGGGAGCATCTCTCATTTCCCAGTCGCTCTTTGTATCGAATATCTATTTCTGGCGTACGTCAGGCTACTTCGGCACTCCTCCCGAAGTCAAACCGCTGCTCCACACGTGGAGTCTCTCGATCGAGGAGCAGTTTTACCTGATCTTCGCCGCAGTTTTCGTCATTTGCGGTCGTTTCAAGCAATCGGCATTTCTGCCGCTCGTGACAGCGGCGTTTTGTTTGTCTTTGACGCTGTCGATTGTTGCGACGATTCCGCAGCCGAATGCCAGCTTTTTTCTGTTGCCCACACGCGCGTGGGAATTGCTTGCCGGCGTGCTCGCCGCGGTCTGGTTCGATAGCTACCACCGCCGCGCGGCAACGAATTCGTTCGCGGCAAATGCGATAACCGCATTCGGTCTGATTGCGATCGTAACGTCCGCAGTTCTCTACACAACCGCGACTGCCTTTCCCTACGTCTACGCTATCTTGCCGGTAGCGGGTGCTACCGCGCTGGTCTGGTCAAATCGCCCGACCATTGTCGCCTCGATGCTCAGCTGGGGGCCGCTGGTATTCTTGGGAAAGATTTCCTATTCTTTGTATCTGTGGCATTGGATATCCATCGCCCTCGTGCGCTGGCTGACCCTCGGCGCCCCCAGCCATCTCGAAAGAGTCGCGGCAATTCTTGCCTGCGTGCCAATCGCTTACGCGTCGTGGCGTTTCATCGAGAGCCCGATCCGGGAGCGCAAGATGCTTCGGACCAATCGGGCCATTGTGGTGTTTTCAGTCGTTGCCACTTCGGTTGGTGCTCTCTATGGATTTCTCGCCTATGCTTCCGGGGGCTTTCCGAGTCGGGCTCGTTCGGCACTATCAGGCTTTGAACCTTCGCCGCAGTCGGGACGTGAAGCGGAGTGCTTCGACGATACGTCGCGCGGTGACGTGCGATTTTGCCAGGTTGGCAGCCGCGGCCCCGGTGAGGTTTCCTTCATTGCCATCGGCGATAGTCACGCCGAATCTCTGTTGCCGGCGCTCGACAGCCTGGCTTTGCAACATCACGTGAAGGGATTGTTTGCCAGCACAAGTGGGTGCCTGCCATTTCTCGGTATTACTCCGAGCAGGTATCCGGCGAGCGTAGAAAGATGCCGCGCGTTGAACGACAAAAGCCTCCAGTTCGCGAAGAACTTGAGGATAAGACAAATCGTGTTGATCGCACGCTGGAACTACTATACTGAGGTCGGGCCGGACGGCTTATTCCAGGCCGTCACAAATGCGGAGCACCGAGGAATATCCGTGAGCGAGTCGCGGGCCGCATTTGCGGAACAGCTCCGCGCTACGGTGGAAGCTTATGGAAAGATCGGCGCCGATATAAATGTAGTACTTCAGGCCCCCCTACAGCGTACAGACCCTGAAGGGTTTCTGTTCAGACGTTCTCTGCCGACTCTTCTGGGCGGGCTGACCAACCGGCTCGACGGCACGCTCGATCTGGCGCAGCACCGGCGAGATCAACAATATGCGGAGCGGATCTTTCGACAGACTTCAGAAATTCGCACGGTCGACATCGCACCTGTACTGTGCCCAAATTCCAGCACATGCCTCATGTTTATGAACGGTCGACCGTTGTATTTTGATGACAACCACTTGAGCGTATTGGGCGCGCAACACGTTGCAGGGGCGCTGGATCCGATTTTTGAGCGAATTGGGCAGCATTCCGAACAGTAGTCTTTCGCTGGAGTGATACTTGCTGCGACGTTATGCAACATTGTTCTGGGACTTCGACGGAGTCATCAAGGACTCCGTCGCCGTAAAATCGGATGCGTATGAACACCTCTTCGCCCCGTTCGGCCCGGAAGTCGCCGCGCGTGTCCGCGAACACCATGAACGCAACGGCGGCATCTCACGGTTCGAAAAGATACCGCTGTATCTAGGTTGGGCCGGCAGGGAGGCCTCTGAGGCCGAGGCGTCGAGCTACTGCGGGCAGTTTTCGGTCGCCGTAAGGCAGGCGGTGATCGACAGTCCCTGGGTACCGGGCGCGCGCGAGTATCTGCACGCAAACCATGCACAGCAATGCCAATTTCTCGTCACCGGGACTCCTCAGGCGGAAATCGAGGATATTCTCGCGGCACTCGGCCTTATGCGTTGCTTTCGCGAGGTACACGGAGCGCCCACCAGCAAGTCCGACGCGATCGAATTGGTGCTGGCGCGCTGGAATTGCCTGCGCGCAGATTCGCTCCTGATTGGAGATTCGGACTCCGATTATGCGGCCGCGAGCACCGCCGGTGTGCAGTTCCTGCTGCGGCGGACTGCGCTGAACCGGCAGCTTCAGCGAAAGCACCTTGGTTTGCAATGCGAGGACTTCCTGCATGGATAGAATGGCGGCGACTCGAAGCCTGCGCACACGATTGCGTGCCGGAGGTACCACAATCGGCAGTTGGATCCAGATCCCGCATCCCTCGGTTGCAGAGATCATGGGACAAGCGGGCTACGACTGGGTCGCACTCGATCTAGAGCACGGCGCCATCGGCTTGCAACAGATCCCCGATCTATGCCGCGCGCTCGAGCTGGGTGGAACTCTGCCGCTCGCCCGCCTGGCTTGCGGACTTCCAAAGGATTGCAAGCAGGCACTGGATGCCGGGGCCGGTGGGGTCATCGTACCAATGATCGAGAGTGCCGAGCAGCTGACGGTGGTGCGCGACTGTTGCCGGTGGCCCCCTGCGGGAAACCGTGGAGTGGGCTTCTCACGCGCGAATTTGTTCGGCAAGCATTTTGACGCGTATCGCGAGGAAGCACAGGCGCCTCTGCTAGTGGCAATGATCGAGCACATTCGCTCGGTGGAGAATCTCGAGGCGATTCTGCAGGTGGCGGGTCTCGATGCGGTGCTGATCGGTCCGTATGACCTCTCTGCGTCGATGGGCATGACGGCGCAATTCGATGAGCGGACCTTCGCGGATGTACTGCAACGCATTCAAACGCTTTCGCAACGCCATAGTGTTCCTTGCGGCATTCATGTGGTCCAACCGGACCCGATGGCATTGCAACAGCGCCTGGCGGAAGGGTACCGATTCATCGCTTATTCGATCGATGCGGTGTTTCTCGTCGCGGCTGCTGGAAGCCCGCGAACAGGCCCCTCTCGGGGCGCGGCGCGCCCCGAGGAGCGCAAGTGAACGAGGAGTTGCGAGTCGCGCGTCATCCACCTACACATTCAGAGAGCCGGTTGCGCCAGGTGCATGGAAAATCATCGGCCGCTCTGATGGCGCCGCTCAGGGCTCTCTACAAGATGACGCAAGCCGCACTCGAGAGGCTTGGAATTTATTTGGTCGTATCTCGAATTTCTCGCAGGAATCGCCCCGAGGTCATCAACAGGGCCATCTGGAAGCCGTTCGTCGTCGATGACAACTGGCGAACTCTCTACAAGACGACGCAAGCCCTTACGCGAGGCTCCTCGACTGACAACATATTCAGACAATGTCGATTCTATTCCACAGTGCAGTTGGCGAACTATGCAGCAGCCCTACCGATCGGCGACGTGATCGAGTGTGGATGCTGGCATGGTCACTCGACGATCGCGATTGCCAGCGTATTGGCCGATCATGGCTTTGCCGGCCGGTTTCATGTTTTCGATTCCTTTGAAGGCGGACTGTCGGATTTCCAAGAAAAAGACGAATCATATTTTGAGCTATCCGATGTTGAAAAGCGCGCGCAAATCGAACAGTTCGCATCCAGTTTCGAATTTGTAAGTTCGATGACCGAAAAATTCGGCTTCGTTGAGTTGCATCGTGGATGGATACCTCAGTCGTTCGTGTCGTTTGACGCGCGTCCGGTGAAGTTCGTGCACATAGATGTGGATATGTACGAGCCCACCAAGGCCGCTTTGGAGTTGTTTTGGAGAGATCTGGTTCCAGGCGGATGCATTGTTGTCGATGACTATAATCACACGGTCTTCGAAGGTGCAACGAGGGCCGTGAATGAGTTCCTCGAAAGCACAGCACCGAAAATTTTCTACAAGGTGCCGTTCGGGGGCTCCTGTTACATGATCAAGTAGCCGTACATTCGGAGCTGAGCAATGGCCCTTCCTGCAAACTGCCCGCTGTGTCGGCGCGGAGCAGAAGATCAACGCGTAGTAACTTCCCATGTCTACGGCGCAAATGGCGCCGAGCGCGCGTTCTATCATTGCGTGAATTGCGACGTGCGGTATATGCATCCGGGACTCACGCCGGAAGAGGAAGCGCGATTCTACTCCGCCGAATTCGAAGGATTCATGGCCGGCCGAGCCGGAGCGGCCGGCGGGTGGGCCAAGGTGGCCGATCACATACGCGCCAACGAGCCAACTCGATTGCGCCGCATGGTCTATCTGCAGCCATATCTTGAAAGGCCGGCCCGCGTTCTGGAGGTGGGGTGCTCTTCGGGTTTCATGCTGTCTCCACTGATCGCGGCGGGGCATGACTGCGTTGGCGTGGAACCTTCCGGAGCATTCGGTGAATACTTGAGAACGCGCGGATTGCCGGTGTACGAGTCTGTGGATCAGTTGCCGCCGTGCGGCAACCAGGATCGCTACGACATCGTGATGCACTTCTTCGTGCTCGAACACATTGCAAAAGCTCGACCATTCCTGGAGCAACAGCTCGCACTGCTCAAGCCGGGGGGGAAGATCATATTTGAGATCCCCAATGCGGCGGATCCGCTGCATTCGGTGTATGACATCCCGGCCTTCGAACGTTTCTACTGGTCAATCGCACACCCGTGGTACTTCAGTGAAGATTCGCTGCGTCATCTGCTGGACCAGGTAGGGCGACCATACGAAATCCTGCGCGATCAGCGTTACGACCTGTCGAATCATATGGTGTGGGCGCGCGACGGCCGGCCGGGCGGTTTGGGCCGATTCACCGGTATCCTGGGCAGGGAAGTCGAGGAGAGTTACAAGCAAGGCCTGATCCGTTCAGGCAGGTGCGACACATTGGTCGGAATCGTCAGCAATGTCTGAGCGATGACAACTGTGGAAAAGATTTTGGTTACCGGAGTCGCCGGCTTCATCGGCTCGCATGTGGCCCGGGGACTTCTGCGGGACGGCCATACGGTGGTCGGGATAGACGATCTGTCCGGCGGAGATATCGCCAACGTACCGCCGCAGGTGGAATTTATCCAGGCCGATCTTGCGGAGAGATCGACGACGCGATCGATTCCCGACGGTTGCCGCAAGATTTTGCACCTGGCCGGGCAGTCCTCCGGCGAGATCAGTTTCGACGATCCCATTGCAGATATTGAGAAGAACACTCTTTCGACGCTCAATCTCATTAGTTACGGGATCCAGAATCACGCCGAGCGCATCGTCTACGCGAGTTCGATGTCGGTTTACGGCGACGTGAAGGACGATCCGATCGATGAGAGCCGTCGCTGTTCACCGCTCTCCTGCTACGGCGTCGGAAAGCTGGCCGCGGAGAACTACCTGCGGGTCTACGCTCGCAAGCTGCCATTCGTTGCGCTGCGCATGTTCAATGTATATGGGCCCGGCCAGAACATGAAGAACCTGCGGCAAGGCATGGTCAGCATCTATCTTGCGCAGGCACTGGCGAACGGCTCGATCGAGGTCAAGGGAAGTCTCGATCGTTTTCGCGACTTTATCTATATTGACGACGTGGTCGAAGTGTGGCGACGTGCCGCCATATATCCAACGTCATTGGGCCGAACCTTGAATGTCGGCACCGGTGTCAGAACGACGGTGGAGGCCTTGTTGAAGCGGATATGTGCGCTCGTCCCGGGCGCAGGCTACTTCGTCCAAGGGGCAACTCCGGGTGATCAGAGCGGCATATATGCAGATACCGGAAACCTGAAGGCGTGTCTTGATATCGGCGGATTTACGCAGCTCGACGACGGATTATTCAAATTCGCACAGTGGGCGCGCGGGGTCGCGATCGACCCCGCAGCCGAGGTCATCTCATGAAGATAGTAGCTCTCATACCGGCCCGCATGGGCAGCAGCCGCTTTCCCGGCAAGCCGCTGGCCCTTCTGCTCGGAAAGCCGATGATCGGCCACGTCTACGAGCGCGTCGTGCGCAATCCTCAATTGACTCTGACTGCGGTGGCCACATGCGACCGCGAGATCTTCGAATACGTGCAAAGTATCGGCGGGCGTGCCGTAATGACGGGCAGCCACCACGAAAGAGCATCGGACCGTTGTGCCGAGGCCTTGGAAGTCCTCGAGGCCGAGGAAGGGGTCGTTTACGACATCGTCGTGATGATACAAGGCGATGAACCGATGATTCATCCGGACATGATCTCGGAGGCGGTCGGCCCGATGCTTGAGGATTCCTCCCTGCAGGTCGTCAATCTCCTGGGTAAGATCGAATCCACCGTCGAGTTCGAGGATCGCAACTGCATCAAGGTTGTATGCGATCTGCAGGGCGATGCGCTGTATTTCTCCCGCGAGCCAATCCCGAGCCGGTCAAAAGTCGCGGCGGTTCAGATGGGCAAGCAGGTATGCGTAATTCCATTCCGGCGTGATTTCCTTCTCAAGTACACCGCGCTCAAGCCGACGCCATTGGAGATCATCGAGTCGGTGGACATGATGCGCATCTTGGAGCATGGCATGAAGCTGCGGATGGTGCCTACGCAGCATGAATCGCACTCGGTCGACACGCCCGGCGATCTGGAGATGGTTTCACGTCTCATGTCCGATCCGGCTCACGGTGCCTGAGCCGCATACGGCGGAACGCATGTTGAGCGCGGAACGACACGCCCGTGATGCCTCGCGGGGCGCTTCGGCGCCCGCCTGCGGCGCGCCCATGCTTCTGTGGGCGGCGAAGGCGGAACTCGCGCCCAAGCATCCCAACATCTTGCTCTGGCAGGGTACGGCGCGCGCGGCCGGGGTGCGGTCGATCACCGAATACATCGATGTTCATGCGCAAGATGTGCGGCGGCGTTACCTCGCTTGGTCTCACGAATTCGGAGAGACTGCGGTACTCGGGCGCAGACTCCGTGAGCGCTTCAAACTTGCTGACGGAACGAGCTTCTGGTGGCACTGCGTGTTCGTCGAGCAGAGTTCATGGAAGCAGGGCTCGCTCGAAACGATGCTGAAGCTGTTCGCGTTGGAAATTCTGCTCGAGGTCGAGGCTCCCGCGGAGTTCACTTTTGCGGGCTCGGACCGAAACGTCAACCTCGTCCTGCAGACCATTTGTCGGCGTCGGGGCATCCGCTACGGCTGGTCCAGGCTGCCTCGACAGAGGGTGTTTATGTGGCGGACCTTGGCGCGCGGCTTGCCGAGACTCGCGCAGGGACTGATGGCGCTCGCCTATTTCGTCTGGATCAGGATGGCTCTGCGGCGGGCACCCCTGCCGGGCCCGATCTCTTCCGCCCGACGCGTGGTGATCTGTGGACCGTTCGCCAATCACAACGCCACCCGTCACGACGGGAGCAACTTCACATCGCGCTACTGGGGCACTTTGCCGCAGGTGCTGAAAGCCGATGGTTTTGAAGTGCATTGGCTGCACTATCTATATGCGCACGACAAGGTGCCGACCGCTCGGGAGGCCCGCAAGATGTTGCAGCAGATCAACGGCAGTTCGGTGGGTGTCGCGGCGCACGCTTTCGTCGAGTCGTATCTGCCTGCTCGCGGCATCGCGAACATTTTCGTCAGATGGCTGGCTATAGCGGCCGAGTCACTGATTGTCGGCCTGTGTCTGCGCCGGGAATTCGAGAAAGGTTTGTGCGATGTTTATTGGCCATTGATACGAGATGATTGGGCCAAGACCTTCCGTGGCTTCGGTTGCGTTCAGAATCTATTTTATGATGACTGCTTCGATCGAGCGTTGAAAGATTCCGGACGGTACGATGAGTGCATATACCTCATGGAGAATCAGGGCTGGGAGCGGGCCCTTGCCCGCGCCTGGCACAAGCACGACCACGGCCGGCTTACCGCTGTGGCACATTCGACGGTGCGATTCTGGGACTTGCGATATCACTGCGACCCTCGCCGCTATGACCCCGGTTATCGCGATCGTCTTCCGTCGCCCGACTGTGTCGCGCTGAACGGACGCGTGGCACGCGACGAGTATCTAGCGACGTGCGCTGCGAGGGAGCCCGTCGCCGACTGCGAGGCACTTCGCTATTTGCACCTCGTACCCGGCAGTCCCAGGGATCTGGGCGAACTGAGTCGAGGCGGAGCGGTTCGGATTCTGCTACTCGGTGATTACACAAGGGAGCGCACCGAGGCACTTCTGCATGCGGCGGAGGGCGTCTGCGGCAGAACAGCGTTGCCGCTCGAGATCTGGGTCAAGCCGCACCCCGGTTGCCCGATGGACCCGCAGCGATATTCGAACTCGGCTTTTAAGGTCGTCAACGATCCGGTCGCCACGCTGGTATCGTCCTCGCATCTGGTGCTGGCCAGCAACACGACGTCCGCCGCCCTCGAAGCGTACGTGTGCGGCGGGCGAGTGCTGGTATTCGATGATCGAAGTGGTGTCAACTACAGTCCGCTCATGCGCGTTCAGGGCGTGTTGTTCGTGAGTGACACGGCCGATCTTTGTCGCGCCGTCAACGCTCTTGATCCCGGCGCTCGCGAAGTTCGGCGGCAAACCGATGGATTCTTCAATATTGAACCCGATCTCCCCGGGTGGCGCCGATATTTCGCAGCACGACCGCCGGCGTCCGCGCGGGCAGCGCCGTGACCACCTACTGATGCGGGAGAACTCAACCGAAAAGCGTTCGGCGTCGGTGCCGCGAGTCAGTGTGGTCATTTCGACGTATATGCGAGCCGAGCTCGTCGGTCGATGTCTCGACTCGTTGGTCGCGCAGACGTTCAGAGATTTCGAAGTCCTGGTTTGCGACGATGGGTCGACTGACGAAACCGCCGCTGTGGTGCAACGCTACGAGGGTATGCTGGATTTGAGATATCACTGGGGGAAGAACTTCGGCGGCCCGGCGCGCGCGCGGAATGCCGGGCTGCGCCTTGCGCGCGGCGAGTACATTGCGTTTCTGGATGTCGATGATTGGTGGGCAGCTCGCAAACTGGAGCGATCGGTGGCGGCGCTGGACGCCGGCGCGGATATTGTTTATCACGATCTGTACATGGCGCGCTCATCCCGCAGCGGTTGGCGTCTTCGCCGGGCAAGAACGCGGCCGGTGGTGTCGCCGGCCCATGAGTGCCTCATCGATCGCGGCAACCTGTTGACTAATTCGAGCGTTGTCGCACGCCGCCACTTGTTGCGGGACATCGGCGGTCTATCGGAAGATCCCGGACTCATTGCGTGGGAGGATTACGACTGCTGGTTGAGGTTGGCCAAGGTCACTGAGAGATTCAGGCGCCTCCGCGAGCCCTTGGGCTGGTACTGGGTGGGGGGCGGGAACCTCACTTCAGCCAAGAGAACCATCGGAAACCTGCAGCGAATGAGGGATATACATCTTCGCCCCGCGGGCCGCGGCGGAGATGATGAGCTACCCGGTTGGTACCACTATGGAATGGGCAGGGCGCACTACCATCTGCGGGCGTGCGTGACGGCCGGACGACACATGTGGCGCGCCGTGCGCAGTCGGCTGCCTGCCGGCACGAGGTTGAAGGCGGCAATAACTCTCGGTCAGTGCCTGATGCGTGCAGGCGTTGCTCGTATGGGCAGCTCCAATGCTGACCACTGATTCGTTTTTTTTGACAACAGTTCCTGGAGCCTAAAATGTCCCTGAGAAGCGCGGTAAAACAACTCACTCCAAAAAGATTAAGACCGGCTGCGGTAGCGGCCTATATAGCGGCTCAGCGGCGCTATTTCGCTTTGTACCGTCAGCTGTTTCGCCCGAGTCCGCACTATATCGCGGTTGCGGAGCAAAACTACATCACGGTATTTCCACCCGAATGGACGAGCATCTGTATCGAGAACTCCGACATTCTCGTCGACTTGGAGACCGACTACAAATTCGCATTGAATGATGTCAGATTTGCCTACAGCGGACACACGATAGAGCACCTGTCCGACGAGGCGGTGAGAAGGCTGTTCAGGAATGTTGCGCGATCGATGCGCAAAGGTGGCGTCATAAGGGTGGAATGCCCGGACCTGGATTTGTTCCTGGACGATTATAAGTGCGTCAACAATCGAGATCGCAAGGTCACGAAGCTAATGCTGGAGTTCGCCGAGCGTTGGAATATGCCGAAAGTGATCGATGCGCGCGGGATCGATGTCTACGCTCAGGAACACATCAAGATATTGACCGGGATAGTCAGCTATTTCGATCGCAAATACGACAGGGCGCTGCCGCCGGTCTGCTCCGCCGAGGATTTCAATGAACGAATTGCCACCCTGTCCAATCGTGAATTTGGCGATTGGGCGGTGTCCTTACTGTCGCCAGATCAATTGCGCGACTCTTACCTGCATCGAAACTGGTTCAATTTTGCTAAGCTGCAGGAGTTTCTCACGGAGGCGGGGTTTTCCGACGTGGTCAAATGCGGACCCCGGGACACGCACCATAAATTCAAGATGAACATCAATAGAACACACCGAAGCTGGTGTTCGATTTATATCGAGGCAATAAAGCCATGAGAGAATTTGGCGGCGACGCACGCGCATGAAGAGAATAGCCGATCGAAAGCGCGTATTGGTAACAGGAGGTGCAGGATTTCTTGGCTCCCATCTATGCGAACGCCTGCTCGACAAGGGCGACGACGTCGTATGCGTCGATAACTTTTATTCTGGCAGCAAGGACAATGTCGCCCACTTGCTCGGAAATACCCATTTCGAGCTGGTACGCCACGACATCACGTTTCCTCTGTACATCGAGATCGATGAGATCTACAACCTCGCGTGCCCAGCCTCGCCGATACACTATCAGTTCGATCCTGTGCAGACGACGAAAACCAGCGTGCACGGCGCGATCAATATGCTGGGGCTTGCGAAGCGCCTGAAGGCGAAGATTTTTCAAGCCTCCACCAGTGAAGTCTATGGCGATCCGGAGGTTCACCCACAGACCGAGGACTATTGGGGCCACGTCAATCCCATTGGCCTGCGCGCCTGTTACGACGAGGGTAAGCGATGCGCCGAGACGCTGTTCTTCGACTACCATCGTCAGCATGGTCTGGACATCAAGGTGGCTCGGCTTTTCAATACCTACGGGCCGCGCATGCATCCGAACGATGGCCGGGTGGTGTCTAATCTCATCACGCAGGCACTGCGGCATCAATCGATCACCATATACGGAGATGGGCTGCAGACGCGCTCATTCTGTTACGTGGACGACACGATCGAGGCCATCCTGCGCTTCATGGGTACGCCGGCGGGCCAGACCGGCCCGCTCAACATCGGCAACCCCCACGAGCACACGGTGATCGATCTTGCGAGGCGCATCATCGGGCTGATCGGCTCTCGTGCGACAATTGCATTCTTGCCGTTACCGGCGGATGACCCGAAGCAGCGCCAGCCGGATATCCGTCTGGCCAAAGAACTGCTCCGTTGGGAACCCTTGGTCGGCATCGACGATGGCCTACAAAGGACCATCGAGTATTTTCGGAGTGAATACCCGCCGGCGGTTGAGCCGCCGAATTCGGCTAGTTAGGCTCCGTACTACCTGATTTTTCCAGGCACATAGAGATATGAACAATTACGACTATTGCGTCGGCTGGGTGCTTGCCCAACCGGTCCACCAAGGACGGGTTCCGGCTATCATCGCTCGAAAAACGGTTTCGTGATCAGTGGCCGCCATAGCTGAAGAACTATCATCTGGCGGCCCCATCGAGCGCCGCGCGCCACGCGTCGCCATGTCCGTGGCAACTGTCGCGGTCGTGGCATCCGCATTGCTGATCTACGTCTCGCAGGCCTTTATGATCACCGAGATACTCGGCATAAAACGTCTGATGCAGGTTCTGCTGATCGTTCCTATAGCGGTGGCTGCTTGTTACTACTTCGTCTCGCATCCCGGTCGATTTTTCGATCCCCTGATTGGATTTTCGATAGTCAAGCTCGCGACGGAAATTGTGCTGAGGGGACAGCTGAGTTACATACTCGACAGTCTCGCGTCCGTATTTGCCTTGATGGTGTTGGCTTGCGCGCCGGCCCAGAGCTTCAGAGCAGGCGTCAAGCTCCTGGTGACATTCGCGGGCACCATGGCGCTCATGGCGCTCACTCAATGGGCAATGATCATGGAGGATCCGGGATTGGTCAAATTTGTCATCGAAGTTTCGGATGATGGTGCCATCATAAATACTATCGAGCACCCAATTGCGGTCTTGGCGCTGCACGGAGACCAGGATTATACGTTGCTCGGCCGGCCGGTGGTGCGCATGCAGAGCTTCGCCAAAGAACCTTCTCTCAACGTGATCTACTTCATGCTTCCGGCATGTTTGGCATTCTTCCTGAAATCATGGTCAGCGCGCCTGTGGGGAGGCGTGATGCTGGCTTACTGTGTGCTCTCGCTTTCCGGATCGGTATTTCTGTCGTTGGCGTTCTCCGGCGTCATGTGGCTGATGCTGTTCGTTTTCCCCGTTAGATTTGCGTTGCCCTACGGTATGCTGGGGTTGATGGGCGGGTTTCTGTTCGCCGTCAAGTTTTTCGGTCTCGAGCCGCTGATGAACGCCTTTGAGTATCTCTCGCAGTACGGTGACTTTTTCCACAAGGGCGCCTCTCTAACCGATAGAACCGGAGGCGCCATCTTGAACACCGGCGCGGCGTTGGCTTCGCCGTGGGGAAGCGCAACGATATCGGATATTCCTGGCCCGTGGCTGATTAATTCTGCTCTGGCGGCCGGATGGCTGGGTGTGCTGTTGCTGATCTTGTTCCTGGTCGGGTTGGGAAGGCAGCTGGACCTTTTTTACGCGAATAGCCGGTTGCGGAGCGCGCGCGGACTGGGGGTCCTGTTGCTGCTCGGAGCGCTCGCCATGGTTGTCGTGTTCAATGACTATCAAATGGATGGCTATGCCGGTCTGATCCTGTTGGCGTTCATCTATCGAACGATCCAATTAAGAAATCAGGGCGACGGGACCGAGCAACGACGATTGGCGACATGAGGGCGCGGCGCAGTGTGGCCGTGCTCGGGGCGGGGTTCATCGGCCTGAACCTCGTGCGGGGTCTGGTCGACGCCGACTCGGATGTCGCCGTACTCGACCACAATGACGCTCCCGTTGATTTGCTTGGGCGGGTGAGGTGGACTCGTGGAGAGTTCGCCGACCCAGCGGCGATAGAACAGGTGCTCGCCGGCGCTGATGTGGCATTTCATCTGGTTTCCAGCACCGTGCCCGGCGACGAGCATGTCGAGGTGAGCCGCGAGCTGTCGGACAACATTTTCGCAACGCTCCGGTTTCTCGAGGTGTGTGAGCGTCTCAATGTACCGCGTGTCGTGTTTGCCTCTTCATCATCGGTCTACGGACTGCAAGCGCAGACGCCCATTCCCGAAACGGCCGTCACGGATCCCATCAGTTCGCATGGCATCCAGAAGCTCGCGATCGAGAAATATCTGTTGCTTCATCGATTTCACCGCGGACTTGACGTCCGCATCGCCCGGCTGTCGAACCCCTTCGGTCCGGGTCAGCGGCTCTATGGGCGGCAAGGCTTCATTGCCATGACAATCGGCCACCTTTTGAGAGACGAACCCATCCTGTTGCGCGATGCCGGGCGGCCGATACGGGATTTTCTGTATATCGACGATGTGATCGACGCGCTGAATCGTTTGGCGATGCACCGCGATGCCCCGTCGGTTTTGAATATTGGATCGGGGATCGGTCATTCGCTACAGGAAATCGTTGCAATGGTAGAAGAGGCGATACGGCGACCGATCACGTCGGTCCAAGGCGAGCTCAGGCGGGCGGATATCCCGGTAAGTGTATTGGACGTGACGCGTGCGGCCACCGGAATCGGATTCCGAGCGGCTGTCTCGGTGCGTGAGGGTCTGTTGCGTACTTTGCATCACCACGGCATAAGCACTCCGGGTGCCTAACACGAGGCATTCAGCCCGGTGACTTCGACTAACAGGGTGCTGCACATCATCACTGATCTTGGTCAGGGCGGCGCCGAAGCTGTGCTCTACCGGCTCATATGCGCGACCGGCGACGGCTTCGAGCATGCCGTGGTGTCACTCCATCTGGAGGGAGTCTACGGTCAGCCTTTGCGGGACCGGGGTGTTTCCGTGACCGCTCTGGGCATGCGCCGAGGCCGTGTGACCATCGAAGGTCTGCGTCGGCTGCTGCGGATCATCCGCGAATATCGTCCGCATGTCGTCCAGACGCGGCTCGACCACGCCAACCTGGTCGGGGGCCTGATGGCCCGGTTCGCCGGCGCGCCGCCCATCGTGTGGGCCGTGCATTCGACTGATTTGGGCCCGCTGCGATCGAGTTGGAAGACACGCATCATCCGGCGGACGTGTGCGCAATTGTCGCGCGCATTGCCGAGATTCATCGTCTCGGATGCACGCAGCGCGGCGACCCTTCACCAGAAAATCGGATTTTGCGCCTCGAAGCTGATCGTGGTGCCCAACGGTGTCGATCCGTTGTCGTTCCGACCGGACTCGGAAGCACGAGAGCGGATTAGGCAGATGTGGGGCGTAGCCCCGGGTGAGGTTTTACTCGGTTGCGTTGCGCGTTGGGATCCACTCAAGGACCACGAGAATCTCGTGCGTGCCGTCAAGCTGTTGACGGACCGCGGATATGTTTTCCGCTGCGTGCTCATCGGCAGGGGAATGAACGCGGAGAACCGCGATTTGCAGCGAGTGATACAACGCTGGGGGGGCGCGGATCGATTGATTCTCGCCGGTGCGAGCGGTGACGTTCCGGCCATCATGAATGCACTAGACCTGCATGTGCTGCCGAGTCGTTCAGAATCGCTGCCTGTCGCCGTAATGGAGGCCATGGCTTGTGGGACGCCGTGCGTGGTCACCGATGTGGGCGATGCACGCCACATCGTCGGCGATACGGGGTGGATTGCGCAGCCGCAGGATTCCGCTGCTCTAGCGGACGCGATTGAGGCGGCGCTCGGCGATTACCGGCGCGGCGCGCCAAAGGAGCGCGCCGAGTCGTGCAGGGCACGGATTATTCGCGACTTCAGTCTTGCCCGGATGGGCGCCGAATACGCGGCGTTGTGGAGGAGGGTGGCCGAGGGTCACCATTGAACGTGATTAAGACCGTCGCCGACACCCGCAAGCCGGTGTTGCTATACGTCGTGAATGTCGCCTGGTTCTTCTGTCTGCACCGCCTGCATCTCGCACGCGCGGCCCTTGCGGCAGGCTTCAGCGTGCACGTCGCGACAGCGCCGGATTTCGCCGATCACGTTGAACAGATAAAGGCGGAAGGGCTGATCTTTCATGAACTCGAGCTCCGACGCGGCCGATGGAGCGTGCTCGAAGAGTGTAGGCTCGCGGCGTCGCTCTATAGGCTGTATAGGGAAATCCGCCCCGACATCGTGCACCACGTGACAATCAAGCCGGTTTTGTGTGGGACGTTGGCCGCGCGGCTTGCCGGAGTGCCGGCTGTCGTCAACTCCGTATCGGGCCTTGGTTTCGTGTTTACCGCGGCCGACAGATGGGCGTCATTGAGAAGACTCACCGTCACCCTCTCCTACAAAGTGTTGTTTGCCCGAGCTGCGATCCGCGTCATCTTTGAAAACAGCGACGACCTCAAAATGTTCTTAGATCGCCGGATAGTCAAACCGGCCCAAGCCGTCCTGATCCGCGGAGTGGGTGTTGACCTACAGAAATTTCGACCCGGTCCGCCGCGCAACGGTGTTCCCCTCGTAGTGCTTCCGGCCCGCATGCTCTGGGACAAGGGAGTCCGCGAGTTTTGCGAGGCGGCGGCCACGGTTCAGAAATGGGGGGTTCATGCCCGATTCGCGCTCGTAGGGGGGGTGGACAGCGAAAATCCCGCGGCCATTCCCGAAACATGGCTGAGCGAGCAGCGAAGCAACGGTGTGATCGAGTGGTGGGGATGGTGCGCGGATATGGTTGCCGTCTATGCGGCCGCTGATGTCGTTTGTTTACCGTCGTATCGCGAGGGGCTGCCAACGGTGCTGCTCGAAGCCGCCGCCTGCGGTTGCATGCTCGTCACCACCGACGTCCCGGGATGCCGTGAAGTGGTTCGCGATGGCGAGACGGGATTGGTGGTTCCGCCGCGCGATCCGATGGCGCTCGCTCAGGCATTTCGAACCGCCATTGCGGATCATTCGCTGCGCGAGCGGTTGAGTGCCGCGGCGCAAGATTATGTAACGTCCGAATTCTCGGCGGAACAGGTGAGGGAATCCACCGCCCGCGTGTACCGCGATTTGCTCGCGCAGGTGGCAGAACCGTGATGCACCTGATCAAGCAGCTGGTTGGTGAGTTTGCGAAGCCACTGGTGATCGCAGCATTGTTCTGTGCGATCGCGGGTCTTTTTCGATTCCGCGGGCGACGGGGCACCGCTGCATGGCTGTTTGTCTCTGCTGCGGCCATCGTCTACTTGGGCGCGACTGCGTTGGTAGGGAACGCACTGCTTGAGCCGCTCGAGCGGCAGTATCTCCCAATCCGGGACGCATCCTTGCCGGCGGTCGGTTACGTCGTGGTGTTGGGTGGCGGCTACGAGCCGCGCGATAGCATTCCTGTCACTGCGGCGCTCGACTCGGACGGTCTCGCCCGAATCGTCGAAGGCATACGGCTCAAGCGCCGCCTCGGCGCCGCCAGTCTCGTTGTATCGGGCGGCGCGCCGCCGGGTGAGGCACCATCAGCGATCGGCTACGCAATGTTGGCACGCGATCTTGGCGTCGACGATGCATCGCTGATCGTATTAGATGGTTCGCTGGACACGGGTGCCGAAGCGCGCAGCGTTGCGGCGTTGATCGGTAAGGCGCCATTCGTGCTCGTGACCTCCGCGTACCACATGCCCCGCGCCATGCGGCTGATGGAACGCGCCGGGGCGCGCGCGGTTCCGGCGCCGACCGGCCAGCTTGCAAACGACTCGGCGATGGGCTGGCGGGGTTTGATTCCGACGTCGGGCGGGCTGCGCAATACCGAGCGCGCGCTGCATGAGTATCTGGGGCTGACGGCGCAGGCTGCCGGTGTCGACCGATGACGCGAGTTTTGGTAACTGGTGCAACGGGTTTCGTCGGCAATACACTGTGCGAAGTCCTGGCTCGATCGGGATATGTGGTGCGGGCGGCGTTGCGCAGCGATCGTTCGATTCCCGCCCATATTTCGGAGAAGACGGTCGTGGGTGACATGGCCACGACTACCGACTGGCGAGCAGCGCTTAGCGGCGTGGACCTGGTGCTTCACCTTGCGGCAAAAGTTCACGTTTTGCATGACGCGCGTGCCAATACGGATCTTTACCTGGAAACGAATGCACGCGGGACAGCGCATCTGGCAAATGAGTCGGCGCGGGCCGGAATCCGCCGATTCGTATATTTGAGCAGCGTCAAGGTAAACGGAGAAGAGACCACTGACGACGCTTACACCGCTTACGATGAACCGCGACCGCAAGATGCCTATGGAACGTCGAAGTGGTTTGCGGAGAAACATGTCACGGAGATCGCTGCGAGGACGGGCATGGAAGCGGTAGTCGTGCGTTCGCCTCTCGTGTATGGCCCGGGGGTGCGGGCGAATTTTCTCAGGCTGCTGCGCTGGGTGGACAAGGAATGGCCGCTTCCACTGGGCGCGATAGAGAATTGTCGCAGTCTCGTGAGCATTTGGAATCTGTGCGACTTGTTGACGCTCCTTCTCGAGCATCCGGCAGCCCCGGGCCGCACTTGGATGGTGTCCGACGGAGAGGATCTATCGACGCCTCAGCTCATTCATAGGCTCGGGAGTGCGATGAGTCGCCGCGTGAGGCTGCTGCCGGTGCCAGTCCGTCTGCTTCATTTATTTGGCGGGCTGATCGGCAAAAAAGCGGAAATGGCCCGGCTCTGTGGTTCCCTTGTCGTGAATATCGAGCACACGCGCCGCGAGCTGGAGTGGTCACCGCCAATTAAACTGGATGAAGGGCTCGCTCGGACGGTTACGGCCTATTTGGCAGAGCGGCGCCAATGACATCACGCGTCATGTGGGTGGTACTCATAGCATTTACCATCGCGGTGATCGCGACTGGTTTTATGCGCCGATACGCTCTCCAAAGAAATCTTATCGATATTCCGAATTTACGGAGTTCGCATGCATCGCCTACTCCGCGGGGCGGAGGGGTTGCGATTGTCGTCGCGTTCTTTGTTGCGGCACTGCTGCTTACATTCTTTGGACTGATGGATCCCGTGCTCTTGGGCGTTCTTTTGATTGGCGGCGGCGCGATGGCGGTGGTTGGATATCTCGACGACCGGCGGCACTTACCTGCGAGTGTGCGCTTTGGCGTACATTTGGCGGCGGCCGTTTTGGCCGTAATTCTGCTCGGTGGGATTCCTGAGCATGCGCTCGCCAACTGGGGGTTGCATGGAGTATGGATCGGCGGCTTGATCGCGGTCTTGATTCTGGTTTGGACGACCAATCTTTTTAATTTCATGGATGGATTGGACGGCATCGCCGGCAGCGAGGCGGTCTTTGTGAGCGGCGCGGGCGCTTGGCTGAGTTGGTATGCGGGGGGCGCTCTCGGATTGACGGCAATCATGGTATGCCTCGCCGGCGCCAGCTTGGGCTTCCTACGCTGGAACTGGCCGCCAGCACACATATTCATGGGCGACGTCGGCAGTGGATTTCTGGGCTTCTCTTTGGCAGTGCTTGGCCTGGTAGCCAGCCAAAGAGGAATACTCCCCATCGAGGCGTGGGCAATTTTGGGAGGCGTATTCTTGGTGGATGCCACTGTGACACTCATCAGACGGATTATAAGGGGCGATAGGTGGATTAGTGCCCACCGGTCCCATGCTTACCAGCACCTGGCTCGTCGTTGGAAGGGTCATCTGCCGGTAACACTATTGGTAATGTTGATTGATGTATTCTGGTTGCTTCCTTTGGCCATTCTTGCAACAAGATTTCCTTCTCATGTGTTGTGGCTTCTCGCTGCTGCCTTGGCGCCGCTGGTGGCGCTCGCAATCGTCTGCGGGGCGGGAACGGACGAGATGTAGGCCTTCGATATCCAAACGACGATTCGTCTGAAACCTAAATGGCCGAATCCGGTACTCACATGATAGCCGTCTCGCGCGGGACTCCGCTGTGCCCGTCGTTGATCGTGTGTGAGCGCTACGCAACGCCTGGATGTCTTTCAAATGTCTACCATTCCGATCGACCGCGGTTTAGAAACGCTTCCTCGGCTCACCCAGGTTGCAGCCGCACTCCGCAAGACTACCGAGATTCTGGCACATGATCTTGCCGTTCCGGCCAGCGAACCGCCGGTCTGGACGGAATTCGAGTGGCGCATCGCCCGGGCGGTGGTCGCAATGCATGGAGTGTCTTCGCTTCTCCACTCTGGATTGCGCTGGCAAGGTCCTGAAGGTTGGCGGCGGTTTCTGCTTGAACAGCGGGATCAAACTGTCGCCCGACACCTACTGATCCGTCGCTTGTTGGAGGCGATCGATTTGGAAGCGCGTCGCAGAGGTATAGCGCTGGTGGCTCTGAAAGGTGCAGCACTCCACGCAAACGGAATCTACGCGGCCGGCGAGCGTCCAATGGGGGACATAGATCTCCTGGTTCGCAATGACGAGGCGAAGGCAATCGCTCGCCTGCTCGAAGTTTTCGACTTTGCTGCTTCGTTTACTACCCGCCGTCACCAGGTGTATGAGCCACGGGCTAGAAAGATATCGACGGGTGCCAGGTTGGGCGAACATGTCGATAATCCGGTGAAGATCGAAGTGCATGTCAGGATTGACGAACACCTTCCGACCACAGCGGTAGACATAACTCAGTTCCTGTTGTCACGCAATGCACACGCAGGTCTCAACGCCTATCCCTCGGTCGCGTCTCTCATGATGCATCTTTTGCTGCACGCGGCGGGAAACATGCGGGCTCGCGCATTACGGCTTATTCAGTTGCATGACATTGCTCTGTTGGCGGCACGCTTTGGCCCCGCCGACTGGGAAGAGTTGCTGACCGCGCGCCCAAGCGGTTGCAGTGTGTGGTGGGCGTTTGCACCGTTGATGCTGGTGGCGCGCTACTATCCGGAAAGAATCCCGCCCGTCGTCTTCGCTCGCCTGGGAATGGAGTGTCCGTGGTTGTTAGCCAAGCGCGCAGCACACCAGCGACTGACGGATGTCTCCTGGTCTAATATTCGCATTGAGGCGTTTCCGGGAGTCGAATGGTCCCGAACCCTACGCGAGGCGGCGGATTTCATGACCGGCAGAATTTGGCCCAGCCGCGAGGCTAGGTTGGAACTCAAAGACGGTGCCGCTCAGATTCCGGACGCCTCCACCATACCTTGGTATGGCATCTCGCACCGTGCGCGGATTCTGCGCTGGGTTTTCTCCACGCCGCCTCGGGTGCAAACACTGCTCTCGGTTCGTATGGCGTTGACTCCAGAGTCGTGTACCACAGCGGCTTTCGGAAAACGAGAGTATTGATCACGCTGAGGAGAAATTCGGCATGGGGCCGGGAATTCGATGTACGCTATCTACATAAGGATTGCACGTTGCATCCGTAGCTATTCTCGGGGCGTTCAATTGACGAAGACTGCGCTAGTCACTGGGATCACCGGACAAGATGGTGCGTATCTTGCGGAATACCTGATTTCGAAGGGATACATAGTTCACGGCGTTAAACGACGCGCCTCGTCATTTAACACCGACCGTATCGATCATCTTTACCAAGACCCTCACGATAGAGGTATTCGACTTAGGCTTCACTACGGGGATCTTACGGATTCGACCAACCTAATTCGGATCATTCAAGAAGTTCAACCGGATGAAATCTATAATCTAGCTGCGCAAAGCCACGTTGCCGTATCGTTCGAGACGCCCGAATACACTGCGAACGCCGATGCCGTCGGCACGCTACGAATGCTCGAGGCGATTCGAATTCTTGGCCTCGAGAAAAAGGCGCGATTTTATCAGGCGGCGACATCCGAGATGTTCGGCAAAGTTCAGGAAATTCCGCAGCGGGAAACGACGCCATTTTATCCCCGCTCACCCTACGGAGTCGCGAAGGTCTACGCATATTGGATTACCGTGAACTATCGCGAGGCGTATGGTCTTTTTGCATGCAACGGCATCCTGTTCAACCACGAATCGCCGATGAGAGGTGAAACCTTCGTGTCGCGCAAGATCACTCGCGCATTGACGCGCATCAAGGTCGGCCTGCAGGAAAATCTGCATCTCGGCAATTTGGATTCGCGTCGCGATTGGGGGCATGCTCGGGACTATGTTCGCGCACAATGGCTGATGCTGCAGCAACATGTGCCGGAAGATTTCGTCATCGCAACGGGCACACAATATTCGGTGCGAGATTTCGTCGCGACCGCTGGTTCCCTGCTCGATATGCAGATCGAGTGGCAAGGTGAGGGCGTGGACGAGGTGGGCATCGATGCCTCCACGGGGCGTACGCTGATTCACGTCGATCCTCGCTATTTCCGTCCGACAGAAGTAGAGACTCTATTGGGTGACCCTACCAAGGCGCGGGAGAAGTTGGGCTGGGAGGCCGAGGTAACTTTCCCGGAATTGGTAGCAGAAATGGTTGCTTCGGATCTGCAAGTCGCAAACCGCGACGCCTTGGTGGCTAAAGAGGGCTACAGGGTCTACAAACACCACGAGTAACAACCGGTGCAGCTTACCGCAGCGTCTCGAATTTATGTGGCCGGTCACCGTGGTTTGGTGGGATCGGCGATCGTCAGGGCTCTTCAGCAGCGGGGACACGCCCAGCTGGTCCTCAGGACGCATTCTGAACTTGATCTCACCAGCCAGGCGGACGTTCGCCGGTTCTTTGAGACTGAGCGCCCTGAAGGCGTAATCATGGCTGCAGCGCGTGTTGGGGGAATCCACGCCAACAATTCTCGGCCGGCGTCGTTCATTCGTGACAATTTGTTAATTCAAGACAACGTGATCGACGCCGCGCATCGATCCGGGGTCGGCAAGTTCGTGTTTCTGGGATCGAGCTGCATCTATCCCAAACTTTGTCCCCAACCCATCAAGGAGGAGTATCTTTTAAGCGGTCCCTTGGAACCCACGAACGAGTGGTACGCGATCGCCAAGATAGCGGGTGTGAAGATGTGTCAAGCATATCGAAGGGAATTCGGCTTCAACGCGATCTCCGTGATGCCGACCAATCTGTACGGGCCGGGAGATAACTTCGATTTGCAGAGCTCGCATGTACTGCCGGCGCTGATCCGCCGCTTCCATGAAGCCAAAGTTCGCGGCGATGCCAGCGTCACGGTTTGGGGCACAGGCACGCCGCGCCGGGAATTTCTCCACGTGGACGATCTTGCCGACGCGGTCTTGTACCTTTTACACTCGTATGACGGCGAATCCCTCGTCAACATTGGCTGGGGCGCGGACTTGACGATTCGCGAGTTAGCCGAAATGGTGGTGTCGGTAATTGGCTACAGCGGCCGATTGCTCTTTGACCCTGCGATGCCGGACGGCACGCCGCGCAAGCTTTTGGACGTCTCGCGGCTTACCAGCCTCGGCTGGCGCGCAAGAATCCCGCTTAAAGACGGTATCGAACGAACCTACGCATGGTTTAAGGAACATGCTGCCGACGCGCGACTCTAGATTCAGTGTAAAAGATCGCCGGTCATTGGGCATAGGTAAACGCAAACTTGCTTGGCGCGTTAGTTGCACTGAGTCGCTACAATATTGCAGGACCGAAGGTGACTCGCTAGATAATTTCGGTACACTGTAGGACAGGGAGATAAGAAGTCCTTGTCAGCAGCGAGATTGAATCGCTCGAGGTCACCGACGGGGGAAGAGGTGTCAGGGAGGCTCACATTGGGTTCAAAGAGCGTGGAAAGAACCGACGACTTTGCGCGGCAAACTGTTGACCTGCCCGGACCAGTGAAGCGGGTCATCGCAATTTGCACGGATTCGGTCATGATGCCGCTGGCCCTGTGGGCGGCCATGGATCTTAAGGCGGGCGCTCCCACTTTCTCGTTTGCCGACTGGCCGGCCTATGTGGCCGTCGTTGCCATCTGTATTCCGATTTTCGTACGCATGGGCTTGTACCGAGCGGTTATCCGTTTTCTCGGCCATAAAGCAGTGTTTGCCGTCGCTTTTGCAATATTCCTGAGCGGAGTACTGCTGGGTCTTTTGGGCTTTGCCCTCAAGATACCGGCGCTCTCCTGGAGCGTGGTGACCATCTACTCGTGCTTGGCACTGCTATACGTGGCGGGATCGCGCGTCGTGGTGCGCTACTACTTGCTCACCCGCTATATCCAGCCGACGGTGGCTCGGGTGGCGATCTACGGCGCCGGCGATGCCGGCGCGCGGCTTTCCACCGCATTGCTGACGACCCGCACTTTCGACCCCCTGGTATTCGTCGACGATAAGAAGAGTCTGCAGGGTCGCATGGTCAATGGCATCAAGGTCCATGCCCCCGAGCAGCTTCCTGAATTGATCAAGGACCGCAACATCGACCGGGTTTTGCTGGCACTGCCCTCTTTGACTCGCCGTCGGCGCCACGAGATCTTGAGCGGCCTGGAGCCGCTTGGGGTGCATGTGCAAACTGTCCCGGAATTTGAGCAATTGGTCACCGGCAATGCAACGGTGGGCGACATTCGGGAGGTCGACGTCTCCGATCTACTGGGACGCGATTCGGTACCCCCGAAGCCTGGGCTTTTCGACGCCTGTATTCGCGACCGGGTGGTCATGGTGACCGGTGCCGGCGGTTCAATTGGCTCCGAACTTTGTCGGCAAATCATCGGGTTGGGCCCGAGACGGCTGGTCTTGTTCGAAATGTCGGAATTGGCGCTTTACAACATACAGCGAGAGTTGCGGACTTTTGTGGACCAACATTCGGCGGCCGTAGATCTGGTCG
>Ga0210391_10000398_pt1 | contig 47694 bp, 42 predicted proteins | sample IncBWC12OmetaG_FD_160573 | JGI IMG/M metagenome (GOLD analysis project Ga0210391, IMG submission 160573) | Forest soil microbial communities from Barre Woods Harvard Forest LTER site, Petersham, Massachusetts, United States - Inc-BW-C-12-O ...
CCCGTCGCGGTGAGGTTCGAATAGGCGTGCCCGCCCGTGGCGGTCGCCTCGGTGGCCGTGGCCGAACCGCTGGTCACCGAACCGCCGGCCACTCCATTGCCGGCGCCGCTGACGCCGCTCGCGCCACCACTCAGGGTCAGATATCCCCGCGTGTTGAATGCGCCGGTGGTCATGCTGGTGGCAGTCGAGCTGCCCGAGGCATTGCCGCCTTGCCCACCGGTGGTTCCAGTGCTGGCGCCGCCACCCGTGCCGCCCGTGACCGTGCCCCGGGTGTAAGTGTATTCAGCGCCCGTCAGGGCAATGGTCACCGCCCCGGCGCCACCGGCGCCACCCGCAGCGCCGGCGCTGCCACCGCCTGCGCCACCCTGGCCGGTCGCGTAACCCTGGGTATTCGACGACCGGGTGGTGTTGGCCGTGTAATCATTGAACGCCAGGCTGCTGGTACCGGCGCCGCCGGCGCCACCGGTCCCGCCGCTGCTGTACCCACCGTTGCCGCCGGTGGCGTTCTGATGAAGTCTCTCCTGGCCGCCGGTGGAACTGACGCTCACATCATTCGTGAGGGTGCTTGAGGCTCCGGCGCCACCCGTGCCGCCCGAATAGCCCCGGCCGCCGCTGCCACCGGTCTGGTCCGCCGTCACCGTGGCGCTGAATCCTGTGGACGACACCGCACCCGTGGTCGCGGTGCCGCCATTACCTGCCGTCTTGCCAGTGCCGAAGGCGCGCCCGCCCTGGCCGCCGGTGGCATAGGCAGAGGCAGTGACCAGCGCAGTGGTGCTGGTGCTGCTGGCGGTCACCGCAGTGGTGGTCGCATTGCCGCCTGCACTGCCGCTGCCCCCGCCCGTGCCATTGTCGTTGCCGCCGCCATTGCCGCCGGTGGCGTGCGCGGCGCTTGAGACCGTACCGGCGCCCGCGGCGCTGCTGCCCGCACTGGCGTTGCCACCGAGGCCGCCGGTGCCGGCGTAAGTGCCGCCGCCGGTTCCGCCGGTGGCATTCGCAATGACGCCCACCGAGGTGGCCTTGGTCGTGCCACTGTCCGTGAAACTCAGCGCCGAAGTGGCGTTGGCACCCGCGCCACCCGCCCCGGTACCGTTGTTGCCGCCGCCCGCACCGCCATCGGCGGTCTGGGTCAGCGTAATGGTGCCACCGCGTGACTTGCCGCTGACCGCATTGTTGAGGCTGACCGCTGCACCGGCACCGCCGGTGGAGCCGGTGCCACTGCCCACGCCACCCGCACCACCCGTGGCGGTCAGGTTGGCAGTGGCGGAAAAGCCGTAGGCTGTGGAGGAGAGCGCACTCGAGGTGCCCACGCCGCCGCCGGCACCTGCGGTGGCGCCGGCGCCGTCCACGCCGCCGCCCGCACCGCCCGTCGCGGTGAGGTTCGAATAGGCGTGCCCGCCCGTGGCGGTCGCCTCGGTGGCCGTGGCCGAACCGCTGGTCACCGAACCGCCGGCCACTCCATTGCCGGCGCCGCTGACGCCACTCGCGCCGGCGGTGAGGGACAGGTATCCCCTGGCGTTGAATGTACCGGTCGTCGAGCTGATGGCCGTCGAACTGCCTGAGGCATTGCCGCCTTGGCCGCCGATGGTTCCATTGGTGGCGCCGCCACCATTCCCGCCCGTGGCTGTGGCCCGGGCATAGGTGTATTCAGCGCCTTTCATCGAAAGGCCTACGGTCCCGGCGCCACCGGCGCCACCGGCACCGGCAGTGCCACCGCTACCGCCGGCGCCACCCTGGCCGGTCGCGTAGCCATTCACACTCGCCGACTTGGTGCCGTTGGTCGTGTCATCAAAGGTGAGGTTGCTGATGCCCGCGCCGCCGGCGCCGCCGGCGCCGCCGCTGCTATACCCACCCGTGCCGCCGGCGGCGTTCTGATGCAGTCTCTCGCTTCCGCCGGTGGAACTGGCCATCACATCATTCGTGAGGGTGCTTGAGGCTCCGGCACCGCCGCTGGCGCCCGAATACCCTCGGCCGCCGCCGCCACCGGTCTGGTCGGCAGTCTCCGCGATGCTGAAGCCGCTCGCCGACACCGTGCCCAAACTCCCGGCGCCGCCATTGCCGGCCGTCATGCCGGTGCCGAAGGCGCGCCCGCCGATGCCGCCGGTGGCATAGCCGCCGGCATTCGCCGTCGCCGATGTCCCGGAGGCGGTAGCGGTCACTCCAGTGACCGTCCCCATGCCCGCCAGACCCCCGTTGCCGCCGGCGGTACCCGAGCCTCCGCCGCCGCCATTGCCGCCTGTGGCGCGTGCCGTCGCCGAGGCAGAAGTCGTCCCCGTCGCAGCACTGGTGGCCTGCGCATTGCCGCCGGCGCCGCCGGCGCCGCTGGTGCCGGTACCACTGACGCCGACGCCGCCTATTCCGCCAGTGGCTTGCGCCAGCGCCTGCGCTACCCCCGAGGTGTTGTTCGAGGTTGCGTTGGCGACGGCGTTTCCTCCGGCGCCGCCGGCCGCACCGTTGCCGCTGCCCGAGACCGCACCGGCGTTGCCGCCGGCACCGCCGGTCGCATAACCACTGGCAACCAGGGTCGAGCCCGTGGGCTGAGTGGTGGTGATTGAAGACTTTGCATAGCCACCCGCCCCGCCTGCACCAGCGGCGCCATTGGGCGCGCTGCCGGCGCCGCCGGTGCCACCCCCACCGCCCGTCACATGCTGGACATCGTCGGTCTGACCCGCGATGCCAGTGTAGTTGTAGGACTGGGTCTCGCCCGTGCCCCCGGTGCCCCCGGCGCCGCTGGTGCCGGTGCCGTTGGTGCCAGGAGTTCCTACCGTGCCGGTGTAGTAATGGGTAGCCATGACAACTTACCTTCTAAGACCCCCACTTGCAGTGGGCTGATGTTGTGATTGCGAACGTATGTGGATCGGAGGCGCCGGGCTGCGCCCGGTTGCCGGAATCAGCTGAACGTCGGAGGGCATTTCATGTGCGCAGCGCGCACCCTGGCATTGCCGTAGCGGTGGAACGTATTCATCCCGGTGCCCTCAGAAGTGCTCTGCAGCTTTCGTTATGGTTGCGAGCGCGCCGCTCCCCCCGGAGCGGGCGCACATAATCCAGCAGAGCCGTAGCAAATTTCATGCACAGATTTATGTCGCGCACTTCGTGCATCGCGACGGCGAACCGCCGGCGGCAATCGAATGCGGTTTCAGCGAGCCACTAGAGTCCGACAATTCATGGAGTTAAGTTTCAAATGTCGCGTCGCGCAGGAACGCGTCGGTCATCTGAAATTTTGTCGTGGTCGCGAGGCGTGAATGAGACGTCGACCATCGAGAAAATGGTCGTCGTAAGAAAATCCGTCGATGATTGTGCGCAGCGGCAGCGATGAACAGAACTGCCCTGGCTGATCAACGCTCGCGCAGCGCCTCGCCGGCAGTGGTCATCAGCGGACTGAGGAAATACTCCGCCACGGAGCGCGTGCCGGTGCGGATTTCCGCCTTCACTTCCATTCCCGGAGTCATGTTGACCCACTTGTGCTCAACCCGGAATTGCTTGCCCGGGATCTTGACCCGCACGACGAAATACAGACCGTTGTGCTTGTCGGACACCGCATCGTTGGAAATATCCACGACCGTTCCCTGCAGGTAACCGAAGCGCGTGTACGGAAAGGCATCCACTTTCACAATCGCCGATTGACCGACCTCGACAAAGCCGATGTCCTTGTTCTCCAGGCGAGCCTCCACCTCAAGCGCATCGTCCGGCACGATCTCCAGCAAGGGTTGGGCGGTGGTCACCACCCCGCCTACGGTATGGACCGACAGTTGCTGCACCGTGCCAGAAACAGGGGCCACCAACCGCATGAACGCCTGGCGGACCTCGGCCTTGGTTTGATCATTGCTCGCCTGCGACAGGATCTCCTGGGCCTTTCCCAGATCCTCCAAGGCATTGCGGCGGAAGGTTGCGGCGGTTGTCTGGATGTCGCCTTTTTGCTCCGCGATCGCCGCCTGCAGCTCATGCGAATGACTGATGCGCGCGGCAAGTTCGCCCTTCTGGGTCAGGGCGCTCTCCTGCTTGTCGAGATAGTCATGCCGGGCGACGTAATTGTCGGTGGACAGCGCCTTGTAGTCATCGGCCTGCTGCTGGGCGAGCGGCGCCGTGGCGTTCAACTGCGCAATATCGGCGTCGGTGGTGGCCAATTCCGCCTCGCGCTTCTCCAGTTCGGCCTGCAACGAGGTCATCTTGGCGCGATATTCGCCGTAGATGCCGTCCGCGAACGCCTGGGTCTGATTCTGGCGAGCGTCCGGGGCGTTCGGCACGACCGCGACGACCGGTTTGGCGTTCTTGCTCTGCGCCTGCAGCAGTGCCTGCGAGCGCGCCATCGTCAGTTGCGCGTCGAGGCGGGTTGCGGTCGCCTTGTCGGTATCGGCCGCCGCCTGCGTGGGATCAAGCTCCATCAGCAGCTGTCCGGCCTGAACCCGCATCCCGTCACGTACCAGGATGCTGCGCACCACGCCGGTCACGGCCGGCTGCACGACTTTCACGCGTGCATTGGGTACCAGCTTGCCCGGCGCCACGGCGACGATGTCGAGTCGGCCAAAAATCGTCAGCACCAGGGCACCCAGCGCCAGCAGTGCGCAGATGCGTGCGGTCCAGCGCGGCGCCGGATGAACCGGGGTCTCGACGATTTCCAGATGCGCCGGCAGGAAGGCGATTTCCACGGGCAGCTTCGCTTTGGCATCGAGCTCATGACGCACCCGCCAGCTCTGACGCCATACGGCACCGTAGCGCTGCAGGAGCGCGGCGATCGCGTTGAGTCTCGGATGCTGCATTGCCGTACCTTTGCCGATTACGGATTCTGCAGGGCGACCAGGTGGGCGTAGGGTCCACTGCGCTTGATCAGATCATCGTGCCGACCGGACTCGACGATCGTGCCCTTTTCCATGGTAAGGATCCGGTCAGCATTGCGGATGGTGGACAGCCGGTGCGAGATCACGATGACTGTTCGGCCACGGCACAGCGCCGGCATGTTCTGCTGCAGCGTACGTTCGGTCTCGTAGTCCAAGGCGCTGGTGGCCTCATCGAAGATGAGGATGCGGGGGTTGCTGGCCAGGGCGCGCGCGATGGCAATGCGCTGGCGTTGGCCGCCCGAAAGGCCGCAGCCATGCTCACCGACCATGGAATCGTAGCCCTCCCGCAGTTCACAGATGAACTCGTGTGCGCCGGCTAGCTTGGCGATCGGGATGATGGCCTCCAGCGGCATTCCCGGGTCGGCCACCGCGATGTTCTCGCGGATCGAGCGGTTGAACAGCAGGTTCTCCTGCAGCACCACCCCGACCTGACGGCGCAGCCATGCCGGATCGGCCAGGGCCAGATCGATTCCGTCGATGCGTATGCGTCCACGCTCGGGCACGTACAGGCGCTGTAGCAGCTTTGCCAGGGTGCTCTTGCCCGAGCCGGAACGCCCGACGATGCCAACCAGCTCGCCCGGATTGATGTGCAGGCTGATATCGTGAACGATGACCGGTCCGTCCGGCTTGTAGCGGAACTGGACGTCCTCCAGGTCGATGGCACCCTGGATCGTCGGCAGCGCATGCGAACTCGTCGGAACCTCGGTGCGCGTGTTGAGGATGTCGCCCAGCCGCTGCATCGACACACTGACCTGCTGGAACTCCTGCCACAGCTGCGCCAGCCGCAATATCGGGGTCGCCACCCGCTGCGCCAGCATGTTGAATGCCACCAGCTGGCCGATGGTCATTTTTCCGTTGATGACCTGATAGGCGCCCAGGAACAGGATGGCCAGGGTCACGAGCTTTCCGACCAGCTGGATCAGCTGCTGGCCGAGGTTGGCGAGGGTGGTGACGCGAAAGCCGGCGGTCACGTACGCCGCCAGCAACGTGTCCCACTTGCGCGCGAACTGCGGTTCCACCGCATGTGCCTTGACGGTCTCGCAACCCGAAACGGTCTCGACCAGAAAGGAATTGTTGTCGGCGCCGCGCGCGAACTTGACATCCAGCGCCTTACGAAACGCCGGATTGATCGCCGCGGAAATCGCGACGTAGAACACCAGCGACAGCACCACGATCAGGGTCAGCTTGACGCTGTACAACGCCATCACGGCAATGAAAATTACCGAGAACACGACGTCAAGAGAGGCGGTCAGGGCCTGCCCGGTGAGGAAATTGCGGATGTTTTCCAGTTCTCGCACCCGCGATACCGAATCCCCGACGCGACGCGCCGCGAAATAGGCCAACGGCAGCTGCACCAGATGGCGGAACAGGCGGGCCCCCAGTTCGACATCCATCCGATTGGTGGTATGGGCGAAGATGTAGTTGCGCAGTCCGGTGAGCAGGGTCTCGAACACGGCTGCCAGCAGCATGGCGACGGCGACCACGCTGAGCGTGTCGTACGCCCGGTTGGTCAGCACCTTGTCCATGATCACCTGGAACATCAGCGGCGGCACCAGACCGAAGGTCTGAATCAGGAAGGAGATGCCGAGCACTTCCAGCAGCAAGCGCCGGTATTTCACCACCGCCGGGATGAACCAGGAAAAATCGAAGCGCGCCAGTTCGCCCACCAGTGAAGCGCGTGAGGCGACCAGCAGCGCGTGGCCGTTGCTGCGCCCATTGAGCTGCGTCAGGGTCATGATCTGGGGCGCGGAGCAATCCCCGTCCTGAATCAGGGCGCGCTCCTCGGACAGCTTTGCCAGGACGAAGTGCCTTTCATTTGAATCAAACAGCAGCGCCGGCAGGGTCATCTGGCTCAAGCGCTGCGGATCGATGGCGACGATCCTGGCCTTCAGGCCCAGGGCTTTCGCGGCGCGCAGCAACTCGCGCTCGCTGAAGCGTATTTCACCGAGCCCCGACCGGTGACGCATCTGCGCCTCGTCCGTCGCGATGCCGTGCATGCGTGCGATCAATGCCAGCGCGGTCAGTCCAGGATCACTGATTCTCGCGCTGCCGGTGCGGTCGCCGGAATCGACGTTTCTGCTGTCGGTGGCGGCTGAACTGGAGACGTCGTTCATTTGAAATTACTTATTTCTTGTTGCGACGCATCGACTCTGAATTGGCCGCCGCTACATTCATCCGGCCCTTTCTTCTTTGTGCCAGTATGCGACGATCGGTCATTCGGAGTCCATGAAAACTGTGTGACTCGATGTGACGTAAGGCGCCGGTCGTTTAGGATCCATAAATAGAAGAAAGGTGACCCCGTGGTCCGCGCACTGTTAATTCTGCTGCTCGCTTCGCTGTTTGCAGTCACCGCCGCGGTGGCCGGTGAGGCGCGTGAAATTCCGGCCACTCCGGCATCGCCGTTGCTGGCCGGGACGAACCTCCCCGACCCTTGCGCGCTCGCAGTGAGCATGCCCCTGACGCTGGGCGACGCCATCGGCCGGGCGCTGTGCGCGAATCCCAAGACGCGCAGCGCCTGGGTGGCGATCAAGCTCTATGCCGCGCAGGTCCGGAGCGTGAGGGAAAGCTATCTGCCCACGCTCAGCGCTACCGGAAAGGAGACTGAAAGCAAGACCGAAACCCGGATCAACGATGACCCGCTGCTCAATACCGACGCCCAGGACGACTATCCGGCATGGCGTGTCGATCTGAGCTGGGTTCTGTACGACTTCGGCCAGCGCGGTAACCAGTTGGACTCCGCCCGCGATTTGCTGGCGGCGGCGCGTGCCAACCTTGACGTCGCCTTGCAGCAGGTCTTTCTGCGTGCCGCGGCTGATTATTACGACGCCCAGGCGGCACAGGCCAGCCTGGATGCGGCCACACAGATCGAGGATTTGACCCAGAAAAGCCTCGAGGCCGCTCATGCGCGCATGGAGCGCGGGGTCGCGCCGGTCAGCGACGAGCTTCAGGCGCGAACCGCGCACGCCCAGGCGGTGCTCACGCGGGTCAAGGCCCAGGCCGACCTCGATACCAAACTCGGGGCGGTGGCCATCGACATGGGTTTGGATCCGGATATCGCGCTGAAGGTGCCTGCGGCCGACCTCAACCTCACCGTGCGCCGCGATTTCACCGACTCGCTGCACGAACTGATCGCCGCGGCCAAGAAAAGCCATCCCAGCGTCGCGGAAGCGGAAGCGGAGTTGGCGGCCGCCCGCGCCGATGAACGTGTCGCGCGGGCGCGCGGCTATCCAACCATCGGCCTGGTGGGTGATATCGGCCGCACCAACCAGCCGCTGACGCCCAGTCTGGGCAGCCCGACGGTTCCCGGCAGCGTCAGCGACCGCGCCATCGGCATCGAGATCACGGTGCCGATTTCTGATCCGTTGTGGAAGCGCGGCACCATCGCGCAGGCGCATGCGCATGTGGAAATGCAGCAGGAGGCGATGAACGCCGCCGAACAGCAGGTCGCCGCCAACGTCTGGGATGCCTATACGGTGCTGCAGGCCGATACCGCCAATCTGGACAATTCGCAGACGCTTCTGGACAGTGCGCGGGCGGCCTTCGAGGCCGGGCAGCGTCGCTATGAAGGTGGCGCGGGCAATATTCTGGAGCTACTGACCTCACAGACGGCCTACGCCAACGCGCAGCAGCAGCGCATCCAGTCCTTGTCGGACTGGCGCATCGCTCGCCTGACACTTGCCGGAAGTCTCGGCCGACTCGGGATGTGGGCCGTGGATGCGGCGCCATAAAGGCGCAGTGGCCATGTTAGTCTTTGCCTCAGGGGCCAGATAACCAGAGAACAATATGCAAAATGGCATCCACTTCATTTCCGGGCTGCCGCGCTCCGGGTCCACGCTGCTGGGTGCGATCCTGCGGCAGAATCCGCGCTTCCATGCCGGCATGACGAGCCCGGTGGGCTCGCTCTTCATGACCATGCAGGGCGCCATGAGCCGGCGCAACGAGGGTGCTGTCTTCATCGAAGAAGCGCAGAAGCGCGAGTTACTGCAAGGCGTGTTCACCAACTATTACTTCAAGGTGCATCCCAAGCAGCTCGTGTTCGAGACCAATCGCGCCTGGTGCACCAAGCTGCCCACGCTGGTGCAGCTGTTTCCAAAATCCAAGGTGATCTGCTGCGTCCGCCATGTGCCCTGGATCATGGACAGCATCGAGCGGCTGATCCGTCAGAATGCCTTCGAGCTGTCGGGAATCTTCGGCTACGAGCCTTCCAATACGGTGTACACGCGGGTGGCGCGTCTGGCCACCAGTGAGGGGCTTGTGGGTTTCGCACTCGATGCGCTGCGCGAGGCATTCTGGGGGGAACACGCCGATCGGCTGATTCTCGTCGGCTATGAAACACTGGCCAAATATCCCGAGGATACGCTGCGCCAGCTCTACGATTTTCTCGGCGAACCCTGGTTCGAGCACGACTTGGACAATGTTGAATACGCGGCCGATGAATTTGATCTGGCGCTGGGCACGCCCAAGCTCCATACGGTGCGCCGCAAGGTGAGCTGGATCGATCGCGCGTCGGTGCTGCCGCCTGAACTGTTCAATCGATTCATCAATGATGCCTTCTGGACCAACCCGGACCTCAACACCCGCAACGTGCGGGTAATCCTGCGGCGCGACTAGCGTTCCGGCCTGGGCACTTGGTGGTGTCGTGATTCTTTACGCTCCTCCGGACGCCGCAGACGCGGTTCCCCATAACTCATTGACGGATATGGCCCATGACTGTCTGGCACCAAACTTGCTGCCTGCAGTGTTGGGGAGTCGCAGACATAGCGCGGCGCAGGAATAAGAAATGAAGCCTTTCAGAATATTGACCGTTCTGGCCGCTCTTGGCGTGGTTGCGTTTGGCACAGCACAGGCGCAAACGACCGCCAACTTCAATTTCAACAGCCTGGATCCGACTGAGAATCCGACCGGCAGTATTACCAGCACTCCGTTCAGCCTGACTTCCAGTGGCGTGACCGCGACGTTCTCATCGCCGGCCGATCCGGGCGCCTTTTCGGTGCTATCTCCGGCCGGCTTCCTGTCCTTCACCGATGATGTGCTCATCTCCAGTCCGGGCGGCGGTGCCGGACCGGCCCTGGAAGTGGACTTCAGCCAACCGCTGTCGTCCTTCACGGGTGACTTCGCCACTTTTGGCGATGGAGCGTTGACCGTCACGGCGCTGTCCGGCCCGGGCGGCAGCATGGTCGGCGGCAGTTCCGCGACCGGGACAGTCAGCGTCACTGATCCTGTCGACTTTCCATTTCCGGAGGGCACGATTACGTTCAATGGTGGAACCTTCAGTTCCATCATCCTTTCCGATGCCACCGACCCTGCCTTCGCACTGGGTGATTTCTCCGTCACAACGGCCCCCACGCATGTCCCGGAGCCCTCCACTCTGGCGCTGATGGGACTGGGCCTTGCCGCCGCCGCGCTCTTCGGTCGCCGCCGTCAGCTGCAAATCTGATTTCATCGCGGCGGGGCGTCCCAGCGCCTTCGGCAGGCGCAAACTTGTGTCATAGTCGGACGTATCGCCAACGTCTCGAAGTGCAGTTATGCGAGGCACAGTCGGCTTCCTGATCGCGGCTTGCCTGTTGAGCGGATGCGGGGCATCCGGGCAGCGCGCCCATGTGCAGGCGGCCAGTGCCGCGGCCGGGCGCGGCGACTATCGCAGCGCGGAACTCCAACTCGTCGCCGCCCTGCACTCAACCCCGCGCGATGCTGACACCTGGCTGCAGATCTGCGAGGTTCAGTTGCAGCTCGGCAGCTACGAGGCCGCGAAGCATGCGCTGATTGAGGCCAGCAAGCTCGCCGCCCCGGATTTGCGGATTGCGGAACTTCGGGTGCGTATCGATCTGGCACTGCTGCAGGCCGACGCCGCACTGCATGACGCGGCGGATCGCACCATCCCGGCACTCGACCAGGCGGTGTTTCGCGGCCGCGCCGATCTGGCACTGGAGCGCTTTGGCGATGCCGAGGCGGCGTACCGCGCCGCCCTTGCGCTCGAGCCCGCAGCGTTTGAGGCTCATCTGGGACTGGCCGATGTCCTGATCAGGCAGGGAAATGCCGCCCAGGCGGCGCAGGAGCTGGATGAGCTCGAGGCCCGCCATCCAGGTCGCGCCGAAGTGTGGCGCCTGCGTGCCAGTCTCTGGGCCCTTGCCGGTCGACGCGACATGGTCGAGCAGGCGCTGGCGACGGCGGCGCAATTCCGGGTGGGTCAGCTGGACCGGCCGCAGACCGTGTCGCTGCTGGCTGCCCTCGTTCAATCGCAGCTGCAGCTTGGTCACATCGATGCGGCCAGCAGGACCGCCGAACAGATGGGCGCGATTTCACCGCAATCGCCCGCCACGCAGCTCATGTCGGGCGATGTTGCACTGGCTGCGGGAGACTTCGCCGACGCGACCAGGCACCTGCAGATGGTTACGGTCATGGCCCCCACTGTTCTGGATGCTCACCGGGCGCTTGGCCGCTCGCTGCTGGCGCAAAGTGAACTGCAGGACAGCGAGCGGGAATTTCAGTTCATCCTGCACAGCCGTCCGGGCGATGCGGACGCGCGCCATGAGCTGGCCATCGTGCGCTTGCAGAAGGGATGGCCCGCTGGCGCCAAGGAAATCCTGACGCCGCTGCTGGAGGCGACACCGCAGGATCCGCAAGCCGAACGACTCGCTGCGATGGCCGAGATGCGCCTCGACGAGCAGCCGCAGGCCATCGCCCGACTGCTGCACCTTGCGGATACCAATCCGCGCGACTTGCGCGCCCAGTTGCCGTTGCTCGCAACCTATCTGTCGACCGGCGCGGGTCAGCTGGCAGATGAGCGCATCGCACCGTTGCTTCTGGCCTACCAGGCCGATGCTGCGGCGCTGGATGCGCTCGGTGCCATGCTGATCGAGAACGGTGAGTTCGTTCGCGCCGACCGGGTGCTCACGCAGGCGCTTCAGGCGGACGCAAACAATAGCCAAACCCTGCTGCTGCGCGCTGAACTGGCCTTGGCGCGCGGCACCGTCGCCCCGGCGCGCGCGCAGCTGGAGGCGCTGCGGCACCTGGACGCCGCTTCGGTCCCTGCGCGCCTGGTCCTGGCACAGGCGGACCTGCGCGCTGGACGCATCGCCGATGCACGGGCGGTTCTACAGGAGATCTCCGTAACCGGCCCGGACGCGGCCGCGACGCAGGACAGCATCGGCCACGTCTGGCTGGATGCCGGGCGCTTTGCCGAAGCCGCCGCGTGTTTCAGGGCCGCGAGCGCCCTGGACCCACGCAAGGCCAATTACTGGGTGGACATCGCGGCCGCCGCCACCGGTCTCAACGACCTGAAGGCGGCCGCCGCGGCGGTGGGTCACAGTCTGAGTGTTGACCCCAAGTTCCCGGCAGCGCTGCGCGCGCAGGTGTACATCCAGTTGCGCGGCAAGCTCCCGGACGCGGCACTGAAGTCCGCTGAGGCGGCGACCATCGCCCTGCCCGACAGCGCGACCGTCTGGGAGGTCGAAGGTGATGTACACCAGGCGCGCGCTGAGTACGGTGCGGCCGCGCTGGACTATGAGCAGGCCGCGCGGCTTGCCCCAAGCGCGGCGTTGGCATTGAAATCCTTTCGGGCCAAGCGTCCGAATGATCTGGACGGGGCGCTTCAGGCCCTGCTGCAGTGGCTCAAACAGCACCCCGGAGACATGCCGGTGCGGCAGGCGCTGGCGCAGGCGTACGAGAGTGCCGGTTCGTATGGCGATGCCGTGGTGCAGTACCAGGTCATGGTGGACAAAGGGTATGAAGCACCCTCGATGCTGTCCGCTCTGGCGTTGCTTTATCTGCATCAGCATGACCCTCGATCCGTGTCCGTGGCCCGCCGCGCGTATGAGCTGGATCCGAACTCGGCTGCCTCGGCTGATACCTACGGGTGGGTACTGCTGCAGTCCGGCCAGGTGGCGCCAGGATTGAACCTGCTCCAGGCAACCGCCCAATCACCTGGCGCCAGCGGCGACATGCGGCTTCACTATGCCGTGGCGCTCGCCCGCAGTGGGGATCGAAAACAGGCGCGGGAGATTATCGCCACTTTGCTCTCAGGCAATTCGGCGCTATCGGATCGGACCCAGGCCGAGCAGCTGCTCAAGGAGCTGTAAGGCGCGTGCCGGTCGTCAGCCAGTCATTGGCATCCAGAAATGCCAGCGCGCGCGCGCGCGCAGCCTCGCAGTCTGGCGCACACGCTGCGCGTACGGCGAAAGCGCGCACCGGCGGTGAGCCGAACAGCGCGCTCCAGGCATACGCAAGCTGCGCGTCGACGACTGAAGCCGTCGCCAGGTTGCCGACGGCATAGCCGCTGAGCAACACGCTGTGCCGGCCGCCGCTGTCGATCACCTCGAGTTCACTGACCTGCTTGCGCCGCTGCGCCGGGCGAACGAGCGCAGTCTCACTCGTGTCGGTCCACTCGTTTGCGACACTCTGCAGCTTGCTGCTATCTGACTGCCGCGCATACTGCGCGAGGTAGACGCTGACCTCCCCCGCGGCCATCCGGTACGTTCCCAGCTCTTCAAGATCGGCTCGAGTGAATGAAGGGTGCCATGAGCCGACGTAGGCATAGGGTCCGTTCCAGCCGCTGGCCGGTCGCAACAGCTGCGAAACCGGCGGCAGGGAGCGATGTTCGATGATCGCCGCCCAGGCCGGACCCACGCCCGCCACGAGCACCGCCAGAGCCGCCTTAGGCACCAGGTACGGCGTGGCCGTCGATCGATGCTCGGCACGCGTGAGCGACGGGCCGGCAGCGGGGCGTGCTGGGAAAAGCCAACGGGCCAGCGCGGTGAACGTCACCATGCAGACCCCGAACACCAGCCAGCCAAAGGAATTGTGCGAGACGCGCACCAGATAGGACTGCATATGGGTGAGCTGCCCGGCCACAATGACGGTGAATACGCGCACCCAGTTGGACACTATGGCGCAGACCCCTGCCAGCAGCAGCAACCCGAGGCGCCGCCGCGCCGACTCTCGCCATGCATCGCCGCAGTACGCGGCCACGGCCAGAGCGACGAGCAGGTACGCCGCACCGGCGCAGCCGCCTTGAATCAGAAAATTGCCCGCCGGGATCTGCACCACATCCCCGGTAATGTCCGCCGGGATACCCACGAGCGGCAGCGCAATCCCCATGACCGCGATGGTCAGTCGTTGCAGCGAGGGTATGCACCACTGCCACACTGGAATCGCGAAATACAGAAATCCGATTGGAAAGGCACAGTGCGCGGCGGCGGCGCGGCCGAACAGCGCATAGACCATTGCGATCAGTACCAGCGGAAGCATTGCCTCATGCGCGACCTGGATCGTGCTCTGGTAAGCGATCAGCCAGGCCAGGCTCAGCAGCAGCAGCGTCGGTAGCGCCAGGGGCCGCGGCGCCCAGGGAGTCTGTGCCAACACCCGGCGGCGTGCGATCAATGCAAGGACCACCAGTCCCGCGATCAGATCACCATGTGTGTAGTATTCCGAACCAAATGCATTCCAGGTGCGCAGCAGAATCAGGGTGGTCGGGGCGTACAGCACCAATGTCATGCACAGGGCGGCATAGAGCGCAGGCGTACATGACAGCGCGCTGATTCCCGTGACGCCACGAGAGCAGGCTGGAGCCGTTTCGGGATGCGCTAGCCGAGGAATCATCGGGAGGTATCGGAGGGCGCGATTCGCTGCAGCATGTCGTATAGGGTTGGACGGGTGATTCCGAGCAGTTCGGCCGCGCGCGTCAGGTTACCGTCAGACAATGCCAACGCCCGGCGCACTGCCTGCATTTCAGCGCGCTGGCGCACCTGTCGAAGGGGCGGAAACTCAGCCGCGGTGGCTACGGCAGGCTGCAGCGACAGGTCCTCGGGCGTGACGATCCGGTCATCGGCCATGACCGCCGCCGCGTTCACGCGATTTGCCAGCTCACGCACATTGCCGGGCCAGGAGTAGGCCTCGATCGCCTGGGCGGCCTCGGGCGACAGCCGCAGCCTTGGTCTGCCGTGGCGCTCACAGGCCTGTTGCAGCAGGTGGTTCGCTATGAGCACGCTGTCGGAGCCGCGCTCGCGCAACGGCGGAATGGTCACGGCAACCTCGTTGATCCGATAGTACAGGTCCTCGCGGAAGGTCTTCTGCTCGATTGCCAGCCGCAGATCGCGATTGGTGGCGGCCACGATGCGCACGTCAACCCGAATCAGCTCGCGTCCCCCGACGCGCTCAATGACACGTTCCTGCAGGAAGCGCAGCAGCTTCGATTGCAGCGGCAGCGGCATGTCGCCGATCTCATCCAGAAAAAGCGTGCCGCCCGCCGCGCGCTCCACCTTGCCTATGGTCTGCTTGACTGCGCCGGTGAATGCCCCCCGTTCGTGACCGAATAGTTCGCTCTCGAGCAGGTTTTCCGGGATCGCGGCGCAATTGATGGCGACCAGCGGTTTTGCCGCACGTGGACTGAGCTCATGCAGGGCCTGCGCGATCAACTCCTTGCCGGTGCCACTTTCGCCGAGCAGCAGCACGGTGATCTGGGTTTCCGCCAGCCTGCGGATCATCCGCCAGACCTTCTGCATGGAATCGCTGGCGGCAATCACTCCTCGCAGCAGCGCGGGTGAGCGGGTTTCGCTCAGACTGTCGTTTTCGCTCTCCAGCTGCTGGATGCGCAAGGCACGGTCGACGATCATCGACAGGACATTGGTGTCGACCGGCTTCTGGCAGTAATCGAAGGCGCCCAGTCCTATCGCCCGCACCGCGTGTTCCCGGCCTTCGCGTCCGGTGATGACGATGATCTTGCTGTCCGGGGCGAGGCGTTGGATTTCCTCGATGGTCGCAAAGCCTTCCTCCACGCCATTCGGGTCGGGCGGCAGGCCGAGATCCTGCAATACGATCGAGGGTCCGCAGCGCCGTACGGAGTTGAGCGCCTCCTCGCGGGTGGCGACGCAGTCGACTTCGAAGTCGTCAAAGGCCCACTTGAGCTGGCGCTGCAACCCAGCGTCGTCCTCAATGATCAACAGCCTGGCACGTTTAGCTTTCATGAGTCGCCAGCGTCTCTGCAGTCCCCAGCGTAGGCGCCAGGGGAAGTTTGATGATGAAGCGCGTTCCTTGTCCGGGCATGCTCTCCACGTCGACACCCCCGCCGCACTGACGAACGAACTCGCGCGCTTCATAGGCGCCGATTCCGAATCCGCGTTTGCCCTTGGTGGTGTTGAAGGGCCGAAACAAACGACTGCGGATGAACTCGGGGTCCATGCCGCTTCCCGTATCACCCACCTCGATTACCGCGCGCGGGGCGGCGCGGCGCAGGGTGACCCGCACCGAGCCATCGCTCGGTGTCGCATCCTGCGCATTGCGTATCAGATGTTCGAGCACATGCAGCAGCCGCTCGCCGTTGGCGATAACCTCGGCGCCGCGGTCGTGTATGTGCAGAGTCGGCACCGGGTGCCGCGACGCGCAGCGCTGCACCGCCTGCGCGCAGGCCTCGCTCAGTTCGGTTCGATGGGGCTGCTCGATGAGCATGCCGGTGCGCAGCGAATCCATGAGGCCGGTCATGCGCTTGACCGAGTCGCTGATGGTGAGGATGGCGTCGTCGAAGAACGCCGGATTGCCGCGGTGCCGCTGCGCGTTCTGGACCACCAGGGCCTGTTGTGCGACGAGATGTCGCAGATCGTGCATGAGGATGGCGGACAGGCGATTCATGGCTTCAAACTGATGCGCTTCCGCCAGGCGTTTGGCGGCCTGCTCGAATGCCAGAAAACTCGCCACCTGTCGGCCTGCCGCGCGCAGCAGGTCGATCTCCTCCCAGGAGAACCGCACCGCGGTCATCGGTTGGCCGACGGCCACGAACCCGACCATGACGGTCTCGCATATCAGCGGCACGATCAGCCAAATCCTGGCGTTGGCGAGCATCCACGACGGTGGCTGGGGCAGGCGCTCGCGATGGCGCCGTGACTCGCGCACCGCGTCCAGGTCGTAGATCCACTCGCGTTGCAACATGAATTCGAAGAATTCCGTGCAGGCCGCCTCGCGGGGCGCCTCGGGGGGCGCGAGCGCCCCGCCGACAGGCAGGTAGCTACCGTCCGGATCGCGTAACCATAGACCGCCCGCCGTGCCACCCATGAACCCCGCCATGGTGTGCACGATGCGCTCATAGACCGGCGTCTCATCGGTTTCCGACAGCGCCCGGGTGAGTTTCTGCCACTCTCTGCGGTAGTCGTAGCGATAGGGCAGCATGTGCTGCGCCAGCGCGACACGTGCCCAGGCCCGGAATCGCTCCGACATCACGGTGACGACCAGCACCAGGGTGGCTGCCGCAAGGAACAGAATCTGGCCGATGGCGCCCCAGGAGGCCCCGACTTGTCGCACCAGGGTACTGGCTGCGGCCATGGCGAACAGGTACAGCGCCGCGCCCAGCAGCGTAGCCTTGAAGAACATGGCGCGCGGGGAGAGGAAGGCGGCCGCTTCCCAGCGATCAATCCGGCTCAGGCCCAGCGCCAGCAAGGGTGCAATCAGCGCGTTGATGTAACCGCGCGCGGCCCAGAATGCCGGCGCCGTGGGTCCGTGCAGGAGGGTGCTGGAGAACAGGCACAGATCCCAGGCGTACATGGCACCGATGGCCAGCCATATATGCTTCAGGCGCGAGTGCTGGGCCGATCGGATGTTGCGTGCGACCTGCTCGACAAGCACCAGGCCGATGATCGAGAGAGCGAATGCACCCCACAGCCAGTTCTGAACCAGGAACCGCGCCAGGGCAGGCGGCTGTTCCACGGCCGCAGCCTCGGCGGTGCACAGCAGCACGACGACTACGATGGCTCCAAGCACTCGGCGCACGCCACGGATGGCGCTGATGTCCGTGGCGTTTCCCAGCCATCGCAAGAGCACGAGGGTCCACGCCACTGAGCGCAGAAACTCCACCAGCACTATCAGTGTAGAGGGAACTCTGCCGCTATGCGCATTCTCGGCCAGCACGGCGCACCAGCCGACCTGTATGGCAAGCGCCACGGCCAGGCCGGACCCCAGCAGGTGCCGTCTGCGCAACGTAAGACAGGCGACCAGCAACAGGCCGTATACAGCAGCCGAGATGAGATAACCGACCACGTCCCCGAATTCTGTTCGTATTTGAATGATTCAGTCACCGCAACGGTGACTGAATTGATCTTAGTCCAGACGCGTGCAAAACGCTGAAACGTTCGCGATTGAATTTGACGATATCGTTGCTGTCTTTTCAAAGCCGCGTTCATGAAGCTGTCACGCACTGCCGGGTAGGGGCGCAGCAACGCAGCCAAAATGCTTCATCGCACAACGAGTATTGAACCCGTAAGGTACGGGAAAGTTGCCGTGAATATGACAACTGGGCTTGTGCGGATATTCGAATCGCGCGCGGCGCCCTTGCTAGTACAGACCCGGTATCAGCCGCGCCGTGCGCTGCATGTACTGGCGGTAGCGTTCACCGAAGGCAGCGGCCAGTGCCATCTCTTCCACGTGGATGCGATACAGGAACGCGGCCGTGGGTCCAACGACCATGATCGCCAGCGATACCCAGTTCTGGGTACACAGCGCCAGCCCCAGAAATGCCATCAGGGCACCGGTGTATGACGGGTGGCGCAACCGTCGATAGGGACCGGAGTCAATGAGCTGGTGGTCCGCGGCGATCTCGACGTTGACCGTGAAGAATCGTCCCAGATAGATGATCGAATACCAGCGCAGGGCGAGGCCGGCAATCACGATCGCGATGCCCAGAATGTTGATCCAAGGCTGGTATACCCAGCTTGCCTGGGGCAGGCTGAATTCGAACTGAAAGCCAAAAAACATGCTCAACGGGATGAGTATCCACAGCACCCGCGTGGAGCTGCGGTCCGCCGGGCTCCTGGCGCCGGCCTTGGCGGGCCTCAGGAGTCCGAGCAGGAATTCGGATCCGAAGTAGAGCAGGGCCAGGTAACCGGCGACGGGCATCGAGTTCATCGGGGCCCCATGACCGCGGCACGTCGCGCCAGACTTTCCGCCGGCCACAGCTCGGCCGACTTGTAATACTCAGCGAAGGCCGGCACACCGGGTGGCAGCAGCACCCACGGCTGCTTGGACTGGGTGAAGATGTGCACCTCCGGCGGGCAACGATCCGGCTCATCGAGCGTCCCGACGCGCACGAAGCGTATGGCGTCACCGCCGCCGCCGTAGTTGCTCCACAGCGCGATGCGACAGGTTGGACAGCGCGAGATGCGCTGGCCCTTGCCGCTGTTGGAGGGAGTATTGATGACTTCGACGGTGCCACCCGTGAGCTCCATGCGATTGAACTCGATGAGCGCATTGAGCGCGAAGGCTGCCCCGGTTTCGCGCTGGCACCAGCGGCAGTGGCAGCAATGGATGAACATGGGCCGGTCGGTGAGGCGGTAGCGTACCGCCCGGCAGGTACAGCCCCCGGTGTAGTCGTTCATGCGCAATTATATTGCGCCCCGGGCGTCAGCGCACTCCGACCCTCGGGGCCGTGTTGTGGACATTGTGGAATCGCCCGCGGCGGGTAGTCTCCCAAGGATGCGAACTCGCACCGGAAGCAACGCCATGCACCGCGTCACGGATGAGATCCACGACGCCCTGACCGACACCGCGGATGATCTGGACGGCAGGCTGCCCGAAGGCGCCGGATACCATCGTGCGGTCATGCTGGCGGTCGTTGCGGTGGGTTTTTTCATGCTCGGCATGGCCTGGGCGCGCCGCGACTGATTTCATGGGACATCGCCACGGTCGAAGGCCGCGGCCATTTCGGTGATGGCGCGGGCCGTGTCAGCCGCGAGCGCCGGCGGGCCCGGCGGCAGGAACACCGGATAGACCCGAAGCGCCAGCGCCGCGATGCCCAGGGGATTTTGCGGCACGCTGCCAGGCGGGAAGTTCGCACCCCCGGTGCGGATGAAGCCTGCGGCGGCGCCTATCGCGGCATGCGCCTGCTGGTCCTCCTCACAGGAGAACCTGAAGCACCATTGCTGCACTCTCCGGTTGATCACGGCCTTGTCGGCACCCCCGGCCTGCATGCCGGCCGCGCTGAAGACGCGGCAGTCATAGTCCAGGCAGGTTTGGGGTCGCTGGGCGTATATCGAGCACTGGCCGCAGCTCAACATCGGGCACGCGCCATCCGCCTTCGGTCGTAGGGTCCAGTTGGCCGATGTTCCGCGGGAACGATGCAGCGAGCCGACCGGCATCCGCTCCAGCGCCTTGGCATCGGTTGGGCGCACCTCTATGGAATACCCGGAGGTGCAACAGCCGGTGCAGTCGCCGCAGGGAACCCTGGTTCCGGCAACGCCGCGCAGCGCTGCCCGGGCCTGTAGCAGCCAGGCCCCGAAGTCACCGGCATCGATACCGGACATGCGCCTGCGCCGTAATCCTCAACCCTTGGGTTTGCGGAATACGAACACCGTCTGATCGGTCAGGCCGCGAAGCCCCGCTGCGAATACCAGCTGCGTGTGATCATCCTCCGGATGGGCCAGAAGCTTGCTTTCCGTGACCAGCTTGAAGCCTGCCGCGGTCACTTCCTGGCGAATCACTGCCGGATCGATGCGATGCAGCTTCGGCGTATCGGTGGTTCCTGAACCCTTCCTCGCATTGTGATCGACAACGAGGAATATGCCACCGGGCTTGAGCGCATTGAAGATGCGCGAATCAAGGCTTGCCGTGTCGATCTTGTTGATGAACAGGTCATGGTAGTAGAGCACCATGAACACCTCGTCCACCTTCTGCGGCAGCTCCAGGGTGTTGTAGTCGACGAGCTGGTACTTCGAATTCGGATGCGCGGCGACGAAGGCGCGGCTGGCCTCACCGGCACGTTTTTCGGTGTATGGGAGGTCATACATGTACACCATGCCCTTCGGCCCCACGATGTCGGACAGGAAGGTCGTGAAGTACTGACCGAAGGAGGCGAATTCCACCACGGTGTTCCCGGGACGAATGCCTGACATCATCAGCAGTTCAGCCGGCTTGCGATTGGCGTCCCGTGCCCGCTGTTCGGGCGAGCGCGATGGATCGTCGATGGCCGCCCGTATATAGCCGGGTGTGTCGGCCGGCAGGTTGTACGCCGGTGCATCCTCGGCCAGGGCCGGCAGGGTTGCGAAGACGAGTATTCCTGCGATAACGAGCGCCATGGCGGCGCGGACCGTTCGACGCATCATGCCCCCTCTCCTCAATGTGTTCGTATCCGCGGCAGAATATCCCAGCGTATTCTTCGAGGATAGGCCAAAAGGACAGCGCATGAACCCGGTAACCCGACGTGAAGTTCTGAAGTGGGCGGCGGGCGCGCTGCTCAATGGCGCCACGGCCGCGCTGGCGGCGGCCGGCGACCGGCTCATCATCTCCGGCGCCTCCGGACAGCTGGGTGGGCAGGCCATCCGGGATCTTCTGGAGCGGGGAGTTGCGGCCAAGAATCTGATCCTGGTCAGCCGCACGCCCGAGGCGCTGGCGCAGTACGCAAGAATCGGTGCCGCCACGCGCTTCGGTGATTTCTCAAAACCGGATTCGCTGCCGACCGCCTTCGCTGGCGGCACGCGCATGCTGCTGATCAGCATCGGCGGCGGTGCCGGACCCAGGCCGGTCGCGCATGGACATGCCATCGAGGCCGCCAAGAGCGCTGGCGTGAAACAGATCGCGTATACATCGTGGCTGGGAATCAGCAAAGGCGACACCGCAGGCATCGCCGCCGACCATCTCGCCACGGAGGAGCTGCTGCGCCGGAGCGGCATCGCCTACACCTTCCTGCGCAACTCCTTATATATGGAGATCCTGCTGCCGCAGGCAGCCCGGATGGTGGCCGAGGGCACGGCGCTCGTGCCGAATGGTGAAACTGCGATGGGCTATGTCAGTCGCGGTGATTGCGCGGCCGCCGCGGCCGCGGTGCTGTGCACGGCGGGTCATGACAACAAGAGCTACGACATCACCGGACCTGAGCTCATCGGCGTACGGCAAATCGCCGCGGCAGCCAGCGCTGCAACGGGCAAGGCCATCAGCGTGGTTGCCGCTGCCCCTGATGCTCCGGCGGCCCGTGGCTTCGGCGGAGCTTCCCTCGCCGTCGTCAGTACTGCCGTCGCGGATCTGACCGGCCGCAAGGCGACCACGATTGCCGCCTTCCTCGCCGCGAACCGCGACAAGCTGTCGGCATAGGGATTCGCAGCAGAATGTCAGCGGGCGGCCTGTGGCTGCTCGGCCAGGTATGCGGCACTGAGCGTGCCTTTTTTCTCGGCGATGGGCAGCAACGTCGGGTAGAACTGCACGAACGTGGTGTCCACCGCCGCATGGTCCTTGTGACAGCTGTAGCAATCCGCCGTATAGGGAATCTGCCGCGCGGGTTTGCCCCCATTGTCGGCGAAGAATGCCCAGCCGCCCTGGAAGCGCGTGTCCTTCACGTGCACCTCCAGTCCCATGATGGCGGAGTTCTGGTAAAGCCCTTGCTTGTTGATCGAGCCTTTGCCGGTGGCGCCGCGCACCTCCAGCACCAGCATGGTCTTGTCCGGCCAGATTCCGCTGCGCTGAAATTCCCGGTACGCCTCGGGCTTCACGAACACGTTTGAAAACATGTCGTGCCCCATGCCCGCCAGGCGCTTGATATAACTCATGTTCAAGCCCGTGCTCAGATAGATCCATTCGCGATACTGCGTCGGCGGCACGAGCTCACCGGCGGCGCTGTAGACCGGATCCTGGGACGCAGCGAGCGTCTGTGCAGGCGCGGACGTTGCGATCAGAAACGGCAAGGTCAGGGCCGTCAGAATCAGAGCGGTTCGAGACATTCAAGGCTCCGCGTTCGTTCTTGGTTTCAGCAATGCATTTTCGATGCGCCGGTCGGGAATGAACCACAACAGGGCCACCAGCAGGTACAGCGCCTGCGAGACCCACGGCTTCCAGAATGATACAGCGATGCCCAGCGCATACAGAGCCGGGGAGAGCTTGCCCTTCCAATCATGCCCCACCGCCCGCCGCAGCAGCGACTGCGGACCCTGTACCGCGATGATCATCCGTTGCAGCAGCCAGTATGCCAGCGCTGCCAGCATCAGGACCACTCCGTAGCAGGCCGTGGGCACGCTGGCGGTGTGATTCTCACCCACCCAGTTGGTCACCGCGGGAAACATCGACAGCCAGAACAGCAGGTTGAGATTGGCCCAAAGTATCGAGCCGCTCACCTGCCTGGTGGCGTGCAACAGATGATGATGGTTGTTCCAGTAGATTCCGACGTAGAGGAAGCTCAGCACGTAGCCCATGAACGGCGGAATCATCGGGACCAGGGCCGCCAGGTCGGTGCCGCGCGGGACCTTCAGCTCCAGCACCATGATGGTGATGATGATGGCGATCACGCCGTCGCTGAACGCCTCGATCCGGCTGGTATTCATGGCGGGGCATTCTAGTGCACGGCGTGGCGCGACACGCTACTCTGCGGCCATGGGTCACATACAGCGCGTGACATCAGGACCGTTGGCGGATTTCGTCGACTACCTGTGGCTGTCGGAAGGCTATGCCCCCGCACATGGCGCCGAGCGCATCCTGCCGACGGGACGGATGGGCCTGGTGCTGGATGTCGGCGGTGACGCCGGCTCAGCGGGCTTCGTGTCCGGGGCCCGGACTACCTCCTTCGTTCTGGATACCTCAAGACCCTTGAGTCTCATTGGCGCCGGGTTCAAGGCAGGCGGAGGCTATGCCTTCTTCGGCCTGCCCGCCGGGGAGTTGCAGGAGCTTTCCGTACCGCTTGATGCAGTTTGGGGCAGCGCCGCGCAGTTGCTCAGGGCGCAGCTGCTCGAGACACCCGGCACTGCGACCCGATTCGGCATTCTGGAGCGTTACCTGGTGGCGCGGTTGCGCGGTTCGCCGCCGCGCAGCGCGCTCGTGAGCTTTGCGCTGCAGGCATTTCAGTGTCCCCAAGGCCGCGTGTCGGTGGGTGAAATCGTCGATCGGACCGGGGTCAGCGCGCGACGGTTCATCGCGCAGTTCCGGCAGCAGGTGGGCCTGGCGCCGAAGGCCTTCTGCCGCATCCAGCGTTTTCGGCAGGTGTTGCGTTGCATCAGCGACGCCACCGAAGTGGATTGGACGCAGACAGCGCTAGCCTGCGGCTACTACGACCAGGCGCATTTCAATCACGAGTTTCGCGAATTCGCCGGCGTCAGCCCTTCGGCCTACCTGGCGTGCCGGACCGCCAGTTTGAATCATCTGCGAATTCCGGACCGTTAACGGCCCTCACCGGCGCAGGCGCTGCGGCAACCGTGTCGCCCGGCATCGGGTAAAATCCACGTGCACGATGTTGCCCTCGCGAAAAGGAATGGGCGCCGCCTGCGACGCCAGCAACTCATCGATCAGCACCACCACCTGCAGGTAACGACGGGTCTCCCAAGGCGCTGCGTGCTCGGCGTCGAGTTCCTCCTGCACCCACTCACGAACTTTTGCCAGTTCATCATTCATGGCGTTTGCATAGTTTTCGGCACAATCGGGATTTGCTTAAGGCGTTTGAGTCCTGAAGCTTTGAAGGTGCATTCCTACGGCTACATCCTCCCCTGAAGGTGGCAATTTTCTACAATCGCGTGCCACCCAACCGGCTCAGACTGCAGCGCCAATTCGCCATCAAGGAGTCGCGATGTCTGGCTATTCCACCCCACGGATTGCACCGTATCTTCTGTACGAGGACCTGCAGGGCGCCTGGCAATGGCTGGAAAAGGCCTTCGGCTTCCGCCTGCGAAATCCCGTACCCAGCGCTGCCGTGACCCATGTGGAGATGGCCGTCGAGGATGACGGAGTGGTCATGATGGGCAGCCCTGGCGCGGGATATCTGAATCCCAAGCACCTGGGTCGCTACACGCAGAATCTATATGTGCGCATTAGCGATCTCGACCGGCATTTCGAGCGTGCCGTGGCGGCCGGCGCAGTAGTCCTCGAAAAGCCCGCCGACCAACCCTATGGTGACCGGCGCTACGCCGTCGAGGATCCCGAAGGACACCGCTGGTACTTTGCGCAGAGCATTGGCGGCTGAAGCGCCACTCAGGTGGCACGCCGTCCGGTGTTGACGGCGAGCCGCGCGCCGGCAATTCCCGCCACCAGCTTCAGCAGCATGGTGATGCCAAACCCGAGGGTCAGGACGCCTTTGAATCCCGCGCTCGCGCCATCAAGAAGGCCATAGCCGATCACCACCGCCAGCGCGAAGGCGAGGGCGTTCCGCTGCGGATTGCGCCGCGCGGACCACCAGCAGGCGCCGAAGACCAGTGCGGTGCCCGCAATCCGGGTGGACACCAGGGCCAGCGGAATACCTGCGGTCTGGTAGTAGGTGCGCGAATGGCCGGGCACCACGAAAATGCTCCAGGCATAGACGACCGCGACCGCCAGCAGGATATCCAGGATCAGGACCACCGTCGCAATGCCGGCTGCCTTTGCGTAATCGATTGGCTTCATGCCTTCCCCGCAAGCCCTTACTTCATGCGGTAGACATCATGGCAGGCGTTGCAGGCTGCCTCAATGCGGCCTATGGCCCGAAGTGCCGCGACCTCATCGTCGGCGGCGGCCGCGGCGGCGAGCTCATCGGCTGCCAGGGTCAGGTCGTCGGCCTTCGAGACAAACTGCGGAAATGTGGTCCAGATACTCTCGAGCGCGCGGGTATTCACTGCGAAGGCACGCGTGTCCTTGCTGAAAACCTCGGGAATCAGTGATGACAGCGTCTGCAATCGGGTGGCGCTGGTCCGCAGCACGCCCGCGTCCAGCGGGAGGCGGCGTTGCAACATCATGTTCAAGGGCAGATTGACGAAGCTCAGGTTCAAAAACAATCCCTGGCGCACGCTCACCGCCACTGCGGCCTGCATTTCGGCGGTCTGGGGCACTCCTGCAACGATGGCGGGCGCGATTACCTGGGTCGCGATTGGTGGCGCATCGCTCGGCGCCGGCAGGACCTGCACCGCCGCCGGCTCGGGCACCGGCTGCTGCGCCGCAATCGGGGCTGCTGCCGCGTTGTAGCGCGGTTGGCCGGCACGTGCCGCAACGCCGGGTGGTCCTGGCACCTGCACAGGACGCACCGGCGAGGACACCGGCAGGGATTTTTCCGGCGGTGCAGTGTTTGCAGGGCTGGTCGTGTTCGCGAACCAGTCTTGCCAAACACGGCGGCCGGGCGGGGATGCGAGCGCGAAGGCGGCTGCGCAGATGGCCAATCCCAGAATCAGTCGTGATCGATAGCGACGCGTTGGTGCCGGCCGGTCCAGCTGCCATTTAAGCCGGCTCGCAAACTCCGCCGGCGGCTCGCGGCGCAATCGATGCAGAAACTGGTCATCCATTGTCATGCTCCTGCTACCACTGCGATCGGAGCCGTTCGACGATTCGCTGCAGTGTCGTGCCCACATTGGACTCGCTGAGGCCGCTGATCCGGGCAATCATCCTGTTGTTGAGGGCGGCACCGTACTTGAGTGCGATGAGTTCCTGGTGCTGCTGCGGCAGGCCGGCCGTCAGTAGCCTCAGCCGCGCCATGTCGGAGCCTTGCGTGGCCTTGTCCTCCGGTGTCAATTGCTCGACCGCCTCGGGCAGCGTCGCGGCCCTGATACGCAGCGCGTCCAAGCGCTGGTGGTCCGTTGCCACATTGCGTGCTATGGCAAACAGCCAGGTGGAAAATCCAGCCAGGTCGCGCCGGTACTGGGCGCGCTTGCGCCATGCCTTCTCGAAGGTGCGCGCGGTCAGCTCTTCGACGTCGTGTGCGCCACCCGCTCGAAAGCGGAAATAGTTGTAAATCCGCGGCAGCTGATCGGCATACACCGCATTCCAGTCGAGCTCCAGGGGCGGTGCCCCGGAACGCTGCAGGGGTTTAGCGTCTGGTACCGGCATACTGCAATATACGGTCCAACCGACGATGTATCACAAGCCCTCTGGAGTATCGATGGGCCCGCATAAGACGACCCGGGTAGACGGCATCGATGTCCTGCGGGGCCTTGCGATCTTCTTCGTGCTCATGAATCACGTGAACATGCGCCTGCTGCACGCCAAGGTGCCGTATACAACAGGGCTGCCCGAGCAGCTGGTGTCCTCCCTGGTGTGGAAGGGCCAGTACGCGGTGCAGATGTTCTTCGCCCTGTCGGGGTTTCTGATCACCATGACGGCGCTGCGCCGCTGGGGTGGGCTTGCCAGGGTGGATGTGCGCGACTTCTATGTGCTGCGTTGCGCGCGTATTGCGCCCCTGCTGTTGCTGCTGCTGGCGGTTCTTTGCGCCCTGCATTTTGCGCACCTCGGGGACTTTGTCGTGCCAGATGGCAGGGGTGGTCTGGGGCGGGCGCTCTTGGCGGCCCTGACCTTTCGCATCAATGTTCTGGAGGCGCATCGCGGCTACCTGCCTGCGAACTGGGACATCCTCTGGTCGCTGTCGGTGGAGGAAGTGTTCTACCTTGGTTTTCCGCTGCTGTGCAGGCTGCCGGGCGGCGGCCGACTGCTGAGCGTGGTGCTGCTGGGGTTCGCGCTCATCGGACCCTTCGCACGTACGGTCTTTGCACACGGCAACGAGGTCTGGCAGGAATACTCCTATCTGGGTGGCATGGACGCCATCGCGCAGGGCTGCCTGGCGGCCATGCTGTGTTTCGGCAGGTCGTGGTCAACGCTTGCGTTGCGGGTACTGGGTACGCTGGGCATCACGATCCTTGTATTCAGTTTCGGTTGTTCGATTTTCGCCAACTCATTGGGCCTGGCCCGCACCGGGCTCAACATGACGCTGCTGGCACTGGGCACCTGCATGATCGCCATCGCCAGCAGCCGCAGCGGCTGGCGCAGGCCCGGGTTCATTGCGCCTTTCCTGCTTCTTGGCCAGCGCAGCTACGAGATCTATCTGACGCATATGTTCGTCGTGTTTGCCTTCTTCAATCTATTTGTTTATGGCGTGAGTTTAAGCAGCGTGCCGTTTCTCTTCGTCGCCACCGTGTTCTGCGCCGCGGTGCTGGGCGATCTGGTGGCGCGCTTCTATTCGGAACCAATGAACTGGCTGCTGCGCCGTCAGTGGCGCGGCAAGGCGTCGCTGGCTTCGGTAGTCACGGCTTAGGACTGCGCGCCCGGCGCTTCAAGTTCCAACGCGGGCAGCTCCTGCTGGGCAAGGCCCTGAAGGTCTCCGGCAACGCCGAGCAGCTCGGCCACCCCGCTCTGCAGCTGCTTTTCGCGTCGCGCCCAGCGCTGCTGGGTGACCGAACGCTCCGACTCCAGCTCCTCACGCATTTTCTGGAAGGCACCGTAGACGGCCTTGAGCTTGTGCGCGAACTGGGGCGAAGTCAGGTAGTCATAGACGGCTTCCATTTTCTCGCCCTTGCCGGCGGAAATGAGTCGCTGCTTGTGCACATCAAGCAATCCGGCGCGCAGCACGGCGGCGAGCTGCATGGCGGCGGACCAGGTGGTCACCCAGACCTCATCGTGAAGCCCGAACAGCTGCCCCTCGCTCCAATCTTTCGGCACCGCGCTCCCCATGCTGACCAGAATCCCGATCTCTGCGCCGCTGCCGCGCATGTCCTCTTTCAGCTTGGCGATCCAGGCCGGACTCCAGTCCCTGGCGCGTTTGGATTCCCACAGCATGACGCCGGCCGCCTGACCGGAACGCGACATCACCCGGTGGATAACATCGCCTCCGCGCGCGCCTTTTTTCACTTCCTCGATCACGTCGAGCGCGAAGCTGCGCCGCAGACCATCCTCGATGGCAAGTTCCAGAACCTCGCCCTGCAGTTGCTGGGACCCCTGTTCCATCTTGCGCTGGGCTGCGGCCAGCTGCGCCACGGCGTCATCGAGCTTCTTTTGCAGCTCCGCCTTGTCCAGTTTCGATTTTTCCTGTTCCTGGGTTCGCACCGTCGATTCGCGTTCACTCAGCCTGGCATCAACCTGCTTCTGAACTTCAAGCGCCAGCGCATCCTTTTCGTCCCGCAGCCTCTGGCGCTCCTCGCGCAATGCAAGCTGCTCGTCGCGCAATTGCTTCAATTGCGCGTGACTCTCGGCCAAGCGCTGCTCGTAGTCACGACGCTCGGCAGCGACCAGCTCCACGACGCGGGTCGCGGCGGCTTCCTGCACCCGCGTCTCGATGCCCTGTTCACGCAAGGTGATGGCCGCTTCGCGCTGATCCAGCGCAGCCAGCTTGTTCTGGCTGGTTGCGAGCTGCTCCTTCAGCGCTTCCAGCTGCTGCATGGAGGACCGCTCGGTCACGGCGCGCATTTGCGCCAGTGCCTGGGAATGCGCATCGGCCTGGGTCTTGAGGATTGCCTGCAGATCCTCCACCCGGCGTTGCGCCGCCTTGGCCTGTTCCCCGGCGAGTTGCTGCGCACGCTTCTCGACCGCGGCGCGTTCCTGATCCTTCAGCTGCGCCAGGGCGCTGGCACTGGCACTCTCGACAGCTTCCAGGGCCTGCCGGGCAAAGCCCTGCTCCAGCGAGTATTCCTGATCACAGGCCGGGCAGGTCACACGGGTATCGGGAGCCAGCAGCAGGGATTTGCTATTCATGTTAGGTCCGGCCCTCCCGCGATCCGCATATCGCGCTCCGGAGTATAAGGTCGCGGGCTCTAGAAAGGCGCACGGTGGAGTACACTGCCGGGGCGCGACACTTGAGGGGGTACCCATGCTCTTTCCGACGACTCTGGTAGGCAGTTATCCGCAACCTGAATGGCTGATCGACCGCGCCAATCTCGCGGGACGCTTTCCGCCACGGGTGAGAATGCAGGCTCTGTGGCGTGTGCCGGCCGAATTCCTGGGTCAGGCCCAGGATGACGCCACCATCCTGGCGATCCGCGCCCAGGAGGAGGCCGGGATCGACATCATTTCCGACGGTGAGATCCGCCGCGAGAGCTATTCGAATCGCTTCGCCACGGCCCTTGAAGGGGTGGATCTGGAGAATCCGGGGACGGCACTGGACCGCTCGGGTCATCCCAATCCCGTGCCGCGCATCGTCGGCAAGATTCGCCGTAGGCACGCGGTGCAGGTCGAGGACTTGAAATTTCTGCAGCGCCATACCACCCGGCGCGTGAAGATCACGGTGCCGGGTCCCTTTACGATGACCCAGCAGGCGCAGAACGATTTCTATACCCACGAGGAAGACGCCGCGATGGACTATGCGGCGGCCGTCAACCAGGAGATCAAGGATCTGTTCGCCGCCGGCGCGGATGTCGTTCAGATCGACGAGCCCTATCTGCAGGCGCGGCCGGAGAAGGCCCGGCAGTATGGGCTAAAGGCGCTCAACCGCGCCCTCGAGGGGGTAACCGGGACGACCACGGTACACATCTGCTTCGGCTACGCCGCCATCATTCACGCGCGTCCGAGCGGCTATTCGTTTCTGACCGAGCTTGCGGATTGCAGCTGCAAGCAGATCTCCATCGAAACGGCCCAGTCGAACCTTGATTGCTCGGTCCTGAAGACGCTGCCCGGCAAGTCCATCATGGTCGGTGCGATCGATCTGTCGGACATGAAGGTGGAGACTGCCGAGATTGTCGCCGCGCGCATCCGCCGGGCGCTCGAGCACATGCCGGCGGACAAGGTCATTGTCGCGCCGGACTGTGGCATGAAGTACCTGCCTCACGATGTTGCCTTCGGCAAGATGCAGGCCATGGTCGAGGGTGCGAGGATCCTGCGTCGCGAGTACATGGCCCCCGCCGCATGATCCGCAGCGGCGGCCATCAGGCGGTGCGCATCGTCAGCTCCACATCGCCCGCGAACGGCACCGACAGGTAGCCGTTCGCGCGCTCGCGCACCCGCGCGAGATATTCCGGGCACCAGTCGGCATTGTCGGCAACGATCATGGCGCCGTTGCGCAAGTGCGGTTCGAGCAGTGCCAGCACCTTCAGATACAGCGGCTTGGCGCCATCGAGCAATACCAGGTCAATCTGCGGCAGGTCGCAGACGAGAGTCTCCAGCGCATCGCCCTCGCGAATCTCCACCAGGTCCTGAAGCTTCGCGGCCTGGAGATTCTCGCGTGCGTGGGCGATCTTGGAGGGTTCGAACTCCGTGGTGATGACACGGCCGCCGCCGTTGTCCTTGAGCGCCGCCGCAATATGCAGCGTCGAGATGCCGAAGGAGGTGCCGAACTCGACGGCATTGCGCGCTGCCATGCTGCGCGCAAGCATGTACATCAAGTTACCGGTCTCCGGTGATACCGCCAGGTGATAGTCCTTGTAGCGCGAATAGAAGGCCAGGTAATCGCCCGACTGCGCGCCGCGCGCGGCCGAATCAGCGGGTGAATTCGCACGTTCCTGGCGCATCCTGGCGCTGCTGGCCTCGGCGTCGGCGAACAGTCGTTGCAGCAGCGGCGCAAGCGGTGCGGTGGTCAGTGTGTTCATGGTCTAGTCTCCTGTGGTCCTGGAATGCTCAGGCCCAGGGGGCCAATGTGCGCGCGAAGTCGATGAAGGCCCGCAGCGGAGCCGGCAGGTAACGACTGCGGGGAAAGTAGAGGAACGGCCCCGAAAAGCGTTGCCACCATGGTTCCAGCACCGCCTCCAGGGCGCCGCTGTCCAAATACGGTTGCAGCCAGCCTTCGAACAGATGAATGACTCCGGTGCCTGCGAGGGCGGCGTCGACGCTCAGTTCGGTCGCGGCGCCGACTCTGACGATCAGCGGTCCGCTGGGTTCGAGCTTCACGACTTCCCCTTCGCGTTCGAATTCCCAGGCCGTCATGGCACCGCTGGCAAAGCGGCCGCGCAGGCAGGCATGCTGGAGCAGATCACGTGGATGGGCGGGACGTCCATGGCGGTTGAGATAGTCCGGCGCTGCGGCGGTGGCGAAGCGCTGCACGCGCGGCCCGATGGGGATGGCGACCATGTCGTTCTCCAGTCGCTCCTCGTAACGTATGCCCGCATCGCACCCGGCTGCCAGGACGTCGACGAAGCTGTCCTCCGCAATCACCTCCAGGTGAATGTCCGGATAGGCGGCGAGAAAGGGCGGCACGATACGGGACAGGACCAGGCGCGCCGCGCTGACCGGGGCATTCAACCGCAAAGTGCCGGCCGGCCGATCACGGAAACCATTGACGACATCCAGTGCCGCCTCGATTTCCTTGAGCGCCGGATCAAGCCGCTCCAGCAGCCGCGCGCCCGCTTCGGTGGGCGCCACACTGCGCGTCGAGCGACTGAGCAATTGCACGCCCAGCCGCGCTTCAAGTCTGCGCACTGCCTCGCTTAAGCTTGAGGCACTGCCGCCCCTGCCCTTGGCCGCTTCACGAAAGCCCGCGGCGCGAGCGACCGCGGAGAAGGCCTTCAGGTCATCAAGGTCCGCCATTGTCCAAATTTACATACAACCTGTACGGATTATGCTGGATTATCGCACGCCTGAAGGGTGTGTACAGTCGTTCCGCCTTCAGGAGACGCACTATGGTTCAAAGTAACGGCGGAACATTCAAGCTCGGCGGTCACCGGGTGCAGCGCATCGGCTATGGCGCCATGCAGCTGGCGGGTCCGGGAGTCTTTGGGCCACCCAAGGATCACCAGGCAGCCCTTGCCGTGCTGCGTGCAGCGGTGACGAGCGGTGTCGATCATATCGATACCAGCGATTTCTATGGTCCCCACATCACCAACCAGCTGATCCGCGAAGCCCTTCATCCCTACCCGAAGGATCTGCTCATCGTCACCAAGATCAGCGCGCGGCGCGGCGCGGACGGCTCATGGCTGCCGGCGTTTTCGCGCCCGGAACTGATCCAGGCAGTGCACGACAATCTTCGGAATCTGGGACTTGATGTGCTCGAGGTGGTGAACCTGCGCAGCATGTTCGGGATCCACGGCCCCGCCGAAGGGTCAATCGAGGCGCCCCTCACGGTGCTCGCCGAACTGCAGCAGCAGGGGCTGATCCGTCACATCGGGCTGAGCAATGTCACGCCCGCGCAGATTGCCGAGGGCCAGCGGCTTTGCGAGATCGTCTGTGTGCAGAATCTGTATAACCTGGCCAACCGGGCCGACGATGCCCTGATCGAGTCCCTCGGTCGCGGTGGCATTGCCTATGTGCCGTTCTTCCCGCTCGGGGGCTTCACCCCGCTGCAGTCCACCCGGCTCGATGCAGTCGCGAAGCAGCTGGCTGCAACGCCGATGCAGGTGGCGCTGGCGTGGCTGCTGCAGCGGGCACCGAACATTCTGCTCATACCCGGGACCTCCTCGGTCGGACACCTGCGCGAGAATCTCGCCGTTGCCAAACTGAAGCTGCCGCCCGAGGCCGTGGCGGTATTGGATCAGATCGGGGGCGGCCCCTGCGAACGCTAGTCGACGTCGCGGGCTCTGGATCAGGGGCGCCCGCCGGGTGCCTGTGGTGTCGAGCGGGCGATGCAGCGGGTGATCACCGCGACGATTGGCGGCAGCACAAAACACCACATGTGCAGGGTGTGGAACAACAACGCCGCCAGCGCCGCGCCCAGCGCGAAACTCGCAATGGCTCTGCTCAACCGACCCATACGCTGTCGCGTCGCCGCGCGCTGCTCGGGCGCCAGGCCGTGCAGCGAATCGGCGATGTCGATCATCAGTTGCGTGGTGGTGCCGGTCATGAGAGTGGTCGGAGGTTCGGTGCCCAGATGCAGGCGGTGCGCAGCGTTCTGAATCGCCATGGCCGCCACGAAGGTCATGCCGGTGAGGAGTGCGGCCGGGCTGTCGCCATTGGGAAAGGGTCCGAGCCCAATGGCCAGGGCGGCGCCGATGATCAGCAGCATCAGCTTCAAGGTCAGCATGGAACGCAGCTGCGGCCACTTGCCTGCGGTAGCGCCGTAGCTCACCCAGCGGGTGAGGATGATGACCCCGCAGAACACGGGCAGCGCCAGCAGCTTGCTGAGGATTCCGGTCGTGCCCATGACCAGCGCCGCGCCCAGCGTCACGAAGTTCCCGGTCACATGGGCCGTGAACAATCCCTGAAGCGCAAGAAAGCCGGCGGTGTCGAGGTACCCGCCGTTAAAGCTCAGTAGAACCGGAATGGTGAGTTTCACTCACCTACGGTACTCCGCCGCGCTGCAGACTCGCTAGCCGGCCCGTCGCATCGGCGCGTGGTCGGCTTCGTCGGTCCAGACCTTGAACAGCTGCAAACAGGCTGGGCCGAAGGCCGTGCTGATCGCGACATCCCCGGCATCGCGACCGCGTGCGATGAGGATGCGGCCGATCCGCCGCTCATTATTGCGCGGGTCGAACAGGTGCCATTGGTCCCCCAGGTACACTTCCATGCAGCCGGCGAAATCCATGGGGGATTCGGCGGCGGGGACGCCGATGTCGCCCAGATACCCGGTGCAGTAACGCGCCGGAATGTTCAGGCAGCGGCACAGGGCAATGGCCAGGTGCGCAAAGTCGCGGCATACGCCCTGGCGCTCGAAGTAGGTTTCCGATGCCGTGCGCGTCGAGCGGGCATAGCGGTAGTGAAAGTCGATGTGCTTGTGGACGAAGTCGCAGATGGCCTGCACCCGATTCCAACCCGGCGGCACATGCCCGAACAGACGCCAGGCTTCCGCCATCAGCACTTCCGTATCGCAATAGCGGCTGCTCAGCAGGAACTGCAGTACCTCACTTGGCAGCTCGCGCACTGGGTGTTCCTGCGCCGCCATGGCGATCGGCTCAATGGCCCCCGAATCCTCGATCAGCGCATCGGCGCTGATGCTGGTGGGCCCGCTGGGCAGTTCCAGTCGGGTGCAGCTATTGCCGAAATCATCGATGTAGACCTGCAGCGGCACATTGCGGCTCAGCTGCATTTTGTCGGCCACCACATAGGTCTGGCCACGACTGAGCTGGGTACTGAGCATCAGGATCATGTGGGTCGGCACGGGGGTCGAGTAGAGCAGCTCGTAGCCGAATCGGATATGCATCGTGGGCGTACCTTGGTTTGCGGTGCAAAATAACAATGGTGGCGAGCGTCGGGCCATGAGCCGTAAGGCCTCGGTGGCCTAGGACAATTCCTACCCGGGCGCACGGCCCCGCCCGGTTGAGCGATGCGACCGGGGCGCGCAGCGCCGCCCCGGTCCTGTCGGTCGAGTTACTTGCCGCTGCGTGAGGGGTCGTTACCCTTCTGGCCGCCCTGATGACCTGGATTGCCCTGGCTGCCCTGCTGGCCGCCCGGCTGGGCACGGTCCGGTTGCATTCCCTGCTGCTGCCCGCCTTGGGGCGTGCCCGCGCCGTGTTGGGTACCGGGCTTGCGATTGTTGGGATCGGATCGGTCCCGCGACGGGTCCGGACGCTCACCCGCTCGGGATGAGTTGGTGTGGGCATCATCCTGGGCCTGCTGCGGCTGCTGTTGGCCACCCTTGGGTGACTTGGGATCGTTGGGGTTCTGGCTCTGATTGCTCATGGATCTCATCCTCGGTTGGTTGCACTTCGAGCCTGAACACTGTCCCAGTTGGCCGTGGTGTACCGCAGCAGAAGGGGGTGGCACGTAGGGTAGGAGTTGACCGTCAGACGCCTATTTGGTGGTCACGCCCTCTGCGGCCGCGATGGTGTTGATCGCCTTGAGATGCCCTTGAACGGTCGGCAGCACGGATTTGGCGAAGTCCTTCGCATCCGAATCCTGACCGGTGGCGATTTCCTTGCGCAGCAACCGCAGCGCCGCCCGATGTGCGCTGACCTGATCCTTGATGTACGCCTTGTCGAAGGTGTCGCCAGACTCCAGCTTCAACTTCGCATGCGTTGCCATCTCGGTGACGCTGGCGCTGGTGGGCAAGCTGATGCCCTTGGTACCGGCCAGGGCCGAGAGCTTGTCATTCGCCGCCGAGTGATCCTTGATCATCATCGCGGCGAAGTCCTTGAGTTTCGGATCCGTCGCACTCTGTGTGGCAAGCGTGGCATCGCTGACCTCGGCGAGTCCGGCTTCGGCGATGTTCTTGTAGAAGCTGCTGTCCGGGTTGTCGGCAGCATAGGCAACCAATGGCAGCGCACAGGCGAGGATCAATACGTGGCGTTTCATGAGCGTTCCCTTACGGTAAATGGGAACGCAGTATCAGGATTTACGATGAGGTACGAACCCGGTGAGCGGGCCGTCCGGACGTCAGCGCGCTCCCACGGTCAGGGCAGCGGCGCAGTCCATGGCAAAGGTACGAAGATGCCCTTGAGGGCCCCCAGCTGATGGCGACCGAAATCTCAGTCCTTCCTGCCCCCCACTGCCAGCAGCACACCGCCCAGCACGATTCCGCCTATGCCCGCCCACATCGGTACATTGATGGTGTGCTTCTCCTCGGCATTGATTGAGATCGGGCCCACCTTCGCCACCGTTTTGTCCTGGGTATAGCTGAAACCGCCGTAGGCAAGGCCCAGAACGCCCCCGATGATCAGCAGCGCCGCAATCAATTTGACTGGATTCATGTGGATGTCCCCGCTCAGACGGCCAGTTGCGAGCGCGGGATGCGCTCCGATTCCACAATAGCAAAACTGCGCTCGAGCGCCGGCGCCACTCAGGTGATATGAACCCGATTGAGTCTGTGGCAGGCCGGGCATCTGACCAAGACCTTCAGTTCGAGCTCAAACCATGAACGACCGCAGTCACAGCGCATTCTGAACAGGTGCTGCGCGGTCGCCGAGCTGAGCTCCTCCTCCTGAACCAGGATGCCATCGGATTCGCGCGGCGTGGGCGGCAGATGTGAGCGTAGCGAGCGGACGTTGCCGGGTCGCGCATTCGTTTGTTTCATGCCGCACCTCGATCTCGAGTGGTTTGCATGGAAACCTCCCCTTCTTCTTGTTCTGAAGGGAAATTTACGGCGCCGCCTGCGTTATGTCAATCACGGCGGCTTACGGCCGATGCGGCAGCGCAGGACGGTCGGCAACGCTGCACTGCAGCGCGAGTCTAGATGTCCAGATTCATGACCGAGAGCGCGTTCTTCTCGATGAATTCGCGGCGTGGCTCGACCTGGTCACCCATCAGCGTGGTGAAGATGTCATCCGCGGCCACGGCATCCTCGATCCGCACCTGCATCAGCCGTCGGGTCTCCGGATTGATGGTGGTGTCCCACAGCTGCTCGGGATTCATCTCGCCCAGGCCCTTGTAGCGCTGGATGCTCTGCTTGCGACGGGCCTGCTCGAACAACCACTTCATGGCGTCCTTGAAGCTGCCCACTTCGTGCCGATCGTCCTCGCGCGCCACATAGGCGCCCTCGCCGATCAATCCCGACAGGGTTCGACCCAGGTCCGCGATGCGCTGGTATTCGGCCGACTCGAAGAACTCCCGCGGCAGGTTCTTGAAACTGTCGCTGCCATGCTGGCTCTTGCTGACCACGATCCGCGTCGCATGGGCGTCGTTGGCCGCGCGAACCTCGATACGGAAGCTTCGCGTGCCATCGTTCAGGCTGTTCATGCGCAGATGCAGGTCGCGCGCCCAGTCGCGCAGCCAGTCGATGCGGTCGAAATCCGCCGACTTCACTTCGGGCATGTAGATCAACTGGTCCAGCAGCCTATCGTCATAGCGTCGCGACCAGCGCTTGATGATGGCCTGCACTTCCGTGTACTTGCGGGCAAGCTGTTCCAGGCCCTGGCCGCTCAGCGGCGGTGCCCCTGAGTTCACAAACAGGGCAGCGTTGTCCAATGCGGCACTCAGCAACAAAGCCGTCAGTTCCGCATCATCCTTCACGTACTGTTCCTGTTTGCCCCGCTTGAGTTTGTACAGCGGCGGCTGCGCGATGTAGATGTGCCCGTTTTCAATCAGCATCGGGATCTGCCGATAGAAGAAAGTCAGCAGCAGGGTGCGGATATGGCTGCCATCAACGTCGGCGTCGGTATTGTGGCAGCACAGGCCGCCCATGCCGGCGACGAAGTTCTCGTCGCCTGCCACTGAGAAATCGTAGACCTGACCGTTGCCCGCGACCACCTCTTCGATGCTGTTGATGGTCAGCGACATAAGGTCACCATCCAGTCGCTCGAAGCGTCGATTGAGCCCGGGCGCCTTGATGCCGGCGAGATGTTCGGCGAGCGCAGCCGCACCGCTGTGGTCGTTCCACACCGGGCGCAGATCAGCCAATTCCTCGGCAGCAGAAACCGTGATCGTCCAGCATGGGCGGCCGGTCCTGCACGGGGCGCCCCGGATCATGCGCACGACCCCATCCGGCTGGTGCTCAGACAGCGAGGCTACCGTGCCGCGGCTCGACAGCAGATACATCAGGCCACTCGCGACGTCGTACGAGCTCGTGGCCCAGACAACATGACCACTGCTTACCGTGCCATCGCCGAGCAGGTAGCCGCGTAGGAACGCGGCACGCAGATCCTCGGACACATTGAAGACGAGATCGGGGATGCGCTTTGAGTGGGATTCTGCGCCCGCAAACCCGAACAGCGTTTGCCAGGCGAGAGCCGCAACTCGATGTACCAGCTTCAGCTCCGGGCAACGGCCTGCCGAGCAGTGCAATTGCGGCGCGATGCCAAATACGCGCTGCAGGCGCTGCGCCATCTCCTCGGCGAACCGGCTGTTGCCGGCACCGATCGACAGTCGTATGCCACTGCGAGCTGAGCATGAGCCCTCTGCCAGGTAGCAGCCCAGAAGGGTCAGAAGGTCCTCATCCACCGGCAGATAACGCGAGAGCGCGAGCTGCGCATAGTGCTCCGCCGACAGCGTCACATCGTCGCGCGCATCCAGAAAGGCGAGCTCCTCGGCGTTGATCTCGGCGAGGCGAATCCAGGGAGGTGCCTCGTGGGCGCCGCAGCCGCGATACTGGGTGGTCCACTGATGCTGCAGACGGCTCTCGCCGACGGCAACTTTGTCCATGACCGTTGCCACATCGGCACCCAGCGCCTGCCCGTAGCCGATGACGTGCGTCAGGGGCTGCGGCTCAGTGAGTTCCGGCCGCGCGGCATGCCGGGTCCCGACCCGCCCGCGGCGCAGCGCTTCGACTGCCGGCCCGCGCAGCCAGGTCTGCCGTGCCGCCGTCGCATCGGCATGCAGCGCGCGCAGGAGATCCAGACGTGCTGGCGCACCGGTTGGCAACGGCAGTCGGCGGGGGGCGACCACGCGGTCACCGACCTTCAGATCAGCACCCTTCTTCAGCGTTATGGCACCTGCCTCGTGCACGAAGACGCTGTGACTGGAAGTGACACGAACGGAACGTCCGTAGGCCGTGCGCACCTTGAAGAGTTTCTCATCGAGCGGGTGGCGGATGACGGCCTTGATGGGCCGAAAGCGGATCGCGCGATTGTCCACACCGAAGCACAGCACTTCCCCGAGGGCAGCACCGGTAAGCTTCGTCACCCCATCCGCCGCTGGTGCAGTGCCTGCGAGCGCCCGATCGATGAATTCGCCAATGCGCACCATTCGCGTGCCCTGGCCTGCGTCGCGCACGAACACGTGATCATCGCCGTCCACGCTCATGATGATGATTCGGTGATAGCGCAGCTTGGTGATGTCGAAGTCGTCACGCCCGATGCCACAGCCCAGGGCGGTGATCAGGGTGCCGACTTCCGCCGAGCCCAGCATCTTGTCGAAGCGCGCCTTCTCGACGTTCAGAATCTTGCCCTTCAGCGGCAGTATGGCCTGGGTGCGTCGGTCGCGGCCCTGCTTGGCGGAGCCTCCGGCCGAGTCACCCTCGACGATGAAGATCTCGGACAGCGCCGGATCCTTCTCCTGGCAGTCGGCGAGCTTGCCGGGCAGGCCGGCGATGTCCAGTGCGCCCTTGCGACGGGTCATTTCCCGCGCCTTGCGCGCAGCCTCGCGGGCCCGCGCGGCCTCGATGATCTTGTTGACGATCAGCCGTGCTTCCGTGGGGTGTTCCAGCAGGAACTCGCCCAGCTTCTGGTTCAGCGCCGACTCGACGATACCTTTGACCTCGCTCGAGACCAGCTTGTCCTTGGTCTGCGAGGAGAACTTCGGATCCGGAAGCTTCACGGACAGGATGGCCGTGAGGCCCTCGCGCGCATCATCACCGGTGGTGTCGAGCTTGTCCTTCTTCGCCGAGAGTTCCTTCTCGATGTAGTCGTTCAGCGTGCGCGTGAGCGCGCTGCGAAAGCCGGCCAGATGGGTGCCGCCATCCTTCTGCGGAATGTTGTTGGTGTAGCAGTACATGCTCTCCTGATAGGAGTCATTCCACTGTATGGCCACCTCGACGCTGACCGGCCCATCCTGGGTGCGGAACCAGAACACCGAATCGTGAACCGGCACCCGGGTGCGGTTCAGATACTTCACGAAGGCCTGCAGGCCGCCTTCATGCTGGAAGACTTCCGATTTAGTCTCGCGCTCGTCATTGAACTCGATGCGCACGCCGGAGTTCAGGAACGACAGCTCGCGCAGGCGCTTGGCGAGGATGTCGAAATGAAACTGGATGTTGGTGAAGATCTGCGCGCTGGGTCTGAAGCGAATGGTCGTGCCGCGCTCCGTGGTCGGACCCACCGTCTTCATCGGCGCCGCCGGCTCACCCAGGTGGTACTCCTGCTGATGCATCATGCCGTCGCGACAGACGGTGAGCAGCAGGTAGTCGGACAAGGCGTTGACGACTGACACACCCACGCCATGCAGACCGCCTGAGACCTTGTACGAGGTGTCGTCGAACTTCCCGCCCGAGTGCAGCACCGTCATGATGACTTCGGCCGCCGAGACTCCTTCCTCGGGGTGTATATCCACGGGGATCCCGCGGCCATTGTCCGCGACCGTGACGCTTTCGTCGGCGTGAATGGTCACCTGCACCCGGTCGCAGTAACCGGCGAGGGCTTCGTCGATGGAGTTGTCGACGACTTCGAAGACCATGTGATGCAGGCCGGTACCGTCATCGGTATCGCCGATGTACATGCCGGGTCGCTTTCGGACGGCGTCGAGGCCCTTCAAGACTTTGATTTTGCTGGAATCGTAGACGTCGTTTTGCGACATGCGGGAACTCGTTTGGATGACCCGCCATTATAGCCCTCCACAGCCTCCCAAGTCATGGATAAGTTTCATCATAAGGCTTTGTTTGATCTATGTTTTTCCGGGGTGCGGCCGGCTCTTGAAGAAGGCCGGTACCGGGGGCGATCGAGTGATTGGAGGCTCACTCTGACAAATCCATCAGTGCCAATCGCATGTTCGCCTCATGATCACGGAAAATAGGCGCTGATCGCGCCTCTTACGCGCCAGTTACGAACATTTTCTACGGAAGCGGCCCGGCCAGTGGTGGCCCCGGCGCGGCTAGCCCTCCAACACCCTTCCCTGTTCCACGTGGAACATCCGATCCGGCTGCCCGAAGGGCTGGCCTCCCGCCGTCAGCGCGGTCAGGACCAGCTGGCAGCGCAGGGGCGCGACCTCGCTGATGAAGGCGCTGAGCCGTTCCGGATCCAGCTCGGCCGCCGGATCATCCAGCAGTAAAGTCGGGGGCTCGGGCAAGAGCTGGCCTAACAGTCGCAGTTGGGCCAGGATCATCGACACTGCCGCGAGCTTCTGCTGCCCCCGCGACAGAGTGTCGCGGGCGAGCTTGCCATTCAGTTTGAGCAGCACATCGGCGCGATGAGGTCCCACTTGGGTGCTGCCGCGGGTGAGGTCGCGCTCGCGGGAACTCTGCAGTGCCATGGCAAGCGTGCTGTCGCGGGCCCAGCCCTGGAAGTACACCAACTCCATCTTCCGTCCGGACAGCGCCCGTACGCTCTCCTGCCAGTGCGGCTGCAGGGCTTCGAGCATGCGTCGACGCGACTGCGCCAGGTGTTCCCCCCATTGCGCGAGTTCGATATCCCACGCGACTAACTGCGGGCTGCCCGCTACCCCATTGGCCAGCAGCTGCTTCAAGGCGGCATTGCGCTGTTTCAGTGTCCGGGTGTAGTTCGCCCAGACCTCCACAAAACCCTGTTCCACGTGGAACGTGGCCCAATCCATCCATCTCCGGCGACGAAAGGCACTGTCCTCGACCAGCTTGTGCACCCCAGGATCGATGACCTGCACGGGGAGCACTTCCGAGAGGTTTGCCAGCGTCTGGGTGAACTCACCCTGAATCTTCGCCACCGTGGGTTCGCCCCGCGCAACCTGAATGCCCAGCGCCGTGGGAATGCCGGAATCCCCCGGCGGCACAGTCCGACCGAACACCACCAGGCGAGACTCGCCGTGAGTAATCAGGCGCTCTGAGTTTCGGGTGCGAAAGGAACGCCCCCGGCCGAGGAGGAAAATTGCCTCGAGCAATGAAGTCTTGCCCGAGCCATTGGCCCCGATGATGAGCGTACGGCCCGGGTGCAGGTCGAGTTCGGCCTGATGAAGACAGCGTAGGTTCTGAATCGACAGCTGGCCCAGGCTCATTGCTGTTCCACGTGGAACACGTGGACCTCAGCGGCCTTACAGCCGCATCGGCATGACGACGTACTTGGTATCCGTGGAATCCGGAAGGCGAACCAGACAGCTGCTATTGGCGTCCGAGAGGCCGATTTCGACCGTTTCCCCGTCCAGCGCACCCAGGGCATCCAGGAGGTAATTCACATTGAACCCGATCTCCAGGTCCTCCCCGTCGTAGCTGACCTCAACCTGATCTTCGGCTTCCTCCTGTTCCGGATTATGCGCCTGAACCGTCAACAGCCCGGCTTTGAGCGCCAGGCGGATGCCCCGATATTTCTCATTGGACAGGATGGCCGTGCGCTGGAAGGCCTGGCGCAACTGTTCACGCTCGGCATGAATCCTCTTGGTCGGACTGGCCGGGACTACGCGGCCGTATTCCGGGAAACGCCCATCGATCAGCTTGGAAGTGAAGCGAATTTCGCCGATCTGGGCGCGAACGTGATTGGTACCAATCGCCAATTCCACCGTTCCTTCCGGGCTGAGTATGCGTTGCAGTTCCAAAACACCCTTGCGCGGCACGATGACCTGCTGAGCCGTTCGGGCCATGGTGGGCAATTGCGCTTCGCACAGTGCCAGGCGATGGCCGTCGGTGGCCACCGCCCGCAGGGTCTTGCCCTCGGTCTCCAGCAGCATGCCGTTGAGGTAGTAGCGAACATCCTGCTGCGCCATCGCGAAATGCGTCTTGTCGATGAGGCGGCGCAGGTCGGCCTGGCTGATGGTCAGCGTCTGCTGCGCGTTGATGTCATCCACCACCGGGAACTCCGCGGCAGGAAGACTCGATAGCGCAAAGCGACTGCGCCCGGCGCGTATGCTCACGCGATCCCCTTCGGCGCTCAGTGTCACGGCGGTCTTCTCCGGCAGTGCCCGGAATATATCCAGCAGCTTGCGCCCCGGGATGGTCACATCCCCTGTTTGCTGGCTGCTGACCTGGCGTGAGGCCACCAGTTCAACCTCCAGATCAGAACCGGTCATGCTCAACCGGTCCTCACGCACTGACAGCAGCACGTTGGCCAGTATGGGCATGGTCTGACGGCGCTCGACCACACCGATGACGCTTTGCAGCGGGGTCAGGAAATCTTCACGTGCGGCAGTGAGCTTCATGGCGTGCTCTTAATAGTCTTAAGTCTTAAAAGAAGATTGTAGTAGTAGCTACAGGTCCTGTGGATACCGGGATAACTTCTGGTTGTCCGATGCCCATCATGAACTTGCATTCACTCCGAGTCACCGAGTAAGTACCCCATGGTCCTGTCCATTGCCTGTGAGCCGAATGTGCATAACTCGCAAACCTGAATTGTCCCCAGACTTTCCACATCATCCTGTCAGGGTTCTCAACAGGTTCAAATAGTCTTCGCTCACTCTCTGGTCCGAAGTGCGCAGCTCGGCGATCTTCGCGCAGGCGTGCAGCACCGTGGTGTGGTCGCGGCCACCGAAAGCATCGCCGATTTCCGGCAGGCTGTGGGTGGTCAATTCGCGCGCGAGCGCCATGGCAACCTGGCGCGGGCGTGCGATGGAGCGGTTGCGGCGCTTGGACAGAAGATCTGCCACGCGGACCTTGAAGTAGTCGGCAACGGTGCGCTGGATATTCTCGATAGTGACGAGTTTTGCCTGTAATTGCAGCAGATCGCGCAAGGCTTCCTTGGCGAAGTCGAGCGTGATGGGCTGGCCCGTGAAGCGCGAATTGGCGATCACGCGGCGCAGCGCGCCTTCGAGTTCGCGGATATTCGAGCGAATGCGCTTGGCCACGAAGAAGGCGACTTCCTCGGGCAAAGCGACGCCGACGTTGTGCGCCTTGGTCATCAGGATCGCCACGCAGGTCTCCAGCTCCGGGGGCTCTATGGCAACGGTGAGTCCCCAGCCGAAGCGCGATTTCAAGCGCTCCTCAAGCCCGCTGACTTCCTTCGGATAACGGTCGCAGGTGAGAATCACCTGGCGCTGGCCCTCGAGAAGCTCGTTGAAGGTATGGAAGAACTCCTCCTGCGAACGATCCTTGTTGGCGAAGAACTGAATATCATCGATCAGCAGCGCATCCAGCGACCGGTAGGCCGCCTTGAAGTCGTTCATGGTGTTGTGCTGCAGGGCGCGCACCATGTCGCCCACGAAGCGTTCGGAGTGCACATAGGCCACCTTGGCCTCGCCGTTGCGCTGCTTCATCAGGTGCCCGACGGCGTGCATGAGGTGAGTCTTGCCCAGACCCACACCACCATATAGGAACAGCGGGTTGTAGGCCTTGCCGGGATTTTCGCCGACCTGCTGGGAGGCCGCGCGCGCCAGCTGATTGCTCTTGCCTTCGACGAAGTTTGCGAAGTCGTAATCAGGGTTGAGGCGGGCGCCGACCACCAGCCCTTCCACCCGCCGCGCCGGGGCGATGACCGGCGCTGCGACCACGGGCGTCGCGGGCGCTTCGGAGCGCACGCGCGAGCCGATTTCCACGGTGATGATCGGCGCGCCGCCCGCAGTCGCCCCGCGCAGCAGCTCCCCGATTCGCCGCAGCAGATTATTGTTCACCCAGTCGACCACGAAGCGGTTGGGCGCCAGCAATTTCAGGACGCCTTCACCCTCGATGGCCTGCAACGGACGCACCCAGGTGTTGAATTCTTGCTCGGCCAATTCCGCTTCAAGCGTCGATATGCAAATTGACCACAAAGACGCCACTGGCTGCCTACTCCCCCTACCGACACGCAAACTTGAGGAAAAAGAGGCGCAGTCTACCCCTAAGACCCAAGGTTTAAGTACTGGCGATATTGACACCCTCGGGCGCGGGACGTAGCCTTCCCGCCCCTCTTCGGAAGCGTAAGACGATGAAACGCACTTATCAGCCCAGCAAAGTACGCCGCGCGCGTACCCATGGGTTCCGCGCCCGCATGGCCACGGCCAATGGCCGAGCGGTCCTGAATCGGCGTCGCGCAAAAGGTCGCAAGAAGCTGATTCCTTAAGGCCTCTGCAGTCCGTGCCCCAGGCCGACCGCGAGCGACTGACCTTTCCCGCCGCGCGGCGGCTGCGCCGCAAATGGGAATTCGATCAGCTCTACGCCCGCGGCAAGCGCCTTGGCAACAGCCATTTCGGAATGACCGTGCACCCCAATACCCAGGGAATGGCGCGCCTTGGGCTGGCGGTGGCCTCGAAGCCCTTTGGCGGCTCGGTACCCCGTAACCGCATCCGGCGCCTGATCCGCGAGTCCTTCAGGCTGCGCCAGCACGAGCTGCCGGCCGTTGACATGGTGGTCAGTGCCCGGCCCGGCGCCAGGCTGGCCACAGCCGCCGAGCTGCGCGCCAGCCTTGATGGATTGTGGGATAAAGTCAAAGTCCAATGCGCGCCCTCGTCACAGCCCTGATCCGCGTGTACCAGTGGACCCTGAGCCCGCTGCTCGGTCCCAAGTGCCGCTTTTATCCTTCGTGCTCGAATTACGCCCTCGAGGCGATCCATCGTTTCGGTATCCTTCACGGCGGCTGGCTCACCCTGCGAAGACTGGGCCGCTGCCATCCCTGGCACCCTGGTGGCATAGACCCCGTGCCCGCCACCGGCTGCATGCACTCTCATTACGGACATGACAAGTAACTATTCCCGCATAGCGCTCTGGATCGTGCTCGGCTTTGCCCTGTTGCTGAACTACATGGCCTACCAGAAGGATTACGCCGCCCTGGATGCGGCCGCCCTCGCCGCCGCGGCCCATGCATCCCCCGGCAGCCTTGAGCTGCAGATTCCGCAGTCCAGCGGCGCCAGTGCTCCGGCCGGGACCAGCAGTTCTGCTGCCGCGACCGGCGCGGCCGGCGGCGTGGCCCCGGGGCCGCTTGCCGCCGGTTCACTGGCGGCCGCCGTGGCGGGTCCGGCCGTGCATATCCGCACCGACCTGCTCGATCTGTACGTCAGCCTCGCCGGCGGCACGATCATCCAGGCTGACCTGAACAACTATTCGCGCGTGAAGGGCCAGGCGGAGCGCGTGCGCCTGGAAAACCACGACAGCCCGGAAACGCAGTATCTGCTGCAGGTGGCCATGTCCGGATCCGCCGGCCCGAGGCATCTGGATGAGCTGGCGACCTTTACCACTACGCAGTCCGATTTTCAGATGGCGGAGGGCCAGGAGGAGCTGCGGGTGCCCCTGCACTGGACCGACGGGCAGGGCGTCGATGTCACAAAGCAGTTCGTCTTCCACCGTGGCAACTACGCCATCGACGTCGTGCAGACCGTGGACAATCATTCCGGCGCGCCCTGGGCCACGACGCCCTACGCGCAGATACTGCGCGATGACCCGCCCATTCACACCTCGATGTTCAGCGCCAATCCGGAGCGCTTCTCCACCCGCGGTCCGGCCATCTGGGATGGTACGTTCCGCAAACTCAAGATCACTGACGATGACGACAAGCACCTGAAAGTCGACGTGAAGAACGGCTGGATCGCCGCCATTCAGCATCAGTTCGTGACGGCGGTGGTGCCGCCTGCCAATGCGGACTACCGCTTCACCCTGAACGCCCAGGGCAATGAATACCTGCTGGCCGCCTCCAGCGCGTCGGCGACGCTAGTCCCGGCCGGAGCTTCCACGAGCTTCGCCATGACGGTATTCCTTGGGCCAAAACTGCAGAAACAGCTGGCCGCGGCGGGCCCGAACCTGCAGCGCGCGACTGATTTCGGCAGGCTGTTCGTCATCGCCCAGCCCTTGTTCAGCGCCTTGAGCTGGGTGCATTCGGTGACCGGCAACTGGGGTGTCGCCATCCTCATCGTCACCTGCCTGCTGAAGCTCATCTTCTATCCGCTGTCGGAAGCCAGCGGCAAGTCGATGGCGAAGATGCGCGCGCTGCAGCCGCGCATGAAGAACCTCCAGGAACAGTACAAGGACGACAAGGAGAAGCTCAGTCGCGCGACCATGGAGCTGTACCAGCGCGAAAAGGTGAACCCGGTGAGCGGGTGCCTGCCCATGATCATCCAGATACCGGTGTTCTTCGCCTTCTACTATGTGCTGGTCGAAAGCGTGGAGATGCGCCAGGCACCCTTCGCGCTGTGGCTGAATGATCTGTCGGCGCCTGATCCGTACTACATCCTGCCGGTTCTCATGGCCGGCGCGATGTTCATCCAGCAGCGCCTCAATCCCACCTCCCCGGACCCGGTGCAGGCGAAGGTGATGATGTTCATGCCCATCTTCATGTCGGCGCTGTTCATCTTCCTGCCTTCGGGCCTGGTGCTGTACTACGTGATGAACACCGCGCTCGGCGTGCTGCAGCAGTGGAACATCAACCGCCGCATTGCCGCGGCGTCAGCGCGCAAGACTTAAGCCAAGCGCTCGCATGAGCGATCCGGACACCATCGTTGCGGCCGCGACTCCGCCGGGACGAGGGGGGATTGGCGTCGTGCGCCTGTCCGGACCTGCGGCGCAAAGTATCGCCGCCGCGGTTCTCGGCACGCTCCCGCCCGCGCGTCGCGCCGTCTTCGCAGCCTTCCGCGACGCCGAGCATCAGACCCTGGACGCGGGACTGGCGCTGTTCTTCCCCGGCCCTCACTCCTATACCGGCGAAGATGTCGTGGAATTCCACGGCCATGGCGGCCCGGTGATTCTCGAATCCCTGGTCGCACGCCTGGTGGAGCTTGGCGCGCGTCGTGCCACTGCCGGTGAGTTCACGCAGCGCGCCTTCCTCAACGACAAGCTCGATCTGGCGCAGGCCGAGGCGGTCGCGGACCTCATCGACGCCGGCTCACGCGAGGCCGCACGCGCCGCCATGCGCTCCCTTCAGGGAGAGTTCTCCACCATGATCCAGGTGCTCACCGGCGCCGTGATCGAGCTGCGCACCTATGTGGAGGCCGCCATCGATTTTCCGGAAGAAGAAGT
>Ga0210391_10000399_pt1 | contig 47606 bp, 41 predicted proteins | sample IncBWC12OmetaG_FD_160573 | JGI IMG/M metagenome (GOLD analysis project Ga0210391, IMG submission 160573) | Forest soil microbial communities from Barre Woods Harvard Forest LTER site, Petersham, Massachusetts, United States - Inc-BW-C-12-O ...
GGCGAAAGGATCTCGTAAGGGCCGAGTTTGTGGCCTGTTGGCGGCATGCGGACAGCTCAGGCCAGTGTAGTCGATTCGGAAAAACAGAGTGGCAAGTTGACGAATAACCGGCTATCCGGAGAAGTGGATGCACTTGACTCCTAGCCGCTGTCTCGATGAGTGATAAATCGCCAAGGCACTCACCGAGATCCGATAGGTAACCAAAAGTCGGCATGTGGGAAGGAATCCGTAGCTCCCGAGTGACCGGCTAACCGGAACCTATGCTGAGGGCCGACCGACCGGCCCGGGGTAACGATCTACGATGTCAGTTCTGGACGCGAATGCAGAGGGGGATAGGGGGTCAACGAGATTCGACGTGATCGAGCCCGCGGACCACGGGGGCCATCGCGAACGCTTATCCGCGTATTAAGAAGAACGATTTCCACGAGGCAGAATCGCGTCACGTTGACGCAGGACGCGTCCGCGGGCGTCGGGTGACGTGCTTGGATGTTCGGAACAGAGCGGCGCGTTATGCGGTTCGACCCGAGCGTCCACGTTTACGCTCACAAGTTCGCTTGCGAACGCTGAAAGGCGCGTGCAGTTTATGCAGTCCCGACAGTCGCGCCCACAGACTGTCAACGATCTTAAAACTGCCGAACAGATCAATAGGGCAGCGATAAGACACGATGTTCGGACCAGCTACAAGGAGACAGCACTGCACAGGTTGACGCACACATACTCGTCCACAGTGCTACAGCGTCCTGGTCACAGACCGACCGACACGCAAATTTGATGCTGTCGACGGAAACGCCTGCGATCCGAGGGAGCGGAGCAGTCAACTTACCGGGCCAACGACGCCCCTGTCCCGATCTTGTTGCCCTCTACGGGCGTCCACGCCACGGGCTCGTCGCCTGTTAAGACGCCAAACGTGCGCCCGGGTCTTTCAACGACCCAGGCAACCCCGTTTCGGAGCACCGTGCGTACCGGCCTGGATCAGACTCTTATGGTGTCAATCGTTGGGCGCAAAGCGCAGGAAGAGTCGTTCGCATCTAGCTATTTACCTATGTGATACTTACTCAATCACCTCTTTCAGTGTTAGCTTTCGATTACAAAGCCCCCACTTTCTTTCAAATCTTTTTTCTAAGGCTCAACGTGTGTAGAAGACTTATTGCCTCGGGAAGCGCAGCACTGTTGATCTGCGTAACTGCGTCCTCCAATGCTCAACAGACAGTGCCTGCACCAACACAGCCCGCCAAGGCGGTTGAACCCCAAAGAGTTCAAGAAGGCGCTCCTCCACCACAAACATCTCAGGCACCAAAACCCCGGCTATATTTCCGTGCACTTTATGCATCGTCAACAATCCCCCGCCAGACTGGTATCCGGCTCTGTCGCTGCCTTTAAAGATCAATAGGGCAGCAATACTTGATACCAGGAAGACGCTACTGGATACGGAGACGGCAACAGACGCTACCAAGAAACCAGCGACGCGCTACACGGCAACGTGGTCTCACTGGCTACACGTCTGGACACGTCTGGTGCACTCTGCCACGTCAACCTGTACCACGAGGACAGCTACCGGCGACGATGACTGGCGACGATGACCGGCGACATTACCAAAGGGTGAAGACGTCCTGGTGAGACCCATGCAGGCGGCGACACCGGCGCTCACAGTTCGGCGTTCACAGGGTAGTTCTTAAATGGCAACGATATCGTCCACGCTTCGACCACACCCTGTCGCTACACCATACCGGGAGGGGTAGATCGAAAACCACGTCGTTTACCCGAGCAACGGACTTTATACGGCTCCCAAATTCTTTGCCACGTTCTCGAAAAAACGACTTTTCCCCAATGCTTGCGAAAACGACGCCGTATTTTCAACGGGTTACAGAAGCAAGTTTTGCTCAAAAACGGCCGATTCCACCCTTGTTGACACCATGTTGACGGCCTATTCCCAGCATGTATTGGGCAGATATGTTTACCGTGAATTGCATGCTCACGAGTGTAGAAGGCGACGATGGCACCTGACGGCGGCTTGAGCATTCCTTCTGCGACTTACCAGGACCAATCCGTTGAACTGGCCGCAGAGCGTTCCGCTCATGAACTGCGGCTTGCATGTGTTCTGATGATTTCCTCACCAGGAAGTTTTTTGGGCAAGCGGTGTTCAATTTTCTGTTCCTGTAGTCAGCACATCGAGGTATCGCTCGATCTCGTCCCACCGGCTGTGCCGCGTCGCCAATGCCACGTAGCCGTCTGGCCTCACCAGCCACAGACCATCTCGCTCAAAGGGTGCGCGCAGACTCGGTTCCAGGAGATCGGAATATTTCTCGATCAACGCAGACCCTTTGCCATCGCCTTCATTCGCATACAGAGCAAACCGTGGCGTATCACCAGCTCCGACGCGCGGATGATCAACGTCGACCGGAGCGCGTTCCCCTTCCCTGGGTCCTCCGCCCGCATACTCGCCACCGCCGTTCAACGGGCTCTCCTGATAACCGATAGACAGCTCCGTTAGCACGTCGGCCATCTTCTTCTTCACCGGCGATAAGCCGAAGATGAATGAAGTAATACGGTTTCGAATGGATTGCTTGAAGTCGCCCCTCATCAAAGCAACCTCTGTGATCCTGCCCGCTCCCTTAAGCACATCGTCAGCGATGGGACTGCGCTCGGTGCTGTAGCTGCCCAACAAAGTCTCTTCGTCGCCGAGACCGCGACTCACCAGCGCCAGCTTCCATGCAAGGTTGAACGCATCCTGTATCCCCGTGTTCATCCCCTGCCCACCCGCCGGACTGTGGATGTGCGCCGCGTCGCCCATTACAAATACGCGGCCCGAGCGATAATTGGCGACCTTGCGTTCATTAATGCTGAATCTCGTCAGCCATATTGGATCGGAGACGGTAATACCTCTAGGGCCACGCACATCCAGTATCGACTGCACATCCTCTATCGTAGGATTCGCTGGAGCCACGCCTGCATGCATCAGTCCCGAATCCGCAATCACGCGATAACGTGAACCGGAAATCGGAAATACCGCAAGAATCCCCTCCGCGTGCCACGAAATCAATATCTCTTCAGGATTCGGCACATCGCCCAGATGAACGTCGGCAATGACCCAACTGCTCGGCATCGTCTCACCGGCAAACTCCATGCCGAGCTTATGACGAACCGTACTATGGGCTCCATCGCTTCCAATCAGCCATCCGCTCTCAAACGTCTCTTCTGTTCCATCAAGATGACGCAAAGTCGAAGTGACCCCGTCCGCCGAAGCAACAAAATCCGTAAGTTCAGCGTTCCGTTCGATTTTCACTCCAAGAGAAGTCACAAAATTTCCCAGAAGTTCTTCGGTATCGCATTGCGGAATCATCAGGGCATAGGGATGCGGAGTCTTCACTCCATCCACCGTGACTCTTGCAATGGGCTCCTTACCGGCAGTGACGTTGACCGCGATAACTTTCTTACCCTTCGCCAGGAATGGTGCCGTGCAGTCCATTCGATCCATTAGCTCGAGGGTGCGGCTCCACAACACCAACGCCTTCGATTTGTCCGTCCGCTCAGGAGTCTTTTCAACCAGGCGTACCGAAACGCCATACCGTGCCAAATCAGCGGCCAGCGCCAGGCCAACGGGCCCCGCGCCTGCAATCAATACATTTGAGTGCGTAGCTTTCATCGTCCTCTTCCTTTCGTCATTAAAGTGAGAGTCATCTCCAGGGTCCGAGCGGCACGTCGCTCTCCATCCTTTCGCGCCGTCGCAAGATCAACCACAGCCATCCCCACCGACATCGCATGCAGCAGATAGCAATGCTCATCGGTCGGCTCGATGTTCAAATTCCCAAGCAGTTTCCCGGCGCGAAGAATAATGCCATCCGCCAACTCACGAAACAGCTCACGCAACGCTGCCTCCTGGTCCGCCGCCTGTACCAGTGCCATGATCACCCGTGTGTTCTCATGCCGCACCGCAACATTGGCGATAGCCTTCGCTGCCTCCCGCACCGACGACGCCCCCAGGATGCTATCCACCGCCGCCAACTGTCGGTCAATCGCCACCCGAGCCACACCCGCCAGTAGATCAACCCGTGTAGGAAAGTAGTAGGTCAGATGGCTCTGGCGCAGCCCCACCTCAGCCGCCACTCGAGGTTGTGTGAATCCTGAATAACCGCTCTCCCGTAGAACGGCCAGGCTCGCGTTGATAATGTTCTGTCTGCGATCTTTCACAACATCTCCTTAATGGTAGGTATACCAACCAATACTTAGATGCAAGAGAATCTCTCAACGCATCAAACTATTTTCAAAATAATTCGGCAGAAGCTCTCTAGGTCTTCATCGAGAATAAGGACGCTGGTGTGGCGAAACCATAGAGGATGCTACACACAAGACGGTGTGGTTCTACACAATTCAGTAACGACCTGAGACGACAGCGTTGGCCACCACAACCACCGGGGATTTCGACAACGAGTGCTGTGCTGGCTGAAGCCGTTAAATCACTGAAGGCAGGTGGCAATCCGCAGAAAAGTGTCTGGAGCCGGATGGTAGAGGAGGGGGGTCATTGCGCCTGAGTGACTGCTGGCAAAAGGTGGACCGCTCTTGATGGATCGAGCGAATCGATGAGTTTGCGGGCAGGGATTGCTTCGGTTCGTTCCACCCAACTCATAGATCAGTAACGATAAACGCACACACCAAACCAGCCAGCCATCGCACCGTCGTTTGCTGCCACGCTCAACATCTCAGGTGGAGTTTATGCACTCGTAATGGCCGGACACGACAACATTTGCGGAGTTATCGTTGGCTAGCCATGCTGGTTACAGCCCTTTGAAGAGTTCGCTCAGGCTGACGTTCAAGGCTGCCGCAAGAGCCTGTACGGAACCCAGACGAGGGTTGGCGACACCGCGCTCTATGCGGTTGATCGTGCCGCGCTCGATGCCGCTTGCCGTCTCCAGGTCGCGTAGTGTCAGTCCTCGCGCCTTACGCAGAGTCAGCAACCGTGCGCTGAAGGTGACAGCTGGTTGTTTCCCTCTACCTGTCATTCCGGTAAGGATACTCTATAGCGATTACGCTTGTGCGGTTACGCTTGCGCATAAAAGCCTACGCATTCGCGCTACGTTGCCCTGAGACGCATTCGTAGCTCTCGGGTGACCCTCAGGGTCGTCCGGGCGTTCCGACGCCTGTAATCCGCCTTCAGCGACCGTTCAGCTGCGTTCAGGATTCCTCTTCGGCGCACAGTGTGCGATCCTTGACTAGGAAAAGGAAGGACGACATTTGGACAGCAGTATTAGCAGACGCCTGTATGAAGGCCGGTCAATCAAGCACGACACCAGCGAAGTCTTCAGAACCGAAGAGCCTGAGACTTGCATCCTAGTCGTGAACTCCGCGCACGGAATGCTGCTGGGCCTGATGGCAGCCACGAACGCCGAGCGGGTTGCGGGCGAGCAGTGGACAACAGACGAACATCTCGAAGACATCTTCACCCGCCGCGCCGATGGCTCACTCCTGAGCCTTGAAGATTTCATCGCAGGGCCAATCGATCAGTCGATCAATCCAGACGGCACAGTCGACATCGCAGCAGCAGATGCAGATGAGCAGCACTACACCCCGCAAGAGCTTGCCGACCGATGGAGTTTGAGCGCAACCAAGATTCGGCGTATGTTCGAGAATGAATCCGATGTGCTCAGAGTCGGTGAGCCATCACGACGTGAGGGGCGGCAACTGAAACGCGGGTACTACACGATGAGAATCCCGGCGTCGACGGCAGAGCGCGTATACAAGCGACTGACGAAACTCTGACGCTGAGGGGAATCCACTACCCAGCTACGCGCCCATGGTCATCCTAGCGCCAGCATGGACGCAAGTACGGCATCCACAAACAAAGAAGCCACCTTACCCTGTATCGGGCGGGTGGCGTCTGCTTTTGCGTTTGTACCTTGGGCGCTACTGCGCAGCTAGTATCTCTCGAATGTGTGCATCATCAAGCTCGGGCACCCAAGGAGCGTAATGCTTGCGCACCATCGTCGCGTCCACATGACCCAGCTGACGTGCGACCACTTCAGGGCGCAACCGACGTTTAAGCTGTTTGACAGCGAAGGTATGCCGGAATTGTTTAGCATTGGCAGCCTTGCGGCGAGCCTTGCCGTACTTGTCGCGGGGCAGTTCAACATACTCGACTCCCGCCGCGTCCAATACGCGTGCGATGCGTCTCGACCAATTGTGAGCGTCTAATGCCACATCGTTGTCTGAGTGTCTAAAAGGCATGTGTTCAGGATTCGTGGGCAGCATAGGCACAGAGCGCAAGATCGACGATACAGCGTCAGTCAGCGGGATGACGGCCTGCACACCCGTCTTCTCTCTGTGATAGCGGTAGACGGGCACTGTGCGCGATTGCTGACCGTTACTGGTGCCGTCTACTACTGTATCTTCGATGTGTGTCTGATCGAACAGCACAGCGTCTATCACGTCGCAGCCAACATTGAGCAGCAACGTGATGAAGGCAGTTAGACGTGTCGCGTACATGCCTCGCTCGCTGACATCAATGTTCAACGGCACGGTATCGCCGATGTGAGCGAAGACGCTATCAATCTGTGCCTGCGTATATGGCCCTTGCACGTGCTGCTCGTCACGCTTTCGTTTGTCGAGCTTCGGCGCATCGATTCCGGCGACGGGGTTCGACTCCAAAACTTCCTTATCCTTGAGAAACTTAAACACAGAGCGCAGCACACCCCATCTCTGCCTGCGTGTTGCATCCGCAAGTTCGCGCCAGTCCTTCGATGACTGCCACTCAGTAAGCTGCAATGCCGTGATGTCCTGTATGAAGTCAATGTGTTCCCGGCTCGTCCAACGCAGGAGCATTTTCTTCAGGCTACGGTATCCGGGCAACACACCCGCGTCTTCACCAAACTTTGCCTTCGTCCGCTCGATCCACAAGTCGAAGGCAGCATCTACGCTGAGCAACACAGCGCGGCGCTTGTCATTCGTGGCGCGGGCAGCGGCAATCTCAGGATCGAAGGATCGGAGTTTGTCTGCCGCGATCCGCTGCGCTTCGGGCCATGATGGGGTTGTCAGCGTGTAGCGACGGGAAGCGCAACCCCTGCGACTCTCGTACAACCACTTCGGACAGTTGCAGGAGTCATCTGTCTTAAGGCAGCCGGTGACATGACGAGTGTACGGTCGAACGGAACCAAAGGTGTTCTTGAGTAGAGTCATGCCAAGCAGTTTACGATTTTGTACACGACTTGTACACGAGAAATGTAAACATAGATAAGTGCATTGATTAATGATACTTACAGCTTAGCGTCCTTGTATTCCTCATGCCAGGCCATTTGAATGGCCTCCAGCTTTGACTCATTGGATTTGGCCGGGTCATCGGCGAAGCCATCGATCTCCGTGACGTACCTGTGCAGGTCGGTGAAGCGAACGGTGAGGGGGTCCAGATCAGGGTATTTTTCCTGTAACTGTATGCCGATTTCTTCTGCGTCGTTCCAAGTGATCTCGCGGGCCATGGCGGGGCTCTCCTCTACTTGCTTTCGGCAAGCGTCAACGGCTTGCCTTCAGAAACATAGTTGCGGTTCCACTTGGGGATCTCGACGACATAGGTTCCAGGGCCAGTAATTACGGCCTGGCAGCCGAGGCGCGAGTTGAGTTGCTGGTCGGCAGCCATATCGAGACGGTCGAGTTCGTCGTCGTCCGGCTCGCTGATTTTGCCGGTGCCGCCCTTGGTCCATATATGGCAGGTCGTGCAGGCGCAGACTCCTCCGCAGGCGTGATCGAGGAAGACATTGAAGTTTTCCGCCACGTCGAGGAAGGACATGGGCTTGCCATGGTGATCGTAGGGCATGGTGCCGTATTCGAACTCGACGGTGCGGCCTTCGGGCTCAAAGGTGACGCGCACCATATTCGGGCCGGGCGGCATGCTTAGGTCAATTTCCTGGGGCATCTGGTCGGTCATTCTTAATCTCTAAATCTCTGTCGAAGCTTCTTCCTTGATTTCGGCCGGGGCGAATGGATGAGGCGCGGTCGGCCCTTCTCCTAGTTTCTCACCCGCCGACTCCATGGTGTGGCCTTGGATGACGCTGGAGACGGCGGAATCCATCATAAGCTCGGCGAAGCGACGCGTGGCCTTGTCCAGAGCTTCGGTCGCGGCACGCAAGGCCGGCAAATCGTCACCCTCTTTGAGCACGCGGAGCTCGTCGGAAATCAGGTCAATTTGCGTGCGCTCATCGCCGGTGAGCTGCTGCCAAGCTGGGTGAGCCGGTGCCTTTTCGACTGCGGCGAGTATGATTCCGGCTTCGTTGCGTGCCTCGATGAGCTGGCGCTTACGGAAGTCTCCCTCGGCATAGTCGAAGGAATCGAGAATCATGGTTTCGACTTGCTCATCCGTGAGGCCGTAGGTCGGTTTGACCTCGATCTCGGCTTCCTTGCCGCTTCTCTGTTCGCGAGCCGACACGTGCAGAATGCCGTTGGCGTCGATTAGGAACCTAACCTCGATGCGCGGCAGACCGGCGGACATAGGCGGAATCCCCTTAAGGTCGAATCGGGCCAGCGACCGGCAATCTTTGGCCATTTCGCGCTCGCCCTGGACAACGTGGATGGCGACGTTAGCCTGGCCGTCGACGCCGGTAGTAAAGTGCTCGGTTGCTGACGCTGGGATGGTGGAGTTGCGCTGAATGATCTTGGCGACGACTCCGCCGAGAGCCTCGATGCCGAGAGAGAGCGGGGTTACGTCGAGAAGGAGCATGTCTTCGGTGGCCGCGGAGCCGCCTTCGAGGATGTGGGCCTGCACGGCAGCTCCCAGCGCGACGACTTCGTCGGGATTCAGCTCGGTGTGCGGTTTCTTGCCGCGTTCGCTGAGGTGAAATATCTGGTCGGTGAGGCGGCGTACCAATGGAATCCGCGTGGAACCACCGACCAGGACGACTTCGTCGATCTGTTCAGGCTTGAGATTTGCGTCCTTCAGTGCCTGCTGGCACGGGCCGAGGGTGCGGTCGAGCACCGGCTGGATGATCTGCTCGAATTGCTCGCGGGTGATCTCGCGGCGATACGACTGGCCGTCCGGCAACGCTACGTTGATATATGACGTGTCGGCAGTCGACAACACGATCTTGGCTTCGATAACCGCTTTGCGGATGGATTGCACGGCTTCGGCGTCGGTGCGGAGACCAAGGCCGAGCTCGCCGTGGATGTCGTCGAGCGCGATGGCGATAAGGAGATTGTCGATGTCGTCGCCGCCGAGGTGCGTGTCTCCGTTGGTGGCGATGACTTCGAAGATGCCATCCTGAAGCTTAAGGATGGAGATGTCAAAGGTTCCGCCGCCAAGGTCGTAGACGGCGACGATGCCCTCCTTCTGGCGGTCGAGTCCATAGGCGAGCGCGGCTGCGGTTGGCTCATTGACCAGGCGCAGCACTTCGAGACCGGCTATGCGTCCCGCATCCTTGGTGGCCTGGCGTTGCGCGTCATTGAAATAGGCCGGCACTGTGACGACGGCTTTCGTGACTGGCGCACCGAAGTAGCGCTCGGCGTTCTTCTTCAACTGGCGCAGGATGTAGGCGGAGACTTCAGGCGGTGTGTACTGCTGATCGCCGATCTGCAGGCGGAGCACTTCGCCGGGCTGAATGTCCGGGGCGAGATGAAAGGGGAAGAGCTTCAACTCTTCCTGGACGTCTTCAACACCGCGACCCATGAGACGTTTGGCTGAATAGATCACGCGGTCGGGTGTGCGAGCAAGATACGGATACGCGGGATAGCCGACGACGACCTTCTTGGGGTCGGGAATGGCGACGACCGAGGGCACAAGATTGAGGCCGTCTTCGCCGGGGATGACAACCGGGTGATCGCCCTGCATGAAGGCGACGAGCGAGTTGGTGGTGCCGAGGTCAATTCCGACGATGCGGGCTGGTTTGGTATCGGTCAACTGGATGCCTTTATGGTGGATGCGCCTGCGGGCGGATTCGATACGTACTGCGCTTCACCGCGGCCGAAAGACCAGTCGGCCGAATCGTTTTCAGAGAGCACGATCATCACGTCGTCCGGCTCTACGCCTGCGCGTTCCTTGGCCAGTTGCGCGATGCGCCGATAGAGCGCCTGCTTGGCCTCTGTTAAGCGGCCCCGGCGCAGCGTGATATGCACCAGGGTGAAGTCACTGGAGCGCTGCATGGCCATAAACTCGGGATCGACTATCAGCTCGCCCTGGAGGTGCGCAGTGAGCACCACGAAGAGATCCTTATGGGGGATTTCGATGGTCTCACGCATCGCGTCATAGACGGCGGTGGGGAGCTTGCCCCGCTTTTCCGTAGGCATGCTGTCAAAAACAGAGATTCGTACCAGCGGCATTTCTTCCTCGATCAGGCGCCCAGCGCCTCGTTTACGTCGCGCACAAGGTTGCGAATGTAGCGGCGGCGATCAAGGAGCGCGACCATTTCATCCTTGATTTTAGTTGTGTCCGAACTGTCATCGATGGCGTTGTCGCCGATAGCCGCGTCCCATCGTGTCGACAACACCTGTAAGTTGGAGTCGGAAGCGACCAGCTGCGATTCGAACTCGATGCGTGCCTTTTCGAGATCGGCGCGAAGGGCAGGATCGTCTTCGCCGACCTTGCGGTTCATGCGCATCTCTTCAAGCTGCATGTTTAGCTCGAAGACCTCTTCGAGCAGATCCGCCGGCACGCGCGATTCCTTCGAAGTGCCATCGTCACTCTTTCCTGCTTCAAGAACGACGCCTTCGAGCTTGAGCAGATACTCCGTCCGGGCGATGGGATTCTTCAGCGTGCGGTAGGCGTCGTTGAGGAGTGAGGTCTGGTCGAGACTCCATTCCTGCTCTTGCACAGAGGCCCGCGCGTAAAGATCGGGATGCAGCTTGCGGCTGAGACGGTAAAAGCTGCGTTCAAGCGCGGGCAAATCGAGATTGAGCTTGCGCGGCAGGCTAAAGACGGCGAAGTAATCAACGTTTTCGGAAGGGGCCTGCACTTTGCCGCACTGGTCGCAGAAAGGCAGGGCGCTGAGCATGGAAGCGCCGCACGACCGGCAGGCCGCAGCTACGGATTGGGGTTCAGCTGTCTGCATCGAAGATGGAAATCCGCGCGTGCGCAGAGCGCTATGCGGAAAAAGATGAGCCGCAGCCGCACGACTTAGTCGAGTGCGGGTTGATGAAGTTGAAGCCCTGGCGCATGAGCGTCTCCTCATAGTCGAGAACCATGCCGTGCAGGTAGATGAACGACTTGGGATCGACAAAGACGCGCACATCGTTGAACTGATAGATGCGGTCGCGCTCGCGCGGTTGCGAGTCAAAGCGAATGTTGTAGGAAAGACCGGAACAGCCGCCACCCGTGATACCCAGACGCAGACCGCCCTCGGTGGGCGAAACGCCCTCCTTGGCCATGGCAACGCGAATGCGCTTCAGAGCGCGTTCGGTCACCTGGATTCCCTTCTGGTTCGGAGTCTGGTTTTCTGCGTTGAGAATGGTCAGTTGATCTGTGGTCATATAAGTAGTTATCAGCAAGCCCCATGTCCGAAAATCCGAACATGGGTCACCCCCGATTAGTGCCTGTCAGTCCGCTGCGACGACCTGTGCGACCGGTGCGCCTTCGGCAACGCCGTTTTTCTTCTTCCAGTCGCCGATGGCGGCACGGATGGCATCCTCGGCAAGCACCGAACAGTGAATCTTGACCGGCGGAAGAGCCAGTTCCTTCACGATGTCCGTGTTCTTGATCTCCATCGCCTGATCGACCGTCTTGCCCTTCACCCATTCGGTGGCAAGCGAGGAGGACGCGATGGCCGAACCGCAGCCGAACGTCTTGAACTTTGCCTCTTCGATGACCTGTGTCTCGGGGTTCACTTTGATCTGCAGACGCATTACGTCGCCGCATTCCGGCGCGCCCACCAGTCCAGTGCCTACCTCCGAGCTGGATTTGTCGAGTTGGCCTACGTTGCGCGGATTGTTGTAGTGGTCGATGACCTTATCGCTGTATGCCATGTTATTTCTCCTGCGGGATAAGCCGCCTCTTTCTAATCGTTACTTGTTAACGCAAGCTCTTTTCATAAAACCGTATCAATAATGTGAGTAAAACAAGAGCCACACCAAACCATGCTCGATTGGCGCTCCAACGAGCAGCCCTCTTCTTTTCTGCAGCCCTTTTCTAGCTCTTCGAACATGGGCTGTCTCCCTCAAACCACGGCTTCTGCCTCAATGCGCCTGCCACTCGATCTTGCTGATATCGATGCCCTCTTTCACCATCTCATAAAGCGGTGAAAGCTCGCGCAGTTTTTGAACCACGTCGATCAGTTTGTCCGCAACATAATCCACTTCTGCCTCGCTGTTGAAGCGGCCCAGTCCGAACCGGATGGAACTGTGGGCCACATCGTCGCCCAGCCCGAGAGCCTTCAATACATAGGATGGCTCAAGTGTCGCAGACGTACAGGCCGAGCCGCTCGAAACTGCGATGTCGTTGATGCCCATGAGTAGCGACTCGCCCTCAACGTAGACAAAGCTCACGTTGAGATTGCCGGGAAGGCGATGCTCCATGGAGCCGTTGACATGGACATAGTCGAGATGGCCCTCAAGCTTGGCCCTGAGTTTTTCGCGAAGCGCGGTCAGACGCTCAGTTTCCGCCTTCATCTCCTGGCCGGCAATCTCGCAGGCTTTGCCCAGCCCAACGATGCCGGGGACATTGAGCGTGCCGGAGCGCATGCCGCGCTCGTGGCCTCCGCCATCGATTTGCCCGGAGATCTGTACCCGCGGATTGCGGCGGCGAACGTAGAGCGCGCCGACGCCCTTCGGGCCATAGATTTTGTGTCCGGAAAGCGAGAGCGCATCGATGTTCATCGCATTCACGTCCACGGGAATCTTGCCGACGGCCTGCACGCCATCGGTGTGGAAGAGCACGCCGCGTTCGTGACAGAGCTTGCCGATTTCGGCGATGGGCTGAACCACACCAATCTCGTTGTTCGCGATCATGATGCTCACGAGGATGGTTTTGTCATCCATCGCGCGCTTCAGGTCTTCGATTTCGATCAGGCCATCGGCCTTTACCGGCAGATAGGTGACGCGATAGCCGTATTTCTCCAGGCGCTTGCAGGTATCGAGCACCGCCTTGTGCTCAGTGACCTGGGTAATGATGTGATTGCCGCGCTCCTTGTACATCTCAGCGATGCCCTTGATCGCGAGATTGTTCGACTCAGTCGCACCGGAGGTGAAGATGATCTCCTTCGCCGTGGCGCCGATAAGTTTTGCCACCTGCTCGCGTGCCTTGTCGACAGCCGCTTCCGCTTCCCATCCAAACGAATGGTTGCGGCTGGCGGCGTTGCCAAACACTGTTGTGAGAAACGGCATCATCGCTTCCAGCACACGGGGGTCAAGCGGCGTGGTCGCGTGGTTATCCATGTAGATGGGTAGGTGGACTCCTGCCTGCACGCTAACTGTTCCGTTGGGGGTTGTGCTCATTGCTTCTATACTCTCCTGCGTCTTGCCTGCCTGAAACCTGAAATGATTAAGCGCTCGTCGTTTGGATACTCACCAGATCATGTTCGCTGCGCTGGTGCTGTGCGTGATCGAATTCGGCCAGATCGGATATCCGAATCTTCTTGAGTACGTCAGAAATGCTCTCATTCACACGTGCCAGTGGTTCTTTGATGGTGCAACTGTTTGTCAGGTCGCACAAACCGCTTACCGTGACGCACGAAGTGATGAACAACGGACCGTCGATGGCGCGAATAACTTCGAACGCCGAGATTTCGCTCGCCTTGCGAGAAAGCGTGTAGCCGCCATTCATGCCGGCATGCGAACGGAGCACGCCCTCCTTCGCCAGCCTCTGCAGAATTTTTGCAAGGAGCTGCGGAGGAATATGGTACGCCTCGGCAATGTCCTTGGCGCTGAGCGACATGGAGTCAGGGTGCTCGGCCAGAAACTTGAGCGCCATCAGTCCGTAATCGGCCTTCTTGGTGAGTCTGAGCATGCCCGGAAACGGCTCCTTTGGTCGCTGTATCCAGTATAGGACTAGAATCGTCCGAATTCAAATGAAGGCTGCATGTCGATTCGCCTGACTGCAGGTCAGTCCGGATTCCGGTCACTGGCGCCGCAAAACACAGAATTCGCAAATTCAATTGACAGGAATGCTGGCCCGGATACAATCTTGCCGATACCACCTGTATTTCCACGCTCAAATGCCTATCATGAACACCCCCTGCAAACATCCAAGAGTGCGCGTTGTGGCGCGCGAAGAGGACGCCGAGTACGTCGAGTGCCAGGAGTGCGGCGAAGTCTTTGACTCGAACGAATTCCGCGATATGGAAATCGAAGAAACGCAGGATGAAGAGGAAGAACTCTGATTCTGCGTTCAGCGCTTACGGGGTTCAGCCGTTGACGTGCGCGCCCGACATGCTCAGACGGCGAGTGATCTGCCACGCATAGTGAAATCCTGAGATCACCGTAAATGCGACGGTGGCGAGCAGGGCAAGATGCCGAACATACAGCACGCCGGCGGGCCCGTAAAACTGGCTTAGGAGCACCGCCAGGAGGGCAACAATCTGCGCAAGCGTGTTGGCTTTGCCGAAGATGCTTGGCTTAAAGTCGCGCATCCCAGCGCTGGCATAAAGAATCGCCGCGACCATCACAATTCCCAAATCTCTCCCGAATACCAGAACCGTGACGCGGCGGGATATGAGGCCTTCGTGATGCAGCACGAGAAACAACGTGCTAAGCAACAGCTTGTCCGCGACCGGATCGAGGTATTGGCCAAGGACAGTCCGTTGTTGCAACCATCGGGCGAGAAGGCCATCCAGGCCATCCGTAATACCTGCCAGAACAAAGAGCGCAAAAGCACTGCGGTAGTGGCCGTCAAAGACGGCCAGCACCAGGAATGGGATGATGCAGAGGCGCAGTAGCGTCAGTTGGTTCGGAGCTGCGCGAAGTTGGTTCATTGTTCGGAAAGCCTGATACTACAGTAGAGAATGCCTGCGCGCCACCGCTGCACGGCCTCCGAGACAAGTAGCCAAGGCGAGCCAGGCGGAGGCTTACATCCGCCGCGAGAGGCAAGGGGAAACAGCGGGGAAGAGTGTATCCGGCTAACGTATCCCGACGAATCTTGATATGATGTTAAGGTCGTGTTTCACTTCGCGCAGGCGCGTAGCTCAGTTGGTTAGAGCGCTACCTTGACACGGTAGAGGTCAGGAGTTCGAGTCTCCTCGTGCCTACCATATCCATAACAAAATAGATGACTTGGAAGATCATGCTATAGCAGGCTGATCTTCCAAGGGTGCTGAAGGGTGCTGAGCCTCTTCAGATGTTGTTGTTTGTGGACGAGAAGTTCAACGATCTTGCCGGTAGCTTCGTGCTTCTGAGCCGAGACAGCGCGGGTGCAGATGTCCATCGTCGTGCGGCTGTTCGCGTGCCTCAGAAGCTCCTGAGCAACCTTCACATCCACGCCGAGACTACGCAGGTTCGTTGCCAGCGAGTGCCGGAATGAATGCCAGCCGATCATCTTTCCTTCGATCTTCGCTTCCTTCATGGCCGGGCGAATGATCTTTCGAAGGATCATGTCGGGACTCAGGGGTTTCTCACCCTTCAGCCTGTCGGACGGGAACAGAAAGTCCGTGTCCGCCGATAGAGCGACACCGCTCGCCAATCGAGCAGGGCCTTCAACACCGCAGGATGCAAGGGAAACCGAACAGAGCGGCTTATTTTTCGATTAGAGGAAATTGCCGATGCCGTCATTGCTACAGATCGGTGCGATCAGGAGGACGTCCTTGTCCGAGCCGCGAGTCACTTGGGCCTCTATGGTCGCGAGCAGGAGCAGCTAGTCGATGTCGTTGTGGGTGGTCAATTCGGAAGTGAAGGCAAGGGTCACATTTGTTGATATCTGGCACCCGAATATCAGGTGCTGGTTCGAGTGGGAGGCCCAAATGCTGGTCACAAGGTTTTTCAGACTCCAGAGCCGTACACTCACCGACAACTGCCCTCTGGGACCTTGTTTAGCAACGCTACGTGGGTAGTCCAACACAACGCCCAGCGCACGCGCGGACCGCGCCATTTCTCAAGGCTCAATTCGCGGGCATTCTTTACAGGCATGATGCCATTCAATGTACTTGCAGAAGGCGCTGTGCTCGTCGAGACGTGCTGCTACTTCTAGTTGAGGATCGTAAGATGATCGTGTCACCGCTGACCACTTCTCGATTGCATCAAGCCATTCACGGCGCAGGGCCGCGCATGTCGGACAGAGGTGTTCCATCGCCGAGTAAACCACCTGTAAAGCTGTGAGGGGGGGCTATGACGAGAACCGTACTATGAATCGAGGAAGGATACCAATAACACGGAAGTGTCTGCCGTCGCAGTGACAGTCAATTTCTTGACGGTCAGTCTAGCCTGACGCCCATCGCACGCCCGGATAGCGTCGATTGGAACGATGGGCGTTCATCACCTTTGAGAGATAGGAGAATCCAACTCAACTGGTGCTTTCTTTTTGGCAAAGGAACAAATCTCCTTGGCAAGATTAGGAGCATCGAACTTCGAAGAGAAGACATAAGCAATTTCGCCGCTTCTCCGGTACAGCGTTGAACTCAGTCGGGAAATTCGCAGGTAGTAATCCGCCATAGCGCGATTGTCGGTTACGCTCAATATTGATGGACACGTCTTCGTCACTTCAACTGACTCGGCGAGAGAGTTCGCGTTGTGGTGATCGAAGCATGAGCCTTGGAAGTCACAGTGAACCCAATCTCCAGCGGTTGCGCTCGTCTGCTCCTCAACATAAACCCGTTGAATCGGACCCGTCGACTGATTTGATTGGTCTTGGGCGGGAGCGAGCGCAAGCATTGTGAAGCACGAGAAGCAAAATGGCGCCAGAATTTGTCTCGAAAGCAAGGTTCTTGTACCTCCTCTTGCTCCGACCTCTGCCGATGCTCGATTAAAAGGATACGCCGTTTTTCAAAAGGGTGAAGCGACCCTCCTCATGAGTACGGCTGCGCTGGTTAGCCTTTCAAAAGAATTCCGCCATCCGAATATTGGAAGTTGCGGGGCGATGCCGCCAGAGCACGCCTTGATGCAGCGCTCTGGCGGCGGATCATCCTTCCAACCCCCAGCGCCGCCCCTACGCCTGCTTCACAAACTGCAGGTCCAGAGTGATGCTGACATCCTCGCTCACCATCAACCCGCCGGCCTCGAGCGCCGCGTTCCAGGTCAGCCCGAAGTCCTTGCGATTGATCCTCGCAGTCGCCGCCACGCCAATGCGCGTATTGCCCCACGGATCCTTCGTCGCCGGAGTGGGTCCCTCCACCGCGAATTTCACACTGCGGGTGACACCCTTGATCGTCAGGTCGCCCGTGACCACGAGTTCCCCGTCCGACTTCACCGCGATGTGCGTCGATTTCAACTGCGTGGTCGGAAACTGCTCGGCGTCGAAGAAGTCCGCAGCCTTCAGGTGGGCATCGCGGCCCGCATCCAGTGTGTGGATCGACGCAATCTCGATCGCCGCCTCCACGCTCGACTCCGTCAGATCAGCCTCATCCAGCGATAGCGTGCCGGTCACGCCGGTGAAATGACCCTTCAGGTTGGAGATCATCATGTGCTTGACCTTGAACTCGACAACCGAGTGAGTCGAATCGACGTTCCAGGTGGTGATGGCGGGAGCTGCAATTATGGTGGTCATAGTGGTGTTCCCTTTCAGATGGTTTGAATTCTGCTTATGAGTGATTTGATGCGTCACAACAACATTCGTTGCAACAAATATAGAGTGAAAAAAATTAGCCGTAAGGCTGGCGTGCCAGACGCAGCAGATCCGCCAGAAGATTCAACCGCTTGGCCCCAAGGTGCCCCAGAAGCTCGAGATGAGCCGCACGCACGGGTTCATCCAGGCGCGCCAGCAGTTCCAGTCCCTCCGGAGTAATCCGCGTCCATACTGTCCGCCGATCCTTGGTCTCCCGGCAACGGGTGACCAAAGATCGCTTCTCGAGCCGGTCCAGCAGCCGTGTAATATCCGAGTCCCGCGTCACCATACGGTTGCCGATCTCCCCGCACGGAAGTCCCTCCGAGGAGCCTCGCAGAATCCGCAGCACGTTGTACTGTGTTGACGAAAGATCTTCGGCTTTCAACACCTGCGCAAACCGGTGCGACAGAGCTTCCATTGTCCGCATCATTTCAAGGTGCGCGACCTCCTCTGGGGAGGAGCCCGGCTTTGGCTTGGGATCGGGTTGGACAGCGGTTTTCATCCAAAACCAACACTACTCCTCGCAACGACTATTGTCAAGAGGAGCGATGAGATGTCACCGGCATCTGGCATACAAGTTGGCCAAGCGAAACAGGAAGGTCACCCACAATCCAGCGCGGGGCGAGTTCATTCCCATGCGCAGAGAGCCGAAGGGCCGTTTGCGCTCCCTGAGCCGAGACGGAATATGAGGAACTCCATGCCGTGATCGCGCAGCGTTTCTCTGAGCGTCTCGCGGAGTACGTGACCGCAGTTCCTACAGGAATGCGGTTGAGCGAGCAGTACACCGTTGGAGTCGGTCAGTTCGATCGGTACCGTCGCGCAAATGACCTGGACAAGACAAAGAACGGGGAGGCCGCACGGTAAACCTGAACGCCGACGCGCTCGCAGCCGTCGACTCCGTTCTCCATCACGGTCGAAAACGATCTGAGCGTCTGTTCATTCGCGAGGACCGCTCCGATGTCTATACCAATCGGAAGCAGGAGAGATTCGACGACCGTTCATGGTTCGAAGCTGCGGTCACCGGGATAGCCCGGATCACATGGCACGGGCTGCGCCACACGTACTGTTCCTGGCTCGCGATGGCCGAGGCGACGACGCGCGAAATCATGGAAGCTGCTGGACACAAAACAATGTCTCAGGCAGCCCGTTACTCTCACCTTTCACCCCCAACACACACAGTCCGTGGTGGTAGAAGAAACGAAGTAATGCGGGCAATCGAACCCCCGAAACTGGCGCACAAGCACCCCTGATCTAGCCGTTAATTACAACTCGTGCAGGTAGCACCCGAAACAGCCATGCAGGTGCCGATTATTGGTGGAGGACCTGCCGCTCTAATGCACGCCAACTGCCCCGGTGTAACGGTTGGGGAGGAATGTACGATGGTGGACGCATCAGTGAGACTCGTGCTGGCGGTTGGGCCCAAAAGCCGCCAGAACCCGTCTCCGCCCTGAATAAAATCGGCTGAGCTGCCAGTCGGCAGAACGACGTTCGCCCCATTTGGCAAGCTGAATCCGTTTGCGCTCGAACCGTTCGTCAAAGTGACGGATGCAGCAGTGCGCGCGGCGATCGTGACCGCCTGGCCGGCATAGCCACCTGTCATCGTATTGACAGTGAACGTCCCGTCTAAAAACTCCAGATAGGCCTGGTTTGTCACCGGAATGGTATTGCCGATGACCGAGCTTATGGCCGTAACCGATTTCTTCGCGGCAGTCAGATCGGTGACGTGGTCATTGCCGCTGCTATCCGGCACATAGACATTGCGCGCGGAAAAAAGATTGGGTCCAACGATGATATTCGAAAGGCTATTGGAGGTGGCTACCTTAATATTTGTGGTCCCACCAAACCTGTTTCCCTCATAAAGACCGGTGCTCTGAACAGCCGTGTTGTAGATCGAGAAATTCGTGGTCGACCATATCAGCGAGGAGCGCACATCGAAAGCCTGGACGTATGTGCCGTCCAGCCGCACATCAGCCCCGAGTTTGTCAGGATTGGCCACACAGTTCGCTTCCATGTACCCATTGGTGTATTGGCCGGAGCCCACGCCGTTCATATAGAGGCCGGCGCAGTTCGTCTGAGTGCCGCTTAGCCCGTTATCCTCGATGTTAACGTGATCGAAGACGATGCTTTGCGAGACATTGGGATTGTTGTTTACCCAATACACTCCATAGTTCTGAGAATTGTTGATTTGGCCGCCTCGGTAGACGAAGTGATAGATGGCCGAAGCTGAATTGGTATATAGGCCGGTGTTCAGAGAGTCCCCGATGTGAACATTGTCGAAGGTCGTCCAGATAGTTCTTCCAACGATGTTTACGCCGTTGACAAAGCCGTCGATTCTCATGTTCTCAAGGTGGTGCCAGTCGTTGATCTGGTTCGTTGGTCCCGTGATGTCGACGCCGTCTGAGGTAAATCCCCCTTGGTTCTGAAGAGTCATATCGCGCATTTGGACGTACTGAACTGGCTGACTGTTCGACGCGTTAATACTCAGGACGGCGGCGTTTATATATGGCTCCAAGTAAACGCAATTGACACCCGCGCCCTGAAAAATGATGTTTGAGCCGGTGACAACCAGGTTATCCAAGTACGTACCGCACGGCAGGATGATCTCGATATTTCCTGAAGGATTAGCCGCAATCAGGGGCGAGAGGGTGGAGGTTCCCGGTGATGCATAGAGGATCGTATTAATCGATGGTGCGCCGATGGGACCGCTAATAGTCTGAGCTCCCGAGAGACCTGCCGCTGATGGATTCTGAACTACCGCGGTCCCCTGAATCTGCTGCGGAGACATCTGAGCCAACACGCGAAGCGTAAGCAATAGAAACAAGATGGTGGTAATAGAACGCATAAAGCTGCTCTCCCGGCCGCACCGTTTGAGGATGATCTAATGCCGACCAGAGTATAGCTCCTTCCCGGGTACCTGAAGGACGCGGTTTAAGAAACAATGTAGGGACTAACTGCGGGGTACGTCAGTGCAAGTAGTGCGCTGAGGAGTTGTTCAGGAACAACTCCATACCCATTGCCCATTGTGCGATACGCTGCCCCCGGCCAGCTCTCAATTTCGAAATACACGCTGATTTGCCGAAGAGTCACGGTGCTGACAGTCCGCCATCAACCTGATGAGGTAACGCCCGAAGAGGCCCCATTTCGACGGATCTATGAGCTTATTTAAAACGGTCGACTCGAAATTCTACTCGCCGGTCAACGAAACTTTCAATAAACTCAGATATGCGTCAGCGACCTGATCCCATCGATACCACGAGCGAATCCGTTCGGCAGCCCCCTGACCAAGACGATCGGCGTCTACCTTTCCGGAATCGATCGCAGCCACGATCTCTGCGAGATCCGCCTTGGTCTCGAAGAACAAGCCGGAAGATCCCAGAACCTCTTTATTGAAAGGATTGGAATGCGCCACAACCAGGTTGGAGCACGCCATCGCCTCAAGTAAAGAAGGGTTGGTGCCGCCTACGCTGTGACCATGGATGTAGCCGCGCGCATGCGATCGAAGCGAAGCGAGCGCTTTCTTATCGTAAACAGTCCCCGCAAAACGAATACGAGGAGAGCGGAGCTTCAACAATCGCCGAATATAGGCAGTTGGCTCTTGAATGTCACCGAGAATAATGAGTGGCAACGTCGAAGCCGACTTCTCAAAGCCTTCTACGATCTCCAAGACGTGATTCTCGGGCTCAAGGCGGCAAACAACAATATAGTAACCATTGGGCGCAAGCCCCCAAGATGCGAGGGGAGCGGGGTCCGGCATTTCACTTAGGGGATAGGCCCCGTACGCAATGCATGAGACTTTATTCAGCCGCCGATAACTGGCCCGGAGGTAGGTTTCGATTGCCGCGGAATCCGCGATCACACGCGTTGAGAATAAAACTGCAAGCGCTTCAGCGAGCAACAGGTATACACGTTGAGCGAGGCTCCACTTGGCGCGCCTCCACTCGATTCCGTCCGTATTGATCCAGACCTTGGTCCCCCATAACCGCGGTATCCACGCAGCAAAGGAGGCCCCCACTCCGAGCATGTACACAACGTCGAAGCCGCGTCGCGCTCGAAAGAAACATTTGACGTCCCAGAACATCTGGGTAAATGGTCCGAGTCGAGCGCTCTTTACGTATTTAAGCCTTACGCCTCGATACTCTTCATCCGTTCTTTGCGAATCAGCGGGACAGGTGACTGTTACTTCAACGCCCAGCGTCGAGAGCCTGGTCGCAAGCTCTTCGGCAAAAGTTTCATAGCCGCCGTATTGCGCAGGAATACCCCGGGTGCCCAGGATGTTCAATTTCATGAAGAGTCAACCTTATCTTCTATCCAACTCGATCGGGCGGCCGACCGCACAACTCTTCGAGTTTACTCGGGTCCCACGTTACGTCTCAATTCTCAATGCTCCTTGTTGAATTAGAAAACGTGTCCGCGGCATTATTAACCCCGCGCTCAAAGTCGCGCAATATTCACTCCATTATCATTGCTTTATGATCAAAGAGGGCGACGATGATTGATTTGGCTATCGCATATCGGATTTACCCGGGCGTCTCCAAGACTCCTGCCGTATTCACGAAAGATAAATTCAATCTATCTGCGATTTGCCTTCATTCATTCAAAGAGGCTCTCGGGAACCTTCGCGTAAAGATATGGGCACTCCTGGATGATTGCCCTGACGAATATGAAGACCTCTTCAGGAGCCATTTTGGAGAGGACGAGCTTGAGATCGTACACCTGGGCCGGGTCGGGAACCTTTCGACGTTTTCTTTACAACTCGACCTGTTAACCCGGAACACAGACGCAGAGCTCGTCTATTTTGCGGAAGACGACTACTTCTATTTGCCTGATGCTATAGACAATATGGTTGCGTTCACGCGCGCCAATTCCGATGTCGATTTTGTAACTCCCTACGATCATCCAGATACTTACAACGAATCGTCTCGATACGAAAAGCATCGCCTCAGAGTGTTTGGTGGCCGGCACTGGCGAACTGCGACCTCGACTTGCCTTACTTTTCTCGCATCGCGCCGGTCTCTGCTTTCCGCAGAGTCCATCTTCCGAACTTATTGCAGGGGGAATATGGACTGTCCGATATGGCTATCCTTGACTCAAAAAGCCGGCCTTGGAGACCTGCGGGTACATTGGCACGATACGTTCCGCTTTAAGACGTGGATCAAAACGTGGAGATGGGGCCTGTCGCAAATCCTTTTTGGACGGTCTTATCGGTTGTGGTCCCCGCTGCCAACATTGGCAACGCACATGGAGTCGACCTGCTTGTCGCCGGCCATCGATTGGAATGCTCATTTCGAGCAAGCAACCAGCAGACTCGAGGCGCTGAACCGACGCTGACTCTCACCGCATATTTTTACCGACGCTCTAATTGGAACTGCAAAATACATTGAATGTCCCACCCGCCATTGGCGAATGATTTAGAGTCACCGATCCGTTGTTTGCGACGATGTAGACGCCGGTCATGGCTGCAGCAACGGCGTTGCTGGCGTACGCACCGCAATGTGCGCCCGTTGTTAACCCACTGACAGTCGCCTGATCGGACGGAGCAGCAGTGGTCGTAAAGGTGGTTATGTAGCGCGCTTGCGTCGTGATTGCGCTTTCGATCGGGCGCCAGTGACTGCCGTCGTAGTAAAGCAACAGGCTCTCGCCGGCATTAAGCGTACGATTCAATCCGTCCGGGAAGACGATCTCACCGTTTCCGCCTGCCCCATTCGTCAGTACATGACCGCTAAGGTTGAACGCTGTGACGTAGATAATCTGCCCCGTCTTGCCATTCACAAAATTGTTAATCGTGTAAGGTCCAGAGTATAAAATCAGGCCGCCGGTGCGGCTCACGTCGATAGCATTGCCGGGCACCGATGTGACGGCAGTATAGTCCATTCCGAATGGAGAAAGCATGCGAACGTGAGTAATGGCGCTAATGTCCGGAACGATCGTAGGGCTGGAATTAAAGTTCTCCCCGATAACTATGCTGCTCATTGGATGGCTGGTCGCCACATAAATAGTGAAGTCGTTGCTACCACTTAGTTCGCCGGAGCTTGTATCAAATTTGTTACCTTCATATGTTCCGGTTGTCAATGTGGAGTCATTGTAGATTCCACCCTCAGTGTATTGAAGGTTGAAGACGCTATTCGTGATATTCACGGACTGGTTGTAAGTGCCAGTCAAGCGCACTTCCGCTGAGGGAGTCCCAGTTGTATTTCCCTGGCAGTTACCCTCAAAATAGGAGTTGGTGATATTCGCCTGGGCAACACCGGTAAGGTAAATACCAGCGCAATTCTTAAGGCTCGCATTTAGGCCGTTATACTCTGCATTTACCTTATCGAACAAGATTCCGTTCGCCAAATCTGGCTGTGTGTTGTTTACGTAGATACCGTAGCCATAGTTACGAGCAGACCGAACATTGCGGAAGGTCAGTTCGTTTGTAGTTGCGTTACTCACGATATTGATACCATTCCCACGAGCGAGCCCTACTTCAGCATTGTCAAATTCAGTCCAGATCGTGCGGCCAGCCAGATTGATCCCGTTTTGAAAAGCACCATACACGCCAATACGTGAGAACTTATGAAAATCGTTTGGTTGATTGATGTCCGTCCGACCCATGATTTTGAGACCATCTGAACAGGACACACCGGTGGGACAGCTAAGAGTGAGATCGCTCACTTCGTCAAAGCGGATCCCCGTTGTGTTTGTGTTCGTGGCATCGATTGTAACGACGGGGAGATTAGGGTTTGCCGGCTGGAGTTGAACACAACCTCTCTCTGCTCCCAGAATCCTCACATCAGAGCTCGCAATAACGATGTTCTCGGAATAGGTGCCGCACGAGAGATAGACCAGGGTGGGTCCTATGGGCTGAGCGTTAATCGCCGCTTGAATGCTTCCATATGCATTGCGAGCCGTGAGAGACGGCGGCGCTTGTTCCTGTGCAGGTGTTGGATTCCTCAGGATCACGCCGTTGCCCAGCGGTTGAGACGATTGTGCGTGCAGACATGAGTGCAAGAACAAGATGGTAATGGAGGCGACTAAAGGACTTCTCATGACTCCCAAGTATATCGTGATGGGAGTGAAAACGCCGTTCGGGCGGTCATCACGAGCCGTTGCGATATCAAGCAACTGCCCGGGCGCGCAGTGTCTCAATCATCATGGAGCATTTGCGTAGACGAGACTCGGACATCTCGTAAGTGGGAGTTTTTGTTTTGTTGAATTCGGAGATTGTTTGCACGCCGTCGCACCTTCGACTCGCTGCTCAAATGATACTTCTGAATCAAGCGGATCTGATTGTTAGACACCCATTCGGACGACTACACGCCCCGATCCTCCAATCTGAAAAGGCGACGATAGATGAGGCTCACTATGGCTGCGGCGCTGTCCCAGGAAAAATCCTGAACTCTGGACAGGCCCTGTTGAACCAGAGTTTCACGAAGGCCAGGAGATTGGTCTAGTTCACATATTGCACATCTGATCTCCTCGATGTCATCAGGGTTTACCAGCAGTGCGGCCTTTGCACAAACCTCGGAAAGCGCAGTGGTCTCAGACGAGATTACCGGAACACCAGACGCCATAGCTTCGAGTATGGGCATGCCGAAGCCCTCAGCCCAGCTGCAATAGATAAATGCCCTGGCATTGCGAAAGATAGCAGGCAGTTCCACGTCAGAGATATTTTCGAGAAGAACTACATCACTCTTCAGTTGCAGAGTGTCCACCAGGTTTAGCGCCTCATCGTATCCGAAGTGACGCTGGCCCACAATGACGAGACGAGGACGTGGCCAGCTCAGCCCGGCCCATGCACGTAAGAGGTTGACATGATTCTTTCGAGGTTCCAGACGACCTACTGTGAGAAAATAGCTTCCCGGTTCAAGACCGAGGGTCTTTATGAGTTCCATCCCATCCTGGCCGGGAAAGAATCGCGTCCGATCCACTCCGTTCGGAATCTTGTGAACCTTGCTCGATTCGATGCCGAAGGCTTGAGAAATCTGCTTCCGTGAAAATTCACTGACTGTGAACACCGCATCACTCTCGCGCGCGGAACGCCGTACTAATAAACGCGATCGCAGGACAAAGGATTTATCAAAATATTCGGGATGCGACTCGAAGAGGATGTCATGGACGGTGACCGCTGTCGGGCAGGGCGACAGCGGCGGTGCAATGTATTGAGTATGAAGCAGGTCCATGCGGTGCTGCCTTACCAGGCGGGGCAACTGCCACAGAAGCCTTTTCACGGGCGCAGCATGCGGCATCTCTACCAGTCTGACGTTATAGGAACCAAACTTATCGCTAAAATTAAGCAGATTCCGGGGATCTGCCGCCATGACGATGAAGTCGCACTCGGGCGTAGCGACGATGACGCGAGAAAACAGCTCGAGACAGTGAGTTCGCGATCCCTGAAAGATACCGTCGACAACGTGAAGGTCCAACCCTATGCGCGGTCGCAGGTACGACAGGGTATCGGAGTCAATTCGACGCAGCCGCTGCGCTTCATGCATGACCGTTTTTCAATACCGCGCCCTTTTGCATGTTCATTGCAGGGAAAAAGGGGGCAAACGCGAAACACCACATCAGATATTCCTGGACATCCATAAGATAGCTGCCGGTAAGTTGCGAAATGAATGCAATGACAAACATCGCGAGCCTGAATGGATTTGTGAATACACGAGTACGGAAGAAGAGATAAAACTCCACCCCAAACCTGACGAGCACCCCGATAATCCCTAGCTCGGCAAAGGTGCCAGCGACTGCGTTTGGAATGCTGCCGACGGTGAAGCCCACGCCCAGGCTTGAGACATCGACCAGTTTCGCCTGGCCCAATCCCGTTCCCCACCACAAGCTCTTAGCTGCGGCAACCGAATACGCCACGACGAACGATAAAATGGTTCGTGAATTAGTAGATGAATCGCTTCCCGAAGCGACCTGCATTACGCGGCGCGAAATTGGGTTAGGTATGGCGAGAAGTACGACAACAAGGGCGATCCCCAGTGTCAGAATCAATAATGTTCTTTTTTGTCTGAAGAGGTGGCGAAATGTGACAAGCAGTGCTACACCGAGGCCTGCCAGTGACATGCTAAGACCGCCAAAGGACTGGCACAGCAGGAATGGAATTGCGATCATCGCAAGGTAGAGAGCCTGTCGCTTCCCCTGCTTTTGAAACAGGCGTAAAGCCGCGAATATCAATAACGGCGCCATAAGGCCGGCGTAGACCGACGGCTCCAGGGTGAATAGCTTGAGGCGGAGATTATGCGCCGCCCCGGGGTTAACCTTGGAGTCATCAATCCATAAGAGGTCCCCGAGCGAAGTAGGCATGAGGACCAGAGCAGTCATCGCTGCCGCGAAGTTCATCACTATTATTTGTTCAAAGAGACGGTCAATATTTCTACAGCTTAAGAGCGCCCAGCAGAAGGCGTACACGGTGATGTATGTTGTCCACAGTAAAAAGGCAGACCTTGCGTAGTAGAAAGACGAGTCAATCCCAAGAAGAGCGTGGGCGACGATGAACGGTGATAGACAGGCCAGGAATTTAAATGTCAGCCAGCGCTTTCCCTCAAGAAACAGCCAGAGAAAGAGAAAGGGCGACAACATCGTCGTATAAAACAACCCCGAGGTCAGTCCGGCGCTATTGAGGAAGAAATACAAAACCGCCACGGGCAGATATTTGTGGACAGTGAGCATGCCCCGAGGCGCGTAGATAGTCTCACGCTCCACAATCGAGCTCATAGCCATTTCGTTCATGATTTCGCTTCCCGGTCCGCCGCTATGTATTCCTGCCTAATAATCTCTTGAATGCCAACCAGGATGCCTCTGAAGTTGGGCGACACTTCTCGTCGCTCAGAAACCATCCCTTCAGTCGATAGAAGATGGTCCTTGCAATACACCCTGTAGACAGAATACCTCGGGAGGCCATCTTTCGCAGCCCCTTCATATGGTGACGGATATAGATATCGAGGCTTATTGCCTGTTCCGGAAAACGCCTTGGATTGTAGCCTCCCCAATGTTTGTAGCGCACATGAGGAAGGTAGGCGCATTTCCCTCCGGCGTCGTGAACCCTTCGGCAAAGATCGATATCCTCGGCGTACATAAAGTAGCTCTCGTCCAGTCCTCCGAGAACCCGCCATTGTTCGGCTCGCATGAGCAGGAACGATCCCTGCACCCAGTCCACATCATGGGCATTCTCTTTGCCGAAATGCTCTGGCCGCATAAGCATGGTGCGCAAAAGTATGAGGCGCAGCGGCGAAGGGAATCTGCCTGTGCATGCCTGTGACACGAGTTCACCGTCGAGCATATTGATGGTGAGCGCTGCGTATTGAGCGTGGTTCTCCAGCCAGTCCAGTACGGGAGTAATCGGTTCAAGCAACACGGTGTCAGTATTCAGCAACAAGAGGAATCTGCCGACGGCCTCTCGTGCCGCCAGATTGTTTCCCGCAGCGAAGCCACGATTGACCGGGCTGCGCACAACTCGGACCCATGGGTAATCGCGAACGACGAACTCAACGGACCCGTCGGTGGACGCGTTGTCGGCCATAATCACCTCCGTTTCCGGCGGGGCGAATTGCTTTAGAGAATCGAGACACGTGGCCAGATAACGCATGCCGTTATAGTTGACCAGGAGAATCGAAAGTCTCACGTCTGGCTCGGAAGGGTCCAAATAGATTAGTCGGGCTAGGAGTTCATTCGAGGTGTGGGGCGAACCCGTTCGCCAGTAAACCCCTGACTCCAAGTCTACAACACGCTGAATAATTAGGCCGAGGCTCTGTCCAATGCGACAGGGCCTCGGCGTATAAATGGTTGCGGTAAAACGGTTTTTGTCTTGATGCTGATCGAGTGCTTGGCAGCCAGAACTCTTAGTTACCCCGGGAGATTAGATAATTCGTTTCTTGACTCGAATTCTTTCCAGATTGTGCGGCCCGGCGCGCCTCTGTGTACAACAAGCCGAGCGCCCCGAAGGCGGAATCGGCTAGGGAGACCCGGTACCGTTGGCTCGATCTGCATATTGGGAATTCTATCTAGTTCAGTCGCCCAGCCTCACCGTGCGCCGTGGACGACGGAATCTGACATTGTTAGAATACAGGGAAAGTCGTACCGCTGAACTGACCGGTCAGGTGCTGGGCCGGCTGGAGCAAGGGGCAGGAGGACTCCACGATCGATAGGAGCAGATTCACTATACGGAATTCGCCACGACGGAACTTAATGCTGCCGCTTGTCAGCTAGCATCGACCATGAACTTCTCGTAGGACCGACCATCAACTTCTTGCAAAATCCAGATCTGCATCTCGAAATGTTTAGTATTAGTACAGGCATTCACGCGAATCATCTTAGGCATTGCACTCAACGAGTGACAAAATATCGAGGCAACTCTCTGTGACTATCGCTCCAAATATAGATGGTCTTGAGGATGCGTCTTCGACAGTATTTTCTATCGGCATCGTGATCCCGACGTACAACCGAGTTGACGCTTTGATGACTTGTCTTTCTCACCTTGAGCGACAAACGATGCCCGAATTCGAGGTCGTGATTGTTGACGATGGTTCTTTCGATGCCACTTCAGAGCGCGTTGCACAGTTTCAACAGCAATCATCATTGCGGCTTCGATACGTTCATCAACCGAACAGTGGCCCGGCACGAGCGCGAAATCTGGGTGTTTCCATCCTTCGTGCACCTGTCTGTCTCTTTATTGGGGATGATATTTTTGTGTCACCAGATTTCGTCGCAATTCACTCTCAACTTCATCAACGTCGTCCTGAGCTCCAAGTCGCCGGCCTCGGATTGACCCGGTGGAGTGAAACGGGCCAAGACGTGACGAAATTCATGCGCTGGCTGGATACGAGTGGACTACAGTTTTCCTACGGAGATCTGCTCGGCGGCGTCCATCCAGACTGGAAGCATTTTTTTACCAGCAATTTGTCCGTTAAAACGGAACTCTTGAGACAGTTTCCGTTCAATGAGGCGTTCCGATACGCTGCTTTCGAAGATATCGAGCTCGGCTATCGAATTCAATCCCAGCATGGATTAGAGCTTGTATTCATGGCAAACGCTATCGCTTGCCACTTGCATCCGACAAGTGTGCGTTCGGCTTGCAAGCGCATGTTAAAGATAGGTTCGACCGCACAAATCTTTTACCGGCTGTGGCCCGAACTCCAACCTCCCGGTCCAACTGGGCTCCGAAGGCTCTTCTATGGAATATTGCTGCGAAACCACTGGCTGATCCCACCTTTGATTTTCGTTTCTGAAGGCGTGACTCGTCTCTGGTGTCCAAATCCTTTTATGCGGGTTGCACTCACTGCGCACTACATGGTGGGGAACTCCATGTGATAAGGACTCCGTTACGATCCGTTCAGACCCGGTACCAGAGATGTTTTTGCTGCAGGGTAAAATTGCAGGAGATTGTCTTGCTTTTCTTTATATGAGATCAATAATTGCTGCTTGGCTTGTGGGGACGAATTGCTAAACTGGGCCGCTCGATATTTCCCTGTCCTTAGAGTGTTGAAGCAGCATCATTTGCTCCAGAGCGGGACTGTCCTGGAGATTGGCTCCGGGCCTTTGGGAATCGGCACTTTCCGCAAGGTGCCATTTACCGGCTGCGATTTGGAATTCGCGGTAGAACCCAAATGGCCGATGACGCCACTGATTGCGTCGGCAGCGAGCTTACCACTTGCGGATCAATCTTTCGATGTCGTTATAGCTTCGGACGTGTTAGAGCATGTCCCCCCAGAATTGAGAAAGACGGTCATCCACGAAGCTCTGCGAGTAGCTAGACGCCTTGTCATCTTTGGTTTCCCGTGCAGTGACACCGCACACGATTTAGATAAAGAATTAAGACAGACCTATCTGAGACGGAATTTGCAGGTACCAGTGTGGCTTGAGGAGCACATGGAAGCTGCTTTTCCAGAGCCGTCTTTGTTCGAAGACCTATCCGGATGGAACGTCGTTCAGTTCAGCAATGAGAGCATTCGTTTTCACAGATGGATGATGCGATTGGAGATGAACAAGAATTTCGCACGAGTGACCGCGCGATTAGTGCGATACACTCCGTGGCTGCTCAGGCCGCTGCTCCGTCTGGGTGACGGCGAACCGTCTTATCGCAAGTTCGTCGTGCTATCGAGGTGAGCTGCGCCCTAAAAAAAGCTGTCCAATTCCGAATAGGATTTGGACACTGTTAACCTCTTGAGAGGACCTCCAAGACGCAATGTCGTATAAGCGAAAGGTTCTCCAGGGCTCGGCTTCTAACATGGCGAGGGTAATACTCTCAATGCTTGTCGCATTGGTGTTACCTCCTCTCCTTGTGCGCCGCATGGCACCTGCTGAGTACAGCGCCTGGGTGCTGATCCTGCAATGCAGCGCATACGTCAATTTGCTTGATCTCGGTCTGCAAACCGCGATCGGAAAATTTGTTGCAGAATACGATACCGCCAATGATCGAACCGCCAGCAGCCGAATCTTGACCAATTCTTTTGTAATCCTCTGCGTAAGCGCCTTCGTTGGAGCTGTGGTCATCATCACTATCAGTTGGCGGGTGCCGCAGATCTTTCATCAGGTGCCACAGGCACTCATCGGTCATTTGCGACAGGGCATTTTAGTGGTGGGGTTATCTACAGTTTTCGCATTGCCCTTCGGCGCCTTCCTGGCCACCTTCGCCGGTTTGCAGAGATATGGATTTCCCACGATCTTGACAATGACTGGCAAATTGTTCTCTTCCGCCGCGCTGGCCGGGCTTCTTCTGATGCATGGGACCTTAATACAAATGGCGGGGTTAATGGCCGCCTGCAATGCGGCCACCGCTCTCGGTCAATTTTTTGGATGGGAGAGGTATGTCAAGAATCGCGTGGGATTCTCGTTCAAGCTTATTGACCGCGAAACCGCTTTAAGGTTGGCCAAATATGGAAGCGTGCTTTCAGTCTGGACGATCGCAACTCTTCTGATCAGTGGCTTGGATGTCGTCATCGTGGGCCACTACGACTACAAGAACACGGGCTATTACGGAATCGCCGTCGGTGCCACGAACTTGCTGCTGGTCGTGATCACCAGTATATTCAGCCCGCTCTTGCCCGCCGTATCGTCGATGAATTCTGGAAGGACGCGTGGCCAGATCGGAGAATTGGTAATCAGGGTGACCCGTTATTGCACGCTGCTCATTTGCCTGCTCGGGCTCCCGCTTGTGTTCGGAGCTTACCCTCTACTGAAACTTTGGGTTGGACATGGCTATGCGATCCGGAGCGCGCTGTTTCTGGAAGTCCTTGTGTTGGGCAATGCAATCCGAATGATGGGCTACCCATACGCGCTCGCAGTTGTAGCGACTGGTACGCAGCGTCTGGCTACCATTGCGGCAGTTGCCGAGGCGATAGCAAATGTGACTTTGAGCATTTATTTGGTTCAGAGAGTTGGCGCAGTCGGAGTCGCGATCGGAACCTGTGCAGGAGCCCTTGTCAGTATCGGAGTGCACCTCACAGTCAGTATGAGGCTTACTCGCTCGACTATTTTAATGCTGCGTCGCCGCTTCGTGTTGGAGGCTGTTCTTCGTCCGTTGTCATGTGTCATTCCATCGATTGTGCTTTTCCCTATTTGGAGAAGATTTGCTATGCTCCCGGCTAGTCTTCCCTGGCTCGTCCCATGGGCTTTCTTTACGTTCGGGACAGCATGGTTCATCGGACTGAAATCGGCAGAAAGACACGGCTTGCGGCAGCTCTCTTCCACGGGCCGGTTGCGCGCTATTTTAACGCCGATCCCCTCTAAGATCTGGCCTGCGACGCCTCCCCGCAAATCTCACGATTGATTTTTGACGGAGGAGACCGGCTCGATTGCCGCGCCAATTGCAGCCGCGAGACTTAACTTGGCGTATGCCTTGTTGTTGTGCTTCAGCGCCTGTCCGAGGGCCCGCCTTATAAGCCGGAGCCGATGAACCCAGGAACCTCCGCCAACTCCCGACTCCCGGACGTAGTCCCACTCCGCGGCCAGCAAACCCCGATAGCGATTGACCGACATTTCCGTTTCTATGTTCTTAAAAGAGGCTCGGTGCTGGAGTTCGACTTTTAATACCCAAATGTGTCCGCCGGCTGCCTGCAGCCTGAAGAACATGATGTGGTCGAGGTAATCGAGCCAATATTCGCGAGGAAATCCCCCCACCGCAGCCACGGCTTGAACGCGGAGGCATGCTCCTGAATTCATCGCCGAGATTGGCTTGTTGTGCATCCCGGAAAATGCTGCGGGGAGAATGTGCCTGCGAAACCGTGTCAGGAACCCCGGAGAGATTATCCTTCCGTCTTGAGTGAGCTTTGGCACGATCCCGCAGATCTCCGTCGGCATGGGAGACGCGATAGCTGCAATCAGAGCGGGGAAGAAAGCAGAATCAATTACCGAATCCTGATCCAGCAAGAGCAGCCATTCGATGCCTGAGTGCTGCGCGATCGTCAGCGCGTGATTATAAGCAGCAGCGAGCCCTCCGTTTTCCCCAGGATGGTAATATTCGGTCGCTCCACAAACCCATTCGCTGAGAGGATGCGCCTGCGAATCCGGCGAATTATCATAAATGAGCAATGCGATCTGTTGAGCCAGATCTTGCCGTGGGCGCCAAAATGCGGCCAATGAATTCAGCGTACTGGATTCGCCCAGGGGACACTTGTAGAGGACTACTACGCATTGAATAAGGATTTCGCCCATTTAACTCAAAGCACTACTTCCAGTGCCTTCGCAAGGCGTTCAGATCCAGCTGCCCGCCGTGATCGCCCTCAAGATCTGCTCGATGCTCTCAGGCCAAGTGCTTTGCGGAGGAAGAACAGTTTTTCATTCGTTTCCGGATCCCGTCGCATACGATTGACGGACGAGAGCACAAGCGCAAGCACGACGCCCAGGAAAAGCCCGGCTCCGAAAGCCGCAAGAGTGATCAGACCTCTCTTTGGAAATGATCTTCTGTCCGGTGTCAATGCGGGATCCACGACCTGAACCACTGCCCCCTCCTTAGCCTCGTCCAGCTTTGCCATTTCAAACTGTCGGGCGATAATCCCGAAGATGGTCTCGTAGTACCTCACGTCCCGTAGCTTGCGGATATACTCCAGTCCTGCCTGGGGCACCTTGCCCTCGGGCACAATCATGCCTCCAGGGGTGCTATCTTCCGAGCCGCCCAGCCGAGCCAGCTGAGCTCGCAGCCCGTCCAGTTCCTGCTGAACCTCTACTATGCCCGAGTTTTGATCTGTGGCGTACGTGCGCATTCCTTGCAGCTGCACTTCCTTCGCGGCAATTTGCGCGCGCAAAGTGACGGCAGACTCGATCAGTGCGCGTGCCTGGCTGTCCATCTGAATCACGCCCGTGGTCTGCTCGGTCCGCTTGAGGGCCTCTTCCGCGTTGGCGAGATTGTCTCTGGCCTGCTGCATCTGTAGCTCGAAAAACAGTCTTCTCTGTGAAGCTTCGCTGATGGCGAGCGTTTGTGACAGTTTCCGAAACTCCTCGATCCACGCGTTTGCCATCTCTGCGGCGCGTTTGGGATCTTTGTCCTCGACGGTGATATGGATGAGACCGTCCTTGCTGTTTCCGTCAACGGTGAAGTAGTGTTCAAACGCTTTCCGAGTCGTCGACGGGTACTTTTGCCGATATTCCTGCATGAGCCCGAAACGCCGGATCATAGCATCTTCCACGGTCTGACTGCTGAACATCGCCACATACATATCGTTCGGATTCTTTAAACCCAGATCCCGGCCGGCAAGGGAAGCCATGGCTCCCAGGCCGCCTATTTGTGACGCAAGCGCCGATGCCATGGATGAGTTTTGCTGCGGCGGCAAGATCGTGGCCACTGCTGTATAACGCTTAGGCAGAAGCAACGCGACAACCAGCCCCAGGGCGCCGCAAACGAGCGTCATCGCAAATATCAGCCGCTTGCGCTTCGCCAGCACAATAAGAAGGTCGAGCAGCGAGATTTCGTCCTCGCGATTATGAACACCGGGCACCGGGGAAATGGTCGGCAAGGCCTCTTGTTTCTCAGTCGGAATGTCTGTGTCGATTGCCATGACCAGTTTCAATGCGTCGCACTGTCTCGCTCGCGACCCTTATCCCTTACTAGTGTGAAATTACAGCGATCGAGGTGGCGCCCAGCGCGAATTGTGAGAACAACTGCGACCACTCAAGAAAGTCGCACAGGCCGGAAATATTGAAAGCCTTCTCCGGCATTACTATGGTATCGCCCGGATTCATACGAAGCTGCTCAAATGTGTTGCCCCAGAGCGCATTCGCGGCCTCGCGGCTCATCACCGAGCCGTCTGCGCGAATGATGAAGACGTGCTTCTTGTCCGCATCGCGGCTGGGCCCTGCCGGGTGCAGGTACACGCCGCTGCGTCGTTCGGACTTGAGAAGAGCCAGACAAAAGCGGATCAGTGCAGTCCACTGTGCCAGATTGTTGCTGATTGCTATTCCCGGAATTGGCGTCTCCCGTGGATTGTTCCTGCGCCTGCACGGCTACGGCAAGGGGTGACAGCACAAAGAGAGAAATTGTTGTCTTGAACATACAAGAAGTGGGCCTGCGGACCCCGACACAAGCTGATCCTGCAGGTGGTGGGGGACTTCTGAATCTCTCCAGAGTTAAGTGGCGTGCAACCAGCAGAATACCACGGCTTGCCGTAACCATTTGCGGCAAGCGGAAAGGCAAACGAACCGCGCCAACGCGGAATCACTCAGGCTTGACCGCGTAACTGAGTGCTGCGGGAGAAAGATTCCGCCCACTGCCCAGTGTGGACTTTCCGTGGCTGTTTCAGTGGCGGCTGTTGATGTAATCCATTTAAATAGAGCTAGTTACGGCCCGAGTGAATTGTAAAATCCAATGGTGGCTTTCCGGCGGATTACTTGATCCGAATTTCATGACGGACATTCTGCTCATGGCTTGCGATTGCAGGGGTAAGCATTAAGGAAATCCAAGAGGCGGCGGGGCACAAGACGATGACGATGTCTGCAGCCATCTATCTCCAGAACACAGCTGTCGGTGGTGGAGCGAATCGCATCCGCCTCGAAGTAGCTGCAATTTCGCCTAAGAACATTCCCGGATCTTAGGGACATTTGCCGAGGTTTAGAGGCCGGTGTCAAGGCTCGGTGACCGCGAAGCGGCGCGCGTATGCGCGGCCTTGACTCCGGTCCGGCCTCGGCTACGCTTTGGGTGTCCGGGGAATGTCACTGTTTGCATCTCGCTGCAGCCTAACGGTGCGGAAAACAGCCACTTCGATACAGAGTAGAGAACTCAGCCACCAACGAAAAGTGGCCTCTCGTGTTTGAGACGCCACTTTCAATCTAAACCTTTTGCTATTTGGTGCCGGGAGGGGGGGTCGAACCCCCATGGCCGCGAGGGCCGGCGGATTTTGAGTCCGCTGCGTCTGCCAATTCCGCCATCCCGGCTTGGACGCGATCTTCTTCTGGTTATGGGAAGATCGATTCCACAACGAGTATTGCTCGAAAGCACCGTAGGCACTGTACTTCGAGCTAGTCCAGTTTCGCACAGCCAGAGAGTGACTGCCAAATCTCCTTCCGGCGCCTGGCAGGTCATTGCCTTGGCGCTCCTCGGCTTCCCGTCAAATGCAGACCGCCACTCAGCAGCAAACAAGAAACAACCCCGCATCGAGGAAAATCATTGGTCGACTGTTACCTGAATCAAGGTTGTGTGCTCATTCTCCATGTCGTCAAAAACTCCTGTCGAGGTCTCCGTCGCGATCAATCCAGAACGGCGCTTTCCGTTCCCACTATCCGCGTCGCCGTTTGGCAGGAATTTGTCAAAGCGAGCCCCAGGACCTGCACACTGCGCGGCCTGCGTTGCTATAAATCTTGTCCTGCATGACGACGGCTGCGGCGCCGCCGTTGATGTCGGTTGCTACTATGTGTTCTGCCTGACCACCCGGCGGCTCGGCGAACGAGCAATTCGCTGACGCATCAGTCGCAGGGATTCGCCCATCGCCGCCATCAATGGGCAGAACCGAATCATCGCTGTTCACGATGTACACTACGCCGTTTGCACCTGGATCTGTAACTATCGACGCCGGAGCGCCCCCTTGAGGTCAGGGGGATGTCAGAAATGGAAGCAGTCTGCTTTAACCGATTCGACTGCCCTACGGCAAAGTTGCCGAGCGCCAGCATGCTCACACAGACATCGGGGGTACCAAGGCGTGGAAAAACATGACAGTCTCCTGTGCAGGTCTGCTTCTCGATTCGTTTGCTCTGTAGCGCGGCCGATCGTGCACGCGTTTGCAGGGCAACGCTGACTGACTCCGTTGTTCGAGTGAGTATGATCGCCCATAGCGTTTCGGGGCAATACCAATTCTGCCGGAGGGCATTACCTGCGCATTTTCTGGCAAGATATGGCGACGCGCGGGATGCGCAGGGGGCGCACCAACTTTACTCTATCTCGACAGACAGCTCGCGAATCATTCGCCCGGCTTGCTCTAGTGAATCGTACTGAAAGATGTAGGCAGGGGTCGTGCAAACGAAAGTTAACAACGCCTCGAACTTTTCTCTCACGAGACGCTTCGCGAGGATCATGCCTCCTTGATTGAGAAGACCGAGCGTGCGGAGGGGAGACAATCGCTCCGTGCGTGCCGTACAAGCTGAACAATATTCCGGAAAGACCACGTGCGTAAGGCGCCGCGACGGAGCAGACGGACTCGTCCGCGGCGGATGCAGCAAACGTATCTTTGCGCCATCGGAACGCACATGAATGGGCGCACCTGCCAGTTGCGGCCACTCTTGTCGAAGCGCGGCCCAGCTTCCCTCTTTTAGACTGACAGGCAGGAGAAGAGAGGACACCGTGCAGGTATCCAGATGCAACAGCGCCGGCTCATCGGTCACAAGTTCAAAGCCCCCGGCCACCAGATATGCAGCAAGAGTGCTTTTGCCAAACTCGCGCGGCGCGCAAAGCATAACTCCGCAGTGGCCATCGGCCACCATTGCCGCGTGAAAGGCAACATCATATTCCGCATCGGCATACAGCAACGATCGCGCGGCATGAAGCAGGCCGAGTCCAAGCTGCTCGTCTTGCAGTAAAGACAAGAGTTCTATGCCATTCCCGTAGATTGCCCACGCATCTTCCCTGCGTTGCACAGACAGGTGACATCGCGCGGGCTGCGTGCTTGGCGGGCAGTTCTTGAAGTAGTCGCGGCAGAGATCCTCGAGGGGCCCGGTGGGATGTTCAACGAGTACCGGAATTCCGTGGATTTCGAGACTTGCTGTGACGGGATATTCAAGTGGCGGCCACTCCAGGACGTCGTCCTGAGCGGGAAATCTCCCCCGGGATAGCGCGTGGATGGTTTCCAATCCATCGTCCGATGCCGGCGAGGAGCCGCGCCGATTGTTGATTCTCCTCAAGTCCTCAATTCCCGCGCCTGCGTCGAAGGCCCGATACGCGGATACGCCGGCCGCACCAAGACCGGCAAAGCGATTCTGCATTTCCGAATAGACGATACCCTCATCGGCCAACAGATAGAGCCACTGTCCCGGGCATGAGGTAGGTACGCGGTGCAAGGCGCCGTTGATATGGGCTGTTTCAAGGTAATCACTGGTGACTCTAACCGCGGGTGATTCCATGGGATGAAAATCCATTCTCGTCCAGCTCAGGATATGTGAAAACGAGCGAGGCAGGCTTATACGGCCCCGCTATGCTTGGTGACAATCAAGTCACCAACAGATTGTTTGGCGATGTCGTGAGTTTCTCTATATTGTGGTTCGCAGCGGCGGTGATGGCAAACCCACCTTCGCGCTGCCGAATATGTGAGGCATGGCTCCTATGCACGAGGGACAGGGCCCGGGCTTGGCGCTCAGGCATATCGGCGAGACAGGAGTTATGCAATTCAGCGCGGATCCGATGTATGTGCAGAATGGAATGGGCGCCATCGTAAGCTCCGGAGAGACTTTGAATGTCAGACATACTCACCATCAGGGATTTTGCCCCACATCTTCATACTCGGTTCCAGGTCGCGCAGCCGGAGGGCTACGAATTAGATTTGACTGAGGTCACAGATTACTCCAATGCTCAACTGGAGCAATTCTCTCTGACCTTCACAGGAACAGCCTCACCATGGCTCCCGCAAGCCCTCTATACGCTCGTTCACCCAGAGATAGGGGAGTGCGAGTTGTTTCTGGTGCCGCTTGGGCCGGATGCATCGGGCATGCGTTATGAAGCCGCTTTTTCGCGGTTCATCTGCGCGCCCAGAGCCTGAGTGATTTTCAGGCGCACGCGCTAGATGACGCCGCTCGTGGAAACTGCCTGGTTTAACGGCTTCAGGCTGGTCTGCTAAACAGGGTAAATGCCGCCGTGCAAGTCGACTGCGCTCCATTGGGGGTACTATTGTCGGATACGAATCGAGACAAGGTGCCCGGGGCGGAATCCTGACCTTGGGGGCGACATATTCGTGAACGAAACTGTAGTTGATCACGAACCGCTGCTGGGGCGTGCTGCTCAGCGGACCCCAGGTTTCCATGCCGAATAACGGGCTCTCCCTCGCGGCCGGAGACACACTGGATGCCACCACTCCAGACAGCGCCAGCAATTACAGCTCGAGTGCATCCGCTGACGTCACCGCTCCATAACAGAAGAGATAAAGGAGGTCCCATCGGAATCATGTTAGAAAGCAACGAATTGAACCAAGCTGAGAGCAAGAATTTAACGCCACAGCCTTCCCCCGAGACTGCAAATTCGCCGGAAACACCGAGCCGCCGCGACCTGATCGAACGTTACGGCAAGTACGCGGTTGTAGCCGCGCCCCTGCTCGTATTTGTGTCGAAGGCCCGCGCCATTCACAGCAAGCCTTAAGCCCGACAACTGCCGCCAGCCGTGCGGATGCCGGCCCTCCAACTGACACCCGCGTGCGCAGCACCGGAAGCTACCCTCGCGGAGGAAACAACGTCCGCCACACCCTGGCCGGCCCGTATTTCCGTAGCAGGCGAAAGGGTCGCAGGACGGGTGCGAGGCTGGGATAAATCCGATTGCGGTCGGCCCACGCATAATCTTCGGCTGTCGGCGCAAAGAAGCTTAATCGACGCTTCCATCTACGGCGAGGATCTCCTTCGGTCTGCAGATAGAAACTCCACATCTCGACCTCACGATCGGAACCGTTCTCCGCCCCTTCCGCAAAAAGTACCGAAACAGCATGCCGTACCCTCGCAGCCATTTCCGGCGATTCTGCGACAATCCCATCAATCCCTTGAGGCAACTGTTGAGGGAACGTCTCGCGCACCATTTCGCAACCGATCAGCAACGCCAGTTCTAACCCTTGTTGCCGCGCGTTTCGCGCCAGTTGTGCTGCGCTGCGGTGCCGTATCGTTGCCAGCCCACGCGCAATATCCATAATCCAGATCAGTCTCGAAAACCCATGCTGGAGCCCATGGAGACAGAGGAACAGCACGAGGTCGTCACCGGACATAACGCGAATCGGCAACCCTCGGAACGACTCAATGCCCGTGCGGGCCCAAACCGCGTTCGCATCGAATGGAAGAGATCCCACCGGAAAGAATGGAGACGACCCGAAGCCAAAATGCAGTTCAACCATCACTCCTTCGCGAAGAAACCTGCGGTGATATTTTTCGTCACCTGGTCGTACAACAAATCCCATCTCCAGCAACAGGACCTCTGCGCGCCGGAAATCCTCGCGGCGAACCAGCAGATCCAGGTCACTGTATGCCCGAATCGTGGCGTCACCGTAGAGCGCCTCGGCCAGCACCGGACCCTTCAGCGGAAGAACCTCGATACCTCGCTCCGCAAACTGTTTCAACAGGCCTTCCAGTTCCGCCGCAAACATCTCGCCAGCATTCCTGCGCTCTTGAACGGCAGCCGCAAAAAAGCCCGGCATCTCTACTTTTCTTTCCAAGAACGTCTGATAGACGAGAAGGAGCACACCATGCGCCGACGCCAATTCCAGCAACGTCTGCCAATTCATGTCATGGGGAACGACAAATGGCGTCCCGCGCAGACAGGTTATGAGCAGAACAGCCTCCTCAACGCTCTGGTGAGGCTGTTCAGTTTCGCGCATCAGATTTCTCCGTAGACTGTTTCCGTATTCCGGGGTGCAAGGAGCCTCCGGTGCATCTCGTGCAGACGAGATCGCAGACTGCAGTGTATTTAACATGGCACACACCGGCATGGCGTCGCTCATACCTTGCCGATGCTGGAAAAATTCGGATCGCCCCCTGGCAATGGTTATCGTTCTAACGCGTTGACAGAAACACGCCCCGATCGCTTGCTCGGTCGAACGCGCTTTCGGTTGAAATTTCTCCAAAATCAGGACGGTCAAGAAGGTTGACCTCTTACTTAATTCTTACGAAAGATCAAAATAATCAGGCTTCGTGTCGGATCAATTGTGCTATCAAAGAATAAGGATGGTTTTGTAGGCAACTTTGTACGCTTTCGATGCATCCTCCTGTTCAGACACCCGAACGGATATCGAAGTGACTCTGCCGCATCCAAATCGAACGAGTTTGTCGCGATTGTCCTTTGTTTTCATGGGGCTGGCGTTGGCAGTATTCACATGGGGCCTTCAGTACAAGCTTTCGCTTTACGATCCTCCTCAGGCTGCATCTCACAAGATGCCGGAAGCGAAACTCCTCAGTAAAGACGAGCATGCTCTGGTTGCAGACGGTGTGTTGATCGCGGATACAGCAATCCCTGCCCGCCTGGTTCTCTCTCATGGTGTTTTCTTTCTTTTCTTGTCAGCCTACGTGCTGCCGATAGAAGCCATGAAGCGACGTACAGAGCGCAATCGTGAACGCCCATGGTCCATGATTTGCTCCGCAGGCTTGAACGCATTTTTCTTTCGCCCGCCGCCCGCATCCGCCTAAGCTCCGCCTCCTGCAAAACATACGACACGCCGCCTCAAGCTTGGGCTGGCGATGGTTACATGACGCGTTTTCTTCGGGACACGCGTCCGGGCTCGCTGCGATTGCGGCTTTTAATCGACAAGAAGGTGCCTCTGTACATGCGAAAGCGAATGTCGTTCTTCATCGCCACAGGACTGGCCTTGCCGGCAGCACTCGGCGTGGTTGCCTGTAACTCCAAACCCAGGAGCTCGGAAGCAAGCGCGGCGGAGATTCCTTCGGCGCAGGTTGCCGCCGTGCAGCTCGGCGACATTTCCCATGTGCTGAAAGTAGCGGGGCAATTTCAGCCTTATCAGACCGTTGATGTGCACCCCAAGGTGAGCGGCTACATGGTGCGCATCAACGTGGATATTGGAGACGTCGTTCGCAAAGGTCAGACGCTCGCTGTCCTTGAAGTTCCTGAACTGAACGCGGAGGTGCAGGGAAGCGGCTTTGCAGTCGAGCAAAGTAAACAGCAGATCATCGGCGCTCAGCATGAGATCGCTCGTGCCGAGGCTACCCACGCCGCGCTGCACGCGAACTATACCCGGCTTCTTGATGCTTCGAAGGCGCAGCCGGGACTAATCGCCCAGCAGGAACTGGACGATGCCCAGGCCAAGGATTTGTCGTCGGAGGCTCAAATCGATGCAGCCAAAGCGTCCATGGCCGGAGCCCAGCAACATGCCGAGGTCGCCCGTTCGGACCAGCAGCGGGTGCAGGCGCTCAAAAACTATACCAACGTGGTGTCTCCCCTCGATGGTGTCGTCATCTGGCGCTACGCCGACACTGGAGCCCTGATTCAGGGAGGCACCAACTCGAACGGCCAGGACCTTCCCATCGTCAAACTCTCGCAAAGCGGGCTTTTGCGCCTGCGCGTGCCGGTTCCGGAAAATGACGTGCAATTCGTCCACACCGGCGACGAAATGCAGGTGCGCGTGGACGCGATCCATCGATCTTTTACAGGAAAAATTGTGCGATCTACGCGCAATGTGAACTTCGAGACCCGCACCATGGAAACCGAAGTGGACGTGGAGAACAGGGACCTCTCCATCGATCCCGGCATGTATGCCAATGCTCTTCTCCGGCTCGGCCGCGCGCAGAATGTGCTTACCATCCCCGTCGAGGCGCTCGTTCTGAGGGGCCGCCAGGACACCGTCTACGTCGTCGATAAGAGCAGTCGCATTCACATCCGCGACGTGGACGTCGGCATGCAAGGCTCCCGGCTCGCGGAAATCAGGAGCGGGCTCCAGGCCGGAGAGAGAGTGATCATCGGCGGCCAGGAAAAATACTTCGAGAATGAAGAGGTAAAGCCTCTGCTCACGCCTGAGCCCACATCGGATACCTCCCAGGAATCGGGCGGTGTCATCGACATCAAGGCTGACGAGAACGGGGGCACGCAATAATGCCTGTCTTTGCTCTCAAGTACCCCTACTTCATCATCATGCTGTGCCTGGTGGTTGCGCTGGTTGGAATCGTCAACCTGCTCAGCATGCCCGTCGACCTCTTCCCCAGGATCGATATGCCCGTGGTCGTGGTGGCAACCTTCTACAATGGCATGCCCCCGCAGCAGATCGAAGCCGACATCACCAACACCTTTGAGCGCTTCTTCACCCTCGCCGCCAATGTCGACCATAGCGAGTCGCGATCGCTTACTGGCGTAAGCCTGATCAAGATCTACTTCAAACCGGGCACCAATCCGGACGCGGCTCTCAGCAACGTCGCCAATCTCGCCATGGCCGATCTGCGCCGGCTGCCGCAGGGCACGCTGCCTCCGGTAGTGCTGGGAATGGATGCCTCGACGCAGCCGGTTTGTCTCGTAACCCTTAAGGGCAAAGGCCTGAATGAAACCCAACTGAAAGATCTGGCTCAATTCCAGGTGCGCAACCAGATTTCCAACGTGCAGGGAGCGTCTGTACCGCAGCCTTACGGTGGCACCTACCGGCAGATCCAGATTTACGTCGATCCTCTCAAACTCGAAGCGCGCAACCTCAGCCTGAATGATGTCGTGAAATCAGTGAACAGCTCCAACCTGATCCTGCCAGCCGGAGACGTTCGCATCGGAAGCAAGGACTTCAATATCTACGCCAACAGCCAGTTCACGGACGCAAAGTCCATGAACGAGATGCCGCTCAAGTCGGTAGGCAATTCGTCCGTTCTCGTGGCCGATGTCGGCAAGGCCGAAGACGCCGGCGCGTTGCAGTACAACATCGTTCGCATCGACGGACAACGCTCTGTCTATGTGCCCATCTTCAAGCAAGGCGGCGGCAGCAACACGATCACTATCGTGAACGGAATGAAGGAGGCCATCAAGAAGCTCGTCGATATTCCTGACGTGCTGAAGACGGCTGTCGTCTTCGACCAGTCCGTCTTCGTAAAGCTCGCAATCAAGAACCTTCTGAAAGAAGCCACCATTGGGCTGGTTTTGACCGGGCTGATGATTCTCGTTTTCCTAGGCAGTCCGCGCGCTACCTTTGCCGTCCTGCTGTCGATCCCACTTTCCGCGCTGGTGTGTCTGCTCATCACCAAAACGATGGGCGGTTCGATCAACACGATGATCCTGGGTGGCCTGGCGCTGGCCTTCTCGCGGTTGATCGACGACTCGGTGGTCGTGCTCGAGAATATTTTCCGCTATATGGAGATGGGCGCGGCTCCCCACGAGGCGGCTGAAAAAGGCGGCATGGAAGTCTCGCTTGCCGTTCTCGCTGCCACGTCCACAACTTCCATCGTCTTCTTCCCCGTTACGTTTCTCTCGGGAATCAGCAAGTACATATTCACGCCGCTGGCGCTGGGCGTCGTGTTGTCCATTTTTGCTTCGTATTTCTTCGCGATGACGGTGGTTCCGCTTTACTGCGCGAACTTTATTCGCCTGTCGCATGAAGATTCGCATGGCGGCCAACCGAACCCCGGCTTCTTTCGGCGTTTCGACCGCAAGTTCAACGACTACTTCCACCGCATGCTGGACTGGTATGAATCTCTGGCCCAGCGCGCCATGCAGAGGCCGGGACTCACAGCCGCGGCCATCCTCGGCGGGGTAGTACTGGTGCTGGCCGTGCTCTTTCCCTTTCTTGGCCGTGCGTATTTTCCACGCACCGATCCGGGACAGTTCATCATCGACGTTCGCATGCCGAGCGGCACTCGACTGGAGCTGAGCGACAATTACATCGCCAAAGTGGAAAACGTCATTCGCAGCGTTGTGCGGCCCAGAGACCTGGGCATGATCGTCTCCAACATCGGCGTGTATCCGGACTTGTCGGCCATCTTCACCACCAATGCCTCGATGGATACGGCCTTCGTGCAGACAAGCCTGCAGGAAGATCACGGTGTCGCCAGCTATGAGTACATGCGCCACGTGCGGCAGAAGCTCTCGCAACAGATGCCGGAATTATCGACCTATTTCCAGGCAGGAGGGCTTGTAGACGGAGTCATCAACCAGGGCCTGCCGGCGCCGATCGATATTCAGGTCAGCGCGATGGATATGGATAAGGCATACGCTCTGGCGCAGCAGCTCTCCAGGCAGATCCGCACATTGCCAAATGTAAGCGACGTCTATATTCCTCAGGATCTCGATTACCCGGGCCTCGCGCTCAACATCGATCGCGAACGCGCCAGCCTGATCGGTCTTTCCGCGGAGGATGTGGTGGATAACGTCATTACTGCGCTGACTTCCGATGGAATGGTCGCCCCAAGTTACTGGATCGACCCAAAAAGCGGCAACAACTACTTGGTGACGGTTCAGTACGAAAATCACTGGCTCAACAACATGTCGATGGAGGACTTTAGAAATATCCCCCTGAGGGGCATGCATCCTCCGGGCTATAGCCCGTTGCAGGAGGCTCGGCAGGCTGCGGATTCCTCCCCCGATTACTGGAAAGGCGCTCATACCGCCGGCTTCACGACGTTGGGTGCGGTTGCCGACATCCAGCAGATCAATACTCCTACCGAAGTCGACCATTATCAGATCCGTCGTGTCATTGACATCTATGTGGCGACGAAGACGGAGGCGCTCGAAAAAGTCGGGGCAGATATCAATAAGCTGCTGGCGCAAACCCAGCACGACAAGAACACCGTTCTTAACGTGCGTGGCGCTGTAGTGAACATGAATCAGGCATTTAAGGAGTTCGGCCTCGGGTTGGTCATCGCTGTCGCGCTCGTGTACCTCATCCTGATGGCGCAGTTCAAGTCCTTCATCGACCCGTTCATCATTCTCATGGCGATTCCGCCGGGGCTGGCGGGCGTCGTGTTGATTCTGCTGGTGACGGGCAGCACCCTCAACATCATGTCGCTGATGGGAGTGATCATGATGACCGGCATCGTCGTCTCCAACAGCATCCTGATCGTCGAATTCGCAACCATCCTGCACAACCAGGGCAAACCGCTGGTGGAAGCCGTGGTGCAATCATGCAAGATTCGGCTCCGCCCCATTCTGATGACCTCGCTGGCCACGCTGCTTGGCATGGTTCCGATGGCTATCGGGCTCGAAGCCGGCAGCGAACAATACGCGCCTTTGGCTCGGGCCGTCATCGGAGGTCTCGGCGTTTCCGTGATCGTCACTGTATTCCTCGTCCCCGCCGTGTACTTGGTCATCCATGGCAGACGCGAAGAGAAGATCGCTGTCGCCGGAGAGGTGTAGAGAATGACCCGGAAATCAAGAGCACGCATCCTGACTGCGGCAAGCATCGCTTTGCTCACATCCTCGGCCGATTTGATCGCCCAGGCGCCCGCAAAGCCGCCTCTGCCGGACGCTCCGATAGCTCGGCTGATCGCCCAATCCGCGATTCAGTCCGATACCCAGCCGGTCATCCCGGCACCGTCCGCAGTCACCGGCCAATCGCCGGCGGCTTTGGCCAGTACTCAGCCCTCTACTTCAAACCCGCGTCTCACCCGGGCCGAAGCCGAAGCGATGGCGACCAAGAAAAATCCTCGGGTGACCGTTGCACGCCTGCTTGCTCTGGCACAACACCAGGTTGTTCGAGAGACGAGAGCGGCGGAATTGCCGACGGGGCTCGCCAGTATCACTGCCGTAGATGCAGACAATGCAACACGTATTTCCGCGGGGTCGCTCACGTCCTCTCGCCTGTTTGAACACGCAGGAGCCGGCGGCGGATTCACCCAACTGATCACGGATTTTGGGAGAACTCGGAATTTGGTCGCATCTTCCAAACTTCAGGAGAAAGCGCAGAACGCCAATGCCTTGGCGACGACCGAAGACATCGTAATTGCGACAGATCAGGCTTTCTACAACGCGTTGCAGGCACAGGCGTTGCTCAAAGTATCGCAGCAGAATGTTGACACGCGCCAGACCACCGATACTCAGGTCAACGAGATGACTAAAAACAAACTCAAATCGACGCTCGATTCGAGTTTTGCGGACGTCAATCTCTCGCAGGCGAAGCTGTTGTTGCTGGACGCGCAGAACAATGCCGACTCAACCATGGCGGCATTGGATGCGGTGCTGGGCCTCGATCGACAGGTGACATATGAGCTGGTTGACGACAATGCGCCTCTGCAGCCGCCGCCCCCAGATGTCGACAACCTTGTACAGACCGGCCTGCAACAGCGGCCTGACCTGCAAGCCTTGCATTACGACCAGCAGGCGGCAGTTAAGTTCAGTCATGCACAGCACGATCAACTGTTCCCAACAATAAGTGCGGCGGGAACCGCAGGCAGCGTACCCATTCGCCCCGCAGAGTATTACGGCGCCAATTGGTGGGGCGCCATTGGCGTCAACATGAATATTCCGGTCTTTAACGGATTTCTTTACACTTCTCAGGCCAAAGAAGCCTCCATTCGTGCGGAAGCAGCGTCTGAGCAAAGCCGCAACCTGCGAGACCAGATTGTTCGCGATATTCGCACATCGTGGCTCGCCGCGAATACCGCATATCAGCGTGTCGCTGTCACCGCCGAGCTCTTGAAGCAGGCAAACTTGGCGCTTGGCCTTGCGCAGACGCGATATCAGCTGGGGCTAAGCTCCATCGTTGAGCTGAGTCAGGCCCAATTCCAGCAGACCGACGCCGCTATCGGAAACACCAATGCGCAATACCAGTACCGCCTCGCTCTCGCGACCCTCAACTATCAGATCGGCGCGACGCCATGATGGAAAACTTCAAGCTGAGGTTTTCCGGTTGCGCGTGGACGGATTCTGTTCGCAGAATGCGAGGCTTTTGCGCAACACTTCTGT
>Ga0210391_10000400_pt1 | contig 47547 bp, 40 predicted proteins | sample IncBWC12OmetaG_FD_160573 | JGI IMG/M metagenome (GOLD analysis project Ga0210391, IMG submission 160573) | Forest soil microbial communities from Barre Woods Harvard Forest LTER site, Petersham, Massachusetts, United States - Inc-BW-C-12-O ...
TCGATAGACCGGATCGACCAGCGCCGCGTCGCGCGACGGACCGTCGATCCAATACTTCGCTTCCAGCTCGCGCGCCCGATCGACGTCGCGATCGCGCGCCGCCGTCAGGAATTCGGCCCAGTGCTTGAGCGTGTCCGCCGACAACTGCGACGGATCGTTCAAACCGGTGACGCCCGAGCCGACCAGCACCAGCGCGCTTACCATCTCGGGATGCTCGAGCGCGAAATCGATAATCGTAGCCCCTCCCATCGAACATCCCACAAACGTGGCCCTGGCAATTCCCAGCTGACGAATTACGCTCAACAAATCGTCGCGCAGCGCATAGGGACCGCCGGGCATTTTGGATTTTCCGAACCCGCGATGGTCATAGCGTACGACCCGATACTTAGCGGCAAACGTGTCGAATTGCGGTTCCCACATCCGCGAATCGGAAACGCCGGCATGGACGAAGACGAGACCCGGCCCAACGCCCGACGCTTCGAAGTAGATCCTCGCGGCGCCCGAAGGTGCATACCCGGATTGGAAATCAGCGCGTGTCGGCATTGGCAGGAAGCCTCAGAACTTGAGGCTACTCCGAAATCGCCTCGCCGCGAATGGCGAAGGGTTGTTATCTCGGACCACGCGAGGATTGCTGATTCGGTGTTTCAGCGACCTTGAATATTGCGATCACTGTGTTATCGGGCCGCGGGAATGGGGTGAAGGTGACCTCAGCGTTGATATACCCCTCGTCATTGTACACGCTCTTCAAGTTTTCAATTACGCGTTTGACTACGGGGGGATCTAGAATCTCCCCGTTTATGGAACCAACTGCTTGAACAACTCGTGAATCGGTCCTCGAAAGCGCATTCATCCCATAGATTTGTACGTCGATGATCTGCGGTCGTTCACGGACCGTGTAAACGAGCACAGGTTGACCCTGGATGTACTCCAGGTTCGCGCGGACAGACTCGAAAAAGCCCATTTTATAGATGGACTTAAGATCGTAGTCGACCACGCCCGGGTCGAGTGCTTGTCCGGGCTCTTGCTCAATGTGAAGGAGGATCGGGTCTTTGTAGACCCGCTGATTACCTTCGATCCGGATCTGCGCGATTATTGGCGGCACCGCCTGCGCCTTCACCGGAGCCGACATCGCTAACCAAGAGCACAATGATAGCGCCGCCAAACGTCGTAGCTTCTGGCTTACCTGTGCGTCGATTCGTCCGCGCATTGGAACCTTCAGGTCCGTGGAAAATGCGACGAGCAAATGATGGTGCCCCCTGCGGGATTCGAACCCACGGCCCCAGGATTAGGAATCCTGTGCTCTATCCATCTGAGCTAAGGGGGCGACCCGGAAATTATCTTATAATTCCAATGGCTTGGGATGCATCAACGATCTTCGAGACTTTCTCGCGACCTGCAACAGTGCCCACTTTGTGCCCACTCTTTCTGGAAAAAGGCGCCGGTCTCCTCTTCGCGAATCTGAGCACCGTTTCCGAGACCTCCTCGACGAAGTTCGGGCTGCATCTCAACTCGGCCGGCGGAAAGTGCATCGGCCGAGCCCAATGCATTGTCAGCACCATGTAGCAATCCGGATCTCGCGGGATTCGCTTTTCGAGCGCGTCGAGCAGGCACACGAGATGAGCGCGACGGTATCCTCGCGCCCAAGCGAAGGCAACCCATGCGAGACCATCACCACTGTCGCATTCGCAAGAAGAGCAAGTCGTGATTTCTGGAAACTCATTCAGGGCTCGAACCAGGGACACAATCCCGGCATCAGCCTTGATCGTTCCCTTTTTGGTTTCGATCTTCACTTCTCGATGCTTCATCATCGCCACTCTTCAACCCCTGGCCGCTGCGCGTAGCGGTGCGCGGGCTGCGGCCTTCTTCGCTTGCTCAGGCAGGAACGCTTTCGTGAACCGGTCTGCCGCGCCCGACGACGCGCCAGCGAACCAATGACTGTACACTTTGAGCGTCACGGCCGGGTTGCTGTGACCCATGAGGGCCTGCACTTCGGTGACTGGAGCACCAGCCGCGATCAAACCGCTCGCGAATGAATGTCTGAGCGTCTTCACGTTTGCGCTTCTTAGTTCGGCACGCCTCAGTGCCGGATACAACCCTTGTCGGAGAACATTCGATCGGTGCAGCGGGCGCCCATCCGGCCGACAGAATACCAGGTCGATTTCCGACTTCGGCGACCGCAGCTTCCATACGCGCAGCATTGATACTAAGCCGGTTGGAATTGATAGCGTCCGCGTTCCCGCTTTGGTCTTTGGCGCATAGAATTTCGGCCGCACTGACCCTTTCTCGTCGGCGCCACGCGCCCACGACAGCGAGCGACGCACAAACATTCGCCCGCCATCAAGTTCAAGGTCAGTCCATTTCAGCGCGTACGCTTCTTCGGGACGGAGTCCGGTGGCCGCTACTGTCGCGAATAGTGTGCGGTAGAGTCCGGCGTCAGCGTGTTCGATCAATTTGGCGATTTGAGTCGTGGTGAACGCCTCATCGGGCCGAATCGCGCGCAGTCCCTCATCGCGCTTGTCTTCACTCTGGCCGGTCAGCTCCACGGCTTCGGCGCGCGGACGTTCGGCCAGCGCAGCGATATTCCGGCTGACGTAGTGGCGTCGAACCGCGAGTTTGAAAACCGCCGAGCACGTTGTGAGAATCGCACAAACGGTTCGCGCATTCAGCGTCTTGCGCAGTTCATCGCGCAACTGTTCGATGCGGGCAACGTCGATGCGATCGAGACGGATCGGATCGAGCGGTGCCAGATGCTTCAAATGCACGCGCCAGCCGGCGAGCGTGGCTGGATGACGACCCGATCTATCCGTGATCCATTCCGCTGCCACCTGGGTGAACGTCGGAACCTTGACCGGATCCACATACTCGCCGCGGGAAACCTTTACGGCTGTCGCCGCGAGATGCAATTCGGCCGCTTTCTTCGTCGGGAACTCCATTCGTTTGCGTGGTCCGGCAATCCCTTGAGGGCGGTAATCGAGACGCCAAGGACAATCGCAGTTCGCGCTCGAGCAGCCGGCGGCATGATGCTTTTTGATCTGAGCCAATTGTTTACCCCTGGTTCTTTCGGAGAGTCTGTTTTAGCAAGCAATCGCAGCAACTTGGCCGCTTTCCCGGAATCCCATGAGTCCCAACGCCGAGCGCGCCACTGGGTTGCGAGACGCGCCGACTTTGGGGACCGGTTCGTTTTGCGTAGGCAAGCCAAATTCGAATCGCTCTCATTTCCACGCCCCTCATGCAGGTAGCGTGACGGTTGGTCAGACATCAACGGTTGGCAGCTGACGCGATCGCTGCCTGGACATCGTCCGGGCGAAACCGCATATATCGTCCAACAGCGACGAACGGAATCTTGCCCTGGCGCGCTGCACTGCGGACCCAGGACTCGTGACATTTGAGCAGGGCTGCCATTTCCTTCGCGTCGATCAGCGGCTCAGCGCCGGCATCGCGTGACACCATCTGCGCGGCGATTAGCCGAGCGGCCAACGCTGATTGCAGCGCCGCCAGCTTCGTGAGTACTGCAGGAATTTGTTCGGCGGGCAGGGTCGAAGCCCAAGTCGTTTCAGGAATCACAGACTCATCATAACGAGTCGCCGCGTGCCTAATTCTCCCAACGCCACGACCTGTGATCTCAGGCTATCTCACGCCCGTCGCATCTGTCGTATTTAAGGGTGTTTTGGCCTTAAGCCTTATGAGAACGAGATAGCCGTCTATCGGAAAAGTGGCCCTAATACGCCAGATACGTCGTAATATCGCTTTCGCGTTCCGCATCAACCGGCAAAGAGCTTATCGACTTGCGCTTGCGACAGCGCGAAGGGCTGGAGCGCACTCCAATTGCTTGCCAAGCTGGCTAGATCGCCCTTGTTGACCAAAAAGATCCGACTTTGGTCAAGCCATAAGGTCCTGTCTTCACCTTTAAGCCACACGACAGCGAGGAGGTCGTATAGGCGTGCCCTTGGGGGGCGTCGCGGCACTTGGTTGGTTTTCGTCGTCCTCACCTGGATTGTGCGTACCACGGGGCCCCGAAGGGCAATTAAGTCGTTGCCCGAGTCTTTGAGTGGCGGCGCCGCTTGGACGTCGTACTGCAGCAAGCGAAGCTGAACAAGTAGTTCTCCCAGAGTTCCTGTCTTCAAATTTTTCGTGATTGGGTTTGCCATCGCACCTCCCAGCCAGCCAATGCTATCTATAACTTTGTCGTCCGATATTGCAGTTCAGTATCGGCCAAAACCGCCCTCCTCGGACGACGTTCTCATATATCAGTGAATCGCGCGATTGCTAAATCGCGCGAAGTCTAACGGCACGTTGGTGATCGTGTCGATTGCTGGTGGCCGTGGCCCGCGTTGTTTTTCGGTTTGAGCTTGAGCGCGTTAAGCGTCCGTCCACGCCAAGGAGTGGGCACCACGTGGGCACTGGCGTGGAATAGACCACGAGTTGCCAAGAGTTTTTTGAAGCGACGGGATTGCCAGTCCTGTGCCATGTCAGATGCTGCGCCTAGTGTCTACTCGGTGCTCATTTTAGGTGGCCGTAGCGCTATGCCCTAAATTTCCTTTGTCCCTCTACACGAAATGCTTCGCAGGCAGCGCGACCCACGGCTGTGTCGAACCGGCGAACTTTTTCGGCTCACTGCCGGACTTCACAGCGCCGTCTAGCCGCGCGAGATATTGCGCCCAGCCGTTCTGGCTCCACGGATGATCACCGATGACCTTCGAAAGGCCGTCATTCCGATTCGCGACCCAAACGAACCGCCCTTCGGTCTGGTCGTCCTTCTTGCCAGTACCTTGACCGACCCGGATTCCAAATCGCGCGAGCGTGGCAACGCGCGGCTCTTGCCGTTTGTCCTTCTTCTCCACGGGATTATCGGTTGGATCCTCAGCGAGATCCTCAGCGAGCACCTGTTCGATCAACTCGCCGATTGTCCTTTTGTCTTGGTTGACATGCACGAAATTACCGTGCCACTGATCGATGAGAATCGACACCTGCGCACCCAGAATCGAATTCAGACATTGAAATTGGTCGAGGTTGACCTCTATCGACTCGCCGTGGTCCGCGTCCCACTCGAGACTTTGCACGAACTTAGTCGCACCCGCCGGGGAGATGACGTCGGACTTCACGCTCATGTACGCGCCTGCGATTAACGTTCCATACAACTGCCCTGCGCGGCCGTCGTCCTGAAACACAGCTACCGCGTCCTGAAACGTGGTGATGTTCTTGCGTAATGTTGGCGCGAGACCAACCAGCCTTTTGAAAAAACTCGCACCAAACTCCGGCGTGAAGGTTGCCTTTATCTTTGGGACCAGTTCTTTCCACGGCCGGTCGGCGCGCTTGATGAGTTCGAGCCTCGCGATCCGGTTTAAGTCCGGCGTCTCCTTGATGCGAACGTAAATCGAGCCGAGGGCGGACGATGTTCTCAATGCGTAGTCAACGGGTCGTCCGCCTGGCGTACCCTTAACTATCTTGTTGTTCCAGCCGGATGATGTGCCGCGCATCAGCGCTATTACATTTTTTACGTTCTCGCCCTCAGCTTCTTCGAACAGGATGGGTAGAAGATCGTTTCCGAGTGCTTGCCGGATACCCGCCTCCGTCGACACGCCGCTGAACGTCGTCGTGTACCTGAACGGCATCAGCGGCGGCAACACGTTCTCAAAGATCCTGCTCTTGCCCGAGTCCGACTCACCGGTCACCCATATATGTGGCCGCCACTCCAGGATCCCGCTGAACGGTGCGGTCACGATCCATCCCGTTAGCAGATAGGCGCTCAGCGACGTACTCCACGGACACTTCTTGATAAGCTCAAGGACTTTCCGTGAGTCGCTCTCTGCCAGCGGCTTCACGTTGAGCTCTAGAGGAATGCGGCGGCCGACCTCGTACATTCCTTCGGGCTTCGGAAATTCATCGATGGTGCACTGATGCCCATCAACCCAAAGGCTTTCTCCCAAATGCAGGACGATGCGCTGACCGTCGATCCAGGCTCCGCGTCCCCGAATGTCGTCCTTCCGAAAGAGCTTCGGCTTACCCAGTTCCATCAAATCGGAAATTGCAGCCTTCCAGTTCACACCACTCTTCGAGGCATATCTGGCTTCCCAATAGGTCAGCGGCGCGAGCGACAACAGATCGTTCGGCCCCATTGACCGTGCTGGAACCTCGAGGACTTGCGGGTGCCGCCGGCGCCGGAAAAAGAATGTATTTGCGTCGTGGCCGAGCACAACAAAGAATTTGTTTTCAGCGGCTCTATCCGTGCCGTTGTTACGATCGCCTAACACTCGGTCCTGCGGGACGCACAGGGTCTTGACGAATGTCTCGATCTCAAATGGACTCCAATGCTTACCCTTCGAGCCGTCTTCGGCGTCGGCAATATCGAACTTCCTTGGATAATCATCAGGGACACCGATAACACGGACTGTGCGCCTCGAGTCGAGCTTGATGAGGTGCGCCTTGACGGCATCTGCGAACGCGATGCCTGTATCGTCATGGTCGCCCCAAATCGTCACGTTCCGGCCGTTGAGCGGCGCCCAATCGGTATCCGTGACCCTCTTCCTTTCACCGCCTGATGCGCTGACGCTGAGATAGCCAGCAACGCATCGCTCGCCCGCTTCGGCGCACTTCTCGCCCGCGACGATCAGAACCGGCGCGTCTGGTTTCTGCGCGAGACGCCATAGACCGTAGAGCGGTCGCGGCTCCGGAAACGCCTTCGAGTCCCATCGCAGGGCACCCGTCTTTCTGCTCAGCCAGATCGTCTTTGGATAGAACTGCTTGCGCTCATCCTCGCGTCTCGGTTCGACGCGCTCGACGTGACCAAGGATTCGGCCATCGGCGTCGCGATATGTCCACATCATCGATGCATTGGACGACTTCTGATAAACCGGCGCATCTTCGGGAACTGGCATGACGATGACCCAGTTGTCGTCTACTTTTTTCTTAGTCGTGGTCGCTGGCGGCCGAAATGCGATTGGATCGCTGTTGTGCCTCTGTCGTCCGCAATCTTTAAGTGCGTCGCCAACAGCGTCCTGGCTGCACCCGACCCGACAGATCCAAAGCACGGGCACCTTGTCGCCAACCTTTAGTGAGAGCGACGGGTTCCGATCCAGGTGAGCTGGACACAGAGTCAACCAAGAGCCGTCCGGCTGCTGACGCTCTTTGCCGCCACCAAGCTCGTGCGCGAGCTTTGCGACAAGCTCACTACCTTCCTCCATCCCCACAACCGCCCCCACGCCGCTCATCGTTATCTACTCGGCGACCTGGAGCAGTTTTTCGATCGCTTTGCGCGGAATGCGTCGCAGCCCAGCCAGCCGGACGCATGGCAACTGCCCGAGCTTCAGCGCCCGCTCGATCGTCCGCCGATCCACGCCGGCCGCATCTGCGGCCCCGGGTATGGTCAACAAAGGTCCTTGGCTCACACGTGTTCGTCTCATACGCGAAATAATGCGAAACTTTCCGCGTGCCTAACTTCTGGGAGGGCCCAAAGCCTTGGCGCATGGACAAAACAAGGATCCAGAGGTTTAACGCGATCTGCTCGCCCTTATTTCTCTTCCAGAAAGGCTAATGTTTTCAGACGGTTAGCGCCACGCGAAAATTTCGAGGTGTTTTCACGCAGGTCATGACGCGCGCGAAGCCCTTATAGGCGTATGAAAAGACGCATCCTGGAAGTCTCAGACGCGATCTTGAACAAACGTTCAGAATTAACCTAACGAGTGTTAGGGTACGGGTTAAAACCAGTTCAACGCTGTGGGCTCGCTCACTGCGACTTACTCCTAACTTACCGCCGGGCTTACCGCCAAAAACCCCATAAAATATATATAATTTATGCTTTAGTAAGTGAGTAAGTAGTAATCAAGAAGATATTATATCTGAGAGAAGGGGATTATCTTAAGTGTGTCTCTCTCTGGATATAGATGTCTCTATCCGGAGAACTTACACTTACCGCTTACCGCAGGCGCACCGGGGGAGCTTCCCCGCGCATTACATCGAGGAGATGCCGGTATGGCGGTCGAGATGCGCGAATAAATTTTTCAGTTTGAATGAAGAGCCCAAAAGGTCGCTGCCGACGCGACCGCTAAGATCGCCCAGATCATCAGCGAGCGCATGATCATTTGTCGCTCCGTCAGTGGCCCGGATTGCCTGGGTATCCGAACGCCCAAGCGCTCAAATCTGCTGTCCATCTCCCGAACCACGCGTAGGGTGTGTTGGGCGCACCGGATGTTCCACTGCTGAGCCTCAGCCTGATTTCTGATTCGCCACGCGCTCGACCACGATAGCAACCGACCTCCGAACAACGACAAGCCGTTGCTCCGCTGCGATGCCGGAATTCAGGATCATCCAGAACGGCACGCTGCAGTTGTGCTACCCCGATTACGAACTGACCGAGTTCGGCATTTTGGGGCAAACAATGGACTTAACGAAAGCAACCGACCGGACGAACAACCGTCGACGAGAATGGCGACGGCAGAGGGGCGCCGCCCCGCGGGATCGAGTTCGCTTGTCGAATGGGTTGAGCCTGTGTGCCAGGGCCGTCGGCATCGAAGTGGACAAATCTGTACGCCAGCGATTGCTCGCGCTTAGCGAAGATGAATTTCGCGCCATCCTGCTTCAGCTGGTCGGCGAGATGGAGTCGATTTTACGTGGCGATATGCGCGCGGCAGTAGTGTCGATCGATACTCAGCTCGAAAACTTCCGCCTTTGGCAATTTTCGAAAGGCGCCGAGTACTACCGCTGGACTGACGCGGCGATGGCGGCTCTGCGCCGCAAACTAGTCGAGATCGGCGAGGGCAACTTTGAGCTGATTCCAACGTTCGCTATGTCGGTCCAAATAAAATTGCTGCCCTCCGGGAAATTCATTCTCGTTGGACGCAACGGCCAAGAGGTTGAGAGCTGAACGGAGATGCAGCTCGGTCTTGCAGTCTGTAGTCGTGGCGCCACGCCGCCATCTATGCCGATCGTGTTGACCTTCCCGCGAAAAGTCTTCGTTGAATACGTTCTCGTCTTGGCGCTTTGCCTTTTTTGCGCCGTCAACGTAAACCGGCACGCCACGCGAGGCTTGCAGACAGACGCATGCGGCCGCGGCACCCATATCGTTCGATGGGACGGCGGTCGGATTGCCGTGGCATCGAGACGGGAATCCTTCGCTGAACAATCGATAGGAGGTACACGAACAATGGATAAACAGCAGGCGGATGTTGAGACGTTTCTTCAAAAAATTGGCGCAATCGAGATCGATCCGCGAAAACGATTCCACGCCGCGTTCGAAAACATCGTCGATCGAGAACTGTACGGTATTGACAAAGATATCGTAGAAGAAATTCTGTCGTCACGACTACCGGCGATCGTTGAGCAAGCGACCGAAGCGATTTTGAGCGGCGATTGGAGCCGTTCTGCCAGGGTCCTCTCTGACGTCGCGCTCGATTTGCAAAGGGTTGCTCAGCTCGCGCGCGCTAAAGCAAAGCCAGTGACACCAGAGAGCGAAACGAGACGGATGGCTCGCGAACTCAGGCGGTACGGGTGGACCGGTCTTGAACTCGACTGTTCAGCCCTTCAAACCGGCGAAAGGATCTTAGAAGTCGGTCGCGACGAGATCCGAACGAATACGCGCACGATCGATCGAAGGACCCTGCTTGCATTTGAACTGTCGGTGCGACGAGTGTTCGAACGCGAGCTGAGCGGTTTCCCCAATGAGATTGTTGAAGATTTGCAAGCAACTCGCCTGCCACGACTGGCGGCGCTTGCTAACGAAGTGCGCCAGCGTGGCGCCTATAAGGAGCTGGGCGAGATTCTCGCCAAGCTGTCGGCCGACTTACAGACGGTCGCGAAACACGAGCGAACACATGGACGACTCGTGCGAAGATCGCCATCGGAAGAGGTCGAACGAGTCGCAGACCATTTCTTTCGATACAAATGGAACGGGTTCGAGGTGAGCTGCTTGACTCAGACGCTTCATGGTGGCGAACGGATTCTCGAGGTCGCCTTTCGCGAAATCCGAACCAGCGAGCGCACGATCGGCCGGGGGTTCGACGAACTCCGTACCCACGGGTGGTCGATCGAAGGTTGGCGTCGGCAAGGAACTCCGGAGCACGTGATCAAAGAGGCGGAAGCAGCGGACCTGCGCGCAGCTGACCGAGCTTCTCGTCCATTCTCGGATTCTTCCGGGCCAGATGTGAGGCAACGATGAGCAGCATCAACGTCGACGGACTGTTTGTCGAGATAGGAACAAATACGGACTCGGGTGTGACCACGATGAATTTATTACCAGCCGAGCGCCGTGTTGCTCTCTCGATGGGTGTGCCGCTGGAAGATGTCGCGGCGCTTAAGCGCGTGCACGGCCGTAAAGGGCTCGCGGGCGTTGCCCTGCATAGCGGACCGCGCGCGACGTCGCCATTCTCACCGTCGAAAGATTGGCGGCCTTCAAACTCGAGAGTCGCTGAGGACGACCAAGACGAGGATCACGATCGAATGAATCCGATCTTCAATCCGCGACCTATGGGAGTCGCGTTCCCGGATGGCAGGAAGCCGGGAAGCCGATAATGAATTCTGAGATTTTGCCGAGGCGCGAGTGCTCCAGCTCACGACGGCCCGCCAGCTTGCCACTCGGCGGGCTTCCTCGGCAATGCTGGAGCGACCGGTGGTGCAACCGCGAAACCTTAGCTGCCCTTCTTCCAGCTTCTCTCGTCTGAACGGATGTCGATAATGCTAATCCGAGATAGAATTAAGGCACTCGTCCGCGTCAAAGCCAGTGAGTTGGTCCCCAATCCCCGGAATTGGCGGACTCATAACCGTGCGCAGTCAGACGCCCTCAAAGGAATATTGGCCGAGATTGGGTATGCCGACGCGTTACTCGCCCGCGAGTTGCCGAACGGCAAGATGATGCTAGTCGATGGCCACCTTCGCGCCGAAACAACGCCTGACCAACTCGTGCCGGTACTTGTACTCGACGTGAACGAAGCTGAGGCCGACAAGTTGCTCGCGACGTTGGACCCTTTGGCTGCGATGGCTGAAACGAATTCAGACGCGGTCAGAGCATTGCTAGCGACCGTCCAAACTGACAGCGACGCGGTCCGCGCCCTGCTGGAAAAAACTGCTGGGATTACGCATGAGGCGACACAGGACGCGATTCCCGCGCTTCCCGTAACCCCTGTGGCGCAGCCAGGGCAACTCTGGCGGCTCGGCAAGCATCGGCTGCTCTGCGGCGATTCTACGCGCCATGAAGACGTATCTCGCTTGATGGGCGAGGAACGTGCGGTCCTCTTCCAGACCGACCCGCCATACGCGGTCGGCTATACAGGTGGGTCCCACCCGGCTACCAGGGCAAATCGTGGTAAGGCGAACCGCAACAAGGACTGGTCGGGCCAATACCGCGAAGCTGCTCCGTCGCCTGACATCGAGAGCGACTCAGAGATTGGCCACGACTTCTACCTGCGCTTCATTACGACCGCGATCGAACGCGCGATCATGCCCAATGCTGCCTGGTATTGCTGGCACGCTAGCGCACGTCAGTCGATGCTCGAGGCGGTGTGGAACAAGGTCGGCGCTTTCATGCATCAGCAGATCATCTGGGTGAAGAGCCGGCCGGTGCTGACTTACTCAGTATATATGTGGGCGCACGAGCCCTGTTTATTCGGTTGGGTCAGAGGCCAGAAACCTCCTATCGAACGCGTACAGGAGGGCGGCTATCCGGGAACTGTCTGGGAAGTCCCTACTGCTGAGATTGAGACGAATGAGCATCCCACTTCGAAACCGAACCGTCTTTTCGCCATACCAATGCAGCTCCACACGCAGATGAATGATCTATGCTACGAGCCGTTTTGCGGCAGTGGCTCGCAGCTGATCGCGGCCGAGCAGATGGGGCGGCGATGCTACGCAATCGAACTTGAGCCACGCTTCGTCGACGTCGCCATTTCGAGGTGGGAGAACCTGACGGGACGTAGAGCCGAACTGATCTGATCTGATCTGATGATGCTCGAACTTTCACCTGAAATTGAAAAACGGATCGAAGGTTTTGTTCGTGGCGGCGCCGCGCCGCTTAGCGCCGCAAGGGCCGCGGGCGTCGACGCCGACACATACGCCAGGTGGACGGAACTGGCCTCGGCCGGTTCAGCTCAGCATCACAATTTCCAAAAAAGGATCGAGATGGCCGAGGCCGAAACCCGAGCCGCGGCAGAGATCGAGTTGCGCCGAAAAAGCCCAAAATCCTGGTTGCAGCCAACGCGGAGCGCGATCGCGCCGGTGGCGAAGGGCCCCTATTCTTCGACCCGAAAACGTGACCAACAAGTTCGCAGATTTGCTGCGCGCGTTCGTTCTCTGGCGCCTCATATTGACAATCCGATCTTCGCACCGTTGCTGGCCACATTCGCGCGGATCTCAATAATGCTCGAGCGAGGTTACGCGTTCTTGCGCGATCAAGACTTAGTCGGAGCTGATGGTGAGCTTCGCCCAAGTGTCGATGCCGTGCGGAGACTGGCAGAAACTCAGACTCGCTTGGCGAGAGAGCTCGGGCTGACGCCGCTCACGTTGCGCGTGTTGTCACAGGAACGACCTGTCGATTTGGCGGCTGAGATGGCCAGACAGATAGAGGAAACCGATGGCGAGTGATATTGCGCGTTGGCGCTCCGATCCTGTCGCGTTCATTACTGAAGTGCTGATCGATCCGGAGACCGGCGAGCCGTTCACTTTATATGCTGCGCAAGAACGATTTCTCCGTGAAGCATTGACACTCACGAAAGAAGGCCGGCTGGCGTACCCTGAGGCCGTTTTTTCGGCTCCAAAGAAATCCGGAAAGACCGCGACGGCAGCGATGGCCACGCTATATGTGATCATTGCGCTGGGCGGCCCGTATGCAGAAGCAGTTTTAGTCGCAAACGATTTCGACCAGGCCCAAGGGCGAGTATTCCAGGCAATCGGCCGCATCATAGAAGCGAGCCCAAAGCTCCGCAGCTCCGCGAAGATCACGGCAAACCGGATCGAGTTTCCAAGTACGGGTGCCACTATAACGGCTATCGCGAGCGACTTCGCTGGCGCTGCCGGCGCGAACCCGACCATTACTGTTTTCGACGAGCTTTGGGGGTATACGACGGAGCGCGCCCACCGCCTGTGGGACGAGATGATTCCCGTCCCGACGCGCAAGGTCAGCATTCGCCTGACGACGACCTACGCGGGCTTTGAAGGCGAATCTGATCTCCTGGAGCAACTCTACAAGCGTGGCTTGCAGGGTGAAGAGATCGCGCCAGCTCTTTATCGGCAATCCGGACTACTCATGTTTTGGAGCCACCTTCCAGTCGCCCCGTGGCAATCGCCTGCTTGGCTCGAGGCAATGCGAATGCAGCTGAGGCCGAATGCCTACCTGCGCATGATCGAAAATAGATGGGTGACGTCCGAATCCAATTTCGTCGAGATGAAATGGTGGGATTCGTGCACCGACGCCGATGCACATCCCGAGCTAGTCGATCCACGGCTAAGTATCTGGTGCGGCGTGGACGCGAGCGTAAAACGCGACAGCACCGCGATCGTATGCTGCACGTTCGACCCTGGCGTGAAGAAAATCCGCTTGGTTTGGCACCGCATCTTTCAACCGTCGTCAACAGATCCATTGGATTTCGAAGCGACGGTGGAAGCTACGCTGCTCGATCTTCGACGCCGCTTTTATGTTCGCGAAATCCGTTATGACCCCTATCAACTGGTCGCAGTTGCCCAACGGCTGACGGCCGCCGGCCTGCCAATGGTTGAGTTCCCGCAAAGCGTCCCAAATTTGACCGAAGCCTCGACTGGCCTGTACGAAGCTATTAAGGGGCGAAACATACTCGTCTATCCGGACGATGAGATCCGCCTAGCGGTTAACAGGGCCGTCGCGCTCGAGACCACGCGCGGTTGGCGTATCGCCAAGGAAAAACAATCGCACAAGATAGACGTCGTGGTCGCTCTGGCGATGGCCTCGCTCGGGGCCGTGCAGCAGGGGCAGACGGCACAAGAGTACGCCTTCATTCCGGTGCCACGGGGAACGGCGCCTTTCGCGCGAAGTGCCGGCCTTGGAAAGCAGGAAGCGATCGACGCGGCCGAAGATGCGCGCGGTCAATACTCGCGACAACGAATGCGGAATCGCCACGGCAAATGGGCGGGCTTCTGAGATACCTTTATGAAGATGTTCTCATTTCGGGACGAGATTTCAGTCCTATCGTGCAAATGAGGGATGCGGCTGCAGGATCCAAGTCAGCGGTTCGTTGTTCACAACCGCGCTATTCAAAAGTAAAAGTGCATTCACTCGTCCAGGTCGAAGAATTCCCCGGTGGGCAAGAGGGAGACGCCGGTTCCGGTTCTGTACACATGAGCGAATAGGAAAAATTAGTGCTGTCCTCAATTGAAATGTCACAGGTTCCTACACAAGGGGCCCACACAGAATCCGACATAAGACTGCTCTCACAAAGATCTGTGTAAAGTGTCGTCATCGTCGTGGATGGAAGAACATTATATGGCCCTCCGGTTTGATAAGAATATGGACCACAACCCGGCGAATCCGTTGTAGTTACTACTGAATTGCAAACACTATTATAGAGGCCATCCTCAAGCGGAAGTTCCTGGCACTGACCTCCAGTGCATTGACCGGTCGCCGTGCACTCGTTTCCGCACGTGCCGCAATTGTTGGGATCAGTCTGGAGATCTGTGCACTGACTGCCGCACACATCTGGATTGCTCAAACCGCAAATTGTGAGCGAAGCACTGCCCGTGATCGCCCCTGTCGTAGCCGAAATTGCAACTGGCCCCCCCGCTCCGACCGCAGCGAGACCGCCTGAGGCGCTGATCGTCGCGACCATATCATCTGAGGACTCCCAACCAGTTTCTCCGGTGAGATTCTCCGTGGTCGCATTCGATAGAATACCTAACGCGGTGTATTGTTGACTCTCTCCGACAGCTAATGCCTGCGTATTAGGACTAACCCGGATGAACAGCAGATATGGTGAGGGCCCTGGTTGCGGGCACATAGCCAGATTCGCCAAGTTCGCGAGTTCCTCTTCTAGTCCGGCATAAAGAGTATGAATCAACACCAATTTTTGGAGAAAATTGCCCTCTGTCGGTGACGTTTGCGTTAGCGCTCCCAAGAGTTCAATCACGCGTTTCTGAAGGTAGTCATTGGAGAAAGCGAGAGCATCGCAGGTGTACGGATATTGATTAACAGCTACGCTCGCGGCCGAGCCAATTGGGACAATCGTATTGGGTAGAGATACTCCCTGTAGAGCCGAGGCGGTGCCGCCAATAGGAAACTTGCCAGCGCCGATCTGAGAGAACACCTGTCCTAAGCTGGACGCACTAGAGCTGCCGACTAGAGATGAAGAAAAGAGCAAACCAGCACCGGCGTTCGCGACGGCAACTGAGGGAAACAGAACCAGTGGATTCTGACCGACGAGAAGTGACACGCCCGAGCTATCGGTGGTCGGCGCGCAAGCTGCTGATAGGGCCGGAGTGTAGAGCTGGTCGAAGCCTTCTTGCGGGGGAGTAGTGCTGGAACCGAAGATCTGCTGTTGCAGCGTTTGTGCCGCTGCTTGGAGACATCCTCCGCTGCTTGCGAGTGCAGTAATGTAGCCACCCAGGAGCTGATCCGACACCTGCAGGTCTGCGAGGGCGATAATTATCGGGATCCCGTTCACTGTGCCGAGGTTAGCTGAGGGCGAGGAGCCAGCCATGACTGCGGCGATCAATGGCACCGTTTGGGTCAGGTTGGTCTGTAACCCAGTGAGCCCGTTCTGCGTTTCTGGATTGTCTGCTGCCGTACCGTTTACGAATGTCTCAAGCGCAGGAAGAAAGTCGAGCGCCCCTTGCGAGAGTCCCAAAGTCACTGACCCAACCGGGACAGAAGGTGACGGAAGATTTTGAATACTGAACGGAACCTGATTCGAGGTTTGCGAACCGGAGCTGGGAGTCTGTACCACGTCAATCATGATCGCGCTATCGGCTCCTAGGCTACCCGATTCAGGATCGATAAAAATCGGGACGCCTACCGTGAGCGCGCTTGACGAGATCTGGACTGGGCCTTCCTGCGCTGAGAAACCGTTAGAACTGTCGACGAAATTGACCTCAACTTGATCGCCAATCGTGCTGTCAAAACCGGAGCCATTGAGCGTTAGCAAAGTGAATGGTGCCGCCGAGTTAACGCTTAATGAAGTAACCATCGGAGGCGTCGGCGTGGCGGTCGGCGTCGCCGTGACAGTGGCTGTCGCAGTCGCCGTTGAGGTCGCGGTTGCCGTTGCAGTTGGGGTTGCCGTTGCAGTCGGGGTCGGCTTCTTCTGCGCGGCTTTCCCGTTCAGATGGAGGGTCGCGTCTTGCTTCCCCTTAGTCGCGCCGCTGGCAATGCTGATGGTCCCGTCATCGGTCCCTTTCCTCGTAGGGATGAACTCAACGTCGACCGTGAGGCTTCCTTTGCCAGGAATCGTGCTGGGAACGCTCGTGGTGATTTTGTAGTCCGGATTGGAGGGCGCGCCGACGGTTAAGTCATCCAGCTTTAGCTGCCCATCGTTCTTGATGGTGAAACGTTCGGTCTCGGAGCTCACTTCGTCTAAATTAACGTTGTATTTCAACTTCGTCGGCTTGACAGAAAGTTCACTGAAGGAGGATTTTACATCAGGAATCGACTCCTGTGCACTCGAAGTCACACGACCAATAAGAACAAACGCAGCCACGAAGAGAAAGATTACGCCCAGGCGAACCCGCGAAGTGATGCCTAATGTCGAGCGGAAATCGCTCGCGTCCGAGAGTCCCTGCAGGCATCGAAAGATTTTAACTGGCCGCCCCCGCGAACCCGAGATGATTCGCGAGAATGTACACAGCCGGTCAGGGGAAGGCAAACGGCAAAAACGCATCAAATCGGAGCATACTTGTAACCAGCTGTGTCCGACGCTATTTGGTCATCCCGCGCGTGGCTGTTTAACCGAACCGGGATTCCCCTGCGCTACCAGCCAGCGCATTCCGTGCACCGGGCACTTTACCCAAAAGTTGACTGCACGCGCTCCAAACTTGGCTTACGGTGCAACCTGGCTACTCGAGGTGATGGACGATTCCAGCGAGCCGCGCAAGGTGAAACTGACCGACAAGCACCTCACCGACCAGCGCGGATTTCGGCGGCTCATGCTGAGTCAAAGAATCTGCGCTATGCCCCCTGTGAAGAGGCCGGCTTTCGAAGCCTTCGTCGCGTCGATTCATCGGGCGGCAAAGGACACCCCTATAATGATGCCGTTCGAATCCACGGCCGCGGGACAGTTCAAAAACTACCTGTGTGAGTTCGTGGAATTGAAGCATACGGAAGATCCTGCAGACGTTCGGGTCGGGATGGTTTACCACTGCGCCAAAGACCAGGAGGTCCGATTTCGCTTGGCAGACCTGACACAGTGGTTGGATGTTCGCAAACGCTGGACTGTGTGGGATCGACGCGTCATCTTGCTCGCAATCACGCAGACGTACCAAGGCCGGCAAACAAGGTTGTCTGACCCCGGCAGAAGCTCGGGCTATGCAATCAGGTTTTCAGTGCTCGGGATGACGGCGGCGCCAGAGCGGCAGACGGAAGGCGCCGGGGAGGTCTTGTGAGGACGGCCCAGCTTCCGCGGTTGGCGCGTTGCCGTCCAGCGCACTACTGTGCATCCCCACGGAGAGGAAATCTCGACGTCAGGGGGAGGCTATGGCATTCTCGCAATGGCTGCACGAACCGGAATTCAATCGCTGGTACATCAAATGGATCGCACTGGACTTCGTTCGGGCCGCGCTGCTTCTTCTAGCCCTGTGGATCTATCAACATTTCTCCCCTGTATTGGGCAACATCAGCAGCATTTCTGGATTTGCGTTGGCTTGCCTCTTGGTGCTCGTTGTCGCAGCCATTTTAGCGATTAAGCCGAAGCCGCATGAAGTGGTTCCCACGAAGCCCGAAAGTGAAGCACTGAAAACTGTCGTTGCGATCGAATCGCCCGCGGGCGGCAAAGTGCCCCTGTTTAAAATCGTCAGGGGGTTCGCCTATCCATCACCAGCCCTAGTTCAAGTGCTGATTCTGGCTGGTCCGCCAAATGATAGGCGTTGGTTTCCTCAACTCGACGCGGAGATAGCGCGTTATGGGTGGACTGCGAAATGCCGATTCGGTGATGAGCATGCACCAGTCACTGGATGGGACTTTGATTTCTGTGCGGTGATTCCCAGAACCAGAATCAATGAAACAGTGAAGGAGATTCCGACAGACGCTATCGTGAGCCAGATTGTTCATGTCTCTTTGGATCGAAAACTTCCCGATGAGGATTTCCCGTAGTTGAAAGTGCCGCTGATCTGATCGCCCTTATCGCCAGTCTCGCCGGTCCTGAATTTCGAATCCGCGCGCCCTCTCGCGAGCGATACCGTCTGCGCGTGCCGATCGCAGAGTTCGATTTGTCGAACCGGCCAGCCGGCCGCGTCAACAAAAAGTTTGACGCAATCCCGCCGCTCTGTTAACCCACGACACGGAGGTTACTTGAAAATGGCTAATGCAACGAAGGCTGGAGATTCCTTTGATCCCAGAACTGCTCCGATGGCCAAGAGTTTGACGTCATTGCCTCACGTAATGAAGCCTGGGGATTCCTTCGGTCCAGGAGCTATTCTGATGTCCAAGAATAAGCAATTTCTGCTGATTTATCAGGGTGATGGAAATTTGGTCATCTACGATGTATCGCTCACGCCTCCCCTAGCTATCTGGAATACGATAACTATGGGCCATACACCCGGATCAGTTCAGATGCAGCACGACGGTAACTTTGTGGTATACGACAGCGCGAACCACTCCCAATTTGACACGGGCACTTTCCTCAAGACAAGGAAAGGCCTGTCCATAAGGCTGCAGGATGACGGTAACTTGGTGCTCCATGGTATCGCTCCCCTATACACGTCGTTCTCCAGTCCTGGAGTCATAGGACCTCCAGCCCCGCCCCCAGTGCAGCAAGGGGGAGGGACAGATTTGATCAGTGTTTTAGAAACAGCCGAAGACGTAATAGACATCGTGGCCAGTTTCCTATGAAGCTAGCTTCGACAGACAGTTAGCGCGACCGACCGAACCTAAAACGTCGCGCAAGATCGAGGTCATGTTCGGGCACGGTGACTTTACCCCAACCGTGCCTGAACACCTGATTATTGAAGGCTCAGCCGGGTCGCTATCGCCAGGCCGCGGGAACGCTCGCGCTCAATGACGATTTGGCAGTGCCGCTGGCACAGTTCGATCTGTCGAATATGGCGGCCGGCGGCGTCAACCTTCTGGGCGATCAGGGTCGCGCGGGCAACGCAACCGCGAGCCTTGCATTTGGAGACGTAACCGCATCGGTCGATGCATACTGTAGTGGCTTCGGATTGAAAATCCGGCTGGAGCATCCGAAAGCAGTTCTTCGAATTGTTTAGCGTTTATAGTGATCCCGATCTTTTCCACTCGACCTCGAAAACTTCTTTCCAGTCGGGGGAGAGCTTCTCGAAAGTGGTTCCACGCTCCCACCTACGCCGGAACAGAGTCGAATACTTGGCTATCACCAAATCGAAAGCGTCTAGCGCGTCATCGATCTCAGTGTACTTAATGCGAGCCGCACCTCTTTCGTCAAAGTGAGCGAGACGCTTGGTCGCGAAGCGCTCGACCTTCTTTGCTTTGCGTTGAATCAAGGTTAAATCTTGCCCGATTAGTTTCAAGTCGAGACGGTCCGGTCGAGATTCGGTAGCGAGAGTCTTGTAGAATTGATCCAGAAGACGCAACTCCATCTGGAGAACCTCATCATTTCTGATACCGTGACGTCGGTGTCGCTTACCACGTCGTCGAGCCTCAATCACCGGTTGGTTCAACACCAGCTGCCGAGTAACCACATTGGGGTCCGCGATCAGATCGCGCAGAAAATTTGCCAATGAAAGGGCACGCTTATCTGTGTCCACCGCTCGACGAATGCCAAGAATGGTTGAGTTAGCGTAGTTGATCCTTATCCACCTTGTGAAAAGACCTTCGAGAGTTCGGTTATGGGCAATTACCGTCTGCGTCTCGCGAAATAGGTATCGCCCAAGCAATAGATTTCCGACATCAGAGGAAATTGTTATAAAACGATCTCGCCAATCGAAAAACTGATCTATCGGGAGCTGCTCTTGTTTTTTGGTCACAGTTCGAGCTGGCGAAACATGGCGACTGTTTTTACTTCACGGGCGGGATCTTGCTTGAAACGTGATGCCCTTGTTCCACTAGCCAGCCCCTTCCATGTTCCGGGCATATGACCCAGAAGTTGCGCTGCACCACCCGCAGCTTCGGTTTACGAGTTAAGGCCTCGCCTTTTAGAAGTGGGACTTCTTCGCCGTTGGGTGCTTCAAGGGTTGCTTCGCGTTCACAACCATCGACCGGACATTTGAATTTTCTCACTCTGCCCTTCCTTGTGAGGCCGTCTGTCTACATTAGGTGTCTACATTTCTATGGCGCTTCTATGACACTCAACTCTTCAACAACGCTGATCGTATGCAATATCTCATTCTCTCCGTGTGCTTTTGTGCTGGATGCGAGAGGGGGGACTTGAACCCCCACGCCTTGCGGCACTGGATCCTAAGTCTGTTCCCAGCTCCTTTTGGACCACCCTTTACGCTGTTCGGCGGCGGCGCCGTCAGTGTAGCCAGGGCCTGGCGTAAGCCTCCTTGGTCGCGTCCGGTGCCGTTGGACGAAAGCGCGGGGTGTCAATTTCGTTTTCTGGCCCCTATAGACGCCAGCACCCTTTCCCGTAGTTTGTCCCGGAGGTCACCTGGATTGTCCCAAACGATATGGTTGTACTGGCGCGTATCGAAATGTACGTTCGGGAAATCGTTCTGTTTGCAACTCCAGATCACCGGGCGACCAAGCGCCATCGCGAACCCGGCCTCGAAATAGACTCCTTGCCTTTGCTTTGTCACATCGGCCACGAGAAATTGCGCGCGCCGGATCTCTGCGAGAATTTTGTCGCAGATTTTCTCATTGTGATGGATTTTGTCGACCCGCACCACCTCATACCCGAGGTCGTCGTCGATCGCCGGTCGTATGCCATTTGCGAAAGCCTGGTCTAGCGACGGGTCGAAAGACATCGCGATGAAACATCGGCCCGACACCTCCGGCGACGGCCCGCCGCCAAGCCGTTCCCAACCTTGGACCGCGAGCGCTAGGTTCCTCTGCGGTCGAATTGTGTCGCTTTTGAGTCTGATGTACCCGAGGTCCACCGCCGCACCCATAAGGCCGCTCGCTTCTTTGTCGTTGACTGCAGCTATAGCTGGCCAATCGAGTCTGGGATCGTAGTCTACGGGTTGATCAAAGAAATGCGTGTTCCTCTCGAGGAATTTCAAGAGGTAATCGATTTTTTGGAGAACTCCGGTGTGGCGATAAGTGTTTGCAAGGTCATCCAGGTTTGCTGTCTTCAGGACTTCGGGTGTGATGCCGGCCTCCGTATTCATCCTGGTATAAATAGATAGGTAAGGTCGTCGTTCGTCGTTGAGCGCCAGAGTTGCCTGGTGGGTGTAAGAAAAAGTGCCGCACCGAGGACATGTAAGTTTGAAAGTCAAACTCGTGGCTGGATCATAAGATGCCTGTTCGTCACAAAGTGGGCAGTTCGTCATTGGTTCTCTCTCTCCCTGATTTTGCCTAGCCCTTCAGAATATCTCTCAGTCGGCGCTTCAGCGTCATTTCCGCAGGGCTCCAGGGCGCTGACTCCAACCAGATTTGAAAATCTCTAATTCGAACCTTATGCTCAACTTCCGCCGGCTTGATCGTCACCACAACGCTGGCAGAGCGGCTGTTGGGCTCATCGCTCCAGTCGTGTTCCCGGAAAACGCGAAGAGCTTGAGCGACCGCCTCGAAAAGGCTTTGTGCGGTAACTTGAACCGTATGCTCGATGCCCTGCGCGTCCCGGCATGTGACTTTGCATGTTCGGAGAGCCATTCATCGAACGTAGCAGTTTCGTCTTTTGTTCGCTAACATCTCGGACGAGAATAGATCGCACAAACCAGGAGGTTCGCGATTTATGAACCTGATTTGGCTCCGAGAGGTACTCCCGTTTGTGACTGCGGTCGCCGCGATATTCTAGGCGCTCTCGCATCGGCGCGAGAGTGCAAAACGTCGGACGGTGATCGAAGCCCAGCCGCTCTGGCATCCGAGAGGTTTGCCGGCAATGGCGGTCGTGGTGCGAAACCTGGGCGACGAAACGCTCCTGGTCGCCGAGGCGGAGATTTGCCGGCCGAGGGGTTCGAAGGTCGCCATCGACTCCGAAGGGCTCTTTGGTTTGACGCCTCCTTTCAATCCGCCGCAGCAGCAGCGTGTTAAAGTAAACTTCGTCGCATTTTCGTTGATAAGAATGAAAGGCAGTTCGGCGCTTTCTGTATTGAACGGTGCGGTAGTCCCCCTCTACTTTGAGGCTTCAAAGAATTGGGACGGCGGTTGGATCAAAATCCGCATCGCGGTTGCGTCTCTAGCATCGGATGCGAAGCCGCGATGGATTACCGTCAAACGGTATCTTGATAAGCGGCCGGCTGTGGCCGAAAGAGCCGAAGAACAGCGACATCAAGAAGTTGCCGTAACACGGGACTGGCCGATGACCAGCGTTTGAGCCAATGCATGAGCGCGAGCCTGGTCCGTCGGACGACTGGAGTGATATCATTAGCTTCATAACTCGGGGCGGTGATCCAACATGAGTTGGCTACATCAGATCCTTTTACGCCTGCAGGGCCTGAGTTCTCCGCTTGTCCTGCTCCTCGGTGGCTTGGTCTTCCTATTAGCGACTCTGACAACGATCTCGAACGGCATTTCGATTCTGGCGCGCCACTACAGATCGACTATAGGCGCCAAGCGCAACTTGTATCGGCAATTGCGTCGGCTCGCCGCCGGAGTACACATTCGATACTTTGAAGCCATCCTGGGTCCCTCGGCGTTCTCTCGAACGAAGGGTGAACATCGTGAACACACCTTCGTGAAGAAATGCTGTTACGTCCAAGTCATAACCGACCTCGAGGGAACTGTGGTCCTATACTCCGTGACCACTCGAAGGAGCGATTTCAGCCCAACTCTGGTTCCTGGACCATACACTCTGGATAATCACTGTTTGACGATTCGGCTGGGAAAGACCAAGTTCGCCGAAGCCGAAACGTTTGGGAAACCTCGAAGCATCAGGTCGACGGTGGGAGCCCGCCGATTCTATTATTACGACGAGTATTACTTCGGGAATCCTGCCAGATATCAGACGTTCCTACTTGGGATATGCGACGCTGGCTATTGTCATCGAGACCACCCTGGAATTCCGGTCGTCGATATCGAAGCGAACGACCCCGCGATCCAGGAGTTTCGACAAAACGCCGTGATCAATACCTATACGGTGACCGCGCCGCTTCTAATTGCAGAAAATCTTCTCAAGGGATTCTGGTTCGGGGCTGACCGTGATCAAGTGAGGGTCGTCGACCCTCCGGTCCGACTCAGCAGGCGCGAACTACGCCGTTTGAAGCGGGTGTTCGAAAAGGGGCCGTATGAATATTTCAAAGAGAATCCCAAGCCGCGAATGTATTGGTAGTCAGCGAGTTCTAACATTTTGCGGCTGTCACCTAAGGCAACCATCCCCACCCGATACCGCGCGCGGGTCAGGGCGAAGTATAGGGCTCGGCCATTTCCGACGTCCCGGTCTGAGCCCGGCACCGAGCCGTGCGACCTCGTTCCCGCTCAGGCGCGTATGCTCACGCGGTCCCACTCGCGTCCTTTCGCTTGATGTATGGTCATGCCCGGGCACAGGGCGTACGGGCCAGAGCGCACTCGCGCTGCAATGGATTTCAGGCGGTCGAGTTGGTGCTGCTCGTCGTTGCTTAGTGCGGGCGGAACATGAGCTCCGACGCCGCGACCTGGATCGACAGATTAGCTACGCTCCGCTGCGTATGAAATATCAGCTTTTGGTAAACCCCTGACCAGCCGCGCAGATCAGTGAATTTTCGAATCGGCGAATGGGCTGCAACGCAGCAGCGCCGGACGTATTAGTTCGTCTCGGACCCGAGCGGCCCACGCAGTGCTATTCGAAGACATATGTGACAACTCACCCAGTGCGATGTCCAATCGTATCAACAATGGATACGATTCGCTGCTGATAGCTTCTTCTACGAACTGGGGAGCTAATTCGGCATCGCGCCGCAGAAACTCAAACAATGAGAATGTGATCGATTCGACAATGCCACTTTCATGACAAACGATCGAAAACCGGTCCGGGAAATCGTGAGTTGCGAAACCTTGCCCAATAGAATCGGGGTTCGGCCGACGCAGCGGAATGGGACAACTCCCTATCGTTAGTAGGAGCGTGGGGTCAAATCGTCCGACTATCTCCCCAGTTTTTGACATTGCGGCGATCGGAGCAGCGGCGAGGTGGCTTAGAATTAACCAACCCTCCATATCCGAGTACACTTCGCCTAGGGATTCGTCCGAATCGACCTCGATTTGCGCAGGTATTCGGCCCTCACTACTCGCCATGATAGCCTGATTCGTCTCGAACTTTAGTTCGACTATTTGGCCGGTTGGTACTCGCATCAAAGCACATTGCCCCGGTTGAATCTTTTCATGCCGTGGCGGTTGATTCAGCAATTCAACAAAGAAGCTCGTCGGCATCACTCCAAGCTGATCTCCCGCGTCGAGGACAGCTTGCGCGCCGATGATGTCGCCAAGTGGTAACTTCGAGATTTTACCTATCAACCAACCGGACACGCCAACGGGATCTTTCCTAATCTTTTTCGCGAGCTCTTCACCAACAACCGAAGCGATCTCTTCCGCGAGAAGCTCGGGAAGGCGCGGCACTGCGACAACCTCGCCCGACTCGCCCAATGTTTCCTTCAGAAGGCCGTTGCCGATCATCTTATCTAGGTCGGTTTGGTCTATGTATTCTGCGAGTGTCTTTTGCCGTACAACAAATGCCTCCAATGCGTGGAGAGTCAATGTCACATCCCGGCTGCTGTCTTCGTATTCGACGAGAACAGCTCGGGCAAGCTCGCGGAATTGCTTACGAATTTCGACCTCTGAGAAGCGTTCACGAACGTACGAAAATAGTCGTAGTCCCAGTAGAGGCGGCAGCGCGCCTAATAGGTCGCCGCTCTCAGGTTTAGAAGAGATCAAGCCGGCGCCGATAGCTCGCAAGATCCAAGGTACGCGAAGTTCCGGTGATGAAGTATAACCCGGCATAAAGACCATGCTACTCTCACGAAGTAGTTTGGAAGCCACTTTAAGCTCAGCATCATCGAGAAGTTCCACCTCAACGATCTTTGCCAGACGCCCAATACGAGTTGCTTTACGTCCCGTTGAATTCAAGGTTAGCTTTGAAATAAGCGTGTCGTCGAGCGATACAACTAGGCTTAATTCCTTGCCATAGGTGTTGGAGAGGAGCTCATCTAAGTCACTGCGATTCTGACCGTCTGTGGCATCAGGTGCGTCGACTACGATCACTAGTGCCGGACCCGGCGAGGATCTTGCGATGCCTCGCAACCATCGGCGCACATCATCTAGTGTCACTGTCCAGCCGAGCTCGTTGCTCAATTCGTTAGATAGAATCTGCAAGATGCCTTCACGGCTTGAGTCTGCTTCTACGAACAAAACTGCGAGATCGTCCGACGCTTGGGCTTGAACCGCGACGTCTCGCAATACGCTTGTCTTTCCAACAAGCGGAGGGCCGCTCACTATAACGATCCTTCTCCTTGAGCGAATTTCTCGTAAAACCTCCCCTGTTGCTTTACGGGGGATCAGGAAATTCTCGAGAAATGGTTTGAGAGGCTCGTCCCATCGACCGCACATATCCTGAATCACTCTCTGGGTCAGCCTCCGAACTACGCTTACCCAGACTTCCGATCCACGTCCCAACAGCACTTCCACGGCATTCTTGAGATCATTGGCCGCAGCTCGCGCAACTGATGCAATAAGCTTCTCAAGCTCCGCTTCGTTTTCATCGCTAGGTTGCCAAGCCTTGCCGGTTTGCGTCTCGAGTTTTCTAACTTCGCTGCCATTAGTCACGACTACGAGAGGTGGACGTGGATGCAACATGCGTGCATACGAGAGTCCCTGGGCTTCATCAGCTGATGTTAACTTCACGCCTTTCCGCTTCAACTCCAGCACAGCCAGTGCGCGATCTCGATGCCAGATTATGATGTCCGCTCGCGCCTGGGACGCGGACACCTTAGCGCCGTCGACTTCGATCTCCTCACGACCAAACTTGAAGCTAAATTTCGTTTGATGGCGGAAGGCAGCGCGATCCAGCCAAGGAAAGGCAAGTTGTAAAGCGCCGTGTATGGCGGCCTCAAGATCGGCTTCAGTTTGGTAGGTGGTGAGTTGTCGAATGGTCATAGGCGCGGTGAGAATCGATGGTTTGTTTTTGAGCTCATCGCATTGTGACTTTATACGCGCAGATCGTCGAGAAATTCCGAGGGCGTATTTCCGCTCGTTACTAGCAAATGATCGCGGGCACGGGTGCAAGCGACGTAAAGTAAGTGCCGCTCCGTGTCATACACTTCCTGCAAATCGGCGTCGTCGCCGACGGTCTCGATGCGCTCCTGTAAGGGAATAATCTCGTCGTCGCAGGCCATCACGACCACGGCGCGGAACTCTAGACCCTTGGCAAGGTGCATTGTGCTAATCGAGACGTGGCCGTTGGTGGTTTCGACATGTTCGTCGAGAACTTTGAATGCGATGCTCGCTTCCTTGACGGCCGCACGCGCCCGATCCAGTTGTGCAGCCGATCGCACAAACACTCCGAATTCGTGCGGAAGCACACCGTCCTTGGACCGTTCTGCGATCCACTTTCCGACTGTCTTGATCTCCTCGTCTTCATCCTTCAGCTGGCAAATTGTTGGTGGTGGGCCGTTGAACACGGATACCGTATCGCTCCGGTTTTCGCTGTTGCCATCAACGTCGGTCACGACGGGGCCGAGCAAACGATCTGCCTGCGTTCTGATTTGGTGGGAAGTGCGGTAGTTGACACGCAGGGTGCGGGAGCGACCCCGGATGTCTACGCCGAGGGCTTTCCAGGAAAAGGGCTGCTGGAAGATGCGCTGGCCCAGATCACCGGCGAGGAAGAGAGCATTGGGCCGCACTCCGCCCAACGCGGCAAAGAATCGGAGATGAGAGACGCTGATGTCCTGCGCTTCGTCCACAACTACGAAGTCGAACACCACGTTCTTGCTCTTTGAGATCACGGCTGCCAGTGAGGTAAACAACTGTGCGTGCGTCATCAGCTTGCGCCCCTTCAATTCGCCACGAACGCGCTCGAAGATTGACCACAACACTGTTCGCTGCGCCTCGGGAAGCCGCGTCTTTCTTCCGAGCCTCGCTACATCGCGGTACTGCTCCCACGTGTCCAACTGCCACGCATCGACCACCTGCTCCCATTCGGTGAAGAGAAAGTGTGGGCCAAACTTGTGGCCGTCCTCGGCGCGCGCAGCCTGTTTCATCAGTTCGTGAACTATCTCGGGGCTGGCGATCGTTACCGGCCCGACGTGTGCCTTGTAGAGCCGAAGGCCGATGGCGTTGAGCGAGTGAACATCAATCCGTTCCGCGAGGCGTGGCTTATTGCCCAACAGTCGTTTGAGCTTGGTTTGCAACGCATTCGCCAGTGTGTCGGAAAAAGTAGTCAGCAGGACGCGAGCGTCGGGATGGGTGCGCGCCAGATGAGCGGCACGGTGCAACGCAACTATGGTCTTGCCTGTGCCCGCTGAACCGGAAACGCGCGCCGGGCCGGCGTAGTCTCTCTCTACCCATTGCCGCTGCTCTGGGTGCAAAAAGACTGTCCACTTTTCCCACGGGAAATCGAGCGCGCGCTCCAACTCCTCTACGTTCCTCATCACGCGGAAGCGCCGCTGGGCATCAGGATGATCGAATGGATTCGGAACCACAGTCTCTGGCCCAACCCCGGCCTTGCGCTTCCTCGCGCGAAAGCGCGGCAGATTGCCGGCAGGATCGGGGGGACTCGAAGCCGCAAGCCCAAGCCGGGCCAGGCGGGGCTTGCCTCCGGTCGCCAGCTCCAACAGCGCCTCCGCAGCCTCGGCGGGCAGATGATCGGTCAACGAGAGTAGGGTGTCTTCGGTTGCGTTTTTAACGTCGTTAAGCCACTCGGCAGGCACACCATAGCCGAGTAGCTGGTCATCGGACGTTCCTGAGAAAATAGGATTCTTCTCAGAGGGAACTTTCGAGTCGGCGGCAGGTTCTGCGTGCACGTAGACCGGGACAACGACCTCTTTCACCGTCTCGCGAATCTCGACCAACTGCGCGGCACCCGTTTTGGGATGCGTCTCCAGTTTCCGCTTTTCCGCCCAGTCATAAGCATTGTCGTGATGGCCGACGTAACAAAGCAAAAGGCTCGTTTCGCTCTTATGAACAATCAGCCGGATGTCGCTGTTAACCCGCACCGACCAGAAGTTCTTGTCCCTAGCTTTGTCGAGCTTGTGAAAGCTCATTCCAGGACTGGTGGGATTGAGCTGCAAGTCGAACGCCGTCGTCTTGACCGCCTTCTGCTCGTCGCCCATCAGGCGAGCGAGGCTGTCGGTAAAGGTGTCTGCTATTCGGAATTCCATAGCTTTCGTGCTGTGACCAATTTGAAAACTAAACGCTCACGTTCATTGCGGCGCGAAGATCAATTCTCCAACCAGACGCAGTCCTAGCAACTAGTCCGCGCCTCTCCAAGTCACTTGGATTCGGAATAAGAAACATCTTAGGTGAATTTCTGACGTTTACAACTCGAACTAAATAGTAGTGTTCTTTGAATCTTTGCGCCGCCTTCCATTCAGTTCTTGACACGTCGACAAGGGTTCCGCTCGACGTAGTAGTCTTCACCTCAAGATACCTCTTCGTCAGCCCGTCGTCTTCAAATGATAGAATGTCAAAGCCTTCTCCTACTGACCAAAGGCTGACGCGCTTAACCTTGTTCGCCTGATCTCTATGCCCTAGACTGCGCAGGCGCTTCCGCTCTGCTGTTAAAACGTATTGCTCACCGAGAGCGCCAATTTCATCGCAAACACTCAGAATCTCCTTGAGCTGGGCTGGAGTGATTTTCCGGCCGGCAAGATCATTCTGTTCGACAGAAGCGACCAGTTCGGATGATATTCGACGCATCGCTCTCCGACTCTCGCGGCTGGAGAAAAGCACAAGGTCTTCTCCTGTCGCGAAGTACTTGCCGGTATTGGGCCACGCACTGTTTCTTCGGCGCAGAGCGCCACTAAAGGCACCCTGAAATGCATATCGCCCCAGGTGGATTTCCTCCTGGTTGAACAAATACTCGGAAAGACGACTAGGACCAAAGAACGCATGCTGTTCAACATCTTCGGGAAAAACGGGACTATCCACGGACCTCGGGTTGATCAGCAGTTCATCAGTCTTGACAGACAGACCCTCCAGATCAAAGAAACTGGAGGCATTGTGCGTCTCGCCGCCTATGGTCAAACGTCGGCTATCAACGCCGACATACTTTCCACTGTCCACGTCTATGCCCAAAACCACGTCGCGGAATCCTTTTAGGTGACCCAATCCACTTTTGTAAGTTGTAGTGATTTCGATGCGCCTTTCGTGAGGACGATTGCGCCCAGAGGTAGTAACCTTATACGCGAAAACCCGTAATTTGAGTTCTTGGCCTTTGGTCCTCAGTATAAGTGTCAATCCATTTCTAGGGATCTTCCCAAGATCGGGCATGCTGTCGATATTCCAACCCCAACAAATAAGATCACGGATCACTTTGGAAATATGGCCGCTTTGATTCGGGATCAAACTCGTCTTGTGCATGAAAAGGCGCTCGACTATGGGCCGACCTTTAGGACCGTTGCATTACTCCGCCACCCTGAACACTTTCATGACTTCATCGCCGAGATGGTTGATAACCTTAACGGCGATCCGGCCCGTCTTCGGTTTGTCGAACGGACGTGAAGTGTCGCTGTGCAGCATAGCCCATGCTGCGGGGTTGATTTCTGCCTTAAGCGTCGTCTTGAGGGCACTGTAAGGATCGTTGGCCCCGAGGAAGTAGGCGTGCCGTACGAAGAAGCTTTCTTCATTGTAGTCGGTGTCAATGAACCAGCAGGCAATTCCGTCGGCATTGTCGCTGATGACTTCGCCGGTCTGGGGCTTGAAGACATCAACTCCATTCACTTTCACTCGGAGCTTGCCGTTTTTTTCGGTGATCAGATCGATGTCAGGCTCGCCGAAAATGACGAATAGGTTGCCTTTGCCCGTGTTTTTAAGGTCGTCGGCCATGTGCAGGTCGGCGTTCATGCGGGCCTTGAGAACAGGGATGCGTCCCAGCTTATTGAATTCCGTGGTATGCGCCTCGTAATTGAAGGCGCAGGCAATCAGCACATCGAATCCGGCATCTCCAGCCTCGCGGGCGGCAGCGACGAGGTCGGCGCGCAGGACGGTGCCGAATTCCGGGCCGATGAAGATGGCGGCCCTCTTTTCGGTATCCCCTTCCATGTAGCGGCCTTCTGCACAGATCAAATCGCCTGGCCAGGGTGTGAGTGCAGTGAAGGTGATCCGGTCTTCCTTATGCGCCTGTTGCACGCCGCCGGTCTTGAGATTCTCCAGAATCATCTGAGGGAAGGTCTGTTTGGCGCCGTATTCGGCGGCGTCTTCCTTCGTTGTGCAATCGATCAACTCGTCATTCTCATCTATGTCCAGAACCCGGTGCGGGCTTAGACTTTCCACGGTGAAAGGACCGGCCACTCGGACCTTCCTATTGTCGGGGTAGGGCTTGTCATAGAGATGTTCAAACTCAACCTTTGAGGCGATAGATGCGTCGATCTCCTTTTGCCGTGCGATGCGTCCTTTCCACCAATCAGAGTGCAATTGTTTCGCTGCTTCCGGCCATACGTTTTCCGCCTCGCGTGGAATTTCCCATTCCTGTAACTGCTTCCTCAGCGCGGCACTTAGTTTCTCGCGCAACGGCTCCAGCACGGCTTGCCACTTTTCCCAAATGACATCGATCTCCGCATTGTTTGCGATCGACTTGAGGGTGATGTGCGGCACACGCTCATAGATGAAGCCATGCCGGATATTCCCATGCACGGGTTGCGAACTCGGCGCGGTGCGCGTGATTTCGGCTTCTTTGAGCTGACCTTCGCGGGAATCTGCAAGCAGGAAAAACGGATAGCGCGCGCCCATGATGCGGGCACGAGATAGAGCAAGCGCAACCCGTGATGTGTCAATGGCGATCCAGCGCCGACCCCATTGCTCGGCAACATAGGCTGTAGTGCCGGAACCGCACGTAGGGTCGAGTACCAAGTCGCCAGGATCAGTGGTCAAGAGCATGCATCGTTTAATGATTTCCACGTTGGTCTGTACGACATAAATAGGATCACTCTGGCCCAGAAATCCTTCCCACAGGTTGCCAATTGCTACTGCCGTCGATTCGTTTTGGAATCGGAGTTGGCGAAGAGCATTACCAAATTGGTCAACGCGGCCGGTTTTGAGCGCACGTTCGAGAGATTCCGGTGTCATCCCCCACCAACGTTTCCCGGAATCAAACAGTTGCCCCTTGAATTCAATTTCAAACTTACGCCCGGGCCCCGGCTTCGTCAGTGAAACATCACCGAACAAGCGAGCATTTTGTGGCAAGGGCTGCTCACCCGACTTTTCAGAAGGAGTTAGTCGCCTAATTTGGCCATCTGGCATTTGAAGCCAATTGAAATTCGGATCGAGTTCTTCGGCGCGCAGCGTGTAGAGCTGACGGAACTTATGGGTCTCAGGTTTACGCGAATACCAAATGATGTAATCGAGTCGGGCTGGTAGCCGATCCGACGAGCCCAACCCTGTCGCGCCCTTAGTGAATGCTACCAATGATACGAAGTTGTCCTCGCCAAATACTTCATCCATAACAGATCGAACCCGATGAACGTTTTCATCGCCAATCTGCACGAATATTGAACCAGAATCCGCGAGCAAGTCGCGGGCAACGGTGAGGCGATCGCGGAGATAAGTTAGATAGCTGTGGATGCCGTCGCGCCAAGTGTCACGGAAGGCTTTAACCTGCTCCGGCTCGCGCGTGATCTGGTCGGTGTTCCCATCTTTCACATCGCGGCTTGTGGTGCTCCACTGAAAGTTACTGTTGAATTTGATGCCGTAGGGCGGGTCGATAAAAATGCATTGCACCTTTCCGCGCAAGCCCTCGCGCTCGGCCAAGCTGGCCATGACCTGGAGGGAGTCACCGAGGATCATGCGGTTCGACCAGTTCTGATCGTGTTGATAGAACTCGGTCTTATCGGCGCCTTCGGGAATGCCGTTGAAGTCGGCGAATAAGTCAGCCTGAGATCCCGCTTCAAGTGTTTTGGCGTCTTTTGTTTGTCTGAGCAGATCGTCGATCAGGACCTTGGGCTGGACTTTTTCCTGAATATAGAGCGGCGGCGCGTGGACGACGAGGTCGCTCCAGTCCTGCTCATCCTTCCCACGCCAAACGAGTTGAGGGTCGAGGTCGGTGTTTCGGGGGTATTTCACCTTGCGCGACGCCCCTTGCTCCTTGTGGAGCACGGACTCGTATTCAGCCGTGGGAATGTTCTTCCGCTTGGCCTCGTCGTGCTTGAGGGTCACGACCGTCTTGGTTGTGGATTTCTTCGCCATTATTTCTTCTCGGTCGCCGGTTGTGCCGTGGCCGACGCAATCATCTTGTTGAACTCAGTTTCAACCTTGGCCTTGAAATCAGACTCGATTTGGTAAACCTCGGTGAACTCGGCGAATGCCCAGTGGCCATAGTTCCCGAGATGGTTCACGCCAGGCACCCAGTAGGTGTCCATCGTGGATTTCTTCTCTTTAGCGTCCTCGCGGCGGTAGCCCTTAATCTCCACCACAAGATGCAGTAGGTTGTCGGCACCGCGTCCATCATCCACCAGCACAATGAAGTCGGGGTGATACTGGCGCGTTTCGGAACCGTAACGGTAAGGCACTTCCAGGCCGAGATTGTGGTTCTTGGTGTAGGCGACCACTTTGGGATGCGATTCCGCGACGCGACAAAACTCCGCCTCCCAGTCGCTGTCGAGCACGACCCAGTTGACCTGGTTCTTCGGCGGTGGGCCACTCGTGTCCCATCTGTCGGTGCGTGAAGTGTTGAAGCGGACGTTCCTGGTGGACCCAGTGGGATTGTAGGGATCGAGCAGCGCTTTGATTGGCCGCACGCCGACGAACTTCCGGGTGATGGCTGCGGTGATCCGATTGCAGGCCATGTCCGCGAGTTCCTGATACATGAGCTGCGCAGGATAGGTCTCGCCTTTACAGATGAGGCAGGTGTCGAGCCACTGTTTGGTGATGCGCTTGAGCTGTCCGAAAAGGTAGAGCTTCGGTTCCTCGCCGGGATCGCGCCATTTCGTGTAGAGCAGCCGCTGGGTGACGTGGAAGACGAGCGTGGAGGGTCGCATGTCAGCCAGATGCTCTAGATTCATGTCCACGCCCTCGCCGATGATGCCGAGATTGCGAGTGATAGACGGGCCGACGAGGTCGGGGCTGAGTTCGAAGATTGAGTCGTCGTTGAAGATGGCTTCGAGCCGCTCCTCAGGCAACTCGACGCGATAACCCTCGACGCTGGGAAAGCGGATTTCGAGCGCATCGCGTTCCGGGCTGATGGCTCTCACCTGAATCGTTTCGCGCGGCGGCTGTGGCGGGGCGATGACAGGCTTCGCCGTGAAGTCGAAGGGAATGCCGAAGATGTCGGCGTATTCCACGTTGAAGAGTCCTTTGTCAGGTCCTTCTTCGTTCAACTCATAAGACTGACGACGTAGCGCGCGACCAATAACCTGCTCGCACAAGAGCTGGGTGCCGAAGGCGCGAATGCCGAGGACGTGAGTGACGGTATTGGCATCCCACCCCTCGGTGAGCATCGAGACAGATACGACGCATCGGATCGCCCCACCAAGTTGGCCGGGCTTGCCGACAGTGTTCATAACCTCGCGGAGCAATTCCTGGTCGGTGATGTTGTCGCCGGCACGAGCATCACCACTTCGCTCTACGATCTCACGGCGAAAGCGTTCAATCTCGTCTATAGCCATGCCGCGAAAGTTGTCGTCGAGAGCATCGCCCGCTTCGAGTTGCTCACTATCGATGAGCAGCGTGTTCGGACGCGGAAGCGGGTTGCCGGTGGTTTCGTCGAAATTGCGGAACAGCGCATGGCGGCCATTAACCAGGGTGGTGGTTCCGTCTTCGTTCTTGCGATGGAAGCCAGAGATGAAATCGTAGACGAGCTTTGAAATCGCGGTGTTTTGGCAGACGATAATGAAGCACGGAGGCACCTTGATGCCCTTGTCCTCCCAAAGCTTGAAGGTTTTTGCGTAGTGGCCGTACAGGGCTTCCAAGGCCGTCTGCAAACGAGTGGGTAGTTCGAGCGGGTCCAGTTCTCCGCCTTTGCCGCGACCCTTCTTGGGCATCTCGTTGCGGATGTTCTCCCATAGGTCGCGGAACATTGGCATCTCGTTGCCGGAAATATTTTCCGCGACTGGGACCCGAGGCAGCTTTACGATGCCACACTCGATGGCATCCATGAGCGAGAAGTCGCTTACCGTCCATGTAAACAGCGTGCCCTCATTGTAGCCGGAACCGCGCAGGAAGAAGGGCGTAGCAGATAGATCAATGACGCGGCTCAGGCCGAGTTTTCTGTTCACGATTTCGAGCCCGGAAATCCAGGTGCGTGCCGCCTCGTTGTTCTTTTCGGCCTCTTTCCTCTCGTCGCCTTTCAGGCTCTCGTCGTCCGCGGCTTTCGGCCTTTCCCGGTAGCAGTGGTGCGCCTCATCATTGATCGCGAGGATGTTCTTCATCCCCATCAATTCCGGCATGACGCGCTGGAGCATCTGCCCTTCCGTTTCGAGCGTCTGGGGTTCCTCACCCGTGCGACCTTGGAGAAGCTGACGGCCGCCTTTGGAAATCTCGATGCGCTCTCGGAGCATGAAGGCGTGGTAATTGGTGATGACGATCTTGGCGCGCTGCACATCTTCGAGCATGTCGGTAGGAACGAGTTCGCGGGTGGCGTAGTAACTGTCGGGATCGTTGGGTTGGAGAACACGCAACCGGTCTTTGATCGTCAACCCGGGCGCGCACACCAGAAAGCCGCGCGTGAAATTCTTGCTCCCAGGGTGTCGCTCCGCGTTGATCGTCTGCCAGGCAATGAGCATGGCCATGACGGTCGTCTTGCCCGCGCCGGTGGCGAGTTTGAGCGCGTAACGCAGCAGCTCAGGGTTCGCATCTTTGTTGGCTGCGGCGAGTTTGTCGAGAATCCGCTTACCATTTCTGGATTGCGGTGCTACCTCGATGAGCCAGATTGCGGTTTCTACCGCCTCGACCTGGCAGAAGAAGGGACGGATGTTGCTGAACTTGTGTTGCCTCCAGTGCAGCAGGAGCCGAGCAGTCTCCGGTGTAACTTGCCACTGATTCGGGTTGGGTAGTGAGCGCCAAGCGTCAACGCTCTGTCGCACTTCATTGACGATGGAATTGGGATCGTATTCCTGCTGTTCGGTCGAAAGCCCTTTGCCTTCGTCAAATACAAATCCCTTCTGTCCGGCAACCTTCCGTTTCTTTGGCTTTGGGATCGGCGTGATGAACTTGGCAGTCCGTCGTCGGTCGATGATTTTCTGCGTGGGCTGCCCCGCCTCATCGAGTTCCCAATGTCTCGACGGATATTCGTAGGGAGAGTTTAGAATCGGGTGCTCAAAAAATTCAGTGACCATATAGACTCAGTCCGGAACGCACGAGCGGACGTGGTATTGACGTTCGGCAAAGTAATTTACGTCGTCGGCTACCACTGGGTGCCTTTTTTTTCATTTTTGGTCCACGGGTGAATAATGGCTCTTATCATACTTTTTGGGCGAGCCTTCACTCCCGAAAGCATACCGCTGTCGAATTTTGCTACAATTAAGCTCAAAAGCCGTGTGCTGATTCTGATCTCATACTGTCGCGATCACCGATGAAGCGAAGGCTGTTGAGATCGCCGTTGCGGCGAACCCGGACTCCTTCTTTAACCCTGCAGTCTTCTGCAGCAAGTCAGGTAACAGCGGCGTGGCGCGTTTTGAGAGCGAACTAATTCAGGATGCTCTTAATCCTGTTGGCTAGATCCACATACGGCTGCGGCACTGGGTTGAGCGCGAACCACCCCGGGAACAGACTCATCGCCTGCACGCGAGAAGGTTTTGAACGGAGACCGAAAATACCCTCTAGTTTCGGTCGCTGAATAAACAGATTTACGCTGCTCAAGATTTCTTTTGTCTGAGTAAGTATCGCGGCGGTATTGGTATTACCCGGATCTTCATCCAGAAGAGCCAGGGTCGGAGTATCGAATTGAACAAGCACCTGCGCAAGCGGCGGAACTTCTGAGTTTCCACCAACATCGATGACCGAAATACTCTGCCGGTCGAGATCAAGTCCTTGCGCCTCCAAGGCGCAGCGGCAGGCGACTTCGTCTCCTGGTCCCTCTACTAAGACAACGCAGGAAGCGAAAAACACCTCATTCACTCTTTCATTGAATTTGCTGTGGATACGCAGACGATCTCTAGGGCTGCTCGGCAAAGATATTGAACTACCCGATTTAACTAACGTTCCGCAGGCGTTCTTCCTCACGATGTGTATAGCATCGAATTGACCTGCGTCGACGAAGGCTCTGTTGTGGGTAGTGTACACAATTTGAAGATTTTCCGTCTCAGCAAGGGTACGGAGCAGGTGATAGAAATTCCGGCACCCATGGGGATGCAGGTACAACTCAGGCTCTTCGACAGCCAGCATCAACGGTGTCCGAACGAGGCTTGCGTATGCCCGCGCGATTGCTATAGCAACAGCACTTTGGACACCAGCGCCGACTTCCACAACATCGAAGCTCATCGAGCCGTCGAGAACAAAAGGACGTACATTCTTCAATACATCCGAGGGATCGAGCGTCTTGAATTCAAGGTTGACTTGAAGGCCGGTCTGCCGTCGCACAAACTCGTCGATAATGGTCTGAGCGTTTTCTAGGCTGCTGCGGACATGCGCATCGAATGAGGTCGTTGCCTCAGACGCAAAGCTTCGCTTGTGTTCCAGCAAGATGGTGCTTTCGATGTGTGCTAGCAACTTGCCGTACAGGGTCCACTGTGTGGCGCGAATCTGGCGCTCCGCCTGACGTTCTAGATCGAGGTATAGTAGCGCTCTCTCGCTTCTCATCTGATTCGAAATTCGTTTCTGATTGCCGCCCGGATACCTGCAGCGATCTCCGGCAGAGTCGATTGGAAAATATTCTGGACCTTGGTCCGGCGAATAACGCAAGCAGAAGCCTCGAACACTAGTGTCGGACAAGAGTGGCTCGTCAAAAGTAACCTTGATTTCGATCGGTCGATCGGGATCGTCGTTGTTGTAGTTGTGGTAGTCGCTCTCGGGCAACGGCCTGCTAGGCCAAGTCTCGCCTAAGACGAGATTCAGAGCCGTCAAAATGTTTGACTTACCGACGTTGTTCGGACCGATTAGAGCGTTAATCGAACCGAGGTTTAGCTCCAGGTGATCGATTGACCGAAAATTATCAATTACGAGCCTCTTGATTGTCATAGATCGATGCTGTGTTTGCTTCGCTCAGGGCAGGTTTTCCGACAATTGCGAGCCGCCGCGAGGCTCGAGACCCGATTCTAGCGGGAAAATGTGCGTTCGGAAACCAAAGATTAGCGGAGGATCTCTGCCGACCCTGAAATCCTCTGCCCCGCGCGAGGTAGCTATCGTGTGTCGAGCCATTCATCCGCTATCCGGTGTTCACTACCTTCAATCGGCCAGCGACCAAGGCGGTCAAGCATATTCGAGGCGGTCCTGTCGGCATGGAACCCGGATTCCTAAGGAGCAGAGAGGGCAGACGAAGGCCGTTCGAGCTCAGTAAAACTGCCTGCTGGGTCTGTGCCCCTTTCCAGTCGGCAGCGAGCTTGGCGTATTGCCACGCTGGCTCGTTTCCTTTTCGAATCGGTGGATTGACGATCATCTGAGCTGTTGACAGCGGGATCCGAGCGAATAGTCTTTAGGTCGTGTTGATTCACGGGGACGCCCGCCACATACCGCTCAAAGATCGAAGCGTACAGTGCGTCTGCACATCGCCGCCCTACTGGGCGCAACGCGACTATGAGATAGACGGTCAGATAGGGCTCGAGCCGACGCCTGATGATTACGTCGCCAAAATCGTCAGCGTGTTCCGCGAAGTGCGCCGCGTCCTTCGCGATGACGGCGTCTGCTGGATCGTCCTCGGCGACTCATATTCTCATTCCGGGTCCGCCCATCGCGATCCTGCGCGTTGGCCGAAGCAGGCTGCCGCGCGTCATATGGTCGGACGCATCAAGGAACGAACAGGCGCGAAACCAAAAGACTTGCTTATGATTCCAGCGCGTGCCGCGATCGCTTTACGCGATGATGGTTGGCGATTGCGATCAGACATAATCTGGCAGAAGCCAACGCCATTCCCCGAGGCTGTGAGAGATCGGCCAAAGCGGTCGTTCGAACACATTTTTTTACTCGCGAAGTCGAAACGATATTTCTATGATGCCGACGCGGTCGATATGAAACGCGACGTCTGGACGATCGCGAGCGACCGCCGCCACGACGGCGATTTTTTCGCGGCGTTTCCCAAAAAGCTGGCCGAGCTGTGCGTCCTGGCTGGCTCGCGGACGGGCGATCTGGTCTTCGATCCTTTTCTCGGTTCGGGGACGACGGGATTTGTGGCGGAACAGCTCGGTCGGCGCTGGATTGGGCTCGATCTCAATCGCGACTACGTTGTACAGGTTCAGAGAAGTGTTGTGCCGACGCTGGCCGATCTCTGTGAAGATTTGTCTTCTGTGGAAAATCTGCATTCAGCGGCCTCCGCTCTGATGCGAAGATCAGCTAGCTACAGATCGTGTGTGGCCTCGGAGCGGCAAGACAGGAACACCGACGACGATCATAAAGCGCCCAATCGGCGAAAACCAAAGAAGCTACCGGGCGCGGCCTTAGCAGATCAACACAGACGAATGCGGGCTAAATTCTTTACGAAGAAAACTTGATCGTGGACACGGCAAAACTGGACGAAATCGAGACGCGCGTTTCAAATGCGATCAGAGGCGCTGTCGACCTCGCGCGTGATACAGATCCGGACAACAGACCCCTGTGGACGCGCGCCCTAAACGTAGCAGTAATGAATGTGGGCGACGAAATGGGCTACGTTGTTCGCGTCCGTCCATCCACCACAGCAGTCACTTCGGGATGGCTGTGGGATATGACGTGGTTGGAGTTCCAAGGCGACGCGCTGATTGATATTCCGCTGGCAATGGAGTCTGAATGGGACACAACACCATCCGAGATTCAATACGACTTTCAAAAACTGCTAGTTTGCAAGGCGCGTTTACGAGTGATGATCTGCGAAACCTCGTCAGCGATCAGCGAACAAATCTTTGACCGATTGATTCGCGAAATTCAGGGATTTCGAGCGACACAACCGAACGACAGATACCTGCTCGCATGTTACTGCTATGGCTGTTCTCCCGGACGCCTCGATTTCCGGCGCTACATCGCAGCGTAGTGTGCTACTCGCCGGCACACCCGATCTAAAATGTTCTTTAATTACGTCACCCAAATGCCGAAATACTTGTGTATCGGCACACAGATCGCGGAATGGTGAAACCTTCCTAGTCGGCAGAGGAAAGGGCAACAGAGTGTTCGCTCACGTGAAAGGCGAATTCGGCGTCTCCGAGGATGCGCTTAATGGCTGTGCATCGATGCCGTCGCGAGAGGACTAGTAGCTTATCGTGGTGAAGCCGCGGCTGCGACAGTCGCATGGGCACCCCGAAATAGTAATCGGGCAGATTCAGTGAGACACTCCAAAGACGGCTTGAATGTTCATGGATGGATTAACTCCATCGGTGTCGTCGTTGCTCTCGCTGTTTCAAGCGTGTCGGCTTATTTCTCCTGGCAATCGAATCGAATGAGATATGAGGATATTGCGTTTTCATCTGGGCCAACTGGCGCATGCCGTGTGCAATATATCAACGGTGTGCTCGGGCTTTGTTGGAACCTCACGATATCAAACAGAAGCGAAGACAAAGTATCACTGATCGAACATCGTCTGCTCAACATCCAGTCGGCTCGTCCGGTATTCTACGGAGTTGGTTTCCAAGCATTTGAAACCACGCAAGGTACTCCCGTTACCTTACCGATAACACTCGACGGTGGGGAATCGAAACAATTCATTGTGCGAGCGCCTGTGCCGGTTCCTTCAACGGTCTCGAAGATCATTCGAGCTGCCCTTTCTGAGTCCTCAGCAAACGCTAGCCTGTCTTTGGCTGAGCTCCAAAATCGTTTGGCGCAAAACAAATTGGACTTTCTTGGCGACCCAATCGTTGTCATCTCGGGAGAAGAGGGCAAAGTAACCGGGTGGTCGTTGGCCCCACCCTTCGCCAGGACTGAAAATTTCTTGGAGATACGGACAGGTCGTGGCAACCTCTTCCAGACCTATTTGGTGTGGCCTCCCGATGCTGCCGAGCAGTAACTCGATCGGATGCGTACGAGTCACTGGGCGGATTCCGCGAACTGTTGATGGCGACGGAGACGGGCTGGGGTCCCATTTTTTCAGGCCCTTCAATGCCCACCGAGTGCCCACTTTGCGATTTCCTGACGTAATCGGGCCTCACTTTGATCTGGAAAAGTCTGGGTTTGGATTACATCACCTTACGTGACGTACTCGAGCAGACGCCGAGGACAACTTTAGGAATCCTGTGCTCTATCCATCTGAGCTAAGGGGGCGCCCTCGCCTGAGAAAGCTACCCCGATGCGCGCCGCGGACCAAGGGTCGCCATTTCGCGGCGGGATGTAGGTGGAAAGTGTAAGCTGTAGCAGATTCAGTTTGTCACGTGTGGGGGAGCCGCGTTTGGAGAGTAAAAAAGGAAATTCTTCGGCGAATGAGTCCGACAACCAGAATTCAGACCTCGACGGACCGGCGACAAGTGGCACGACCGACGCGTCGAATCTTTCGAGCCGGATCAGCCGGCGGAGTTTGTTGCAGCTCGGTGCTGCAGCGGGGATCACGGCGCTCTTGCCGATGCCACGCGTTTCCACTGCGCGAGCTTCCGCCAGCGAAACGGCGGACGTTCCGAAAGCGCCGAATATCGTCGTCCTGATGACCGACCAGGAGCGTCATCATATGCATTGGCCTGCGGGGTGGGCTGAGAAGAACCTCCCCGGCCTGCAGCGCCTCAAGCACCACGGTCTCTATTTCAACCGCGCCTACACTGCAGTCACGCAATGCTCGCCGTCGCGAGCGCTGATGATGACCGGCCGTTTCGCGCCCATCAACCGGGTGACGCAGACCTTTCTGTGGCCCGGTCTAGTGCATCAGAACCGCCAGCCTAACATCGCGTCGCTGCTCAAGCAGAAGGCCGGCTACGAAGTTGTCTGGAAAGGCAAATGGCACCTCAGCTACGCCTCCAACGCGGCGATAGGAAACGGAGGCGAGGACTGGACCAAGGCCGATATAAAGGCGATGGAGGAAAATTACGGCTGGTCAGGATGGAACCCGCCCGATGCCGGCAACGCGATCCTGCAATGGCAGCCTACCGAGTTCGGCAAATTCAACGGGATGGCGACGTTGGGCGGCGCCGACCCTGACAACGACGGACGCTACGTCAACGGCGGCGATGCGTCACGTCATGGTCAGACGCCGGGATTCGGCGACGGCGTCGTCGACTATCTAAAGAATCGTGCGCCCAAGCTGGGCAAACCGTTCTGCCTGTTCGTTTCGCTGGTAAATCCGCACGACGTTTACGTCTATCCAAATTTCTGGAAGATGGCCGGCTACCAGCGTGATGCCTTCGTTAACCTCGGGATCAAAATGCCGCCCAACTATGACGACGATCTCTCGACCAAGCCGAGCGTCCAGACGGCCGCGCGCGACGGCTTCAACAAGGCCTCGCCGATCGAAACTGCGCAAGCGCGCAATGAATACGTAAATTTCTACGCATACCTGAACACGGTCGTCGACAAGCACATCATGACGGTGCTCGACACGCTCGAAGAAACCGGGCTTATGGACAACACGATCATCCTGCGATTCGCCGACCACGGTGAGGGTGGCCTGTCACACGGGCTGCGCGAGAAGGCTTACACCGTGTACGAAGAGATGATCCATGTCCCATTGATCGTCCACAATCCGAAACTTTTTCCGGAGCCGCGCGAGACCGAGGCGTTCTATGACCACCTGGATCTACTACCCACGATTCTCGATCTGGCGGGTGTGGCGAAGCCGGAGTCCTACGCGCTGGGCAAGAGCATCGTGCCCGTGATGAAGGATCCATCGACGAGCGTCCAGGATCACACAATCTTCTCTTTCGACGACGTATTTTTTGTTCCTGCCGATGTCCCGGCCGGCCATATCCGCGCGACTCGCGAAGGCGATTGGACCTACGCGGTTTACTTCGGGATGCAAGGCGGCAAAATCGAATACGAGATGTACAACATCAAGAGCGATCAGCTGCAGCTCGACAACCTCGCGCACGGCGCACCGACGCCAGACGCCAGAAAAGAATGGGCGCGCTTGCACCGCATCCTCACCAACAGCCTCATCGAGACCAGCAATTTGCCGGATTCGTTTGCGTGGCCGCTCGAGCCCGCGAAAAGCTGAATATCTGGTCGCCATTTCGCGGCGCCGCGCGCTGTTGTACTAATCATAGGTCGGACCCAGGTAGTCGGGGCGACGATTCAGGCGTCTATCCGGTCGCGGCAGGAAATTAGACATGGCAGATGATAAAAATTCTCTACGATCCAACAGCAGCGTGCTGGTCGATGGGCCTTCGCGCGCGCCGGCTCGCGCGATGCTCAAGGCGGTCGGCTTTACCGACGAAGATCTCAGCAAGCCGCTGATTGCGGTCGCGCATACGTGGATCGAAATCATGCCCTGCACGGCGCATCTGCGCGATCTCGCCGAGCACGTCAAGCGCGGAATTCGAGCGGCCGGCGCGACTCCGATCGAGTTCAACACTATCGCCGTATGCGACGGCATCTCGATGGGCACGCACGGCATGCGCGCCTCGCTCATCAGTCGCGAAGTGATCGCCGACTCGATCGAGCTCACCGTCCGTGGCCACCTGTTCGACGGCGTGGTCGCGATGTCGGGATGCGACAAAACAATTCCCGCCACCGTGATGGCGCTGCAGCGGCTCGACCTGCCCTCGCTGATGATTTACGGCGGTTCGATTCAACCGGGACGCTTCGGCGATCAGCAGGTCTCCATCCAGGATGTGTTCGAGGCCGTCGGCGCCCATTCGGCCGGCAAGATGAAGCTCGAAGATCTGAAGCGGCTCGAGGATGTCGCCTGTCCGGGCGTGGGCGCATGCGGCGGTCAGTTCACCGCCAACACGATGGCATTGGCGAGCGAGCTTTTGGGAATCTCGCCGATGGGCTCGAACAGCATTCCGGCGACCGATCCGAAAAAGCCCGAGAGCGCTTTCCAGGCCGGGCGGCTCGCCGTCGATTTGCTCAAGCGCAGACTCAAGCCGAGCCAGATAATCACGAAGAAGGCGATCGAGAATGCGATCGCATCGGTCGCAATGACCGGCGGCTCGACCAACGCCGTCCTGCATCTGCTCGCGATCGCGCACGAAGCGGGAATCGCGCTCGATATCGACGACTTCGACCGCATCAGCTCGCGCACGCCTCTGCTCGCCGATCTGAAACCGGGCGGAAAGTATCTCGCGACCGAGATGTACAATGCGGGCGGCACTCCGCTAATCGCAAAACGGCTGAAGGAAGCCGGACTGCTCCACGAGAACGAAATGACCGTGACCGGAAAAACGATAGGCGTCGAAGCCGACACTGCGCGAGAGACCGCGGGACAGGAAGTCGTGCGGCCAGTCGCGTCGCCGATCAAACCAACCGGCGGCCTGGTAATTCTGAAAGGAAACCTCGCGCCCGAAGGATGCGTCATCAAGGTCGCCGGCCACGAGCGCATGCTGCATCGCGGACCGGCGCGCGTCTTCAACTGCGAAGACGATGCGTTCAAAGCGGTCGACACGCAGAAGATCAAGGCGGGCGACGTCGTCGTCATTCGCTATGAAGGTCCGCGCGGCGCGCCCGGGATGCCCGAGATGCTGGGAGTCACCGCGGCCCTGTCGGGACAGGGCCTCGGAGAATCCGTCGGTCTGCTGACCGACGGGCGCTTCTCGGGCGCGACGCACGGCCTGATGGCCGGGCATGTCGCGCCGGAAGCGGCAGTCGGCGGGCCGATCGCTGCCGTTCGCGATGGCGACGTGATCACCTTCGACATCGCCAAGCGGCGGCTCGACGTAGATCTCACAGACGCGGAAATCAAGACGCGGTTGAAAGATTGGAAGGCGCCTGAGCCTCACTATAAGACCGGCGTCATGGCAAAATACGCGCTGACGGTTTCGTCGTCATCGCGCGGCGCCGTGACACATTGAGGGAAGCAGCACCAACATCAGCACTTGCGCCGCGTCTACGCCGCGTAGCGACGCTCGCATCGTGCACGATGCTCGCCGCCACGATCGTACTGGGCGCGTGCGCGGGACGCGCTCGCGCCCAGGACGACTGGCAAGTCGTCGAGCACCATACTACATCGCAGTCTCCCGCCGGGGCTGGCGCCCCGCCCGCCGTCGCCGACGGCAACGGCGTGCTCGTCGCCTGTGGCGAGCAGGCTCGCCCGGCGGGCGAGCCGTACAAATCCATCGAGTCCCAACTCAACGATATGTGGGGTACGAATTTCCAGATCTACCAATCGCTCACTCCCGGCTCGCCTCATGCTCGCAACGGCGGCTGTATCTTCTACAATCAGCAGTTTCTCGACAGCCTGCTGCAACAGTGGATGAGAATCGACGACCCCGACGCCATTCGCCCGATGCTGTACGCGATTTTTGCGCACGAGACGGGGCATCTCGCACACGGAGATTTCGATCCCGCCAATGAAAGTGTGCCGATCAAGAACAAGGAACTGGCCGCCGATCAGTTCGCAGGCTACTCGGTCGAGCGGATGGGACTTCGGCGTCTCGATCCCGCCGAGGTGACGCAATACTACCAACTCACCGGTGACGACTTCGTCGGCCACGAATCCGGACACGGCAACGGGGAGGAGCGCACGACCGCATTTCAGGACGGATGGCATCGCGCGGAAATCGGCCTGCCCGAACAAGGTACGCAGCCCTCGGGCGGCCTCGGGGAGCCGTAAAAATTCTTAAACTAAAACTTTAAATATGACTGCTTCGACAATTTCGAATCCAACTCAGACCAAGCCCGACGCAATTCGCGTCGTGTCCGCCGCGATCGACGCGCGCGCCCTCGGCTTTCGCTACGGCGATCGCGAGGCGCTCAACGATGTAACCTTCGCGATCGCACGCGGCGAGATCTTCGGTTTCCTTGGACCCAACGGCGGCGGCAAGACCACGCTGTTCAAACTGCTCTCGACGCTGGCTCCCGTTCAAACTGGCAGCGCACGCCTCTTCGGTCACGACCTGGCTGGCGATACGGGCGCAGTGCGGCGACGGCTGGGCGTCGTGTTCCAGCATCCGAGTCTCGACGGCAAGCTGACAGTCGGCGAAAACCTCGCCGCGCACGGTCATCTATATGGCATCTCCGGCGCGAGGCTCCGCGAGCGCAGTGGCGCGATGCTCGAGCGGCTCGGCCTCACGCCGCGCCAGCGCGACCGCGTCGAGACTCTGTCCGGCGGCCTTCAGCGCCGCGTCGAGCTCGCCAAAGCGCTCCTGCATGAACCCGAGCTGCTCCTGCTCGACGAGCCCAGCACCGGTCTGGATCCCTCGGCGCGCCGCGAGTTCTGGAACTACCTCCAGCATCTGCGCGAACACGATGGCGTCACGGTCGTGCTGACGACGCACTACATGGAAGAAGCCGAGCGATGCGATCGAATCGGCATCATGCATCAGGGCAAGCTGGTCGCAATCGCGCCGCCGAACGAGCTCAAGTCCGAAGTGGGCGGTGACGTGATTGTCATTCGCACGGCGGCGCCCGAAATGCTGCAGCGTAAAATCCTCACGCGCTTCAAGCTCAAGAGCCAACTGGTGGATGGCGCGATTCGAATCGAGAAGTTGCGCGGGCATGAACTGGTCCGGGACCTGATCGACGCATTCGGCGAGGAGATCGAATCGGTGTCGTTCGGCAAGCCGACACTCGAGGACGTGTTCGTGCATTTGACCGGGCATCAGTTCTTCGCCCACACCTCGCAGGCTGAATAGGAAGAGAGCATGGCAGAGATTTTTCTTCAGGCCGAAACGCTGTGGCAGCGCGAGATCGTGCGCTTCATCCGCCAACCGATTCGCGTGATGAGCGCGATCGCGACGCCGCTGGTTTTCTGGCTGCTGCTCGGCGCCGGCCTGCAAGCGTCGTTCAAGCCAAGCGGGATGCCGTCCGGCATCGACTACGTGCAGTACTTTTATCCCGGCGTGATCGTGCTGATGCTGCTGTTCACGGCGATCTTCGCGACCGCCTCGACCGTCGACGATCGCCGCCAGGGATTTCTACAAGGCGTGCTGGTCGCTCCCATCTCGCGCGCGACGATCGTGCTGGGCCAGGCGCTCGGATGCACGACGTTGTCGCTGATGCAGGGCGCGGTGTTTCTCGCGATGGCACCGCTGGCGGGAATTCATCTCAGCCTCGGCGCGATCGTCGTGTCGCTCGCGATGATGGGGCTGATCGCATTTGCGATGACGAGCATTGGGCTCGCGATGGCGTGGCGAACCGAATCGACGCAGGGCTTCCACGCGTTCATGAATATGCTGTTGCTGCCGATCTGGATGCTGTCGGGCGCGGTCTTTCCAGTCGCGGGCGCGCCCGGATGGTTTCAGTGGACGACGCGCCTCAATCCGCTGACTTACGCGGTCGACGCACTGCGACAGGGACTCTATCTTGCCGAACCGGCGTCGAGCGGCGCGACGATGCCGATGGGATCGGCGGTGGCAGTTGCGATAGCATTCGCCGCGTTCGCGTTTCTGCTGGCGACCCGCGTCGCGCGCACCGCCTCGACGATTTGATTCAGCGCGGCGGCATCCGCAGCGCGCCGTCCAGGCGAATCGTCTCGCCGTTCAGCATCTCGTTCTCGACGATGTGGCGCGCCAGCGCCGCGTATTCAGTCGGCCGGCCCAACCGCTGCGGGAACGGAATCTGCGCTGCGAGCGCCTTGCGATTCGGCTCGGGCAAGCCCGCCAGCATCGGCGTCTCGAAAGTTCCCGGAGCGATTGTGCAGATGCGGATGCCGAGCGACGCAAGGTCGCGCGCAATCGGCAGCGTCATCGAAACGACACCGCCCTTCGACGCAGAGTAAGCGACCTGCCCTATTTGTCCGTCGAACGCGGCGACCGAGGCGGTGTTGATGATCACGCCGCGCTCGCCGTCGGGACCGGGCTGATTTTTCGCCATCTGCGCGGCCGCCAGGCGCGTCACGTTAAATGTGCCGATGAGATTCACCGCGATCACTTTGCTGAAGAGGTCGAGCGAGTGCGGACCGTCCTTGGTCACCGTGCGCATCGCGCGCCCGATGCCGGCGCAATTGACGGCGATTTGAATCGAGGCAAACTTCGCGACCGTTTTCGCGATCGCGTCCGTCACCTGATCGGCGGATGCAACGTCGGCTTCGACGAAAAGCGCGTTTGCGCCGAGCGACTCGGCGACCTTCG